>Ga0213868_10000185_pt1 | contig 57130 bp, 58 predicted proteins | sample PICome_9_FD_160087 | JGI IMG/M metagenome (GOLD analysis project Ga0213868, IMG submission 160087) | Coastal seawater microbial communities near Pivers Island, North Carolina, United States - PICO127 | ecosystem: Environmental > Aquatic > Marine > Coastal | place: USA: North Carolina... | reverse complement strand
TTTTGGTACGGCTACTAATACTTTTATAAATGGATTAAAGTTTGCTAGTAAGTGTTGTATAGCAATTCTTGTCTTGCCTACACCCATAGATATACCTAAGCCACATCTTTTGTTCTTTAATGCTTGTTCTAAAGCATCATCCTGTACTATATCTCTGGAGATATTAGTTTTACTATGTTCCACCATAATGTTATTGATATTGTTAGTATTATTGTCCAAACTATTGCTTTTGATAATCTATTTTTTTCATGTTCATTCATAACTTTAAAATTTTAATAAAAATAATCTACGTTGATATTTTTTTATCAATAATGTGTTATTTTTAATAGATCTATTTTGTTCTTTATCTTTAAACTCTTTAATTGATGCATCAAATGTTTTATTTAATGTATCATACTTTAAATGATATAAATAAGTTCTTATATACTCAATATGTTTTCTTTTTCTTCTCATGTTTTAATGTCTTATTAATGAAAATCCTAATTCATATGCTTCTTGTGGATTTGTTTCTATCCATGTGTGACAGTTTCTACATACTGGTAACCATGTAGACTCATTTAGATGATGTTCTCCACGTCCTTTCTTGTGATGAACTTCTGTAGCATGCAAAGAACACTTATGGATCTTTGCATGACAGATGTTATGATTATATAAATACTCCTTACGCTGTTTAGAATAAGCAGTATTTATTTTAGCCATTTTACTTGATACTTTTTTGATGCTCATCGGCACTTAATGTAAAATAATTTTTAGGTAATAAACCAATTGATAAAAATTTAATAATTACATCTTCATAAGTTATACCTAACTCTTTAAATGTAAATGTGTTCTTGTAATCATCTAATGTCTCCTCAGCAGGTATATTTGCTATATACTGTGCTAATTGAGAACTTTTAAAAGTTTTACTAAGATAAGAATTTACTTGTTTATTACAAAGCATTTGTTTCCAAGCATTTATTTCTCTTTGTCCACGCCGCCAAACTTTTGTTATTCTACGTTTTTTGTCCCAATGTAGTTTATTAACTTCTTCAGGTTTATAAACATTTAAGCCATGAAGCACACGTTTAAATAAAAAATGTTGATACGGATTTAATTTATTGTATTCAAATGAGTTTATTATTGATGGAGGATGAAGTTGATATTCTGTTAATAACCCTAAATATTGATATCTTTCTATACGTTTACTTAGTTTTAATTCAGCTTCATTAAATTCTAGTTTTGATACTTGTTCTTGAGATAGCATTTTACTTGTTTTTATGATTAAGTGAATTATTTAATGTATAAAAAAAGTGTGCACTAATATAGCACACACTTTTAATATTTATTTAGAAATTAACTTTTATAGTTCAAAAGTTTCTTCTTCTAAAACTTCTTCTACTTCATTAACTTCACTCATTTCATTAGAATCTTCTACTTCTTCATTATCTGTAGTATCATCTCCATCTAAACCGAATGCTTCAGCTGGTGTTACTGTAGTTTTAACAGCATTACTGTTAGTTCCATTAGCTTCACGGATAGCTTCCCCATTAGTATGAGCAATTAATACATCCTCAGCTGTTGCATCAGCAACAAAGAATGTTTTCCTATAAATAGGTTCACCATCAACAGCACAGATAATACCTGTTTCTCCAGCTATTTTAAGATCTCTGTCTGGATCATTATTACTAAATGGTGTAAGAGACTCTTTTACAATTATTTTACCTGTAAGAGGTGTATTCACGCTTAATTGTAAATTTTGTAGATCATCCATTTTACCATGTAGTAATGTTGATCTATTTGTACTTTTAACCCAGCCACTATTTCCAAAGACTACTCTTTGTTGTTCTAATCTAATGTGACCGAATTCTGCGTTGTTACTTGATTGGCGAATGATATTACCCATATCATCAGCCACGATGTTGACTTTGTTTTGCATTTTTAATAAAATTTAAGAATTAATAAATAATTGAGTGATGATTAATTATCATCTGAATGAAAATACGGGTCTTCTAATTTTTCAAAAGCATCAATTTCATCTAAACTTGGTTCATTTTCATCAATGAACAAATCCTGATCATCAGGTGGTATGGAATTTGAAAAACTATTGTAAAACGGGTTACCCACTTCTTTTGTATATGCTGAGCTAAGACCATTAAGATCTTTATATTCCTCATCTGTAAGAGAAAGATATTGTTCTAGTGAGCATTCTACTATGCGTCCGCTTGGAAGTTGGATAATCATCTTTTAATTTATATTCTATAAAGATAACTATTTACTTCTATTGACTCACATATTATTATACATTTTAGCACCAGCTTGAAAAATAAAAAGCATAAATATAGCTAACGTAATTATTTTATTGTTAGCTTTCTACCCACTCTTTTTATATATTTAAACGTTTTAAGCTCTTTTATCCATCTATCTATGCTTGATTGACTTGAGCCAGTGTCATCAGCTAATGTACTTATTGATGGAAAACATGTTCTTTGTTTGTTAGCATAGCAAGATAATACACTATACAGTGTTTTAGCACCAATTGATAAATTAGGATCTGTTATTACCTCACGGTTTACTATACCAAATCTATTTTTTTGTGTATACATGATTTTTTAACAACATTAAAATTGCCATATTACTATCTTTTTCTTCAGAAAGCTCTTTATCATTTAAATTATAAAGTTCATTCATTGTGTATCCAAAATCATATTTAGATTTATTAAGTTTTTTCCAATTTTCAAAATGCAATTGGATCAACTCCTGTGATAGTTTTGCCATTTGGTTCTTTTTTTTCTTTATTGTTGATTATTGTTATTATATTTTTATGTTCTTTACCATATAACTTCTCTAAATCAAGTGGAGATGTTGATATTTCTTCATATTTTATATTTTTATCTTCATCATGAAATAATACCTTTATCTTTAATTGACTATATAATGGATTATATTCAGCTGAGCTTGACCAATTACTGTCTGATATTACTTTAGCATATATCATTCCTTCATCTGATAATAAACCCATATCTTTTAACACATCTTTTTCATATTTATCACCTTCATAATATCTTAGCGGTTTTAACTTTACTAAATCACCTGGATATACTAATTCATATGGTTCTTTTTTAAACATTAGTTCTAATACAAGTTCTAATACATTATCTGAGACATGTGTGGTCATCAAACTTGTTATATGTTCAAAGTTTAAATTACAATATACATTTTTATTAGTAAACATGCTTGACACAAGATGACTTACTGTTTTTTTTTCTATATTAAGTTTTGTTGACATAATTTATTTATTTTAAATAATTAAACAAACCCTTTCAAACAAGTATTAAAAAAGAAAGGGTGTTGTCTAATTGCGGCGAATACGCCGTTATTACATATTTTTGGCACCTAACTACTAGTGTTATTATATTATATATAATTACTGGTACTGTTAGTACATCACTGGTAACGTTTTATAAAATAAATCTACGTAAATCTGATGGTTCAAATACAAACTCTGGTGTATTGATATAATTCATATCATCCAAAGAGTACCAAACGTCTAATGTTACTGGATTTAATAATATATGTTGTTCTTGTGCTGGCATATAACTTTGAGCAAGCATAAATATTTTACGTCCTGCTTTATTTATTGCCATATCTACCACGGTAATAGCATGTCCTGGAAATCCTCCAGTTACAAACACATCACCCGGTTGCATATCCCAATAGCTTACTGATTTAGTATCATACCGTTCTATTGAATATGTTCCAGCATAACTCCACACAAGATCCAACCATCTTCTAAATGTTTTACAAGTGTCTTTACGAGCTTTACCCCATTTAGTTACTATATCACGACCAGCATTAACTGGTGTTGGATTAGCACCTTTAAGATAATCTACATAAGAAGTTTTATAACCATTTGTAAATGTAAATTGCAATTTATCTAAGAAACCTTTTGAATAATTATACGAGGCTCTTAGATATATAGCTGCATCAGCACAGTGATGTAAATCTCTTGTACCAATTTCATAGTCAAATACTGCCGCATAAATAAAATTATTATGCTTAATGTCTCCATTATAATATTTAACTTCTGATTTCTCTTTTAATGGATGAGCAATCAACCATTCAGAGTATGCGTCTATATTATTTCTTTCATATCCTCCAGGTACTACAAATACAGATGAGATTGACTCATGTTTTAAGTTTTTACCTTGATATGTTGTTTGTGCACTTACTGTAAGTACGAATAACATAATTACTAATGTCATAACTTGCAGTATTAACACATTCTTACTATATTTTTCATCTTTCATAATTAAGTGATTTAAGTAAAAGCCTTACATATTATGCAAAGCTTTTATGATTATAAATTTGAAATCCATTCTAGTTCTATTACGCAAAATGGTACGAATATTATTAAAGTTTTATTTTGCCAAGCAAATCCTAAAGCAATCATAAATCCATACTGAGTAGTTATTTTTGGTAACAACACAACTTTTTCCATGAATACGGTAAAGAATATTGCGTTTAATATACTTAAGATTGTCATTAATACTATAATAATAAATACAGGTGCATAACCATAACCATATTGCATAAAATAAGCAATTGTTACTGATACAGCTAACACTGGTAATATTAATACATATAATACTTTTATAAATTTTTTGATTAAGTGTTTCATCTTTCTATATTTTTAATTAATAAATATTACTTCATCACCAGCATCTATAAACATGTTTATGTCATATGGTATTAAGAACTTATTCCATGTGTTATCTACTTGGTATTCTATTCTTAACTGCTGTGTAGCATATTGATAATACGATATAACTATTACATCAGCATAACTGTTTATAGTGTTACCTTCATTATCATAGTATGCACTGGCATAATTCATAAATTCTTCTCCAGTTATAGGCATGTTAACAGATGTTGCATAGTCTACATAATTAGACCAAGCTACTATTAACTTATCTTCAGCTGTTATATCATCATCTTGTGATTTATACAATAGATACATATATTTAGTTTGATCCGTTGTTTCTGCATATATTTGAGAGAATAACTTATATTCATCTGGATTATTTTGCACTTCTATTTGTACCCCTTCATCAAAGGGCTCTTGCTCACAGCTTATACTTAGGACTGCGAGCAAGAATATTGATATTATCTTCCCCATTTTGATCTTTTGTGTTTCTTTTTGGGTTTCCAATAGTTCTTTTTAGCGAACTTCTTTTTCTGATTTACAGCTCCACAGGTTCTTGATGAACCACATGACTGTAATACGGGTGCAGTCACAAATAGGAATGCACATAAATATAAAATCTTTTTCATAATACTTGTTTTTTTTATTAATTATACGATGCAGCATATTCTAAGAAGTCTATAGTATGCTGATTACTTGTTTCTATTAAACCTTGCTCTTCTGCAAGATATCTTAATCCTTCATTATGTTCTAATTCAATCATTAGATCATTATACGAAGGTGAACCTAATTCTTTACGATTAACACGGTTATGTGTCATATCTTCTGTAAATAGATTTACGGTTATATCATTCTCTTTGCTAAATAGGACTATGCCTATAGCATTACCCCATGATACAAAGGGTTCTGGATTAATTACTGTGATTTTCATACTTGTTTATTTAACGATTATTTTTTTTAATTTTATTAATGCTTGTTCTTTTGTTTCATATTCTTTAGATACTCTTTTATGTAGTGGTGTAGTCATTATCATTATACGACCTACATAGTAATACCCTTCTTCTGTTCCGAATATGCTATAATTATCTGTTTCTATTGTCATACTTATTTAAGGTTATTGATTAATGAAATTGCGGGTACTATGCTTCTTATCCTATAGAAGAAGAGACAAACCAACACTAATAACTAGAGTGCTTATCCTAGGGCTTACACTATTTCAGAATAGTAAGTGGTATTGCTTGACTCATCTCTCTAGTTATACTTGTGTTAGCTATATATATAATTATACGTACTTTGACTTTTTTAGTGGTGGTAATAAGTGGGTTTTTGTGGGTTATAAGACCTCACCTTTACAGTGACACACACATATTTTATTTTTTTACCACAATAATTGGTAACAATAATGCAATATATGGCTGGGGAGCAGAAGAAATAAAGAATAAGAGCAGATAGTAGTTAGTAACTGTATATATTAGTTAGTAACTGCAATGCTATGCTCTGTTCTTAGATAAAAAAAAGAGGTGTGCTGTTACACACACCCCTGTTCTTGGATTAGGCTTGTTCAACCCAACGCAAGTTAGTTTCTTCTCCTGTTTTAATATCAATCACAGGGTTCTCACTTAATTGAAAGCCTTTCATTTCATCTCCTGCATTAAGCTTTCCTTGTAGAGCTTTAATTGTTGGATGATTAGCTTTCATTACTTGATTAGTTTCAGGGTCTATAAGAGATAGAACGCCAAAGGTTATGTTACCTTGAGTCCTTGTTCCTACTTTCATTCCTGCTAATTCTCCTACCTTGCTTGAGATAGGCTTGTCTGTTACAATGATAGTAGCTGTTCCTGTACTCTCATTTACTCTTAATTTTCTAAAAAATACTGACATAATTATTCTATTTAAATTAATACTTGTTTAAGCAACGGGGGGTATCCCCGCGCCAATTTTTAGCTGGGGATCAGATTGCAAGAACCTCTTAAGCATGCCAAACACATAATTTTTAGGGGGGCGTGAGCAAATATCATATGAGGTGGGGGGCATGTTATGACATAAAAATTTTTATAGAATTTAGAAATTTAGTATATTGTTCATATAGAAGAGTTACAAACTTAAATAAATGTTATGGCAGAACCTAATGAGTCAGATGATATAATGAGTAAAATACAACAACAGCAGTTGGATGATATATTATTGGATCAAGCATACAACAACTCATGGTTGATACTTTCCGGACAAATCAGCTTTGAAGAATTATTAGAGCAAGATTTAAAATCGGGAAAAGAAGTTATAATGTCTTTTGATCCTGATGAAGGACCGAAAAAAAAAGAATTAGAAAATATGATATCGTATTATATAGATTGTGAAGAATATGAAAAGTGTAGTAAGATTCAAGCAATATTAAATAAGATTTATCCAAAATAGTTAAACGATGGCTCTTAAAAAATCAAGTAATAAAAAAAGTACTGTAAATAAATCTGGTAATTATACTAAACCCACAATGCGTAAAAGATTATTTAATCAAATCAAAGCAGGAAGCAAAGGTGGAAACCCAGGTCAATGGTCAGCACGTAAAGCACAGATGTTAGCTAAAAAATACAAAGCTGCTGGTGGAGGTTATAAAACTAAGAAATAATGGATAAAAAAATAGTAGGATTAGCGGGAACGTTATTATTAGGAGTAGCAGGTTGGTTAGTTACATCTGTTTACAGTATTCAAGTGGATACACAAATTATTAAAGAAAAAATAGAAAAGGTATATGCGGACAACTGTCCTTATTGTGTACATGCTGCGCATAGTAGTATTGCGGAACATCCTTTACTAGCGCCAACAATTAAACACGCTCATCAGCATGTTGGTAAAGAAATAGTAAAAGTAAATGAGTAATGGCTAAAACTAAGCAGCAAAAAAGTCTAGATAGATGGACAAAGCAAAAGTGGAGAACACCATCTGGTAAAAAAAGTAAAGATACTGGTGAAGTATATGCTCCATCTCGTACAATATCTAAACTTAAAAGTACTGCCGCAGGTAAAAAAAAGTTAGCAGCAGCTAATAAAAAGAAAAGAGCTGCAACAAAAAAAGGTAAACAACACGCAAAACACGGATTGCATAAAGGAAAAAAAAGATAATGGGAAATATATTACAAGATATGATGGGATTATTATCCCGTAAAAAAGTGGTAAAAGAAGTTGAACCAACTGATTTAATTATATTAGGTAGAACACCTAATCCGGAAGATAGTATGTTTGTTACTCCAAAAATGAACAATCAGCTTATAACTATTAAAGATTTAAAGGCACACTTTGATGAAGGAGAAATCTCAGGAGGAGGTACATTAAATACAATTCCAGTATTTACACCTGATGGGACTACATTGGGTGATTCTCAACTACAACAATCACCTCAACTCAGTAACGGTTTGTATCAAATAAGATTTAATAATGCAGATAGATTTATTATAAATAAACCTAGCTCTGTAACAACTGGTGACCCTGAGTATTTAATTCAGCAAGATGGAAACTTTAAAGTAAGTTTTGGTTGGGATGATGACGGTGATGGTTTTGGCTATATATACAATTGGGCTGGAAATGGTTTAAGATTAGGAGCAGCTGGTCAAAACCCACAGTTTGAATTAGACACAGCAACACCTAAAATTATATCTCATACAGATCATGAGTTTGAAGGTGCTATATTAGATGTTAATGCTTTACCAGGTACAGCAGGTCAAGTGTTGGGTTCAACCGGAACAGGGATTGAATGGGTTGATAATACAGTTACAGGAACAGTAACAGGAAGCGGTACAACAAATGTTTTACCTATATGGACTGATGGCCCAAACAGTGAATTGGGTGATTCTCAAGTAACACAAACCAAAATAGACGGAGGTGTTATATTTGATTTAAATGCAGTAACAACCACAACCTACACTCCAGCTATTAATACAAAGTTATTAGATTTGAACTCTGGAGGAAACAAAAAGTTTTCTATAACTCAAGACGGCGGCGGTGGTGTTGTTCTTCCAAATAGTGGTGGAACCACAAATCCAGGGCCTTCTTTTAATCTAGGTGGCAATGCTTTAGCTAATGGTGAAAACGCACTATCGGTAGGAGCGTCTACTACGGCCTTTGGTAATGGTTCTTTTGCGGCTAACTTTATAACACTAGCATCAGGAGGAGGGTCTTCTGCTTTTGGTTTATTAACTGAAGCATCAGGGCTAGCGTCTGCAGTTTTTGGTAACAAGTCAATTGCTTCGGGTGTTTACAGTATTGCTTCAGGTCAAGATTCAGTTGCGTCAGGTCAATCATCTGTAGCTATTGGTGAAAAAGGAGAAGCAAACGGAAAAAATTCTTTTGTACAAGGATTTGGTGGTACAGCAGCAGGAAACAACGCTGTTAAACTCGGTTACGCTGGAAGCGCTGATGGAAACAATGCTGTTAAGTTTGGATTTGAGTCTATAGCCTCTGGCAACAATTCTTTTGCAATAGGAGATGGCACAACAGCTAGTGGTTTACAGTCTGTAGCTACTGGTGATAATAATGTTGTTTCAGGAAATAATTCATTTGTAGGTGGTAAGAACAGTACCGTAACAGGATCTGAGTCTATTGTCTATGGAATTGGCAACTCCGTATCGTCAGGGTCATGTGCTGTTTTTGGAGCACAAAACACTATAGCCATCAACGCTTTTGAATCTTTTGTGGCTGGAACCAACAACCGAACTACTAGCACTGGACGCCAAAAACTAATAGGCACGGGCCTTGAAGGCGGGAATCAAGATAGTGTTTGTTTGGGTAAATATAATGACTTGAATGATGGCTTTCAGCAATTCCAAATAGGTAGTGGATCTAGCGATATTAATAGATCAAATGCTTTAAGTATAAACGGTGCTGGTAATATTAAAATACCTACATATGGATCAGGTACAGTAACTGGAACTGCAACTTATAATTTGTCTGTTGATGCTAACGGTGTAATAATTGAAACCAATACCCCCGCTGGTACAAATTATTCAAGTGCAGTGTTTTTATTAAACCAATCAGGCGCATCCGCTCCTGTTAATGCTAATCTTTTAGAAAATAGTCTTGGTATACCAACGCCTTTTAATTGGACAAGAGTAGGTAGCGGAGAATATAATTTAAACGCACCTGGTAAATTTAGCTTGTTAAAAACAATTGTGTTTATAAACGGGGGATCAGCGGAAAATAATCATGATATTGCTTGGGAAGTAATTGATACAGACAACTTAGCAATAAGAACACACAACAGCGATGGTAAGCTTACTAAAGCTTCAGTAGAAATAAGAACTTATAATTAAAAAAAATAAATATGGCAACTTGGACAATTTTAACAATGGAGTATGAAAACAACGCTGGCGAGGATAAGCTGGTGGTAATATCTGCAGCTCAAGGGCAAGACGGTGTTGGCTATGCTAGAAAAGTATTTACTAATACTTTATCTGGCGTAGTAGGACCAGCCCCTCTTACACCTTATGATCAACTAACAGAATCTCAAGTTATAGGTTTAGTACAAGCGGATCTAGGGCCAACTGTTGTAGCAAACGCTGAAGCTTACGTAGATGCACAAGCTACAATTAAAAAAGAACAAATAGAAGACCTACCGACAAACGTGGGCCTTCCTTGGAGTTAAAAACCTATAATGCAAAATAATTATGGCAAGAATACCAATATATCAAAGACAATTTATAACTTTGACGCAGGCAACACTACAACCAGCTGTTGGATTAAATGGTCTCGTACAAACAGATATATATGGTAACCCTATTGATCCAAAGATAACAACACAACCATTATATATAAATTCTACAGAAATTGCTGGTGTTACAGAGTATTATGATATACCTACAAAGAAATATTTAGATTTAAGATATATATATGTTGGTGTTGGTCTTTTACCAATTATTGTTACTGAATCATATGCTAACATAAAAACAATATTAGATAATATAGATTGTGATGATTTATGTACAGATGTATAAAATAAAAAAAGATGGCAAATAAAAAAGACAGCAGATTAGCAAGAGCAGGGGTATCCGGTTATAATAAGCCTAAGCGCACTCCATCACATCCAAAAAAGTCTCATGTGGTTGTAGCTAAAGAAGGTGATAAAGTAAAAACCATACGTTTTGGAGAACAAGGAGCTAGTACTGCAGGTAAACCCAAAGCAGGAGAATCAGCCAGAATGAAAGCAAAACGTAAATCTTTTAAGGCAAGACACGGTAAAAACATTAAAAAGGGTAAAATGTCTGCTGCATATTGGGCTGATAAGGTAAAATGGTAAATAAATTATTAAAATATGACAGAGTTAAGTATTAAAAAATTAGGCTTTGATAAAATAGATGTTACTGCAGAAGAGTCGGGTATTGATGCTTTTTATTATTATGTGTATAAGATAGGTCATATTGATTTAATATCTAATAGTAATGATAATATCCAAGATGGTAAATGGATTGTTGAAATTTTAGAAGGAGATATACAGTTTCATGATATTAATGAACTTAAAACTGTTATTAAAATACTTGAGCGTAATAAATTATAATAAACTTTTTTTATTTAAACATTTTTTATATATTTGTTGAAATTAATTTAAATATATAAAAATGAAAAATTCAAAAACCAACACTGAGTTATCTGAAAAAGATCCTAAATTAAGTAAAGAAGATCTTGCAAAACGTAGAGAAGAAATAACTGCATTCTACAAAGATAATATTCCACATTTAGAAGTACAAGCTGATTATGAAATGTTGCTAGCAGCAATTGAAAAGGCTAGAGCAGAGCGTATGCAAGCTCAAATGTACATGGCACAACAGTATGCTGCACAAAAAGAAGGTGATCAACCATCAACACCGGAAGCAGAAGAGTTTAAAGCTGCTATGGATAATGCAATGAATCCTTCATAAAATGAAGATGTTAAAAATAGGATCATCTGGTCCTAATGTAGTTGTACTTCAAAACAAGTTGGGGATCAAAGCTGATGGTATCTTTGGTCCCAATACTGAAAAATATGTTGAAAGATTTCAACTTACTCATAATTTAGATGTTTCTGGTATAGTAGATAATGATGTCTGGTCTTTGTTAATGAATTTACAATCAACAAGACCTGAAGAAATTGATGAAGATACGGATTTACAAAACCAAATTTATAAAACTAATTTTGATCAAACAATACACAGACATTTTTTACCAAAAGGAGAGTATATTGAAGGTCCTATAAATAATGAATATGTATTTTTACATCATACATCTGGACATGCAAATCCTTTTGCTTGTGTTGACATGTGGGGTAGAGACACACGTGGTCGTATAGCTACTGAATTTGTATTAGGGGGTATTGATCATAGAAATGGTAATAATGAGTATGATGGTATAATGGTTCAAGCATTCCCAGAAGGTGCTCAAGGTTGGCATTTAGGTAAAACAGGATCAGGATGGATGAACCGTCACTCTGTTGGATTAGAGATATGTTCAATGGGATATTTAGATCATAATAATAAAACATATGTTAATTCGATATGTCAAGAAGATCAAGTAACTATATTATCAGAGCCATTTAATGGAAAAAATACTTGGCATAGTTATTCAGATATGCAGATTAAAGAAATAGAAAAATGGTTAAAATATATTGGTGAGAGAGACGAAGTTGATATTAGGTTAGGTTTGAAACAATTTATTCAAAAACATGGGGTTACCAAAGGATTTGGATTTCAGAAGGATGCTTATTTAGGTAATGTTAAAGGGTTATTAACACATACAAATGTTAGGAGAGATAAAACTGATTGCTATCCTCATCCTGATTTAGTTGATATGATAATGAGTTTATAATATGGCAATAGTAAATAAAGTTGATTTAAAAATGAAAGTTGATATTGATTTAAGTATACAATATCAAATAATAACATATTGTTTTTTTAATGATATATCTATTGGTAATTCAGACTTAAAATTTTTAGCAGAGTTATCAAAAAATAAAAATATAGAATTAACTAAATTTTGTTTAAAGTTAGTGGAGGATAAAATATTTAAAAGTCCTCAATCTGCAAGAAATGCAATTTCAAAAGCTGAAAGAAAAAAACTAGTTGTTAAAAAAGGTAATAATAAAAAAACAATATCTCTTGAAAAAAATATAAATGTACAGATAGAGGGGTTGGTTTTACTTGATTATAAAATATTAGGTTATGAATCCAAAAAGTCATAAAGATATTAAAGAAGGTATTGCTGATGAGGTTGGTGTTCATAGTTCAGTTGTAGATGAATTTATAACTTTTTATTATAGTAAACTTAGAAAAAAATTATCTAATTTAGATTATCCAAGAATACATGTAGATGGATTAGGAACTTTTTATTTGAGAAAAAATAAACTTGAAAATGCAATTAAAAAAAATAAAAGTATATTAGGTAATTTAGCTAAAAGAACTTATGTAGGATTTGCAAAAAGTCAAGAAATCAATACTAACCTTGAACAAATGGAATCAGCATTAAAACAAATGGAAAAAGATATACTAAATAAAAAAGAATTTAACAATGGCAAATAGATTGAAAAAATATGTAGATGCATTTAAGAATATTGACAAAATTACAGAAGGTATAAAAAACAATATTTTTAAAAAAGAACATATTGAAGCTGTTGCTACTGATAGATTTCAGATATGTATTAAATGTTCATTGTTTGATGCAAAAGGTGATGATTGTTTAGCACCTGGTACTCAACCATGTTGTTCAGACTGTGGTTGTAGTTTAGGATTTAAAGTTAGATCATTATCATCTGAATGCCCAAAAGGATATTGGGATGCTCTTACAACTGAAGAGCAGGAAGATGTAATAAATAAACAAATAAATTTATAATGATGAAAAAAACAGCAATAGATATAGTTTTAGAAGGGGTATCTAATAGTAGTATTTCTAAAGAGGATGCTAAAATTTTACTAGAGGCAATTAATAAATCTCCTGAAATAGTTACAGTTCCATATAGTACAGGAACTATCACCACCAAACCAGATTGGACATACGATCCATACAGACCTGGCCAACCTTATTGGTATACATCAACAACAAATACCTCATCAAACATTGAAACAGAAGAATAATGGCAATTATATTTAAAGAAGAAGGACATGTTTATGAAAGCAATGATAATGATGATATTAAATGGACTAGTGTAACCTCATTGGTTGGTAAATTTAAACCCAAGTTTGATAGAGAAGGACAAGCTAAAAAATCTTCTAAAAATAAAAGATCCAAATGGTATGGTATGACGCCAAAGGAAATTTTAGAAGCATGGGATAATGAAACTGAAAGAGCAATTAACCTTGGTAATTTTTATCATAATCAGAGAGAGGCGGATATGCTAGATTTAGATACAATTGGTAAGTACGGTGTGGAAGTTCCCATTATTAAACCAATTATTAATGAAAAAGGTATAAAAATTGCACCAAATCAGAAATTAGAAGAAGGTGTTTATCCTGAGCATTTGGTTTATTTAAAATCTGCTGGTCTTTGTGGTCAAGCAGATGTGGTGGAAGTGGTTAATGGATATATTAATATTAATGATTATAAAACTAATAAAGAAATAAAAAGTAAAGGTTTTACTAATTGGGAAGGCATTACTAATAAAATGTATAAACCTATAAGTCATTTAGATGATTGCAATCTTAATCATTACAACTTGCAGTTGAGTATTTATGCATATATTATTAAAAAACACAACCCTAAACTTAAGATAGGAAAATTAACTATTCAACATGTAAAATTTAAACAAGTTGGTGAAGATTCTAATGGATATCCAATAAATGAACATGTAAATGGTGAACCAGTAATAGAAGAAATAAAAATTTATGAACTACCATATTTAAAAGATGAAGTAACATCTTTAATAATGTGGATTAAAGATAACCAATAAAATATGATAGTAAAATTATTTGACATACAAAATAATAGTTTGATATTGACAGAACACTGTTATGCTTTACCTTTTTTGAAAAAAATAATGGACGAGTATCCTGATACAAATTTATCTATTTATAAATATTTATTTTATATGACATGTCCAAATCCAGATTTAAATCCTTTTTTTAATTTACCAGAACATGAAAAGGAAGATATTATTATAGAAGAAATTGAACTTGAAGAATCAACAGAAGATCCAACAATAAGATATGCTAAAGCAATGTGTGAAAAGCTTTATCAAACTCCAACATACAGAGCTTATGTGGGTATAAAATCTATGTTAGATAGATTAGCAAAATATATGGAAGTTACAGCTATTGAACATGGTAGAGATGGAAATATAAATTCAATGGTAAATGCTGCTGCAAAATTTGAGTCAATTAGACAATCATATAAAGGTGCATTTACAGATATGAGACAAGAACAAGACAGCTCTGTACGTGGTGGTGCAGGTTTAGCTTATGACCAATTATAAAAACAACAATTATGGCAGAAAAAATTATTCCTGTAGGACAAAAATTATTAATTAAAGAAATAAAAGCAGCTTCTAAAACTGCATCGGGACTTATTATTCCTGAAATAGCCCAAAAAATAACTTTTAGAGGTGAGGTTATTGGGGTAGGAGATTCAGTTAAAGAAATAAAAATAGGTGACATAGTTCAATACGCTGAACATGCTATGCCTACTCCAATGAAACATGATGGTCATGAACATTTATTATTGCAAGCGGGGGATGTTTATGCCATTATAAGAGATGAGTAAGATTATACCCATATTTGAAAATCATAAATGGTCAACAAGAAAGTTTGATTCAGATAATGATTTTAAAGAATTTTTAGAATCTATTTTTAAAGAGCCGGGTCAGTATAATTTTGATAATACTTCATGGCTGTTTAATGAAGAAGCTAAAAGGTTTAATTCAATCGGGGCTTATTGTAATAAACCTTTTAGATCAAAAGATTTTACTGCTTATTGGGAAGATCAAAAAAACAAATGTAGATCAGGGGTTATATATAAAAGTGGTGATAATGAATGGTATCTTACCAGAGATTATTATATGTGGCTTAACTTTTTACCTATTTTTGATAAAGAAGAAAAAAAATATGGATTTGCAAAAGTAAGAGATGCACAATATCATATGGCTTTATATGAAATTATTGCAGAATTAAATAATCAACATGCTGCAATTCTTAAAAAAAGGCAGATAGCATCTTCTTATTTTCACATGGGAAAAATTATTAATCAGTATTGGTTTGAAGAAGGGTCTATATGTAAGATTGGTGCATCACTTAAAGATTACATAAATGATAAAGGGTCTTGGAAGTTTTTAGAAGAATATAAAACATTCTTGAATGAACATACAGCATGGTATAGACCTAGTAATCCGGAAAAGGTTTTATTATGGCAACAGCAAATTGAGGTTAAAATAAATAATAGAAAAACATCTAGAGGACTTAAATCTAAAATACAGGGTGCATCTTTTGAAAAAAATGCTACTACCGGAGTTGGGGGACCCTGTACATATTTTTTTCATGAAGAAGCAGGTATTGCTAAAAACATGATGCAGACATATGAATATTTACGTCCTGCAATGTCTTCTGGTATGATGACCACCGGTCAATTTATTGCTGCAGGATCTGTGGGTGATTTAGAACAGTGTAATCCATTAAAGGATATGATATTAAATCCTTCAGCAAATGATATCTATGCTGTAGAAACTAATCTTATGGATGCAGATGGTGCAATTGGGATGGCAGGTTTATTTATTCCTGAACAGTGGTCTATGCCCCCTTATATAGATAAATACGGCAATTCTGAAATAGATAAAGCTGTTATTGCAATTAAAAATGAAAGGTTAAGGTGGAAAAATGAATTAAGCGGTGAACAATACCAATTAAGAATATCTCAAAAACCGCTTAATATAGCTGAAGCATTTGCTTATAGAAAAGAGTCTGTTTTTCCACAGGGAATATTAAGTAAACAATTAAAAAAGATTGAGGAAAAAGAATATCCTTATGAACTTATTGAATTAGATAGAGACCAAAAGGGCATTACTGTAAAACGCACAAATAAATTACCTATAAGTGAATTTCCTGTGAACAAAAAACAACAAGATAAAACTGGGAGTATAGTTGTGTGGGAAAGGCCTATTGATAATCCAGGTTTTGGTGCATATTATGGTTCTATTGACCCGGTATCAGAAGGTAAGACAACAACATCAGATTCATTGTGTAGTATATATATTTATAAAAATGCTACTGAAGTAACTAGAGATATTGGCGGTGGTGATGTAGAACAATTTATTGAGGGTGATAAAATTGTTGCAGCTTGGTGTGGTAGATTTGATGATATTAATAAAACACATGAGAGATTAGAATTGTTAATTGAATGGTATAATGCATGGACAATTGTTGAAAATAATATTTCATTATTTATTCAACATATGATTGCTAGAAAAAAACAAAGGTATTTAGTTCCCAAACAGCAAATACTTTTTTTAAAAGATTTAGGATCTAATAGAACAGTTTATCAAGAGTATGGTTGGAAAAACACAGGAACATTATTTAAAAGTCATTTAATTTCTTATGCAATTGAATTTTTAAGAGAAAGCATTCATGAAGAAACAGATGAGCATGGATCAGTTATGTCACAGACATTAGGAGTGGAAAGAATACCAGATCCCATGCTTATAAAAGAAATGTTAGCTTACTATCCGGGATTAAATGTAGATAGATTAGTTACATTTGGTGCATTAATAGCTTTTGCTAAAATACAGCAATCTAATAGAGGATATTCCAAAAGGCGTGAATCAGAAGATAATTCCTTGGTAAATTCAGAAAAAATAAGTAAATTAAAGTATAGTAGTCCGTTTAAAAATATTGGGCGTAAAAGAGGTTTGGGTGGATCTAAAATAAAAAGATCTGGATTTAAAAATATTAAATAGAATAAATCAATATGAGAGTATTAAATGCCATGCAAATGAAAAACGGTGCCACTGCAGAAAGTGGACCTACATTTTCTAGCTTAACCCAACCAATACAATTTTTACCATATTCAAAAAAGACAGATGATTGGGCAGCTTGGAATTTAGATTGGTTAGAGCTTCAAGGTATTGAGTTTTTACGTGTAAATTCAAGAAGACTTCTTAAGAATTATAAACTTGCAAAAGGAATAATTGACAAAACAGATTATATTGTTGAGCCCGATAATGAATATAAAGATTTAATGGATACACTAACAGCTGAAAATGATTCAGCTTTAGAATTAAAATTTTATCCAATAATCCCAAATGTTATAAATGTATTGACAGGCGAATTTGCTAAAAGATATTCTAAAGTTCAGTTTAGAGCAGTGGATGATACATCTTATAATGAAATGCTTGAACAAAAAAGAATACAAATAGAAGAAGCATTATTAGCAGATGCAGAAGCTAATTTAATTCTTAAGATGGTTGAAATGGGTATGGATCCCGCATCAGAAGAAGCAAAGCAACAATTATCTCCAGAAGGATTAAAATCATTACCAGAAATAGAAGATTTTTTTAGCAAGTCTTATAGAAGCATGGTTGAAGAGTGGGCATCCCATCAACTTTCAGTAGATGAAGAAAGATTTAAAATGCAAGAGCTTGAGGAAAGAGGTTTCCGGGATATGCTTATTTCAGATAGAGAATTTTGGCATTTCCGTATGCTTGAAGATGATTATGATGTAGAGTTATGGAATCCTATTTTAACTTTTTATCAAAAGTCTCCTGATCAAAGATACATTGCAGATTCAAATTATTGTGGAAAAATAGATTTAATGACAGTATCCGATGCAGTAGATAAATACGGATATTTGATGGATGAAAAACAATTAAGATCATTAGAAAAAGTTTATCCTGCAAGATCAGCACAGTATCAAGTTAATGGTTATCAAAATGATGGAGCATATTATGATGCCACAAGATCTCATGAATGGAATACACAAATGCCGGGGTTGGCATATAGACAATTTACATCTAATAATTGGGATGATCGTTCAAGAGGTGGTGACATACTTAGTGAAATACTAAATGAAAATGAAGATGTATCCATGTGGGGCGAGGGTGATTTATTGCGAGTTTCAACAATATATTGGAAAACTCAACGTAAAATAGGTCATTTAACTAAAATAGAAATAGACGGTGAAGTAACGCAAGAAATAGTAGATGAAACATTTAAAATTACTAAAAAGGCTGTTTATGATACTTCTATTTTTAAACAAAAAAATAAAGAAAATCTATTAGAAGGTGAACATATTGAATGGATATGGATAAATGAAACATGGGGTGGTGTAAAAATTGGTCCAAATTTACCTGCTATGTGGAGATCTACTATGGGTGATAACATAAATCCTATTTACATTGGTATCAATAGAACTAAACCTGGCAGGCTTCCATTTCAATTTAAAGGAAATAATACACTTTATGGTTGTAAACTTCCTGTTGAGGGTAGAGTATTTTCAGATAGAAATACTAGATCTACATCATTGGTTGATTTAATGAAAGCATATCAAGTTGGATATAATATGGTTAATAACCAAATTGCAGACATTCTCATAGATGAATTAGGAACAGTAATAATGTTTGATCAAAATGCTTTACCACGTCACTCAATGGGAGAGGATTGGGGTAAAAATAATTATGCAAAAGCATTTGTAGCTATGAAAGATTTTCAGATGTTACCTCTTGATACATCTATTACAAATACTGAGAATGCTACTAACTTTAACCATTATCAAACTCTAAATATGGAGCAGACTAATAGGTTAATGTCTAGGATTCAACTTGCTAATTATTTTAAACAGCAATGCTTTGATGCTATTGGTATTAATCCTCAACGTCTTGGTGGACCTGTATCAGCACAAACAGCTACAGGTGTTGTACAGGCTATGCAACAGTCATATGCTCAAACAGAAATGTATTTTGTTCAGCATTCTGACCATTTGATGCCTAGAGTTCATCAAATGAGAACTGATTTAGCACAATATTATTATAGTACTAATCCAAGCGTTAGATTATCTTATATATCTTCTGAAGCAGAAAAGGTTAACTTTTCTATTAATGGTACTGAATTATTACTTAGAGATTTTAACGTATTTGCAACTACAAAAACAAATCATAGAGCTATACTAGAAAATCTTAAACAAATGGCTCTTACAAATAATACTACAGGAGCAAGTATATATGAACTTGGTAATATTGTAAAAGCTGATTCAATTGCTGAAGTAACAGATATACTAAAAGATTCTGAAACAAGAATGCAACAGCAACGTCAGCAAGAAATGCAACAACAACGTCAAATGCAAGAACAACAATTGCAAGCTAAAGCACAAGAAGAGCAGCAAAAGTTACAAGTTGAGATTGAAGAGAATGCTAAGGATAGACAAAATGATATTACAATTGCTGAGATTAGGTCTGCTGGTTTTGGTTCTATGGCAGACATAAACCAAAATCAACAATCTGATTTTCAAGATGCAATAAAAGATATTAGAGAAACAACTCAATATCGTGAACAAATGAATCTTAAACGTGAAGAGAATAGTTCTAAATCTATGATGGAAAATACCAGACTTCAAGTTGAAAGAGAAAAAATAAATGCATCAAAAGAAATAGCTAATACCAAACTTCAAATAGCTAAAGAAAACAAAAATAAGTATGATTCAAAAGAATCAGATAAAAAATAATTAGCGTTAGCTATATACTGCTGATTATTTTTATTTTTATACAAATATTATAAGTTTATAATATAAACTTTGCGTATATTATATATGTAATGAATATTAATTATTAAAACCAACATAATTATGAATACAACACAAAAGGAACCGGTGAAAAGTAGCGTAGAACAAGTTGACGTTAATTTAGATGAAATTTTTAATGCTGCACCTAGCGGTGATGATATTATTTCAGGTGAATCAAATAAAACTAAAAATATATTTAGCGGTTTAAATGAGAAAGCAGACATGTCATTTGCAGATCCAGACAAGGATGGTAAAGATGATTTAAATGCAAAACTAGAAAAAAAAGAAGATGCTGAAGAACCTGATACTGAAGAAGCTTCTAAAAATGAAGAGGTTGTAGAAAATGCAGATAGTATATTAGATGCATTAGATGGCAATGAAGAATCAGAAGAAGAAGAAGAGGCACCAAAGAAAGGTAGAAAATCTATTAAAGATATATCTGATGTTTTTTCAAAATTAATTAACGAAGATAAAATAGTACCATTTGATGATGATAAAGATTTATCTGAATATAGTGCAAAAGATTGGGAAGAGCTTATTCAAGCTAATTTAGAAGAAAAAGCAAATCAAGTAAGACGTGAAACACCAAAACAATTTTTTCAATCTTTACCTGAAGAATTACAAATAGCTGCAAAATATGTTGCAGATGGTGGTAAAGATTTAAAAGCACTATTTTCTACATTGTCACAAGTTGAAGAAAGTAAAAGTCTTGATGTTAAAAAGAGTAATGACCAGGAGCAAATTATTACTCAATATTTAAGTGCAACTGGATATGGAACTCAAGAGGAAATTCAAGAAGAAATTGAAATATGGAAAGATTTAGGTAAACTTGAACAACAAGCAAATAAATTTAAACCTAAATTAGATAAGATGCAAGAGAAAGTTGTTGCACAAAAACTTCAAGAACAGGAGTTAAAAAAGAGACAACAAGAGCAAGCATCAAAAGCATATATGAAAAATGTATATGATACATTAAAAGATGGTAAGTTAGGTGATCTTAAAGTTGATAGAAAAACGCAAGCTATGTTATATAATGGTTTAGTTCAACCTAATTATCCTTCAGTAAGTGGGCGTAATACAAATTTATTAGGTCATTTATTAGAAAAGTATCAATTTGTTGAACCAAATTATGCACTTATATCTGAAGCTTTATGGTTATTACAAGATCCTGTAAGTTATAAAGCTAAAATTATGGATAAAGGCGCACAAAAAAGTGTTGAACAAACAGTTAGAAAACTTAAAACAGAACAGGCAAACACAGGTGGATCTTCTTTAGGTGTGAGTAAAGTTGAAGAACAAAAAACAAGTTCAAGAAAAAAATTAAGCAGACCAACAAATATTTTTAAAAGAATTTAATTAAATAAATTAAATATAAACAAAGTAAAATAAACATTAATAATTAAAAACAATCAAAATTATGGCAACTCCAGTTTTAAATAATGGAATTTTCCTGCGTGATACAAGCTATAAAGCTAGTTCACATGTTGATTCTTATCACCTTACCCAGATGCTTGGTAATCCTGAGCCTATGGATATGGGACCAATTGATTTATGGGCAATGACCCAAAAGGTAGAAATGCCTTTATATCAAATGGCTTCTTTCGGTGGTAAAAATACTATCATGGTGGACAATGCTAGAGGTGAGTACAAGTGGCAAACTCCCATTGCACAAGATCTTCCTTACATTGTAGCAGACATTGAACCAGCTAATACTAATAAAGGTATTGATGGAACCTACTTTAAAATTAAGGTCAACAAAAGAACATTTGGTCATGGTGATATTATCACATATGACAAGTATAATGGTCTTGAATTATACATTACAGCAGATGATATTATTCCTGCAGGTGATGGTTTTGTATATACTGTACAGTTAGTTAACAATAACAACAGTGCAATATTAGATAATAAATATCTTGCAAAAGGAACTAAGTTCTTTAGAAAAGGTTCTGCAAGAGGTGAATATGGTGAAAGGTTTTCTGATATTGAAACAGGATCTGGATTCCGCGAATTCTACAATTTCGTAGGGGGAGCAGAAGCACACGTACATTATTCAATTTCTAGCCGTGCTGATCTTATGATCAAAGGTGGTTTGAATGCTGATGGTACAGTACCAGTAACTGAAATTTGGAGAAACTTTGATAATGATCCAAATAATCCATCCGTACCAAGCATTGAAGGTTTAGTAGCAAATATGGGTAAAGCTGGTGCAAGAGAAGCATTTGAAAATGGAACTCTTACACGTACTTTCATTACAAATATGGAAGCAGCACACTTATCTAAAATTGCAACGGATATTGAAACTTACCTAATGTGGGGTAAAGGTGGTAGAATTAAGCAAGATGGGCCAGATGATATTAGATTATCTGTAGGTTTATGGGCACAGTTAGATAACTCTTTCAAAAGAGTATATAACAAGTCTTCATTTACTCTTGACATGTTTAAGTCTGAGCTTTACAACTTTTATCAAGGTAAAGTTGAATTTAAAGGGCCGGATCCACAAAGATCACTTGTTGTACAAACAGGTATTGGTGGTATGCAATTAATCAACAAAGCAATTGCTGATGAAGTGTATGGTTCTGGTTTAGTTCAAAATGCATCTGATATAGGAGCTGTTAAAGGTTCTGGTATGGATTTAGATTATGGTTTTGCTTACACAAGCTTTACTATTCCTTTCTTAGCTAATGTTAAGTTTGTATTGAATCCTGCATTTGATAACTTAAATACTAATGACATTGAGAATCCATTAATTGATGGAAGACCTTTAAGTTCATTTAGTTTTATTATTTTTGATGTAACTGATGAAGGAAATGATAACATTCACTTGTTAAAACTTTCTTGGGATAATCAACTTAAGTGGTTCTACCAAAATGGTACTATGGACTACATGGGAAGAACTCAAGGATTTGCTTCTACCGGACAGTTTAATGGATATAGAGTTTATATGACTCAAACTATGCCAGCTATATGGGTTAAAGATCCAACTAAAGTTCTTAAAATTGTAATGAGAAACCCTGTAACAGGAGGATCATTCTAGAACTAATAATTAAAAGGGAGGGATTAAACCTCCTCCCTTTTTTTTTAATCTTTAAATACAAAAAAAATGGCACTAGATATTAAAAAACAAAATAAAACATACGAGTTTTCAAATTCAAGTGTTTCTAAAATTATTGCTTCTAAAGCAATTGCATTAGATATTATAGATAGAGATTATTTAGATAATGCAGCGGCAGTAGCAGCAGGATTATCAAAAGGTGATTTATATCATAATGCTGGAGATTTGAAAGTAGTAGTAAATTAAAAGTCAAATGACTTAAGTCAGGTTAATCCTGACTTTAGAAATATTAATAATAAATTGTACATAATTATGTACATTTGACTAAGGATAAACATTATTAAATTTTAAAACCAAACAAAATGGAAGATTACACTATTGTTGAAAAGTATCAACACGCAAAAAAAACTAGCTCAATAGCTATACGCCCTTATTTTAATCCAGGCAAAGAAAATATGGGATTAGAACAATATGGATTGTCTTTACATGATGGAGTATTTCATGAAGAGTCTTTAGCATGTTTAGAAATGAATGGAGTTAAAAGATACATTACTGGATTAAATGAATTTGATCCTAAAGTAAAGATGCTTCCTCCAAAAGAGAAGAAGGCTAAAATTGCAGAAATCAGAAAAGTAGTTTCTGAATTAGAAGCTGAACTAGCTGCTAATCAAGTTGATGTAGAAGATAAAGACTTCTGGAACAAGCTAACTGTTATGAAGCCTGACAATTCTAAATTTTGGGATAAGATAACTTTGAGGTGTGGTAATGATCCAGTTTTTTTAGATGGTGATGTAGATCCATATGACAGAATTAAATTGCATGCTATTAGAGCTGGTGGATTTTCTATAGTTGCTAAATCATTGGCAGACGCAAAAAAATCACAAAATGAACCTAAATTTTATTTAGACACAGTAGAAGAAACATTAATTACGAGAACTGAATCAACAAAATTAAGGAATAAATCAATTTCATTATTACAGAAGTTGTTTGACACCAATACAACAAAATTAATGTATGTTGCTAAAGTTGTAGATGTTGATAGTGTTCAATATACTAAAAATACTCCAAATGATGTTATGTATGAAAACATGGATGCTTACATTTTAGGAGAAGGTGCAGAAAGCAATAAGAAACGTGCTGCATCAAACTTTTTAGAAGTTGCTCAATTAGATATGGAAGAATTAAAAATTAGAGCATTAGTTAAAGATTCTTTATATTATAGATTTTTATTAACTAAAGCCGGTGGTTGGATTGAACCTATGGATAGTGGAGTTAGATTGGGTAAAAGACCTAACGAATGCTTGGACTTTTTAAAAGACCCAGCTAATGAAGAAGTTCTTTTATCTTTATTAGATAAAGTAGAACCATATTGGAATTCATAATATACAAAAATGGAAAATAATACACTCTTAATAAAGCTTAAGCAAAGATTAAACAAGCTTGATAGTAATGATTATGACAACATTGAGTGTTGGCAATTCATTGAAGCTTTTAATAAAGCACAGATAGAGTGGTGTAGACGTAATTTACACGGTGGTAATATGTATAAGGAAGGAGACGAACTATCTAAAAAAAGAATAGATGATCTCCAACCTTTACTTATTGAATTATCATTAACTGGTAATCAAACAGATACATATTTTGAAACTAATAATTTTCCATTAGATCAATATTTAGAATTTAAAAGAGTAAGTACTCAGGCTAAAGATGATTGTTGTAATCCTAGATCTATGACAGTTTATTTATCTGAAGAAGCAAACGTTCCTTTACTATTAAGAGATCCTTTAAAGAACCCTAGTTTTGATTGGGGTGAAACATTCTGTACAATGTTAAACAACACAATAAGAATTTATAGAAAAGATTTTGATATTGTTAATCCGGTATTAACTTATTATAGAAAACCTACATTAATACAAATAGAAGGATGTGTAAACCCATATACTGGTCAAGTTAGTACAACAAATGTTAATAGTGAATTTAAAGATGATCTAGTTGAAGTTATACTTGATGATACAGCTGCATTAATTGCAGGTGATATAGAAAATACATATCAACAACAAAGAGGAACACAAGCTGCAGAAAGAAATAACTAATATAAAGATAATTTAAAAAATTATTGTATATTATTATAGTAACAATGATGTTACGAACAGAGTAAACTGTTAAAATCATTTATATATAACTAGTGGGGTAATAGTCCTCACGCAAATTTTTTTATTATGGCTTATTTTAATAATGCGTTTAACAAAACGTTTATTGCAGACAGCACGCTTCAAACGGCTGGAACTGCAACTAGCGCTCTTACCGCAGGACAATTGGCTTTAGTTGACGGATCTGATTTTGAATCTGTTGCTTTAGCTGGAGGTGGTGCGGTACCAGCAATTACAGCAGGAGCATTGGCTTATGTTGTACAAGGATCTTTTTATTCAAAAGATACTATTGGAAATAACCCCGGTCATGGTGGTTATAAAGAATCAGTAAAATCTAAAGGTATCAATCCTAGATATATTACTAGATTGTGGAGAACAAATTGTCTTACCGCAACACAAGCAACAGCAAGCTTATCATTAGCTTCTGATTGTGCTCCTTGTGGAAAAACACAATTTATGAGAGTTGATGTGAAAGGTTCACCTGCACTTAGATTTTTAAATCACAATGCATATGCAATTGCTGATTCAGCAAACGTATGTTGCATAGATGGTCAAGAATATATTGATCCTACTGTAGTACTTGGTGCTATGGGTAAAATGGCTCTTGCTGATCCTTTAATTAAACCTTTTGTAGCTGAAGCATCAACCAATGGTATTGCAACAGCAACTTTATCTGCAGGTGGTTCAGGATATGCTATAGCATCTGGTGTTGCTACAACCGGTGGTACTGGAACTGGCGCACAAGTTAATATTGATACAATTGCAGGTGATGCAGTTGCTACTTTTTCAATTGCTAATGTAGGTAGTGGTTATACTGCTGCTGATGTACTGACAATTTCTGGTGGTGGTGCTGATGCAACATTTATTGTTGACACAGTAAGTGCTGGTGGTGTTATTGTTTCTGTAACAGATGCAGCTGGTGAAGTTGTACAGTCTATTTATACTATTGAAGAAACACAAGATGGAACATATACTCCTTCTACAACACCTAATGCAGCAGGAGCTAAAGTTTCCGCAAAATTAGATTTGGTTGGTGCATATGTTGATACAGTATTTGGAAATTGTTCTTTTGATACAAGAGATCATTATAATGCTGAGCCTGTTGAAATTATTGTTTCTCAATTAGATGAAACAGGTAATCCTTGCAATGATTGTGGTGTGGCAACAAAAACTCCTGGATCAGAGCAACAAACACAAGGTGAAGAAGTAATTAGAGATTTATTAATGTCTGAAAGATATCGTCAGAGCCCTTACAACCAAGGGAATGCTGATAGTAGTAGAATCAGAGAAATTGAAATGTCAGATGAGCTTCTTGCTTCTGTAGATAGAACTGCAACATACAGAGCTTATTATATTCAACATTCTGTACCACGTTTTAATAATCCAACTGGTGTATTTGATAATGATCAATATGTATACAAAGTGTACGTGAAATGTTCAGATACAGCTGCACAAGCTCAACTAGATAATCTATTTGAAGATTTAGAAGCTTGGGCTGGGGATAACGGCAATAAAATTGTATTTGAAGATACAAATGCTTACTGGTAAGACAGTATAAAACATCTTAAATAATTAATTAGAGCAGGGGTATCAAACTCCTGCTCTTTTTATTTTATATATTCTTGTTTTTTTTGTATATTATCTATATAGTGTATTAAAGCAAATAAAAAAATGGCAAGCAGACATATATTAAGTTTAGAAATTCCTACAGTATCCAACTGTGATTTATTATGTATTAAAGATACAAGTCAATATTCTAAAGATTTGTCAGTAGATTGCGAAGAATTGTTAATAACATTACCTGGATATTCTGTTCCGGTATTAATTAAAGTAGATAAAGACTTTGATATGTGTTTAACTGCTTGCACTCTTGCTTTGCAAACTGAAGATTGTGGGACAAAACAATCACAAATTCCTGATGGAATATATATTATTAGATATAGTGTATCTCCAAACTCTAAAGTGTATGTAGAATATAATCATTTAAGAGTAACTAAATTACTTACAACTTATTATGAAGTTTTATGTGATTTAAATGTGCAAGCATGTCAACCTAATTCAGATAAACAAGAATTATTATCTGAGATGTATTATATAAAAACTATGATTGATGCAGCAGTAGCTAATGTAGAATACTGTCAATCATCGGCACAGGGAATGCAGTTATATAGATATGCAAAAGAAAGATTGAATAAAATTTCATGTCCAACAGGAAACTGTGGATCAAGTTCAAAATATTTAATTTAAACCAATAAGATATGGCAAATTGTGCTCACTGTAATAAAGTATTTACTTGTGGATGTCAAAAAGCTAGTTTAGGAAATGGAGTGATAGTATGTAAGCAGTGTAAAGCAAAAGCTGAAGCAAATGTATCAACATCAAGAGACTTAAATCTAGAATTAGCAAGACAACAGATACAAGATTTAAAAAATAGATAAATAAAATATGGCAACATCAACTGTGCTAGCATCATCAAATGCAGTTCAAGAAAAAGAACTTAAATTGTTAAAGCAAATTAAGATTGAGCAGAATTTTTCTAAACAAGCATATGCAAACTTTAAATCAGTTAAGTTTGGTATTGCTTCTTGTTGTTATACAGATTTTGCAACATCTATAATTGAAAAACAATTATGTGATTGGCAAAATTCAGCAAGTAATAGAGTTGTAGTTGCAACAGAAATCGCAGGTATATTTGTAGAGCCATTAATGAAATTAAATTTAAAGGCAAGTATGTCTTGTCCAGAAACTCCAACAAATGTTTGTACGGTAGTTGATCTGGAATCTATATTAATAGCAGATAGTACGTATACACAATGTTTTGAAACGGCTTCAGATGTTTGGACTATAACACATAATTTAGGAAGCTTTCCTTCAGTTACTGTAGTAGATAGTGCCAATACGGTTGTGGTAGGTAACGTGGATTATACAAATAGCAATTCATTAGTAATAACTTTTAACGCTGCTTTTTCAGGGTGTGTATTCTTAAATTAAAAATAAAATAAAATAAAATGGCAATACAGTTTTTAACAGGTTTAAATATACAAGGCAATGTAAATTTAAATGAAAGTCAACTTCAAAATTTTATAGTGCATCCTTTAGCTGCAAATCCAACTGGTATTGCGGGTAGAGTTTATTATAACTCAGCTAATAATGTTCTGAGATTATATGATGGTAGTGCATGGGTAGATCTGAGCACTGGAGCAGATGATAACACAACTTATACATTTAATGTTCCTGCAGCAACAACAACAATTAGATTAGCAGGTACTGACAGCTCACAACAAGATGTGGCTATTACGGGTAGTGGTTTAATTTCTGTTACTAGAACAAGTGCTACAGAATTAACAATTGGTACTACAGCAACAAATAATGTAGGTACAGTAACCTCTGTTGATGTAAGTGGTGGAACTACAGGCTTAACAGCAAGCGGTGGTCCAGTTACATCTAGTGGTACAATTACACTTGCTGGTACACTTAATGAAGTTAGTGGAGGTACTGGACAATCTACTTATACTACTGGAGATATTTTATATGCATCAGCAAGTAATACATTAGCTAAATTAGCTATAGGTTCAACAGGACAAGTATTAAAAGTAGCAGGAGGAATCCCAAGTTGGGCTGCGGATACAAATACTGGTCTTACAAGTGTTGGTATTACAGAAACAGGTAATGCTCTTACAATTACTAATACACCTCTTACAGCCAATGGTGATATTAATATTGCAGGTGCAGGTACTTCCTCACAAGTAATATTAGGTGACTTAACATTAGCTACTTTACCTGTAGATGGTGTAACAAGTGTTGGTTTATCAATGCCGGCAGCTTTTACTGTAACAAATTCTCCAGTAACAAGCACTGGTAATTTAACAGTAACAGGGGCTGGTACTACTTCTCAAGTTGTATTAGGCGATGGTAGTCTTGGCACATTACCTGTGGATGGTGTAACAAGTATAGGTATAACTCCAGGAACAGGATTAGATGTAAGTAATTCACCTGTTACAAGTAGTGGTGACATTGGTATTACACTTGATTTATCTGAATTACCTACAGTTACATCTATTGATCCTGCTGCAGACTTTTTAGTAGGTGTAGATGGAACTGCAAATGAAAAAATATTATACCAAAATGTACACTTAGACCAATGGGGTAGTGCAGAAGCAGATGTGGACTTTGGTGCAAACAAGATATTAAATGTAGCAACAGGTACTGCTAATACAGATGGTGTTAACTTAGGTCAAGTACAATCACTTGTTGCTGGAGTAGGGGTATTTCAAGGTGGATATGATGCAACAAATGATCCTGGATCACCAAATATTAGTGGAGCAAGTAACGTTGCTTTAACTACAGGTGACTTTTACGTTGTAACTGCAGATGGAGATATTACATTTAGTGATACAACAGTTACTGTAGAAGTGGGTGATTTAATATTTGCAAATTCAAATATTTCTGCAAACTCTGACCCTGCATCTACAGATTACACTATTGTTATTCAAGATCAAAATATTGCAGGAGTAGGTGCAACAGATGGGGCAACTGAAAAAGGTGTTGCTGGATTTAGCAGTGCTTCTTTTGCAGGAACAGCAAGTGGATTTATTACAATTAAAGCGGGTGGAATTAGTGATACACAACTAGCAAGTACATTTAATAAAATTATTGGTACTGACACAAACTTGGATACAGACGGAGTTGATGTAGTTGATCAGATTAATGTTACTGATGGTGTTATTACATCAATGAGTAAAAGAACACTTCCTAATGCAACAACGACTGCAGTTGGTGTTACAGAGATTGCAACACAAGCTGAAGTAGATGCCGGAACAGATACATTTAGATACGTTACACCTGCAACATTAGCTGCTTCACTTAATAAACAAGGTTATAGTGAAACTTTTCCAAGTATAACATCTAATACTCATTCTGTTTCTGCTGCAACACACGGACTAGGTACTGGGCCATTTATTGTACAGATTTATGATGCAACAACAGGTGTACAACTTTATTTAGATAATACAGCAAATCCATCTACAGGTGCTATTTCATTGGCATGGACAACAACTGTGGCTGCAAATAGTTATAGAGTAAATATTCTAAAAGTAAATTAAATTTTGTAAATTTACGGAGAGGTTTATTGTAGATAGATTTCTCCGTAAAATTTTATATTTAAGATATGGCAATTCAATTTGAATCTTCAATAGACGTTAATGGTAGTGTAGCAATAGGCACTACCAACAATGTACTATTTAATTATGCATCAACTTTGTGTATAGTAGCAGGGTCTGGTCAAGCTATAACATTAGGTGGAGGGCCAGGAAATGTTAACAATAATGTTTATGTAGGCAATGGAAATTTATTCATACCTAATGGCAACGTTGGGATTGGGACGTTTAGTCCTAGTACTGCTTTAGAAGTTGATGGCGCTATTTCAACTACCACTTCTGATTACGTTCCAGGATCAACTGGTTCAAGGTTGTTATTAGAAACATCAGGATCAGGCAATACTCATTCATATATACAAGCACAAAGTAGTGGAGGTACTTCAAATGCAGAAGATTTAGCCTTGCAACTTTATGGTGGTAATGTCGGAATTGGAACGTCTAGTCCTGGTGAGAAACTAACTGTAAAAGGGACAGACCAATATATTGCTGTAGAACAAACCAGCTACCCTTGGGGAGGAGCTAATACTCTTGGTTTGAGAATGGGTACTAATGGTGTTAGTGGTTTGTTAGATTGGAGAAGATGGACCGGAACTGGTACCAATCACGGAACAGCTGTTATAGCGCAAGTTAATTTAGACGGTGGTTACGGTCTTGATTTTAGAGTTAATAATCAATTAACAAATACACCTGCTACAACAAGTAGGATGTTTTTAAGTTCTTCTGGAGAGGTTGGTATCGGAACAACTAGTCCAACTCAAAAGCTAGATATTAGAGACGGGGAATTAGTTTTTACACAATCAAGTACTAATCAAAACCCAAGCGGACGAATAAGGTTTAATGAATACGGGAACAGTACTGTATCGGGGTCATATATGGAGTACAATGGCGCTAGTAATTATTTTTCAATGTTTACTAACTCAGAGACGGTAAATTACGAATTCTTAAGAGCTGTAAGAGGTAGTCATTTATTACTTCAGCCGTCTTCAGGTAACGTTGGGATCGGAACGACTAGTCCTACTTATAAACTACAAGTAGCTGGTGATGGTGCATTTAATTCAACTTTAGATGTTCAAGATCCTGCTGTAAGTAACAATGGCTTGTTACAGTTATCACACGCTTCAACTGGCTCTAGTATATATTCTAATCCAGGTAGTTCTAATGGGTCTACCGTTGTTTTAAGATTAGGCATTAATTATTCAGAAAAAATGCGTATTGCTAATAACGGCAACGTAGGTATAGGGACAACTAACCCTGGTGAAAAGCTAGTAGTGGAAGGCAATACCTCAATCAGTAATAACATATATGTTGGTTTTGGAAATACTTTAAAATCTTGTACGTATCCAGCTACAAATAGTTTAGCAGTAGGAGCATTAAATGTATTAGGGGGTGAAGCTAATGGTATTATTGGAATTGGTAATACTATAGAATGTACAAATGAACCATGGTTAAATTTAGGAGGTAATTTTATAGCTGGTCTAAATAATAATATTTTTGGTTTCTATAGCCATGCAAATGCTGTTTTTGGGCAGCTAAATGACCTTGGCACTTCTTCAATTAATAATGCAAATACACTCATAAGTGGTTCTGAACATGAAGTAACATCTAGCAATGCGTTGGTGTTTGGAAAACAGTGTAGAGCTTTTGGTGCTGTGTATAGTTTAACAGGTGGGTATGATTCAAATAACTTTGGTCAATTTGGTAGTGTAGCAATAGGCGCTGGCGCTACAGCAAGTACAGGGAATAATCAATATGCTTTTGGTTCAGGTGTAACTACACCAACATTTCCTTCAGCTGCATACGGAGCAGACCAGTTTGTAGTTGGTAAGTTTAACGAATATACAAATGCAAGCTCTGTGCCGCATAGGTTTGCTGTTGGTAATGGAGCTAATGATGCTTCAAGAGACACTCCTTTCTGTGTAATAGGAGGTGGAACTTATACAAACGGACAGGTGAGCATAAACGATGCAGATGGTTTTGCATACTCATCAGTCCCATATTCTGTATTTCATGTTAATGGAAGAGCAACTAGTTCGTATAGTTCCTCTTTTACATTCGTTTCAGATGAAAGAGTTAAAAAGAATATAGTAAATTACAGTAAAGGATTAGCTGAAATAATTCAGGTTCAACCTAAATCATACACATTTAATGGAAAAGCAAACACTGTTGAGGGTGTTGAGTCTATAGGTGTGTTAGCGCAAGAAATTAAAGAGGTTTTTCCAGAAACTGTTGGAACAGTAGCTAAAAAATTAAATCCTGAAGATGAGCAGGAAACTGAACTATATGCGGTTGATATAAGTCCTGTTACATACGCTTTAATAAACGCGGTTAAAGAATTAAATGCAAAAGTAGAGGCTTTAGAGGCCAGAATACAAACCTTAGAAGGAAACTAATATGGAATGGAATATAATAGATATAAAAGTTAAAACAGAAAATAATTATGTTGCTGAAGTAATGGCCTCGTGTAAACATAAAGAAGGTCAAGGTGCATCTGTTGTTGTTCACTCATCAACTTTTGAAGGTGAGGCTGATGAAAATTTTATACCTTTTGAACAATTAACGAAAGAACAAGTTTTAGATTGGGTTAAAGAGGATTTAGGGCCAGATGAAGTAAACAGAATAGAAACAAAAGTAGTATATGAAGCTACAGAAAGAAATAACTATATTAATAATTCAGATATTCAATCTAAACAATTAAATACATAAAAATGGCAAATACATACACATGGGCAATTAAGGCATTGGATATACACCCAATAGAAGATACTTTAACTGATGTAGTATATAATGTGCATTGGGGAATGACAGCTACATCAGATCAAACTGATTCAGAAGGTAATCCTTATACAACAAATACAATTGGAACTCAAACTGTTCATTCGCCAACTTCAGATCAATTTGTTGATTTTGATAGTTTAACACAAGATGATGTAGTATCTTGGTTAGAATCTAGTGATATGGATATTGAAGAAATTAAAGCTGGTCTTGATAATAGAATTCAAAATTTAATTACTCCAACTAGCGTAACTAAAAATGTACCTTGGTAAAATTTTGAAAATTAAAGAAAAGATTATATATTTGTATTATAAATTATAATTTAAAAACCAAATACAATGGCAAAAAGTAAAACTACAAAGGCTAAAAAACTTACAGCCAAAGAGCTGGAAGAAGTTAATAATCTTAAAAATCAAATTAATACTGTAGTATTAAACATTGGTAACCAAGAATTAATTAAAAACCAGTTAGCAAGTAGATATACTGAACTTCAAGCTGAGTGGAAAGACATGACTATTTCTTTAGAGGAAAAATATGGTTCTGTAAATATTAGTTTAGAAGATGGAAGTATTACTGAAGTTGAAGAAAAAGAAGAAGAAACAGCTCTAGCATAGTAGAGTTTTATCTCCATAATACTTATTTTATTAAAAAATTTTAAAGCCAAGCATTTCTTGTTTGGTTTTAAAATTTTTTGTATATTATAAATGTATAGTTTAATGGAAAACCATGCATTATAGCAAAATAAGCATTTATGATTTCAACAAGCTCAAGCGCCACAACTAATGGGTGTGATAACATATCTTCTAATTGTGTAATATGGCAAGGTCCGGATATTGCATGTATTGATTTATGCAATGGAGACACAATTAGTGAAGTAACCAAAAAGATAGGTGATAAAGTATGCCAAATAATTACAGATGGTGTAACAGCTAATCCAAATTTAACAGGATTAGATTTATCATGTTTAAATATTCAAGGTACAACACCTACAACTTTAGTTCCTGTTCTTCAGGCTATGGTTACTCAAATTTGTTTAAATGCATCATCAAGTGGTGGTGGTGGTGGTACTACCCCATTACCTATGATGGTATTACCGGCTTGTTTGCAATATAATGATGCAAGCGGTAATCCAGTAACTGAATTACGTTTGGATGCTTTTGCCACACTTATAGCAAACCAAGTATGTACAAATTTAGCAAGTATAAATACTATTAATACTACACTTACTAGTTTTAACACTAGAATAGATGTATTAGAAGCTTGTGTGTTACCTTGTAGTGGAGGAGTTGTAGAAGCTCAAATTATACCAACTTGTGTATCTAATGTTGGTAATTTAACCAATGTATCGGTAGTTGTACTTGCATTGGAAACCGCATTTTGCTCATTACAAACTGCAGTGGGTTTACCATCTGCAATTAATTTAGCAATTAATCAAAGTGTAATTACAGGTACTAGTAATAGTCTAACAAATTCAAGTGTATCATACGGTAGTATTAGTGGATGGAACAATAGTGCATCAACGCTTGCACAATCTGTACAAAATGCATGGGTGGTTATTGATGATTTATATTCTGCTGTTGCAGCTATTCAAACAAATTGTTGCCCTGGTGGTTGTGATGCAATAGTATATAATTACACAACAAGTAATTCTTTTGCATCTAATGGCTTAATCAATGGTGTTTTATTTAATTTTATAGGTTCAAGTATTCCATCAACTTTTTCAGATGCATCTGGATATACTTTATTAACTTTAACAGATGTAACAGGACTTCATTATCTACTACAGTAAGTGTATCATCTTTACAAAATAATGCATCGGGATATTTATTTAGTACTGGTGCATTAAATACTGCACAAGATATAAATGTAACCGTTAATTATAGTTTTATAGATGGTACTGACACATGTTCAAATAATCAAAGTAGTGTAATTACAGGATTAGTGCCTTGTCAAATACCAGTTACATCAGCAATAACAGAAACAGATGTGACAGTAAGTTTCAGTAACTTATTGGGTACAACAGCTGTTTACACAATTGATGTTATAGACGGAGCAAGTGTAATAGTGGCAACAGATCAGGTAACTAATCCAGGTACTACTGTAGCAAGAACATTAACCGGATTAACTCCTAACACAGCATATACTGTAAGATTAACTGTACAATTTAACGGAGCAACACAAGTTTGTAATTCTACTCAACAAACATTTACTACAGAATCTGCAGCAGCAAGTTGTAGCGATGGTATGGATGTAGCTTTTATTATGGATTATTCAGGTTCAATGGCAGCTAGTATAGCGGCATTACAAAGTGGTTTTGCAGCATTAATTACTACTATATCTACTTCATCTGGAGCAAATAATTATAGACTGTCTATTGTTACAGCAGATGAAGACAATACTAGTACAACACCAAGGTATGGTAGTTGTACAGAATATACAAGTTTACCAGCAACACAAAGATTAAATTACCCAGGTAATGATAATCATCAATTATTTATTACTGCTTGGGAAATGTTCCAAGATAATAATGCAACAACTGCAACAACAGCATTAAATCAGTTGGGTCAACCTGCTCTAGGAGCTACTTGTGTACAAATGGGTAGTGGTGGAAATACAGGTCCGGAATGTACAGATCAAGCTATCAATAGAGTATTAAATAACAGCTTTACTAATGCATGGAGATCTAATGTTGCTAAATATATTATTGTTGGTACAGATGTACTGCCAGGTGGTGATGACGGAGCATTTGATGCAAATGATTGGACATTTATTCAAACATTAGCAACACAAGCTTTAACTCAAGGAGTACAAATATTTATTTTAGGTCCTGGTGTTGACGTTACTTACACACCTCCAGGTCAATCTCCAGTATTCCCATGGAGATATTTAGCTACTCAAACAGGTGGTGATTTTAATAACACATTTGATACTGCAGTTATAAATACTCAGATAACAGCCTCTTGTTTAACACCTTAAAACTTAAAAAAAAATGGCATGTAATTGTACAAAATGTAGTCAAAAATGTAGCTGTGCTGATACAGCATTAACTAATCCATGTACTTACACTGATTGTAGTGTAGGTAGTGAGAGATGTGATGATATACAAAGTGCATCATGTGTTAGTTATACTGGAACATCTTTTCAAATTGGTGATTCTAGTAGCCAAATAGTTATAACTTCTGGGGAACGTCTAGATTCAATTATACAAAAATATGCTATGATACTATCTAATGGATTAGGAGCATGTACTTCAAATGATTTACAGCACGATCCATATAATGTATATGCAAATACTGTAACAAGTTCAACTGCTGAAATATTATGGAATGGCGTTTGGAGTTCTAGTACAGGAATAAATGTTTATTTTGATACACAAATTGCTCCAAGCGGGTGGACACTAGCTAACTCAACACCTATAGCAACATCTATATATAATTATAAATTGACAAATTTAACAGCATCAACTGCGTATAAAGTTAAAGTAGTTGATAATGGTAATAGTGCTAATTGTAAACCAATAGAGATATTATTTTCTACATTAGCTGCTAGTTAAAAAAAAACAACAAGTGGTGGTTTGTTGGTTTTCTACTGCAAACGTTGGGAGAGACTGGGGTAACTCAGTCTCTTTTTTTATTAAATTTTTTATTTTAAATTAATTATACGTATTTTTACAACAACCACAAAAATTTTTTTATGTCAAGTTATTTAAAACAACGAATTATTGAAAGCCTTAAATGGAAAAAAAGTACTTTCTATTGTGCAGAAAAATTAAACATTACAGAATCACAATATGTTAAATTAAAGAAACAAATATTACAAGAAAAAAACAAAGATAAAAAGAAAAATAAATTTTTTAGTAAAGCTGCTGATAATGCACAACTAGTAGAGTCAATAGATTTAGAAAAAGGTGAAGGTAAAATATCAGGAACTTTTGACCATGAACCTAAAAGTGCTGAAGAAATTATTCAGTTGCTTAAGATAGATAAAAATAAATGGAGATTATCTCAGTATTGGAATAAACAAATGGGAGATCACTGGAGAGTTTCTGCATTAATTAGTCAGATAAAAAATTCAGATGAAAAACATTTTGAAGAACTTCTTAAAAATTGGAAGCCTCAACAATATAAATTACCAAAAACTAAATTAAATAAAAAAGGTGAAAAAGTTTGTGCTATTATGTCATTGCAAGATATACATTTTGGGAAACAAGGTAATGAAACTATAGACAAAGATTTTGAAGAAACTATTATTAATTTATTAGAAAGAGCTACACCAGCACATAGTATTGAAAAAATGTATTTTGTTGTAGGAGGTGATCTAATAAACATGGATACGTTTGAGGGTACAACTACCAGCGGAACAGGTTTAGATAATTGTATGACGGCTACAGATGCTTATATACAAGCTTTTGATGCTATGCATTGGGCTATTGGTTATATAAAAGCTTTTTGTAAAGAGTTAGTAGTAGTTTATGTGCCTGGTAATCATGACAGACTTTCATCTTTTCATTTAGTTCATGCATTATCACAATCTATACGTAGTAGTGAAATTACTTGGGATATTAAATATGAGGAAAGAAAAGTTCATGTGTGGCATAATAACTTTAATGCATTTGAGCATGGGGATAAAAGAAGTAAAAACAATCCTTTGATTTATGCTAGTGAATATCCAAAGCAATGGGGTGAAACAGTAAATAGAACTTTATTCAAAGGACATATTCATACAGATAGAAAAGTAGAATATATGACATCTAATGAAACAGCTGGTTTTATAGAAAAGACATTACCAAGTCTTGGTAAAACAGATTATTATCATTACTCAAATAAGTACGTGGGTAACAGACGAACAGGTAAATTAGAATTACAACACCCAACTTTGGGAAATATAGCTGAATTTGCACATCAAGTATTATAAAGACACCTGTTAAATTTCATTTAGTGGGGTTTTTTTTGTAAATTATAAATGTAGACATATGATTAATAATTTTAAAAAGCCTGATCTTAATGCTCCAAGGTATAGAGAAAAAAGATTAGGTTTATTAAATGGAGAAACAATAAAGGAGTTTAAAGATAAAAAACCTATATATTCCGATATTGATAATACTAAATTAAAAAAAATAATTAAACTATATAATGTTAAAATTTGGAATACAGTTATACAGAATAGAGATGGTGTAGAGTTGCCTGATTCATTGGGGTTTTTATTTATAGGAACATGTAAGCCTTCAAAAACGGTTAATACAAATTATGCTTTGTCAAAAGAGTATGGTAAAGTATTACAAAATAAAAATTGGGAAACAGATGGTAATTTAGGAAAAATATTTTATACAAATTATTCTACAAAATATAGATTTAAAAATAGAGAGTTATGGCGTTTTGTTGCATGTAGAAATTTTAAAAGATCAGTTGCTAAACAGTATCCTAGCAATTGGACAAAATATGTAGTAATGAAAAATAAATATAGAGTTGCTCATTTATATGATGAAAATTTTACAGAGACAGCCAAAGCATTAAAGTATTATAACGAATTTGAAAAATAAAAAAAATGACAATAGCAGAATCAATATCTAGAATTAGAGGTCAAGTTAAAGCTGAAGTTCAAGATGCTTTTGTTACTGATAGATATATATACAGTTTAATTGAAAAGTATGCTCAATTCTTAATGAGAAGGCAAGACTATGCAAATAAACTTACAAAATTTAATTCAGTATGGAAAACATTGCCATATGTAGAATTAATTGAGGTAGATAAAGTAGAAGCTCATTGTGCAGGTATTAAAAGTGGTTGCACTATCAAACGCACAAAACTTAAACTTCCCTCTATGTTTGAAGGTTATTGGGGTCCACTTATTCGGACTATTAGTTCAATAGATGGTTCTCAAGAACTACAAGCAACTCAACCTGGTACTTACACATCAATGACAAAAACAACAACTTTTAAATATAATAAAACATTATATTTTTGGTGGTTAGATGGTTATATATATTGTCCAAATATAGAATGGGATGCTATTAAAGTGGAAGGTGTGTTTGATTCAGATATAACAAAATGGGATTGTGATACAAAAAATGATTGTACACCTAGATATGAACAACAAATATTTATTCCAGAAGCGTTATTTGCAGAAATAGAAAGTCAAGTTGTTGCAACAATGGCTAATACGATGCAAGTTCCATCAGAAGATTCTGATAACAAACAAAATATAAATAGATAATAATGGGAGTATCACAGAAATACAGAACTTTTAGTCAGTTAATGGATGATATATCTATTGACTTTTCAACATATGCACTTGAAGGTATGATTGAACCTCAGCAATTAATTAAAGTTGCACAAAGGGTTAATTATGATTTAGGTCTGAAAATACATAGAACAAAACAAGTTATTGTAGATATTGAACATGGGCGTGGTCAATTACCATCAGATTTTAAATATGTTAATTATGCATTTAGATGCGGTAGTTATAAAATAAATGCATCAATGCCTTCCGGAACTCATGTAGAAACGTTTAATGATGTGCCTTATGTACCAGCACCAGGAGAAAAGTCTCCTTGCAGTACAGATGATACATGTAAAGATGTATGTGTGATTAAAACATGCAATGATAATAAAAACTATCAGTTAGTTCAAAAAATAGGTCCTGATCAATATAGGTGCTTTGATCATTGGACTCAATTAAGAATACAAGATGTTAATGATGCTGTATGTTATTGTCCTAGTTTAGGTGCTCAAGCATTAGACATTGCAGAAGTTAGAGATGGATATTTAATTACAACATTTAAAACGGGAAAAGTATATTTAAGTTATCAAGGAGCAATGGAAGATAGTACGGGTGACTTATTAGTTCTAGATCATCCGTATTGTAATGAGTATTATGAATATGCTGTTAAACAAAGAATATTAGAAAACATGGTTTGGCAAGGAGAGAACGTTTCTCAACAATTGAATTTAATTGAGGGAAGATTGAGAGGGGCAAGAAATAACGCACTTACTTTTGTTAATACACCGGATTTTAAAGAAATGAGGAAAGTATGGACTATGAATAGAAGAGCTCAATATCATAATTATTATAATATGTTTTTGAGTTATGCACCTGTACAACCAAAAATAGTATCAGCTCCAAATGCAGTTGCTAGCACATCAGCATCAGCTTCATGTCCAACTTGTTAAATACGTAATCTATTATGGCAAAAAAGAAAACATCTTCTTCTAATAGTAACCGTAGAGCATCTGGTGCACAGACTAGATCACAAAACAGTTTATCTATAGAAACAAATTCCTTTATTAAAGGGATGAATAAAGATATTACACCATCACTGGAAAATGATCAATCTTGGTGGCATGCTCGTAATGTTGTAAATAATTCAGAGGATGGTGATTTGGGTGTAATAGGTAATGAACCATCAAATTTATTATGTGGAGTTATACCGTATACAGTTATTGGTGCTATACATAGATATGGTGATGAATGGGTGGTATACTCTACAGATGATATAAATAGTGAAATAGGTACATTTGATGACAGTGAATGTAAATATACTACATTAGTTAATGATCCGTGTTTAAACTTTAATAGAAAATATTTAATTACAGGAGCTGCAAAAGAAAATTTTGATTGTAGCTGGGAGGTATATTGGGATGATGGTAATAATCCATCAAGATCATTAAATATAGATAATATTCCTTATAAGCAAATTCAAGTATCTGGACCAGATATAAACGGTGATTCATGTGTAAGATACGAAGATATAGAACCAAAAGAATTAGATTGTGAACAAATTAGGTTGGCTCCTTTATTGGATACACCGTGTGTTAAATTAGATAAATCTATTGACGGTGGTTTACTTGCTAATGGATCTTATCAAGCATTTATTGCATATGTAGAAAATGAACAAACTGTAACTGATTATATAGGTGTATCAAATATACAAACATTATGGAGCCATGATGGTGGAAATGGTTCACTAGATATAAGTTTATCTAATTTAGATGAAGATTATGAATATTTTGAATTAGTATTATTAAGAAGAAACCAAGGTCAAACATCTGCAAAAAAAATAGGTTATTACAGCACGCAACAAAAAAGTATAAATGTTGATTATATTGATCCATCATTGATGGCTATAGATTTAGAAAAAATACCTTTACGTAGTCCTGCTTATGAAAAATCAGAGTCTATGTTTGTTGTTAATGATTGGTTGCTTAGACAAGGACCAACAGAACAGTTTGATTTTAATTATCAACCAATAGCAAATGAAATTAAAGTTAATTGGGTTATTAATTCTGTACCTTCAAGTTATTATTCAAAAGGTGGTAATAGATTTAATTTTTTGCGCGATGAGCAATATGCTTTTTTTATAAGATGGATATATAATACAGGTGAAAGGTCATCATCATATCATATACCTGGTAGAGCTCCACGTAACTATACTACAGATAATGGTAATACATATTTAGAAAACGAAATTATTTTTGGAGATAATGTATTAGATGTTGATGGTGATCCGTTATATAAAGTTTATAATACAGCAGGTATTACACAACAAGGTATTGCAGAATATTTAGAAGATGGCACTAGAATTATTGCAAGAGGAGAAATGGGGTACTGGGAATCTACAGAATTATATCCCAGTAACAAACCCGATATTTGGGGAAATTTATGTGGTAAACCAATAAGACATCACAAAATGCCAGATGAATCTATTGGAGGTGCGTCATCCCCATTACATTTAACAAGTACAGCAGGTGATGAAATTAATGTACTTGGTGTTGAGTTTGAAAACATTGGTCGTCCTAAATATAATGATGGAACTTATATTCAAAATGTAGTAGGATATGAAATACTAAGAGGTTCTAGATTAGGTGCTAAATCAATATTGGGTAAAGGCATATTTAAAAATATGCGTAAATATACTGTCCCTAATTCAGAAAATTTAATAGGGGGTAGCGTACAAGGATTATACCCTAATTATCCTTATAATGATTTAAGACCGGATGTATATTTTCATGATGGTTTAAACGCTGGTTCATTAAAAAGAACAGATGGTTGTGATGATTTTGGTCAATCAGTTGGTACATTTCGTGCATTAGGTGATAGGCCTGATGTTAACGGTGAGCCAAGTGGATTTTCAAGAAAAGTATTTACATTTCATTCACCAGATTTAATGTTTACTCAACCATTTTTAAATGCTTCTGAAACTAAAATTTACGGGCAGTTAAGTGGTAACTCATCTGGTTATTTTAAACCTTCAGAAGATCATCCTCAGTTTAAATTATTAAGAGGTAGTGCTGGGTTAATAGCTTCTATAATGGGGCTTGGTTATGCACTACATCAAATTAGAGGAACTGAGTCTAAAACACAATCTTCTCCAGGTGGACATTATGATAGTGCTGGTGCTGTTGGTGCAATTGCCGGTGTTGCTACTGGAGTTACAACAGCACCCGCACTTTTGGCTGGATATATAACTGCAGGTCAAATTGCAACTAATTTAACAACAGGAGCTCAAATTGCTATAGATGTGCTTTATGAAACATTAGGAGCTGTAGATGACATATATACGGGTGGTACGGCTAAATATGTTTTAGAAAAGATACAAACAATTGCAGCTACTAATACAGCAATAGCTCCGGGTGTAATTGCTGGTACGCTTGATATTGAACAAAGTAAGGATACATCTCTTTCTAATTTACCTATATTTGCTAAAGCAGTCGTTGGACTTGTGACAGCACAAACTAATATAGCAATAGGAGGAAATGAAATAATTGACTTATTTTATAACTTTGTTAATTATTCGTCATTTTCTTGGAAGTTTAATTCATATGGGCAATTTACAGATTTTAACAATCAAACAAACGGATTGTGGAGAATTAAAAACAACTCATCAAATTATATAGGTCAGTCATTTCAAACATTTGATGAAGGTAAATTTAAAATAAATAATTTATTTAGACCTACAACAGTTGCTGTTAGTTTAGATAAACCAATACAGGATCCTATTGTACAAGATACATCAAGATATGTAATAGGCGGAGATATGAATTTATTTTTGAATGCGCAAGGTGAGTATTCAAATACATCAGCAAATACTTTTTCCGATGAATATTTATTAGATCCAAGGACAAATAGAAAAACTTCTATATCAGCTCATTATGGTGCTCTTAAGTTTAATTTTGATAATCAATATGGTCAACTTGCAGGTATAAAGCAAGTACAAATGAGGGGTTGTGTAGAATTGTTGGATCCTACAAAACCTGATCAATTTTTGTATAAAAGCAAACCTATTTTTGCAGGTGATACATTTATAGGTAGATATACAGAAAAATGTATTATGCCAATATTTACAGATTATTTAATGGGTCAACCAAATAGCTTTACATATGATTATTCTTTATACGTAAATATACCATACCCAAGATATTGGCTTAACTCTCAAAAATTTGATATGAGTGTTTTAGCATCGGAAATAGCAACCTTTGGTTTTGCAAGCGAAAATGCGGTAGACAATAAATATCCTGGTGATTTATATTATTTAGATAGAGGGAATGATTCATGCAGCTCTGCTTTATCTCAAATATTTGGTAGTTCAAGTGATCCTAATCCTGCATTTGCAATGGAATTTGCATATATGTATACTCATGTTAATGGGATTACTGACTTTTTTGTTGAGTCAGAAATAAACTTATCACAAAGAGATTATGAAGATGAACCTTCAAAAAGATTTTATAGTGTAAATGATTATAATGATATAGATGAATTATTTCATGCTCAAATAGAAAAGAAAGATAACTTTTATAAATATGATGAATCATTAAGTCCAGGTAAATTTCCAACGCAATTGGGTTCATTTGGTGAAGTACAACCATTATATTATGATCCTTTAATTTCTGAAACATGTTATACTTCATATCCAAAAAGATTAATATATTCATTACAAGCACAATATGAAAACAAAAAAGATTTTTGGAGAGTCTTTTTAAACTTTAACTATAAAGATTTTAAAAATGATGTAAGTGTAATTAAACCTATTAGTAAAAGTGGTGCAATAGTATTTTTTCCACATTTATCTCCACAAATGTTTCAAGGCTTAGATACTTTAAAGTTAGGTTCTGATCTAAATGTAACTATTGGAGATGGTAAATTATTTAGTCAACCATTTCAAAATATTGCAAATGCTGATATTTCAAATGAGTATGGATCTTGTGAGAGTTTAAGAGGAGTTATAAATACGCCTCTAGGGTTGTTTTTTATATCTCAACAACAAGGAAAAATATTTCAATATGGTGGTAAAGGTTTAGACCCTATATCTAATAATGGAATGAAATGGTGGTTTGCTAAATATTTACCATCCAGATTTATAAAACAATTTCCAAATTCAGAAACTTCTGTTTGGACAGATAATCCCGTACATGGCGTTGGTTGTCAAGTTATGTATGATTCAGTTGATGATATTGTTTATTTTATGAAAAAGGATTATCAACTTAAGCCTGAATTTATAGCAAGTGCTACATTTATAGATAGAAATACAAAACCAGTAGAAATTTTAACAAATCAAAAAATACGAATTCCTGTAGATATAGGAGATCCATTATACTTTGATGATTGTTCATGGACTATAAGTTATGACCCTAAATCTAAAGCTTGGATATCATTTCATGATTGGCATCCACAATTAGCTTTACCTAGTATTAATCATTTTTTTACTACTAATAAAACTACAGTAACAGATCCACAATGTCCTCCTGGGTATAATTATAACGCTGCAAATGGTTTATGTGAAAGAGGAATTAATCAAACAGTACCATCTACAGTTACAGTAGAAAATATAGCATCAACTACAACAGGTGGTGCGTCAGCATGTTTAATTGATATGGTAATTACAGTTGATGTATCAGGAAGTACGGGTGATCCAACAGATACTAATGATAGAGCTTATGCTCAGCTAGAATGGGTTAAATCTTTTGTGGGCAATGCAGATATTCAAGCAGCATTAGCTAATGGTACTATGCAGATAGGATTTGCATCATGGAGTGGTACAGCACGTGTATGGAACGATCCAAGTAATCCGGGGTATACTTCTTCTTTTAGTATGGAAGGTACAAGTTTATTAGGTCAAAATGGTGTAAATCATGTTGAGAGTTATTATTTAGCTAACTGGATAAGTGGTGGTACAAATATACCTTTAGGAATGCAAACTGGTGTTACATTAGCATCAGATGTTAACCAATCAGAATATGCATCACAATATCCTGCCAGATCTAATGATTCAACATATAGAAGAGTAGTTATTACAGTTACAGATACAGGAGGTACACCAGGAAATCAATGTTCATTCCAATCACCAAACGCATCTGTAGATGGCGCAGGGCCAAGTTTTCAGTATATGTATGCAGTATTTTGTGGTATAAATTCACCATATCCTAATGGTGATTCAGATAGTCCTGTGATGAATCAAATTGCTTGTCAAACTAATGAACTTCTTAATAATATAACAATTCAAGCAGGCACAGCGGGAATATCTACAAGTCAATATATGTATGGAATTCAATCACAAATTTCTTCAACATATCCAATTACCAATTGGAGTGTTGTTGCATCTGAATTAACAGCAAATGTGTGCGGTACCCCATTTGTTTGTGATTGTCCTGCTGGATATACTAAAGTATTTCAAAATCCTACAACAACAGCTTATACTGAAAGTACAGGCACATGTGATGACATTACACCTCCAATTTGTAGAAGAGTTTCATGTCAGTGTCCACCAAGTACATTACCTGGTTCTGTTGTTACTGAGACAGGAACATGTCCAGATACTGCACCGTTAATTTATCAAATGGTTGATGCAGATGCACCTCAAGCAGATCCTAGATTATGTAATTATTTTTCTTATGAATCTACTCCAGCAAATTTTGAAGTGGGAGGATTTTGGAGACATAATGTTAGGTGTGATTCTTTTGTTAACTTTTATAATATTGATTATCCATGGGAAATAGATTTAATATCTAATACAGGCCAATCAGTTAATACTGTAAAGAGTTTTGAATATCAACTAGAAACATATGTTTATAAAGGAGATCCACAATATAATATGTGTGGTGGAGATAAATGGGAAGACTTAGATTTTAATTTTGATTCAGCTATTATATATAATAATGATCAAACATCGGGATCTTTAAATTTGAATATTGCTGCATTTAATAATCCTTGGGGTAATTTACAATATCCTACTATAGGAAGTAATAGCATTGATATAGAAGTTTCAAAAGTAGAACATAAATTTAGATTTAATCAGTTTTGGGATATTACAAATGATAGAGGGGAGTTTACTAATGCTGAACAATCTATTTTTAATACAGATTGTAATGGTTACATAAGACCTTTAAATCCAATTAATTTAAATTATCAAAAACCTCCTACACAACGTAAAAAGTTTAGACATTACTCTAATCACATTATACTTAGAAAAAATGTATCAACAAATAGAAAAATGCTATTGAGGCTTAACAATACTAAACTACAATTATCAATGAGGTAATGAGAGAAGATTTTAATTACATAACAAGCCGTGGATTACCTGGAGGGCCAAATCAAGAAATAACATACGTTACAGGAGTTTTTTCTGTAGAGGGTTATAGAAATGATAGCCCGGATAAAACCAATCCAGTTAATTTTATTCCGTCAGGAAACATAAGCATGAAAGATGTGGATTTTCCTATTATGGGTACAGATAATTTAGGTAATTCACAAATGATGATGCCTGAGAATGAATATCAGTTTCCAGGTGATATAGTAATGGAAGTACCCATGGCACAGAATGGAAATAAAGAATGGATTAAAAATTGGATAGGAACACGTAATGCTACTGGTCAATTTGAAGATCAGTTAGGTAATGGACAAATGGAAAAAGGTTTTAAAAGCCTTGATGATGTTAAGAAAGTTTCTAGAGAAGAAATGGTTGAGACAGGGAATGATGATGCCAGCTATTGGCAAATAGGTGCCCCTAATGGAATGTATGTTCCTTCTGATAATATTTATTTTTCTGATCCAGGATTCTTCTCAGGTAATAAAGAAGAAGATACTGATATTCATGAACAAAGCCATGTGTTTGATATTGGAACAAGTGGTTTACCTGGAAAAGATATGAAAGAATCAATTCCAGAAACTAATATACATAAAGCTATAAAAAACATACCTGTAAAAGGCGGATATAAAACAGAAGAATATTTGCCTCCTGCAGAGATTTATGCTGAATTAATGAAATTCAGAAAAAAGAATAATATAGATCCTAACAAGATTTTTACTAAAGATGATTTACTTGAATTAAGAAAAAAACTTAAAGAAGAAAGTGAGTATGGTTTATTTAAATTAGATGATATATATGAAGATGAAGAAATTTTAAGATTAATGAATGAGGTAGCAACAATAGATACACCTCAAGAAAATAATATTAGATATGCTGAATACGGAGGTTCATTACCAAAAGCTCAAGATGGTGGGTGTGCTTCATGTACAGAATCCATGAGACAAAGAGAAGGATCCTATAATAAAGGTAGAGAGTATATACTTGATCCAAGATTCAAACAACAAGGTGGTTCAACCACAAACCCATATACTATTTATATAAATTATATTAATGGTCTTGATGATAGTGAAACTGCAAAAAATATATTTGATAAACTAAATAGAATGCATTATAAAGATGCAAAAGAACAAGGAATGGGTGTTGCCAATTACATTGCTACCAATGTTATTTCTGCTTCTTAAACCTTTAAAGATTAGCAAATCTCTTATATAATTTGTATATTAATAATATAATATAGTTGAAATGAGTTTAAACAAAATAAGTGTAAAACAACAAGGAGGGCAGATGATTCCTAATGAACCTGGCATGCAACAGCAACCACAGGTTGATCCAGCCATTCAACAAGTTAGTGTATTTTTTAAAGAGTCTATTGAACAAGGTGGGAAACCTGAAGAAGTTGTGATGGGTTTAATGCAACAAGAAGTAGATCAAAATACTATTGTACAAGCACTTATGTCTTTAGGTTATCAAGAAAATGACCTGCAAGTTTTGTTTCAAAATATTCAAGAACAACAACAAGTGGCGGATCCTACTCCCCAACAAATAAATCAAAACCCTCAGCAGTTAGCAAGACAACAAGAAATACAGGAAGACCAAGAAGGATTAAATGTAAACATAGATCCTGTTGAAATAGCTAAATCTGGAATAGAGATTAAACCAGAAAATGAAGGTAAGTTTACAGCATGGGCTAAGGCACGTGGTATGAGCGTTCAGGAAGCAGCTAAGAAGGTTATGGCTAATAAAGATAGATATCCTACTAGAATAGTAAAGATGGCTAACTTTGCAAAGAATGCTGCTGGATGGAATAAAGCACAAGATGGTGTTGAAATTCAAAAGTTGTCACCAGATGGTAGAAATATCATTACTGAAAAAAATGGAATGAGAATTTTAACTGATAATCCATGGGACAATCAAGATGCTAAATCACAATTGCAAGATATTGAAACTCAAATAAAACTACTTCAACAACAAGCTGCAATTGCAAAAGCACAAGCGCAGCATAATGCTAAAAAGGCGTTGTTAAATGAACAAAAAGAAGGTGGTGAATTTAAACCACACTTTATGTATAAGGGTGATAGAAAAATTAGAGCTAAAGATATGGAAACGCATCTTAGGCTTAAAGAAGCTGGTTATACTCATGACGTACCTAAAGCACAAACAGGCAATGAAATGATTGATTCAGCATATCGGTTTGCTAATAAAAACAATATTACTGTAAAAGATTCAAACGATAATATTTTATATGGTGGTCAAGATGTTGTAAATGATAATGATGATGGTATAATTAATAATCCTTTTTATATTTCACCTTCTGCATTTCATACGGGTAAAAGATTTAGTCCTGCATCATTAGTAAATTCTGTAGTAGATTTTGGTACAACTTTATTTGGTGGACAAGATAAAGATAATGACGGACTTAAAGATGGATCATTAAGAGACCTGAAGAATAAAACAATTGCTAACAAAGCAAAAAAATATGCTGATGCTGATTATACAGTAAATTTAGATTTAAGTGATGAAAATGTAACCAATTTTCAAAATTGGATGACTCAATACCAAAAGGAAAACCCTACTTTAAAAGATGCTATATCTAATTTACCTACACCAAATGTAGAAACTAATAAATCAGAAATAAATAATGTAGTTGAAGAAGGAAAAAAATGGCTTAGTGATAATATTGGTAATTTAGGTTCTTCGGCTCAAGGGGTGTATGATGCCCTTAAAAATAAAATATCTGGTGTAAATCCAAAAAAACAATTTGGAAATGGTGAATCTACTTCTAATGAGTTTGATTTAGCCAATGTTTTTCAAAACCAAACAGATTATATGGCAGATACACAAGCCGTAGCTGATTCTCAACTGCAGCAAAGGTTTCCTGATTTAGGACCCACACCATTAGAGTCAGAAACACAGGTTAATAGCCAGCAATTACTTGCAGATGCAGAATTAGATGCTGATTCATTATTTGATAAAGTGGATTTTGGTTCTGTAGATGTTGATACTGGTGGTGTATTTGGAGCTTTAAAGAGAGGGTATAATAGTAATGCAATGAGAGCTTTTGAAGATATAGCTGGAAAAGGTATTGGTATTATTTCTAACATAAATGATTGGAAGGAAGATGCTGATGATAGCGGTTATGTAGATGCACGTGAAAATATAATTGCTGATAATGCATATGCTACTAAAACAGATCCACAATTTAAAAAAGGTAAAGGTCCTGATATTAATACTGGTTTGTTTGGTAGTGATGCCGATAGGGTGACTGGCTACTATATGAAAAATGGTGGTACTAATAATCCCGGATTTAAAGCATTACCAAAAAGTGTACAGGCAAACATATTACAAAACATGCAAGGTGGAGGTGTTCCTGGTGAACAGATACCTGGTATGCCAACTAAAGAGCAACTTGACCTACTAGTATATATGAATAACTATAAAAATAGTTTTATGGCTGATGGTTACAAACCAAGTCAAAGTGAGTTTGATGCTATGGATCAAAAAACAAAAGAAATGTATGCTCAAACATTTCCGGGTAATTACAAAATATCAAGCGATACTCCTACAAGAGAAGAGTTAAATGCTATTACAAACAAAATGCAGATGGGTGGGGGCGGTATCCCAGGACAACAAATTCCAGGTATGCCTACAAAAGCACAATTAGATGCTATTACAGGAGCTAATGAAATACAGTTTGTTCCAGGAACTTCACAGTATAAATACCTAGCATCATTACCAGAGCAGTCAGTAGATTTTCAATTACCAAATTTTGTTAAAGACTCTTCATATAATCAAATGTTAGTTACTAGATTGTTTAAAGATTCTGAACTTATGGAATTACCATCACAGTCTAAAAACTTTCAGTTAAACAATTTTGAAAAAATGCAAATGGGAGGTAATCCATTTAATCCATTAAAATTATTCACTGATGATTTAGAAGAATATCAAAAAAAAGGTGAAACACCTGTAAGATCTAATAGAAGTAGATCAGAGATTGAATCAGAAATGGCAGAATTGCAAAGGCAAATTGATAGTGAAAATTCAAGAGTTGAAGATTTTAGATCAAACATAGATAAAATATACCGGGGTATTCTAACATCTAAAGAAGTGGATGATGAGCAACAAAGAAAAGCCCAACTAGCAGAGATATTAGGTCCTGATTCTTCCATTGATCCTGCTTTATTTAATACTGTTGAAGGTGATTATGGGCGTGTTGTAGGATTAGATAGTATTCCAGCAGCAACTTTAAATTGGGGATCTAAATTATATGATAGTGGTGAAGGTTATGGGTGTACAAGCTATGGTTGTGGTATATTAAGAAAAGCAGGTGCAACAACTGCAGAAGGGAAACCTTTTCCAATTATATCAGGTAATAGTCAACTTAATAGTATGATTGAACGCAATGATGGAGGTTTAGGAATGCAATTAATGGAACCCGGTTTTAGTGATTTATTACCAGGTGATAGAGTTGTATCTAATTATAGTACTTCAGGTGGATCAGGCGAAGCACATACAATGATATTTACTGGGGATTATGATGAAAATGGCTCTCCAATAATGATGGAAAATACTGGAGGTAATTGGAAAACTGGTGTAGACTATAGACCTTTAAGTGAGATTAAACGTAATCTAGATCTTAGTGATCCTGATTCAGGATTAAGAGTAACAAGATATGTTGGGTCAACATCTGATTTAAATAATCAATTGAGTGCTTTACAATCTGATATAGATAATAGGAATTACAAGAGAGATTTAGCAGCACCTTTAAATATATCTTTAAATCCAGCTCCTATAAGTATGTCTGAAACACTATTACCGAAAGCAGAGTTATTGCCAGAGTTACTGCCTGTGAATAATTATGGTGGTGAAAGAGGGGAAGCTGCTTACTTAGCAAATAGAGATAGAGTTATTAAAAGAGAACTATCTAAAGCTCAGACAGGAATACCTGCTAGTAGTTTACCAAATGTATTAGGTAGAAGTATGATGGCTAACCCTATGATGAAAAAATTACTTAATTTATCCCCTTCAAGTGAGGCAGAACTTATTGATATTTATAATGGTGCAAAAAATATTAGCAATATTAGTGAAGGTTTAGAATTCTTTAATAATGTTAAAAAAGATGATATTAAAAGATATTTAGATGAATCGGGTATAGATAAAAAAGAAGTAAGAGAATATGTTGAAAATCAACCTTTTTATGATGATGCTAATTGGGCAACCAAACAAGGTATAAAACTAGCAATGAAAATGAAAGGATTAAAACAAGGTGGTGAAATAATAAATGTTGATCCTAAAATGTTAGCTAAATTAATTGCAGCGGGAGCTGACATAGAAATGTTATAATTATGGCAAAAATTAAAATTAATAAATTACCAAAAGGGTTTAAACTAGTTGACGGCAAAGTTGTTGAAGATAAACTTATGCAATATGGTGGTGATATGCATTTGACAGGTGATCAAGCAGATTATGGTTTGGTTACAACTCCACAAGAGTATTATGGACAAACTATGTTTAATAATACTGATGATCAATCAGTAAGATTTAGTTTATCTGGTGTACCTAGAGAAGATGCTAATATAGAGGCAGAAGGTGGAGAAACGGTTTTAACAGATTTAAATAACAATGGTGATTTTGGTCTTTACAATATTACGGGGCCAAGACATTCACAGGGTGGTGTACCTATGTTTTTACCGGAACAATCTTTTATTTATTCTGATACACCCAAGTTAAAGTTTAGTAAAGATGAAATGTCAGAATTTGGCATGGGAGGAGCAAGAAAAACACCAGCTCAAATTTCTAAAAAGTTTGGGTTGAATAATTATTATGGAGAATTAGATTCACAATTTTCAGATGATATTTCTTCAAGAAGTGCAGAGTTAATGTTGAAGAAAAATATGGAGGATCTATCTAAATTATCTTTTATGCAAGAAGCAAAAAAGAATTTTGAAGATGGTGTACCTTTAGCTTCACATCCTTTTCTGTTATCTCAAGGATTAGATCCATTAGAATTTACAGCTAATGTAGAACAGATATCCATGCAACAAGCACAAAATAATGCAATAGAACAATTACCTGCGGATCAGCAAAATCAATTGAGAATGTTGCAACAAATGTTTGCTCAAGCAGAACAACAACAAAGCATGCCTGCACAAAATATGCAAGCGCCACCAATTGACTCTGCTAATCAAATGCAACTTGCTCAAGCAAATAATGATATAATGCCTATGGCTAGGTTTGGTAATGAAATGTCAGACTTTTTGAATAAGGCACAAGCAGGTACAGAAACTGATGCAAATAGTTCTAATAATATTTATACAATAAATGGGCAACCTGTAGATAGAGCTCAATATATTGATTATTCAATTAGAAATAACTTGCATAGACGTTTTGATGGTACTATAGAATCAGATTTTATTAAAGGTTTGTCTGATGCTGAAATTAAAATGTATGGCAAGAATTTAACTGACAGAGGAGATTATGATGTTTTTAATCAAGGAGATAATACCGGAGACCTAAGTATTACAGAAGAGGAATTTAATGAAACTTACAGAAATATTAACAACTCTAAATCTGAAAAAATTAAAAGCGTTGTTGAAGAAAATGTACAAAGTCAAAATAATGAAAGTTCAACAACTTCAGAATCATTTGATCCGTTACAGTATTTTCCAGAAGGAAGTGATACATATAAAGACATTCAAAAGAAACAATCTCAAGGTTTTAAATTTTCTATTAATGATGAAGGTAAACTTAGGTATTTTAAACCTGCGTCTTCTAAGTTTGAAGGAAGAAAAGGTACTAGTCAAACTAGTGCAATTGACATTGTAGGTTCTACTGTTGAAGGGGATCCAATATATAGCGAAGATGAAAGAGGTACAGGAGACGTAATCAATCAATCTGACATAGGTTACTTTGATTATGGTATGTATTCTGAAGGTAATATACCAGGAACACAATATTCTACAGGCAATCAAGATGCTTGGTATGGTTCAGATGCATTTGCATCAAAGGAAGCTGAGGAAGATTGGATGAGAAGAAATGGTAAGATAGCTGAAAAAATAGAAGGTTTTGATTATAACAAAGGAAAAAACGACCCGCAATGGTTAGAGTTTCAAAAGTTATATGAAGAAGAAAGAAAGAAATTCTATGACAAAGTAGGTGCACCATACAGACATTATTTTGGAACTGGTGAGACTGGATCAGATTTAGATGGAAAAGCAGGTGCTAAAGTATTTAATGCTCCTGGATTTGATATAGACTTTACAGCTGCAGAAGAAGGATTTATTGATTTACCAGAAGAAAAAGAAGAAATTGTAATTCCTGAATTAGAAACTACACCCGGTCCCATAAAAGAAGTGTGGAGACAAGACCAAAATAACTTAATGGCTTTAGCAGCTATACAAGATGATTTATATTTACCTTGGTCTCCTAAGTTAGATGAACAAAAAATTGATTATGTATTAGATGATTATACTGGTAAAGTAAATGCAATTATGGGTGCTCAAAACACTATGGCTAGTGCATTAGGTGCTGCCGGTGGTCCACAAGCAATAGCAAGAAGTAATATTCAAGGTAAAAGCCTTAATGCTATTGCACAAGCAATAGATACAACTAACAAAACTAATTTAAATATTATGAATCGTGCTGCATCACAACAAGCACAAATGGATGCGCAGATTGATATAAGAAATAAAGCTATTGATAAAGGTTTATATGATGATACAGTGTTTGCATTACAAGAAAAGCAAAATTTTGATAATGAAAAGATTGCTAAAAACAATGAACTCTTTAATGCAATGATGACAAATGCAGCTAATACATATAATTTAAATACTTTATATCCTTATTATGATGTTAATCCTCAAGCATATGGAGATGTTGAGTTTACTGAAAATGGCCAACAACTATATAAAGCAAATCAAGTAGATCAACAAGAAGCTTTTTTAGATGCATACACCAAACTCAGGAAAAACTTACCGGAAGATCAAAAGATAGATGCTGCTTTTTTAGATAGATATTTATCTTTAGGTAATAGTAGTATACCTGCTATTGGTACAACAAAAGGTCAGGCTGATATGCAACAACGCGGTATACCCGGATATCCTGGGTCAAACGTGCAGATGCAAAAAGGGAAAGAAATAAAAAAATTACCAAAATCATTTCCATTTTTTAGTGGAAAGATGGGAGTCTAAACTTAAAGAGTTTATAATTAATGTTTTGTAAACTTATTAAATTATATTAATTTTGAATTATGGCAACATATATTAAAGGAAGCAAGTCTTACGTACCGGATATTAAACCATTTACTCCGGACTATAAATTTTTGTCTGCAGTTTTAGAGACAAGAACAGATAAGTATGATGCCAATTTTAAAGCAACAAACGATTTATACAATAAAGTTGTGTATGCTGATCTATCAAGAGAAGATACAAAAGAACGTAGAGATCAATTTGCTGAACAAATAGGTCCGCAAATAGAAAAGATATCAGGATTAGATTTATCATTACAGCAAAATGTTGATAATGCAAAAAGTGTGTTTGCTCCTTTTTATCAAGATGATTTAACAGTTAAGGATATTGTGTTTACATCTAAGTATAGAGATGAAATGGCATATGCTAATAGATTGCTTGACTCAACAGATCAAAAAATGCATGAACGATACTGGGAAACTGGTGTAAGAGGGATGCAATATAGAATGGATGACTTTATAAATGGATCAGAACAACAAGCTTTACAAGCACAATTACCTAAATATGTTGGAGATGCTGATTTATTTGAGCTGGCAACTGAGTATTTAGAAAGCATGGATCCACCACTTAAAATGAAGATAAATCATTATGGTGAAAATGCAGATGGTACTGCTAATACAGATTGGATTGTAACTGAACAGAATGGTAGATTAATTACAGGAGCTGCATTACAAGCTGTACAGTCAGCTTTGTTAGATAATCCAACAGTACAAAGAGCATATCAAGAAGATGCTTTTGTAAAGAGTAGAGATTTTGCATCACAAGGAATGCAAGCTGGACGGTTTACATCAGTAGAACAAGGTCAAGAAGCATGGGCACAAGAAACTATTGCAAGAATTAATGAATTAAATACTCCTGAAATTCAAAAAGCAACTAAGGAGTTGAAAAAAACTCAAGATGCAAATGTAAACTGGCAGAACTATCAAGAAAATAACGGTATTGTTCCTGGCTCAGATTTGGAAGAGGTAATGATTGAGCAAAAAAGTGCTGCAGAAGCCATGCAGGCTGCACTAGATGCTAAGATTAATATGCAAACTTTGGCAAATACTCCATCAAAAAGTTTACAAGGAACACTTAATAAAGCGTATAATCTACTAATGAACTATAATATTAGTGGAGATTTGAAAAAAGCTGCTGTTAATTTTAGTGCACGTGATCAAGAATATACCTGGAAAGCTAATGAGTATGCGGTTAAAGAAAAACAGTTTAAGTATGATATGGCTAAAATAAGAGCCAATGCGGAAAATGCAATGATTTTACAAGCTCAGAGATCTAAAGATGCATTAGATCTAGCAAGACTTAAAGGTGAAATTGTTGACACTACCGAAGATCCAAATTCATTTTTATCATTATTAAAAGGTAGTAATGTATCTTTTGGTGATGCATCAACATTTCTTGCATCTACAGATGAAGATGGAGTAATTGATCCAGATACTGATGTAACTCAAATGAATAATGAAGCATTTTTACGTAGAGATAATGCATTATTTTTAAGACAGGTAGATAATATTCTTGCTGCAAAACAAATTATAAATCCAAGAGGGGATTCTGCTAATAAAGATGGTACTTATGGTATTACAGTTATTCAAGATGGTAAAGAGGTTGAGTATAGAGGAACTATTAAAAAAATAAAAGAAAAGCTTACATCTCCTACAATAGAAGGCGAGGGTGAAGAGGCTAAGATTACAGGGTATGTAAATAGAAATTTGGTAAATGGTTTGTATGATAAAACCAGAAATAAATTTGTAGACACCTACAATCAAACTAAGCAAAATGCAAATTTAACA
>Ga0213868_10000182_pt1 | contig 57314 bp, 45 predicted proteins | sample PICome_9_FD_160087 | JGI IMG/M metagenome (GOLD analysis project Ga0213868, IMG submission 160087) | Coastal seawater microbial communities near Pivers Island, North Carolina, United States - PICO127 | ecosystem: Environmental > Aquatic > Marine > Coastal | place: USA: North Carolina... | reverse complement strand
AGGAGTTATTCCCTTGCTGGAGCATACGGGCGATGGTATTTCTGTCATGTTGGCACAGGCGTCGGTAAGTCTTTGGCATTGTTTGGTTTAGAAGTTGAGCGATGCCCTACCTCTTTACTGCGTCTCTACCGACCTTTTTGTGCGCTAGCAAATTGAATCCGCCAACGCCTGGATGAGAGAGACCTTCTTCCGTGCTAAGGTGACGGAAGCGGATATCATGAAGCTCCGCTCCGGACGCCGCTGAGACGAGGAACAATCCCAAGATGAATCCGGCTCCAATCTTCATGCGAAGAGCGAGCTCCCAAATCAGTTTTTCGAATATCAAAGGCAATAGGCCAATAAGAGAACTACTTAAGCGATTTGGATGCAAATCCTTTGCTCTCGGGTGGGCAAGAGCAATCTTCCCATTATCGATAAGAAGCAGCTCACCAAGGGCGATATCTAAACCAAGTTCATCACGCCAGTTATCGTTGGAAAGGCTTGAGGCACTCAAGAGGGGCATCAAGGATCAAGTCACGAAGCGATCTACTTCGACTTCTTTCCAAGATTGGAGCGGAGTTCGGCTTCACGGCGGATCTTGGCTTTGGCTTCTAATAGACGCTCTGGCCATCTGAAAGCGGGCGCTTCGCTAGGGTCATAACCTTCGAGATGACCTTGCAAGCGAGTCGCAGGCTTGGTGTAGGTGAGCTTGGTGTCGCCAAAGACTTCGCGGCAGAGGGCGGCGAGACCTGGGTCGTAGGCGATGAGTTCTTTGCGCGTGTCGACGTGGTTGTGGTCGTGATCGGGAGGGCGGTTGTTGTCGAACCACGACTGCACGCCTTCGGCAAAGTACTCGTGGTGATTGACCGAGGCGTATTTGCCTTTCCAGAGGCCTTTGGCCATGGCGGCCTCGTAGGCTTTCTCAGCACGTCCATCGAAGGTGTCGTCGACATTGATCATCCCTCTTAGGTGAATATTATGCGCCAGTTCGTGAATGACGATGCTCTCCGTGCTGTAAGGATCGCCAGGGTAGCCTAGCACATTCTCTTCCGCGCAGGAACATAGGGGATCGGTACGCGAACCTCCCATGCCTCGTGCTCGCGCGTCCCAATAGTCTTTAGGAGTGAGATGGGTCCAGCCAGGCAAATCGGTGGTGAATTCGTTATGCCCGATCACACAGAAACGGGAGCCGCTCTTGATCATGGCTTGCAGCACGTCTGGTCGGAGCGCCAGCATTTCGGTCACGAGGAAGGCCGCTTCCTTGAGCGCGTAGTCGTTCACCTTCTCGCTAGAGAGCACGGGCAGGCCTCCGGCACTCACATACTTCTTGTAGAAGGGGTCGACCTTCAGTTTGGCGGGCGGGGCTGTCACTTGGAACTTGTTCGCCTGCGCAGCCAGCATCGTCGGGAAGTATACCATCATGACTGCTACCCATGCGGCTGCTATGATTGAAAGAGTGCCTGTCTTCGCGGTCTCAAGATTCATGCCGTCGAGTCGAAGACCGCCCACCCAACAAAGCAAGACAATTGCCGAAAAGGGTGGCTACCTAAAGCCTGCTTGTCGCTCCGAGATCGTCTCACCCGAATGCTCACGACCTTGAGGACAACATAGATAGAAGCAATGTAATCCGGACGTTCTTGACCCATTTGCACATGGGTACATGTCCTCATGTGCAAAGGTGGCCATCTCGGATTTCTAAGGGTTCTGGCACTCTTGCTCGTAGTCTACAGCCCATTTGAGACTGCATGTCAGACGCCTTCCGCGCTGCGTATCGCACTCGATCAGCCGAACATTCGTCTGAACTGGCCAGCAACGGTGGGCGCATGGACCCTTCAGTCGACCGAGGACCCCACTGATCCAGGCGGATGGATATTCCAAACACATGAGCTCCAGCTGGTAAATGGAAGTCTTTTTCTCAGCCTGCCTATCGAAACGCCACAACGCCTCTTCCGGCTCTGCACGTTATCGATACTCTTCGTCGATGCCGCCCATGCGCAGAGCGGCAATGCAAAGGTTATTTACGTTTTCTTAGGCGTCTACCATGAAGCTGTGCACATCGATGGCACCGGACTCGATGGCTACTACATGACTCTGCTAGACTATACCACACCCATCGGGCTTGATGGTCAACTGATAGGAGCTAAAGATAGTGCTGTTGCACAGCTGACAGCGACGGACGGAAGCCCAGCATTAACCGCGACACATCTGGCCAACTTTCGGCTTGCCGGATTTCAATTGACGGGCTTGGACGGTTCAGGCGGCGACATCGGTCAGCCAGGTATGGCCGCCCCTGCGGTGATTTCACTCGACCGCACAACTACTACAATCGAATGCGTCGTCGTGTTAGGGGGAAACAGTGGCAGAGGGGAGAAAGGACTGATGCAGAAGACGGCGGCGAGGGCCTCGTCGTCTCTGGTGGCACGGTGACGCAAGTTCGACGGTGACTGGCACCCTAGCCAGCACGGATGACACGGGAGAGAAAGGCGCCTTTGTCACCTCCAATGGCGGCACGTTGATGATCAATAGTACGACGATCACGGGAGGCCGAGGAGGAACTGGCGGCGCTGGGACCGACGGTGGCCAAGGCGGGCATGGCGTCCGCGTTGCCGACGGAATTCATGCCCGTGCCCGTGATCTTGGTAGGCCACGCTTTGTTCAGCTTGCCGCTCTCGCTGAGCGGGTTGATCGTCACGGCAATGCGACCTTTCGAGATCGTGTTCAACTGGATCTGAGAGAACTAGTCCCAGTAGGTCCTGTCCTCAACGAAGACACCGCGCTTCATCGAGACGTTGCTTTCTTTGTCGAGGCTGGGCTGGCAGGAAGTTACTGCGGAACTGGAGGAGTCGCTGCGAGGTCAGCCTTCAGTATCGAAAGAACCGGATACTTGAACAGTGGCGGTCCGTCGAAGCCCTGCTGGTATTCCACTAGCGAGTTAATTAAGAGCGGTTCCGCAATGGGCTTGCCGTCTCTGGTCGCAATCTCAGTGTAGCCAATGAACGCAGGGATAGCGGTAGGAACTTCGACCACCACATTGGGAAAGGCGCTCTTTTTGACAGTACTAGACCCCAGGGCCCCAAGACTGTGCCTGTTCATCACCGCACTGCCTTCCAGATATCTTTTAGCCCCCTATGGATTCTAAACCAAGGAAACCACATTGCGGCTTGGGGGAAATCCTTCGCCATCGGAGACGTCTTCTTCGTGTACTTCAAGATGGCCGATCTGTCATTCGGGGACACTGTACGTTACCGCGAAGTCGAAGGAGCCTGCGCCATCGACACCGCCGCCGTTGGTGAAGCCACTAGCCAATGCGGCGCCGTTGCGTCCCAGTAGGCGCCACTGAACATTCCCTTCGAAGGTTCGAGAACATCCGGTGACACCGAAGCCACTTTGCACGCGCTCGCCGAAATGAGGGCTACCCACGATCACGAAGCTAGCGTAAGAGAGGGCACCATCACTATTGGAGCAAACGTCGTTCAGGGATCCCGTCGTTGAGTAATTTGCTAAAACGAAGAGCAACAAGCTCAGATACAAGTAGGCAATATTTGGAAGTTTCATGGCGACAGTTACGAACGACTCATCATGCCCAGATTGATCGGGAAACATCAAACCATTGTGAATTTCGACCCAGGGCTTTCTAGTTCGCATGCAACCGCGCGGCACCACTTCTGAGGCCAAAGCCGAGGAAGTAGAGGCAGAAAGTGGCGCTAACGACAAGGCAGACAGAAGTGCCGATATTGCACCTTTTGAACGCAGCCGCTGTGGCGTCAAGAACCATGCCGGGACAGATCGTTAGGTAGAATAATCTCAAGACCAATGGCCGCTCGAGCGCTTAGTTAGGAGTGCCTGTGAAGCGAATGGTAGAGTTTCACTAGTAGCGGGAACAGCGCTACCATGAGCGCAGGAAACCAAATAAAAAGATGGCGCTGTTTCCAAGCGAGCATTCTCCAATGGTTGATTGCACCTCGAGATCGGAATCGGTCCCGGCAGGAGCAAACTTCTATAGTCTAGGCTTCGGGCTGTATCCAAGGACACCATCTTCAACATAGAGATGATCAGACGCAGCGCTTTGTTCAAAATCCGACATCGCAGGAACGCCGAAGAAGTTGCCCTTGAAAACACCGGAAGGTATCTGTTTCCCAAGGGCGATTTTGGAAGCGACCTTGCCAACGCTGGTCTCATCTTGGACAAAGTGCCAACCGGCTGCTTGCCCGGCAGCGCACACTGCCGACAGATTCTAGGCATTGCGGCGTGCCTTACGAGACCCTTCCTGATGCGTTTCGGTAGGCGTCGGAAGTTTCTGATATTGAGCAAACATCTCGCCCGCTATCGGCGTCGGGTCTTCCATCTTTCCTTTGTAGATAATCTTTAGAACGCCCTGATCAATAGTCAGGAAGGGCAACGCCTGCTTGCGTTCATTCTCCGTTAGAGGAAACCCGAAAGATTCGCCTTCTACCACTATTTCCTCGCCAAGCAGATCCAACACTCTTGCCGAGTCTATATTACTACGGGCGCGGTCATCTCCTGAGAAGGCCTTCACGCGAGCACAGGCGAGCACAATATCTTGTGCTGCAGCCAACACCAGGTCCGCAGATTCCGTGTCGTTCACCGGCTTCTTGCTAGGATCATATTGCAGGAGGCCGTCTTTAAGCACCAAATGTTGGGACGCTTTCTTTGCTTCTTCGACGCTCATCCGAGGTATGCCGAAGTACGTTCCGTCGAAGGCTCCCGCGTTGACTTTGGCTCCTTTGATCAAGCGCTCAATGACCGTGCTTACGTTCCTGGCCCCAGCTCTGAAGTCGTGGCCTGCAGAGCAGACAGAAGAGAGATTCTGCGCGTTTCGCTTACCCTGTGCGGACTGGGCCGAGTCCGTGAAATTGCTTTGCTGCTCAGCCAATCGCGCGCGAAGCAATTTCTTGGCCATGGGCACCAAATGAAGAACAAGCGAAGACCAGGGCAAGGAGGAGTCGCAACGTGAGTGGGTTCATTTGGAGATCTTAATATATAATTACTACATTATTCATAATTTAGCTGAACTTTGTGTCAGCATCATCAGCCTTCCCCTATACTAGCTTTAGTGTAGGGTCCTGCCCGACCGGATGCCTAGCAAGAACAACGACCCCAACGAAAACCGCTTGAGCCGGGTGGCTACCAAGGTTCGGGAACGTTGGCGAGAAGCAAATGCCTCGGCAGAGCCATCTTGGCGACTTCGCCCGTTCTGGCGTTTGTTAGGGAGGCGCCTGCGGAAGGGTCCCCAGGCAACCACGGCATATAGTTCGCTCCCTGTACTCATTAAGGTGTTCGCCGGCTTCAGCAAGGTGGACGGAGAGGTCGACGAGCACGATATCGATTCCAGCTTAGGCTTCCTTCGCTACGATTATCCTGAAGCCATCTACTCGGAACTACGCAAGCTGTACACGGAAGCGCTACAGGAGTCGCAGGATCTGAATGAGATCGCTGCGGACCTGGCGACTCGGCTACCACCAGAAGAGAAGATCTTGTTAGGCGTTCAACTCTACGTATTGATTTCCAGTGGCTTTGAATTGCATCGGGAGCAGTTGATTCATTTCTACCTCTTTATGACGAACCTTGGGGTCGCCTCGGAGGCGATCGATCTCGTCTATCAGCTAAACCGCGACTCTGAGGAAGAAGGGAGTTCCGAGGGTATCGGACAACCGTTAGAAGTTCTGCGCATCAGTGGTGACGAAGGCTCTGACCTTACCTTGGAATCCCTCCCTCCAGATCACGCCCTCTTGGTCTTTCGCTTTCAGGCGCAGATCCTCCTTAAGAACATCGGTTCCTACACCGTGATCGTGCGAGGGCGGCAGCTCCAGCAAGGCGAATTCTGCCGCTTGTATGAGGGGCAACGGGTATTGGTGGCCGATGCTATCTTGAACTATCAAGACCTAACGTTTTACTTTAACGCAAAGAAGAATCTCTCCACGACACAGGTCTTTCTAGGGTTCGAATCGAACGGGCAGCCTGCGCTTGAGCGGGTGCGCGGAAAGCAGAGCCACCTCGATATTCGCTTTGGCTTGCAAGTGTCTGTCACCGTGCTGCGAGACACCATGGTGACGATTAACAAACAACGTCTGCGCGAGAGCGATGAGTTGGAGGTTTCCCTCAATGATCGCATCCGCCTGGAGGATTCCACCGAGATCGCTATCCGCGACTTGCACCGGTGGGCACGCGAATTGGGCGGACAGTTTGAACTCTCCCCAAGCCGGTCCGAATACTTGGTATCGAATAACCCAAGCCAACTGGGCCCCGGAGATTTGCTTCTATCAGAAGGCCTGGGTTACGACGTCTTGCTTCGAATCACCTTCGATGAAGACCGAAAGCAAGGGGAGCTAGAGGTTCTCGAAGCAAGCCAGCCTATCCTGGTGGAAAGGGTCCCAGTGAAAGATCGTGCCCACCTCAAGGAGGATGCGACGATCACTCTAGAAGAGGGCCGTTTCCTACGCTGTCACTTTAGCGAACGTATTATCGAAGAGGAACGAAACGTGATCTCCAAGCTGGAGATTCGCGAAGTCAATCATTCCTTCGATGGCAAGGAAACCGCGCTGGACGGCATCACGCTGGCTGCTCGGCGTGGAGAGATGATCTGCGTAATTGGGCCAAGCGGCTGTGGGAAAAGCACCCTCTTACGCGTACTGTCCGGGCAACTTGAGCCAACGCAGGGACAGGTAGGTCTCAACGGCTTCCCTCTTTATCAACACCATCAAGACATCACTCCCTACATCTCCTACGTACCTCAGGAAGATGCCTTTGATCCGCACCTAACCATTCAAGAGAACATCGACTACGCAGCAGCGATTCGCGCTCCTGGAGTGGCCCGAAGAGACCGCCGCCGGCGGGTAGACTCCAAGCTGGTTGAGCTCGGCCTCAACGAACGTCGTCACCGACTCGCCGGCACACCCAAAAATAAATTCCTTAGTGGAGGCGAGCGGAAACGTCTCAACGTCGGGATGGACATGATTGGTCTAGCAGACATCTACTTGTTTGACGAGCCGACTTCAGGCCTTTCATCGAAAGACTCTGAGCATGTGTTAGAAATCGTTCAAGGACTCTCCCGAAACAAGATAGTCTTTGTGAGTATCCATCAACCGAGCGCACGCCTCTTTCAGATGTTCGACAAGGCCTTACTGCTCGACCGTGGCGGCAAGTTGGCCTTCTTCGGTAAGCCGGAACAGATGCTACAGTACTTCAAAGAAGCCCAAGAGGAGAATGTCGTCCCATTCGGGCAGGTGAGCACAACTGTTTCATCAGATCCTGATGAATCAAAAGCCCCGCCAACCACACCGGACTTTGTCTTCGATGTCCTGGAAACACCATTGCGCGATCTTAGTGGAGCAGTCATCTATTCGGAAGACAAGGCAGGTCACCTGGCTCCTGCACGGCGGTTCCTACCGGAGTTCTGGCGCGATCGCTATCAGGCGCATCGTACGATGCGAGAGGTGAAACACTTGGATCCCGAAGACACGCGCACTCAATCCAATCCGCCTGTCTTGCCCAAATCTCCTAGACGAACGTGGCGAGAGAAGGTGACCACCTTGGTCACTTTCTTCCAACGAGCCTTTCTGAGTAAGTTGCGCAATCGCGGCAACCTTGTGACCACGCTCCTGGAGGCACCCATGCTCGCGTTGCTCATTGCACTGGTCTTGCGGTGGTCCGAGGAAGAACGCTACACGTTTGGCTCGGCCTTTCACATCCCAACCTACCTCTTTCTGAGCTTGGTCGTGGCCATGTTCCTCGGCCTCACTAACAGTGCGGATGAGATAATACGCGATCGAGCACTGCTCACACGAGAAAGGAATTTGGGTAGTCGACTTTTCGCCTATCTAAGTACTAAGATTCTCACCTTGAGCATCTTCGCCGCGATCCAATCAGCCATCTACGTGCTGGTTGGAAACACCGTTTTGGAAATCCGTGGCATGTTCGTCCTCTACTTCATCTGGCTCTTTCTGACGTCCGTGTGTGGCGTTGCTATCGGCCTATTAGTCTCTTGTTTCGTCCATGATGTCAAAACGGCCCTGAACATCATACCGCTCATTCTCCTACCGCAAATCATCTTAGGTGGCGCCTTGATCAAGTATCAAGAGATGAACCGTGACTTGCCCGTCTTGTCCTCTCTCAAACGTTGGACCACGACCGATACGAAAGAAGTCGAGAACCCTCTAAAAGTGCCTCTGATCTGCGAATTCATGCCCTTACGATGGTCCTACGAGGCCCTAGTAATTTCCCAGGGTAAGTACAATCCCTTGGCCTCCACTCTCAAGATGATCAGCGCACAGGAAGCCTTGTTCACAACGAAACCTGAACTCACCGATGAAGAAGCGGTGCAACTCCAATCCCTCAAGGAGGCTCGCACCATTCTCCTTCAACTCGAAGCAGCCAACGGACGCAAGATCCGCCGAGAGGTCGCGAAGATTCATCGCCGTGTGCTTGGCAATCGTTTCTCCTCCGAACGTTACAATCGTCCCCCGCGCGATCCTTACATTAACGTTAAACAAGTCTTCCGGAACAAGAAGATTTTCGATTTAATCGATCGCTCCGAGATGGAAGTGCTCGACTATCGAAGGGATCAGACTCGTCCACTGAACGTCTTCTTCGGGCTCGAGAAGACCTACTTTGGCGTCATGTTCGCCACCGTGCGCATTAATTTCTACATCATGGCAATCTTTATCCTTCTCAGCGCCTTAATTGTCTGGGGAACCCTGAAATACCAGCTTACCCGCACGTAGGCCGTTGCGCGACTGAAGAATCGACCTAGGCTGAGACATGCGCATTCGGCAGATCTTTATCTCACCGAAACACAATTACTTCGGACACCACGGCAAGCCACCAGGCGATGCCGCAGTCACCCGTGTTCCAGAAGTAAACTGCGTCGCGGGCAAAGGTTTAGAAGGAGATCGCTTCTTTGAGCATAAGGACAACTACAAGGGGCAAGTCACGTTCTTCTCCTTGGGCGTTTATGAGTCCCTCTGCGAGAAGTTCGACGTTCACGACAAGGACGTGAAGGTGCTACGCCGCAATGTGATTGTCTCTGACATAGATCTGAATACATTGATTGGTCAGACGTTTGAGGTGCAAGGTATCCAATTCCAAGGAACTGAGGAAGCAAAGCCGTGCTACTGGATGAATCAGGCTTTTGCTGAAGGCGCCGAAGCCGCGATGGTGGGCAACGGAGGCTTGCGAGCACGCATACTCTCCGACGGCGTTTTGCGGGAGGAAGCATGAAGACAGGATTCTCAGTAGCGCTACTCATGGGAGGGCGTTCACGACGCATGGGAGTAGACAAGGCCTATCTGACAGATCCAGAATCGGGTTTGGCCAGCTGGGCAAGGCAGGCGCGTTTGCTACAATCACTCGATCCAGATGAGCGGCTGCTTTCTCTGCGTGAAGGGCAAACGCAGCCTAGCGAATTGGCGAGCTGGAGAACGGTCATCGATCTGGTGGACGACGCGGGGCCAATCAGTGGGCTTGCCGCGTGTTTGCAAGCGGCCCAACAGTCTCTCGTCTTGGTCCTGGGCGTGGACCTTCTTGCCATGGACACGGCCGTCTTAGAGCGTGTGCTTAGGCTAGCTTCCCTAGATGCGGGTGCCGTGTATCAGAATGCGCAAGGCTTCTACGAACCTCTTGCCGCTGCGTATCCCAAATCAGCTGTGGGAAGTGCTCAGATCTTTCTAAATAATGGCGGGCGGCGACTGCAGGACTGGCTTTCCTCAGGAGTAGAAGCTGGTTGGATGCAGCCCATTCCATTGAAGATCGAAGACGAAGCGTCGTTTCTAAACGTGAACACCCAGGCAGACTACGCGAAGCTAGCCCAATGAGTGATCCAGGCGTCAGAGCTGTTGAGCGTAAGATTATCCGTTATCGAGGCGGCACGGGCGAGGTGAAGAGCGATTCCATTACCGTGGAAGAACCATTAGAGATCCGAGTCGACGGGACGAGCGTGGCGGTGGTCATGCGAACGCCAGGTGATGACCTCGACCTCACGCGCGGCTTTCTGCTAACAGAAGGCCTAGTGAAACAGCCCAGCGACATCTTCGAAATATCACAGTGTCCAAGCCAAGAATCCGTTACGGGTATTGGCAACGTTGTGGATGTGCTGCTGACCAATCCAAGCACGGTCGATTTGAAGTCTCTCTCAAGGAATGTCTACACAAGTAGTTCGTGCGGAATCTGCGGTCGGGCGACCTTGGAGAGCGTGTTTCAGCAGTTCCCACCGATTGAGAGCGATCTGGCGATCAACCCGATAATTTTAGGGACGTTGTCAGACAAACTACGCAATGCCCAACAGACGTTCGCTCAAACAGGTGGTTTGCATGCCAGTGCGTTGTTTGATACCGAAGGGAATCTCCTTCTTCTCCGGGAAGATGTGGGGCGGCACAACGCTTTGGACAAAGTCATCGGCAAGGAATGGCAAGCGGGGAATACCCCAATGGGAGATCGCCTCTTGTTAGTCTCTGGTCGCGTTTCTTTCGAGCTCATGCAAAAAGCACTGTGTGCTGGAATTCCGTTTGTCGTGGGTATATCAGCACCTAGCAGTCTCGCCATTGACTGCGCCAAAGAGGGAAACCAGACACTCATCGGCTTCCTTCGCGGCGAGACCATGAACGTTTATGCTCATGCAGAAAGGCTTCTTTCCTAACACCACATCTAATGTCAAAAGATAGCTTTACTCCAGAAGCCCTGATCCAGGTCGCGCAAGAGACCATTGCCGCAGCAAAGTTTCCGCAGCTTGCCACAATGGACGGAGATCAGCCGAGAGTGCGTCCCGTTTCTCCAGTCAAGGTAGACGGATTCACGGTCTTTGTGGCAAACCTGCGATCCTATGGAAAGACGGCACAGATTTCCGCCAATGCGAAGGTGGAGCTTTGCTACCTCTCGTCCACACACGATCAGGTTCGCATCACTGGCGTGGCGAAAGAGGAGACTGACGTCCAAGTGCTAGATGAACTTTGGCAAAGCAATCCCCTTCTCCGGAAGTACTTGGGATCACAGGACAATCCAGAGCTGATCATCTATCGAATAGACCCGAAATCCGTGCGATTCATGCGCGAGTGGGCGCTGCAGTATGACGACGTTCCGTTGGACTAAGCCATGCGAGATTTCCTGCCAGAGAATCGCCCGCTACTCTTGCTTGCTCCGATGCAGGACATCACGGATCTCGCGTTCATGGGAGTGATGGAACGTTTTGGAGGGGGGCCAGATGCCTACGTGACTGAGTATTTCCGTGTGCACGAGGATTCCACGTTGGAGAAGCACATCCTGGCCTCGGTCGACGAGAATCATACTGGCAAGCCCGTCCTTGCACAAATGATCGGGCAGTCGATTCCCGACCTCGTACGCACGGCGAAGCTTCTCGAGGAACATGCCGTCGCAGGCATCGATCTCAATTTGGGCTGTCCCGCTCCTGTCGTCTGCAACAAGTCGGCCGGCGGCGGCTTGCTTCGCAAGTTGGATCATCTCGACGCCATTCTGGGAAACCTGCGAGAGGCGATCGCAGGAAGATTCACGGTGAAGACGCGGTTGGGCTACGACAATGCGGAAGAGTTTACTGTATTGTTAGATATCTTTGCCAAGCATTCTATCGATGCGCTGAGTATCCACGGTCGCACCGTTGCTGAACGCTATCGTACTCCAATTCACCCGAATTGGATTCGCCAAGCCGTCGAGCAACTCTCGTGTCCGGTGTTTGCAAATGGAAACGTGATCTCCGTGAACACTGGGAAAGCTCTTCATGCACAGACGAACGCCGCAGGGCTCATGATCGGTCGCGGGGCAATTCGAAACCCGTGGCTCTTCAGTCAACTACGCGCTGCCTGGAACGGTGATGCATTCTCGCCACCAACGCTGGGCAAAGTCTACCAATACATTCAGGCACTCTATAAAGAGACGAAGCGGACAAGGCGCTTCAGTGAAACGAAGCATGTCCAGAAGATGAAAAAGTACCTCGTGTTTATTGCTCAGGGGATCGATCCTGATGGTTCATTTGAATATGCCATTCGCCGAGTAACGACACCCGAGGAGTTCTGGCAACAGTGTGAGCTCCATTTGCAAGCACGCTCGGACCTTATCATGGCGGATCCCCCACAGCAGTCCACGATTTTCTGCGGCTTTGAAGCTCTCTTGACTTCTAATTAACCCAAGGAATGGCCGCCCGCTGTTGAAGGCGGGCGACCTCAACCCTTGCAATCGTACAACCCCCAAACCCACCTAGCTTTTCATTAGACGGACCCAGGGAAGATGGAGTCGTAGGGCAGCCCAAGAGGGTTAGTCCCTGGCCCGCCCCGACCTTATAATCCTCCCGATCTCTAGAATAAGCAAGTTCTATTGACGCCAGTTGGATGCGATTCCCGCGGTTGATAGCCCAGAAATAAGCCTTAGGAGAAGGGGATGAACAAGATTCCGGTCGCTGTCATCGGTGCGAGTGGTTACTCCGGCACCGAACTCCTGCGTTTGCTCCTCTTTCATGAGCGAGCAGATTTGGTGTGCCTGACCTCGCGCCAATCCGCTGGTAAGGCGCTATCGGACGAACAGCCCCGCTTCCGAGGACTCCCGAAAGCAGAGGCGCTCAAATTCTGTGAGCCGACCATGGAGAACCTGGAGGCTTCCGGCGCGAAGCTGGCCTTTCTCGCATTGCCGCATGGCGTTGCCTACCAATTTGCTGAGCCATTGCTGGAACGCGGCTGGCGTGTGATTGATCTGAGTGACGACTTTCGTGTGCAGGATGCGAATGCCTATGCGGCCTTCCGGGAGCACAACCACCCTGCTCCTCACTTGCTGCCAAGGGCAGCCTACGGTCTGCCAGAAATTCACCGAGAGGCGATTCGTAACACCTCGCTCGTCGCCTGTCCTGGATGTTATCCCACGAGCATGATCTTGCCCTTGGTGCCGTTGCTTCGGGCTGGCTGCATCGATCCAGATTCCATCTGCATCTCCGCAATGAGTGGCGTAAGTGGTGCCGGGCGTAAAGCGGCGATTCCCTTACTCTTTGTTGAGTGCAATGAGAGCGTTCGACCGTACAACATCCCCAAACATCGTCATCTGGCTGAAGTAGAACAGGAACTCAGCATTGCCGCGGGTCGTTCCGTGATGGCATCTTTCACGCCACACCTCGTGCCAATCACTGCGGGGATTGCGACGACAATCTACGCGAACGCAACTGAAAGTGCGGATCCAACATCTGTAGGCAACGCCCTGACAGAAGCTTACTCCAATGAGCCGTTTGTCCGACTGTTAGGAGAAGGCACCCTTCCTGATACCAAGCACGTCGTTGGCACGAACTACATCGATATCGGCTGGGTTCACGACCCGCGCACGAACCGCTTCGTTATCTGTTGTGCGGAGGACAACTTGGGCAAGGGCGCGGCGAGTCAGGCAGTGCAGAATTTCAATCTTCTCCACGACCTTCCGGAGACCACCGGGCTATTGCGGGTCTAGGGCTTTCGCGTGACTGTGATTTCTGCCAGAGGCGACCATTTCCCATCCAACAGCGATCGAGCTCGTATGCGCGTTGTTCCGCTCGCCTTGATCGAAATGGGCTCCGCTCCGGTGTAGCGAATCCCCTGGATCCTTGGGGTAATCAGAAAGTCCGAGCTAGCGGTACCATCCATACCATGAATGGCTAACAAATTCTCGCCCTCACGGAGAAGCTTGCTCGCGTCGTCCAAAGGGCGGTCGTTAAACTTGATGGCTTCTCCTTCTGGATTGTCCGTGACAGCTTGGGAATCCCACTGGGGTCTACTGGGGGCGTTCGCCGCAGCTACCTGCTGGCCGTTCAGGTAGGCGATAAAACCATCGTCATAGCGCATGCCCAACGTCAATTCATCAAAGCCCTCGAGATGCGCTTTGGATAGGGTGAAGGGCACACGAATGTAGGCGGTGGTCAACTCTCTTTCTTTCATCGCTCCTCGAAAATCGATGCCGATCAGATCAGCATAGTCACCTTGAGTGTCGTAGCCAATCCCAGTACGTCCTGGAGTCCAGGCTCGGTCATCGAATTTCGGTTGAATCCAACTTAGTCCAAGAGCGCGGTTCCAAGGTACGTAGGCGCGGGCCGGAGCACGATCACCGAGTAAGATTGTGTGCTCGATCGTGGGGATACGCGCACGTTGTGCCGAGGTCGCCGGCTTCTCGTTAGGGTCACGCGGATCCGTGCCATCTGTCGTTACATAAATGGTCCCTTCGCCGCCTACAGCAAAGACCTTGGCAGACATACTCACAGTACCACTACTACGAGTAAAACGTGGGGCAGGCAAACCAGCATACCACCCACGGTCATGCAGTTGTTGAAGCAGAGGTTCATGGCGCCCCTCAATAAAGGTCTCGATCCCCTCAACCGCTCGCAGCCAGGTTTGTCGACTGCGGTTCGAACCACCCCACCGAGCAGAGTGCGCAATGATGGCCTGGTCAATGGTATCCTTTCTAACCTTCAGACGGGCTAAGCCCGCCTCCGCGGTGAGCACCCCACTTCCAAAGAGGTGCTGCTCAGCGCGCTTGGTGAATCGATTAAGATACTGACGATTCTCGACCAACCGCGTGTGGAGCCAATGCACATTGAATTTTCCATTACTAGCACTACCGCGAGACCGACGACTTCGATCACCTGCCAGGAATTGACCGGTCATATCATCCTCCCCAAGTCCCAATGAATGCTCGGAATCATGCTCGAAGAACTTAAAGCCATCGGGCTTCACTCGATTGTAGATAGAGAAGTAATTGTTTCCCTTAGAGAAGACTCCGCCAGGCCCATCTTTATCTCCGGTATAGAACGTGATGAGCATGTAGTCGATGATATTGTCAATATCGACAAGACGCTCGAATTCAGGATTCCTTTGACCATCCGGGTTCATGCCCTGCACTTTAAAATACACAGCGTCGTCTTCGAAACCGCGGCTGGCAATTTGATAGAGTCGCTCTCCAGCTTCTCCATTGCCATCAGTCACTTCACCATGCGTCTTCACCGTATCATAGTCCTCCTTATTGCCACCCAGGTAAGCCGCGCCAAAAGTCGCCTCCGAACGCTCCTGAGTCATGTAGATTCCCCAGTAGTGACCATTGAGGTATAAATGATAGAAGCGCGTGCGAGTGTACGGTTGCCCCATCGCGCCTTGTGTATCGCGAGACCACACATCGCGCAGCAAGGTGTTTTGATTTCCGCCATCAAAGGCCCATGAGTAATTCATGCTTGAACGGAAGTCGATCTTGTCGAACTCCTTGACGCCCTCGTCCTCAAACAAGGGGTACTTGAGCTTCCCATTGCCATATTCCTTACGAAAGATCATGCGGAACCCATGTTTCGGATTACGTCCCTGTCGGCTAAAGCCACCACGTGCACGGAGACCGCCATTTACCTGAAAACCTTTAGAACCGTCCTGATTGAGAAGCTCGACCGAGGCCGCCCGTTCCCAATGACGCCCTCGGCCCCGAGCATTCGCATAAATGCCAGTCGTTGAGTCGAAGAGACTTTTGATTGGTGCGACAATGGATAGCGAAGGCAGAGATTGTAGAGAAGCCTTGACCTCCTCAGCCGTGTGTAGCCTACCAACGATCGCGGTATCCATCCCATAGTCCATTTCCTGTTGATTCACATAGCCATCTGGCCAGCCAGGAGGTGGCACGTGTTTAGGCGTTCGAATGATGTCATCGAGAAAGAGGAAGGTCCGCGTGACGACGCGGGCCGCTTTGTGCTTCGGCTTAAAGGCCGCTACTCGTAATGTGGTTGTTTTAGAAATCGCTAATGGTCCGGTATAGATTCTGCCGACATCAATCGTTGGCTCATCTCCATTGATTGTGTAGCGGATTTCCGCACCCGCCGTTGAGGTCTCAAGCTCCAGTTTGAAGGGCTTCTCAAAGTGACCTCCACTCTGACTCAGATAGAGAGGCTTAACAATACCCAACAGCTTCTCACTATTAGGTTCACCAGGAGTTGGCTCTAACAACCTCCCATATTCGTCCGTCGTACCAATGCGGCCATAGGATACATCATCATGCTGATCAGGGAACTTTGGAGCGTAGGCATGGCAGACCGTCTTGCCATCTGGCTTGACGAGAGCCAAGTACTCGCCCTTGCCATCGAGCTTGAATGGCACGTGCATGGCGGGCGCCCGCTTCGTGGGCCTGTTAGGAAGACGCACCCTACGTTGCCGACGCTCCAGACGCTCCAAGATCTCCTCCACTCTCTCAGGCGACATACTCTCGATGAACTCTTCTGATATTCCCCAATCCAGCAGTCGCTGCCGCTTCGGATCGATCGACGCCGCAACGTTGATCTCCTTCTCCAACCCAGATGCAAAGAGGACGAGATAGCCACCAGCAGGTAGCGAGACCTTCGGAAACTTCCACCCATCCAATTCTTTTTCAGAATCCGTTAGGGCATAGCCTTCTAAGTTGAGCGCTTCACTATCGGGATTATGAATCTCGATCCAATCGTAAGTTTCACCGTCTGTGTCCTTAAGGCCCGTATTATTCTGGGCAAGAAACTCAGAAATCAATGGTTCTGCTAAGGCGGTCTTGGCCAGAAAGACCGAGGCAAGGAAAGGCAGGCTAGACCGGATCATGCCAAAGGATCTGACGGCGAAGCGATAAATGCAATCCAAACGCATCCCAGGATTCATCCGCCCGATGAACACTTGACTTTCACCTGAGCGCCCATTGTCTGGCGGGCCAATCTCGACCATTCACTTACCAAATGAACGACGACAAGCCGAAGACCGACTACATGGAGAATGATCTCCTGGAGAAGCGGGAACAGTTCTTCCCTGGAAAGGTCATTCGCCATGAAATTGCTGACGGCACGGCTACATTCTGGACGGACAACGGTGTTGTCTTCCGCGCTTCATTCCTATCAAAGGCACTGGTTCGCTTTCGATACGGCACGGAAGGCGAGTTCGAAGACGATTTCTCTTACGCGATCGATCCAAAGTTCACGCCGACGAGCATAACGTTGACGGAGCGCACGACTAGCGAAAGCGTCATTCTTGGTTCAGGCACCATCGAAGTGGAGATCTCCATGGAAGGACTTCTTGTTTCGGTCCGTGACGCCTCGGGCAAAGTGCTATCTGAGGACGAGAAAGGATTTCATTGGCAAGAGAACACCGATGCTGGTGGCAATATCGTGATGTGTAGCAAGCTCATTCAAGGTGGCGAAGAATTCTATGGTCTAGGTGACAAAAGTTGTTCTCTATCTCTCCGCGGGAAACGGTTTGAGTTATGGGGATCTGACACATACGCCTATGGTCGCGATACGGATCCGCTCTACAAAAACATTCCATTCTACCTAAGCCTACATCACAAAAAGAGCTACGGGGTTTTCTTTGATAACAGTTTCCGCAGTTTCTTTGACTTTGGTCATGAGCGCAAGAATGTAAGCAGCTTCTTTGCCCAAGGCGGTGAGATGAATTACTACTTCATCTACGGAGATGGCCAACTGGAAGTGGCCGAAACGTTCACCAAACTAACAGGACGCCCAGATTTACCCCCCTTGTGGGCACTGGGCTATCACCAGTGTAAATGGAGCTACGCTGACGAGGCTACCGCCAAGAAGATCACCGCCACCTTTCGAGAAATGGAGATTCCCTGTGACGCTATCTATCTAGATATCGACTACATGGACGGCTTCCGCTGTTTCACCTGGAATGAGGAGAACTTTCCAGATAGGCGCAGGATGATCTCAGAGCTAGAATCACAGGGATTCAAGACTGTCGTGATGATCGATCCTGGGATCAAGGTCGATGATGACTACTGGGTCTATAGAGAAGGCAAAGAGGGCGATCATTTCTGCAAACGCATGGACGGCCCGCGAATGAAGGGCAGCGTTTGGCCAGGCAAATGCTGTTTCCCTGACTTCACCAAGGCGAGTGTCCGCGAGTGGTGGGCAGGCCTCTACAAGGGGCTAATGTTGGAAGATGGTGTCCACGGGGTGTGGAACGACATGAACGAGCCCGCCGTTTTTGAAACGGGCACGTTTCCCGATGATGTTCGCCACCACTATGAAGGCCAGCGGTGCAGTCATCGCAAGGCCCACAACGTCTATGGAACACAGATGGTTCGGGCAACCTACGAAGGGTTAAAGAAGTTTGGCAATGGAAAGCGGCCCTTCGCCATCACGCGTTCAGCTTATGCCGGAGTGCAGCGTTTCTCCTCGGCCTGGACTGGAGACAACGTCGCCTCGTGGGAACACCTTCGCATTGCCAATGTGCAGTGCCAACGTCTCGCAATGAGTGGGCTCTCGTTCATCGGTTCCGATATTGGTGGTTTCATTGATAGTCCAGATGGCGAGCTTTACACTAGATGGCTACAAATGGCGGTCTTCCATCCGTTCTGTCGAACGCATTCGTCTGGTGACCATGGCGACCAGGAACCTTGGTCTTTTGGTGAGCCCTATACATCTATTGCACGAGAAGCAATCGAGCTTCGCATGCAACTTCTTCCCTACATTTACACAACATTCTGGCAACATCACAAGATAGGAACTCCAATGTTGCGTAGCCTCGTCGCACTCTCGCCCGATGATCCCGAGACGCATCATCGCGAGGAAGAATTCGGTTTGGGAGATCAACTCCTCATTTGCCCGGTATCACAACCCGGAGTTGATGGACGCTGGGTTTATCTTCCGGGCGGAGAATGGGTCGACTTCTGGGAGGACCTTGCTCACGACGGGAGCAACGAGGTTTGGGTCCGCACGCCGCCCAACCAGATTCCAGTCTTTGTCCGTGCAGGCAGCGTGCTCATGCTCGGACCGAAGCAGCAATATGTGGGGGAACTGGCGACCGCTCCACTCACCTTGCACCTCTATCTGCCTCCTACGGAAGGATCGGTCACGACTCAAAGCTACGAGGACGCCGGAGACGGGGACGGTTCCGACTTGATAAAAACGTTCACATTGTCCCGGCAAGGATGTCGTCAAACCCGTTTCGGGGACTTTGAAGAGGCCTATGAATCCTATGACGTGGTCCTCCACCTGGCCGACGGACTCTTAAAAATAAACGTGGATGGCACCGAGATGCCCGGCGAGCCAGCTAATAAGACCCTGATCATTAGAGGCGTAGATCCAAATTTCCGAGAAATTACCTTCGACTAGTAAATGTTATTTGAAATTTACATTCCACCTGATATTTATTATAAGTGCCGGTTAATCCGACAGATCAACCTCTGACCTTCCACTGCACTTCGTGCAACGGCCGCATTCAAACGCCTGCTAGCTTTGCGGGATTCTCTGCACCCTGCCCATTCTGTGCGCAAATTGTGACAGCGCCCTACCCCAAGCCCGCACAATGGGTCCCGGCACCAGCAACACAACGTGCCACCATCAAACGCCTCACGCTGCCTGACCACCTCTCAGAACCGCCTCTCGAAGCCGTGCAGATTGCTCCGCGAGACATTCGCCCCCATCCGAATCACGCGACATCGGCTAGCCCCACTACTGACCCGGCTGTTTCCAAGCTAGATCAGTTGTTCAACACGATAGTCGCCATGGAGGAGCGAATCGAATCTAGACCACGTCTTCGCCGCAAAGGCAAGATACCCTTCAAACGTCCGCTACGGCGTACCGATGACCGCGATCTGCAAGCGTTTCGATCAAGATGAGGCTCGGCTTGAGCACACCTAAGGAAGCGCGTAGGTAGCTTACATGCGCGCCGCAATCTATCGTGGGAAAGAAGCACTAGACGTTGAAGAGGTCGACGATCCAATCATCGCAGACGGTGAAGTTTTGCTAGAGATCGAAGCTTGTGCCGTGTGTGGCACCGATCTCAGGACCTACCGTCACGGTGACCAGAAGATCAAGCCTCCTCGTATACTCGGCCACGAGTTCTGTGGGCGCGTCGTCGACTCTCGTGCTTCTGAAACGCACGGACTTCGCCTGGGGGATCGCGTGGTCATGTACATTGTCTTGCCCTGTGGGGAGTGTCTCTATTGCAAACGAGGGCGTCAGAACTTGTGCCAGCAACGCACGACGATGTCCCATCACTATGATGGCGCCTTTGCTCCTCTCATGAAAGTGCCTGCAGCGGCGGTTAGCAATGGCCAACTGTTCAAAGTAGAGACTGACATTCCCTCATCGCACATGGGATTAGCTGAACCCCTCGGTTGCGTGATCAACGCACATGGCCGCCTCAATATCGGACTGCATGACACGGTCGCTGTGATCGGCGCAGGCCCAATTGGAGTCATGCATGCCGCCGTCGCGCGTTTGCAAGGCGCACAGAAAGTGTGGATGTTAGATATTTCATCAGCACGACTGGCGAAAGCGAATGCCTTCGATCTTGATGGCACGGTCGTCGTGACTGCCAACGGCGATCATCTAGCACAGATACAGGAGCTAACTGATGGTCTTGGCCCAAGCGTGGTGATTGTTGCCTGTAGCCACGCACAGGCCCAAGCAGATGCTCTGGAAATGGCCGGGAAGGGTGGCCGCGTCGAATTCTTTGGGGGCTTGCCGAAATCAGCTCCAACTGCAGTGCTCAATACCAACCATTTGCACTACAAGGAGCTGCTCGTCACTGGGTCTTACTCCGAGAAGATGAGTGACTTTCAAGCGTCTCAATCTCTCATTCAAAGTGGGCGCTTTCCGGCAGATCGCATCATCACTCACACGCTCCCTCTCGACCGTATTGAAGAGTCCTTTCCCCTCATGGAGTCTGGCGAGGCACTCAAAGTCTGTATCACGCCTAACTAATTCTTCATGAGTCACCTTTGGATAAATGGCCAGAACTGTAATGCGACGGATGGAGCTCTCTACGACATTCATTCACCAGCTAATGGCAGAGTCATCGGACAAGCAGCAGCAGCGAGTGTAGCAGACATCGAGAAAGCCATCGCAAGTGCTGAAGCCGCTTTCGTAATCTGGTCTAACAAGACCGCTTATGAACGCGAAACCATTATGCGCGGAGCGACGGCGCAAGATCGCACGCAAGGAGAGGAGATTGGCCGTCTCATGGCGCTAGAGCAGGGGAAACCCTGGAGTCAAGCGACGGGTGAAGTCCATGGAGCCTGTGACATGATCGACTACTATGCGTCGGAGGCACCTCGTATTGAAGGCACCCTCCCCCCAACGGAAAAGTCCTCTTTCCGGTCATGGGTAACGCATCATCCGGTCGGTGTGTGCGCAGGGATCACGCCGTGGAATTATCCCGTGGCCCTGCTCAGTTGGAAGCTCGGCCCCGCGCTTGCAGCGGGCTGCGCAATGGTAGTGAAACCGACCCCAGTGACTCCACTCTCACCTCTGGCCTTCTGCCAGGCCCTGACCGAAGGTGGTGTGCCGGTGGGCTTGATCAATGTGTTGACCGGCCCCGATGCAGCCCTAGGGGAAGCCTTAGTGGGTCATCCGGGCATCGCCAAGGTTGCCATGACCGGCTCTACCAGGGTGGGCAAACAGATCTTCACGAGCTGCGCTCCTTCTCTAAAGCGCATTTCACTTGAACTTGGTGGCCATTGTCCCGCGATCGTGTGTGCAGATGCGGACCTCGATCTTGCCGCAAAGGTTCTTAGCTACAAAGGTTTCCGAAACTGCGGCCAATCCTGTAGCAGCGTGAACAGGGTCTTTGCCCATGAATCGATTCACGATGCATTGGTGGAGCGATTGTCCAATGAAGCCCAAAATATGACGATGGGGGACGGAATCACTGATCCCAAGGTCGACCTGGGCCCTCTCACGACCGCCGCTACGCGGGCGCTGGTGGAGAATCATGTCGCCGATGCGATCGAGCACGGTGCGAAACTCATTTTTGGTGGCTCATGTCCCAGTGATGAAGCCTATCAGAGCGGTCACTACTATTTGCCTACTGTGCTCACACAAGCGGACGCTAGAATGAAACTCTGGAAAGAGGAAACCTTTGGCCCTGTACTTCCAGTGACATCTTTTGATGACACTGAAATCGCCGTGGCTCAAGCCAACGACTCGACTTATGGTCTGGTCAGCTATGTTTTCACGCGAGATCTTGAGACCGGACTCCACCTAAGTGAACAGCTAGAGTCTGGCACAGTATGCCTCAATCATGGTGCCGTAAACTCTGCCTACGCACCCTACGAAGGCTGGAAAGAAAGTGGTTTCGGTCTCGAGCTTTCCAGGCGTGCGATCTTCGAGTACCTCAAGACAAAGCACGTGAAAGTGGCTCTGTGATAGCCCGACCTCCTAGTCCTCTTGGGGAAAGATGAGTTCTTGCTGCCATGGCAGAAAGAGTTCATTCCTTAGCTCAGAAGTACGGTTTTCCGCTTTGGCGAAGGCGTAGCGTTCAAGACAAGCCTTAGAGGAAATAATCGACGGATCTAAGTCATAGTCTTCGGCCGCTTGATCTCTTGCACTGCGTATTTCCTTAAAGACCCGCTCCCAATCGTTTGCCTTGGCGAGACGCTTCTTGCGCTCCCATTTCGGCAACTCATCATCAGGAATGGCTTTGGCCTTGGCCACGCCTTGCTCAAAACGATCCCGTTGGCCAGGTCGGAAGCGCGGTGGCAAGGCCGCCGATTTCCCATCCGCTAGACTGACACTCATCGTAAGGATTTGATCATTTGAAATGATCTTGAACGGCGGCTTGTCACGACGTGAGGCCATTCCATCCCGCCATAACCAAATCTCCCGCAAATAGGCGAGACCTCGAGCACTCACTTTGCCCCATCCGGGGATCTTCCACATATCGTCCCGACTTTTTTCAGGGCGGCTCAACACCTGTCGGCGCGCCGCACCACAGGACTGAAGAAACCATTCCCAACGCCCAGCTTCGTGAAGACGCTGTTCAAAAATCTCAATGAGAGGCTGCAAATAACGGACATCATTTGCGGCATAGGTTAGCATCTTCTCAGGAAGAGGACGTTCACCCCAATTCTTCTTCTGCGACTGCTTTGAGAGCTTTACCTTCAGCAGATCTTCAATCAAATGCGCTAGCCCAAATGTCCTCCATCCAAGAAGGCGCGCAGCTATCTGGGTATCAAAGACCGGATCCGGAACACGCTTGTATGTCCGGTTCAAGATACTCATATCGTAGTCTGCACCGTGCATCCAGACCTGTGAAGCCTGGTCCAAGAAGTCCAACAAGGGCGTCATGTCCTTGATCGTTAGTGGATCGATCAAAGCCAAGTGATCCCCACAGCCAAATTGAATCAGACACACTTTCTCGCGATAGGAGTACAGGCTATCTGCCTCGGTATCCACGCAACAGGATATGCCTGTGGGGCACCCTGCGAGAAACTCTTGCAAAGCCGCTTCCTCAGCGAGGAAGGGAACCGGAGCCGAACTGCCTTCCTCCATCTATTTTAATCCCGAGAGAAGCAACTCCACGTTAGTCTTGCTTCGTTTGATGTTGCGCACAAGTTTCTCCATGGCTTCACCGGCGGGCACCTGGGCCATTTGACGCCGCAGTAACCCAACCTTGGAGAATTCCTGAGGGTGGTAGAGAAGTTCATCTTTCCGAGTTCCAGAGAGGAGCGAGTGGATCGCAGGATAGATTCGTTTCTCTGCCAGTTCACGGTCCAGATGAATTTCCAAGTTCCCCGTGCCTTTGAATTCCTCAAAAATGATGTCGTCCATGCGATTCTCCGTTTCCACAAGTGCGGTGGCGAGAATCGTTAGGCTACCTCCCTCTTCGACATTGCGTGCTGCACTGAAGAATCGGCGCGCTTTCTGGAGAGCTTTGGGATTAACGCCACCTTGAGTGACGCCTCCCTTACCGCCCATGGTATTGTTATAGCCCCGGGAAAGTCGCGTGATACTATCTAACAGCACAACAACATCCTTCTTCATTTCAACCAGCCGTTTGGCACGTTCCAAGACGAGTTCGGCTACTTGAATATGTCGCATGGCCGTTTCGTCGAAGGTCGAACTAAAGACGTGCGCATCTACCGTTTCCCGGAAATCGGTGACCTCTTCAGGCCGCTCATCGATGAGCAGAACAATGAGTTCGATTTCATCGTGATTCTTACTGATGGCTTTGGCGATGTCCTTGAGGAGGATCGTCTTTCCAGATCGCGGGGAAGCAACAATCAAGCCACGCTGACCCTTCCCTAACGGAGAAATCAAATCAACGACACGTGCACTAACGGATTGTAATTCTCTATTCTCCAGAAGAATTCGCTCCACTGGGAAGAGTGCTGTCAGGCGCTCGAAATTCGCTGGCGCTTCATAGTCGTCCGCCGGAATGCCGTCGATTTCGATAATGGTTTCAACCGTGAGATACTTCTCCCGCTTTTGAGGGGCCCGCGCTTCTACCCGGAGCTTCTGACCGCTCTTGATGTCATAGCGACGCATGATGGCCTGAGGGACAAAGACAGCGTCTTGCTGCGGTGCAAAGTTCGATCTGGCGTACCTTAGATGACCAAAGCCTTCATACCCCAAATCGACAACGCCAACGGCGTCAATGACCGAACCGTTTCGTGCGTAGAAGTTCAGTATTTCATAGGCGATCTGATGTTTCGCACGGTTGCCCACCCGCAGTTCAAGGGCTGCTGCCTTCTTGTGCATGTCGACCAAAGAGAGATCATGAAGTTCGTTCAAATCAACGCGCTCAGGTATCTCAGGCTTGGGTTTCGCAGGTGATGCCTGTTCTGGCTTCCCAGGAGAATCGGCAACTGCCGTGCTCTTCTCGGAGAGATCGTGAGTCTCAGCTTCAGTGGTCATGGTGTTCGTGATGGAAAGTATTAGGAAAGGCTACTGAGGAAGAGCTCTGCCTGGGCGCTCAGGCAGTGGAGGGGACATTCGTTCCAAATCAGGACATCGCCCAAGAACACCTTCTTCTCAATGGGCCATTGGGCAGAGATGATCGATTCAGCAGCTTCGCTCGAAAGTTGGGAACGCTGCATCAGACGGCGCTTCTGCGTGGCTCGGGTTGTGGCGACAACGGCCACCAGGTCATTTGGATAAGCTCCATGGGTTTCGAAATAAAGAGGCACATCAGCGATGAAGAGGCCTTCCGTGCGCTCGGCAGCATAGCTGACGAAGTGCTCCTCACATCGGGAGCGCACAAGCGGGTGGATAAGATCCTCTAACTGTCGCCGAAACGACTCATCCGCGAAGACTAATTGTCTAAGCGCAGATCTGTTCAAGACGCTATCTGCGAAGATTTGTGCCCCGAACAGTCCTCGCAGTCTTGCCATGACCGGCTCCTCTGTCAAGAGCTGGTGGACAGCCTTATCACAGTCGTAAATCCCAACTTCAGGGATTCGGGCCTGGATCTCCTCGATTAGGGTACTCTTACCCGTTGCGATTCCGCCGGTGACTACAACGCGATGGAGATTCGTCGGATGGCGGCACACGGCATGCTTATCGCTCATGGGGAAACGCAACGAGGGGTGGAAGACCCTGCTTCCACCCCTCGTTTCATTCAATTTTAACGAATCTCTGTCTACTCGAGTCCGGGAGTGGATTCGAGCTGGTTTTCCAGCTGATCGCGAAAAGCCATGCCAGACGGATCAATTAGGCGAGCCGACACAAAGATTACCAAGTTCCTGCGAAGGTGCTGATCCGAATTGCTCCGGAACAGACGTCCGATGTATGGCAAGTCGCCAACGATAGGGACTTTATCCGTGATGGTCTGAACGTCTTCGCGGATCAAGCCACCAAGAGCGATCGTAGATCCGTCATAGATAGTCACGTTCGTCGCTGCGCGGCGAGTAGAGAAGATAGGAAGGTCAATCCGGTTGTCGGTAACGAGCACGTTGGTCGGGTTGCCCAGGGCATCCGTTCCAGCAGCAGTGATCTCACTGCCATAATTCACGAAGCCATCAAACTCCACGACCTCAGGAGCCAGACTTAAATCGATCGTGTAGGAATCAGGGCCAACCTGAGGGTCCACTTCCAACGTAACACCCGTTGGGCGCATCTCGAAGGTCGTTGGGTGTGCTGGAGTCACGGGGAAGATACCCGCGTCAACCCCCACGCTCACTTCCTGGGGAAGCTCTGGTGGATCAAACTCGACTGGATAAATTAGCTCGCGTACCACTTCAATGCGAGCTTTCTGAGCGCTCTTGGTGACCACAGTTGGTGCAGTGACAAGGTCGGCCGACCTGTGCTGACTGAGTCCACGCATGATGACCTGGAACTGTGGATCCGTGAAAATTCCAGCCACCGATACAATACCAGGTGCGGGGGAGAGCGCTTCAGCTTGGCCTCGAGGGAGATCAGCAATCAATGAATCTATCGCATTCCCTCTAATCCCTTGGGAACCGGTTCGGAGGCCAGCTGTCACAGGATTCTGTCCCACGGGACCACGGAGAGGATTGCCATCGGCGTCGAAGGACGTGTTGAAGAACGGAACCTGCGGCGCAATGTTACCACTGGATTCCACATTGAAGTTTCCACGGGAATTGCCGAGTGTACCTCCACCTGCAAGGACACTTTCGGAGCCACTTAGCCCGAAGCCACCAAGCAACCAGTCAAAGCCAAGTTCATCAAGGTTCTCTTGACGAATCTCTAAGAACTTCACGCGAACCTCAACCTGCTTGACGATCTTCTCTTGAATACTGTCAACGAAGGCGTCTACGAGCTCCATGTTGCTCTGAGTGTTGGTCACTAGGAGCTTACTAGAACCACGGTTGTAGATTGCACTTGCTCCCGTGGGCCAAGGAATGCCTCGACTCTTAAGCACGTCTTCAGGAAGGGCTCGGGCGGAGGCAGCAGGAGCAGCAGCACTTCCGAAAGGATCATCCTCTTCGCCGCCACCACCTCCGTCGTCAGCAACACCGAGGCGCTCAAAGGAAGGAGGAACGGAGTAGGTCTTTGTAAAGAGCTGTTCGCTGGCAACATCTGAACCCGGAACAATCTTCACAGCATAACGCTCAACATTATAACGGAGACCGGCGAGCTCACAGGCATAGTTTAACACTACACCCAGCGGTGCGGATTTCATTTTAAGACGAAAGCTCTGATTTAAAGCGTTCGCGTCAGATGAAGCGATGTTCTGCTCGTCCAAGACAAACTTCACACCAACACCTTCCGGATCGAGTTCGGTTGACTTCAACTGGAGGTAGTCCTTCGCCGTCCGGATGTTGACTGGACCAAGATTGATCTCTGGCACAATGATCGTCTCTAAGCGGCGATTGATATCCTCCCGGGTGTCACCCGCACCGGTGAAGCCACCATCTTCTGGGCTGTCCCCAAGGCGCCCACTTCCAGGAACAGGCATTTCCCACTTTTGAGCGACTTGGTCTAGAAGCTCGCCGCGGGTTTGGTTATAGGCGGCGTTAAGATAGCGACTGCGATCTTTTTCAATCCGCTCAATACCTTGACGAGCCGCACCGTTGAATTCGTCCTCACGCAAAACCTCAAAGAAATGTTTTTCTGCATTGTCCAACTCACCGAGATCGCGTGCAGCCTCAGCGTGGCCGAGGTTTTCAGTGACTCGTGCAACTTTAGCGCGATGGCTCTTAGTGTCGCCAGATGCATACCACTCAGGATCGCCAAGGCGTTCCTTCATCGTCATGAGACCAGCGTGGTCGGGAGCATACTCTGTTGCCACATCGATATACCCATTGGCTGCCTTGAGCCCACCTTCGCTAGCACTTTTCTCAGAAAGAGCGATACAAACGCGCGCAAACGCATTAGCATAAACCTCACGTTCATCCGCGGTGCGCCCAGCGTCTGGGAGTGTTTGCAGAGCTTGGCGATAATTCGTGCCAGCGTTCAGCAAGTCACCGCTATTCTCTAGTTCTAGCCCCTGATAGTAAGCTTCGCGGGCCTGACCCACGAGATATTCACGTTGGAGGCGTTCCTGCTGAGCTGCACCGGAGGTAGATCCGGTGTCAGCAGTTGCCGTTGGAGGAGCAATAAACATCTGGGATGCCAGCACCGTGCTAGTGAGAAGCAAGGAAGCAGACCCAAAGCGTTTTGAAGCGTCGTTCTTCATCATGTTGTGCAAAGACTTAGTTTCTCGTTAGTTGGGTTTACTTGCCGTAACTGACAGGGTTCTTTCCATAGCTCATTGGAGCAATTGGATCTGCTGGTGGGAAGAGAGAGCCATCAAGTTCGTCCTCTTCAAAATCTTCCTCGTCGCGATTGAGTGGCTGCCCAGAAGGATCGATCAATTGGGCGGTTACGAATACCATGAGGTTGCGCTTCTTACGCTGTTCGGCCTCGATGCGGAAGAGGCGCCCGATGAGGGGAAGATCACCAAAGATAGGAAGCTTGTCCTCTGTATGTTGGACATCTTCGCGAATCAATCCACCGATCGCGACGGTTGACCCATCATAGACAGTCACGTTTGTCGTGACCCGCCGGGTGGCGAAAACAGGCATCTCAATGCGGTTAGCGGTGAGAACAATTCGCTGAGGATTACCCAAGATGTCGGTGCCAGTCGTGGTAATTGGACTACCGTAATTCACAAAACCTTCGAACTCGACGACCTCGGGAACTAAGTCCATCTCGATTGTGTAGCCGTCAGGGCCAACTTGTGGAGTGACTTTGAGGGTCACTCCCGTATTGCGCGTCTGGAAGGCAGTTGGAGTAGCTGGCGTGACAGGAAAGCTTGGGGTACTAGCCGCGGGAGCGTCTGGCAAAAGTGGGGCATCTCCCACAGCCACCGGCTCGCCAAAGTCCTGCGGAAGCTCTGGTGGATCATATTCCGTGGGATAGATTAACTCGCGAATCACTTCCACCTGAGCTTGCGAACCACTGCGAGTAAGGATGCTCGGCGCAGAAAGCAGGTCAGTACCCTTCTTCTGATCAAGTGCCCGCATGATCACTTGAAATTGTGGATCAGTAAGAACGCCAGCAAGAGCGAAAGCGCCCGGTGCTGGATTGACGATTTCGGAAGCCGCCCCGACTCGACCGGCAGCAATCAGCGCTTGAATGGCGCTTTCGTTGATGGCTTCAGCACCGCTGCGAAGGCCAGCCGTTACAGGATTGAGAGGGTTGCTATCAGGCACATTGATTCCCTGGCCGAAGAAGGGGAAGTCTCCTCCACCAAAACCGCGCTCTGATCCACCAACGGATCCCCCACCAACCATTATCTTGTCTCCGTTGCCGGCACCAAAGGCGCCCATCACCCAATCGAATCCAAACTCTCTAAGATTGTCCTGTTGGACCTCGACGAACTTGGCTTCCACTTTGATCTGCTTTGGCACGCCCTCGTCGATGAGGTTGTTCACAAACTGATCGACGATATCGAGCATGGATTGGGTGTTACGGACGACAAGTTCAGACGCCGAAGCAATATAGAACGCTGTGGATCCGTCACCAAACGTGATGCCCTTACCCTCAAGAATTTCCTTAGCAGACATCTTGCGCGCAAGTGAACCCCCACCACCGCCTGCATCACCAGCATCGGCAAATGGATCATCGGCAATGGCCGCATCACCACCACCGTCTCCTCCACCGCCGAGGCTCTGGAAAAATGGGGGCACCTGATAGCGCCGAGTAAACAACGCCTCGCTGCGATCAGTGAGAGGAACAATAACAACAGCGTGAGGCTCCATGCGGTATTTCACACCAGCAAGGCCCGTAACATAACGAAGCGCTTCCGCAAAGGGCACACTTTGAAGGTCAAGCGTGATGGACTGCTGATCAAGCACACCCGGGCTCGATTGGTTGATCTTGCGTTCATCGATGAGGATGTTGATCCCTTTCCGTGCGGGATTGCCTTCAATGTTATCAAGCTGGATGCTACGCTCACGAAGATAATCGATCGCACTCTGCAGCGAAAAGCCATTCATGCGAAGGGATGGAATAACTATACCATCCAGCTTTGCGGTGATGTAGCCAAGACCACCGTCATCAGTACGCCCTCCACCACTAGCGCCAGCCTGAGCGTTAGCTAGAGGAACCGGGAGCTCCCAGGACTCATCAACCTCACGAATCAGTGTCGACCGAGTCTGCTTATAGGCCTGTTGACGATAGGCTGCCTTAGCGTGAGCAACATCTTCAAGGCCTCTGCGGGCTGCGGCATTGTAACCGTCGATACGGAGCACTTCGTTATATTTCTTGTCGGCATCTTTATACCGAGCCAAACCATAATAGCTTCGACCCTCCTTGAGGAGCTGCAGCACGCGCTTTGAATTCTCTGCGTGCCCTGGGACATTCGCATATTCACCGCGCTCAAGACCTTCTAACAAAGCGGCTGCCTGCTTATTCTCCGGGTCAACGGCAAGCACTGTCTCAACGATCTCTTGAGCTTCTGCGGCTCCACCACTAGCGGCCACATTTTGGGCGTGAGTGGTAGCATAGTTCACATAAGCCTCCGAATACACCTGACGATGCATTTCGGTTTGCTCAGCATAGGGCAGCGTGTCTAACGCTAAACTTAGTTGGTCATAAGCGGTGGCATGATCCCCATCCTTGCCGGCACGAACGCCATTTACATAAGCGGCGTTTGCTTCGGTGACACGCTGTTGGCGTCGAAGGATTTCAGACTGAGCAAGGCCACCGGGGGCAGCCCCTGGTCCACCAGCCATCGCGTCGACAGCTAGCAAGGGAACTACCGCCGCCACTAAAAAGTGGTTTCGGAATTGGTGAAGGCAGCTTCTAATCGTCATAAGTGTGTGCTTTTACAGTGCTACTGGGTGTTATTCGAAAGGTGTTTTGCCTTATGGGCAGGGTAGAATCTCCAAGTCTTTCCCCTTTTGATCCTTAATGATGGCTTTACTTGCCGTGACTTCGATGATCTTGAAACTTTGTGTTGGGTCGTTGGACAGCTTGAATGAGCTGCCTCGCTTCGCGGTAAACTCTTCACCGTTGTAGCGGTTCAAAAACGTTCCTTCATGAGTAGGTTGCTCCCACTCAACGTCACGGACTAAGGACTGCGAAACACGCGCGTTACCTCCCGCCTCAACAAAGCTGATGGTGATTTTGGAATTATCGGTAGGGATACCGCTGGCGTCAGCCCCCTTCTCTTCAGCGTAGGCATCGAGACGAAATCTATTATCTGGACCGAATCTCGATCCCCTGTTTACCAACATATTTTGAGAACGGAACTTGCCTTCAGAAACGAGATCAATCTGCCAAGTCGTTGGATCCACTTGGGCCTTGAAGACCAACTTCAAATCCGATGATACCATGCCTGCGAGACACACCTTTGTAATAAACGCCGGGTGTTCGTCAGCGTTCAACGGATTGGTTTTGGGAGTTGCAGTAAACTCCTCGATGTTGGTGAAGTTATCACCGTCCGGATCTTGGTCCTTCAGGTCTGAAGCTGTCACATCGAGGCCATATTTATTTATCCAGTCATTGGTGATAGGCTTATGAATGCCCACATCACCATCAACTGCTAGCAGCACTTGCTCGCCCTTACTAGCATCCCACTGCTCGATCACTGGAGCAGAAACAAACAGATTTAGGCCTTCCCATTTCACAGAATCAGCCAGCGCCTTTGAAGCCTTCTCCACTGTCACTAATCCAGTCTCAGGCATCTCTTCGCTCTCACGAACACTAGCCTGATCAAAATTTGAGCTAAACTTCAAGCTCGAGAAAATCAACCAACCCGCCAGAGCAAGCGCAATGATAGTAGCCACCACGAGAACTGCCTTCTCATAGTTTTCTTTCAACCATTCTTCGTTCATGTAATCCGCTTAGTAATTGGTTTAAAATGATTATTCGTTAGGAACCTTCGGCAGAAAGCGCACGAGATCGAGCGCCAAATAAGCCCGCACATTCTCGCGGCCGAAGACCATATTGATTCCCTGCGATTCTTGTTCCGCAGCGGGCTCCTCGCCCTCTTCCAACTCAATATCGTCTGGCTCATCGGAACGTTCTGGTCCAATCAAAGACTGGTTCTCCAATCGCATCCAGCGAGTGACGAAATAGAATTCACCCTCGTCCGCGGCTTCACCCAAGGCACTAGAGGTATTGCTGAGAGCATTGAGAACCGACTGAAAGTTTTTCTCAGGCAGCTCAATAGCGATCTCCATTGGGTAGGTCACAGACACGGGCTCCGCCTTCGGTTTCGGCTTAGCATTGCCCCTATCATTATTCCGACCCCTCGCTCTAGGAGCTGGCGCCTGCTCGCGCGTCTCAAAGGGCATCTGCTCACGCTTGACTGAGAACCTCTTCACATCGTTAGCGAGAAGAAGGTTACTAAGCCAAACGGTTGCGTTGAGCTGGAACTGAAGTTGATCAACCGCTCCCTCCAAAGGCACTTGGGCACGATATTTGTCCAAGCCGAGATAGAACCCCTCAGGAAGAGTCACCCCGGAAGCTGACGATGCCTCAACGACCGCATCCACCTTGAGAGCAAGATCCTCTTGAAACTGAGCGACACGCACACCGGTCGGCATTGGCACTTGGCCGACATACATCTTATTGGCAACGGCTTCCGCCTTCTTTCGGTAATCGCTGACGAGATCGCGAACAACGGCCGCGTTCTCAGAGCTCGGAAACGGCTTCTGCCCTTGGAGATCTCGCTTGGACTTGTAAGCGGCGGCAAGACGATCTTGAGCATCAGCGAACTCACCACGAGCCTTCGTAAAGAAGAAACCCAAGCCACCGATCCCGATGACCAACAAGGCAATGAGCCCCGACAAGAATGTATTCTGTTTAATCCAGTTCATTGGTATTAATCGACAAAGAGACTTAAGTGCTAATCAATAGCGACCGGCTCCTGCAACGGCAAGGTGAGCTCAAAGTCGTAGGCCCAGACCGAATCATCGGTCCCATCGTTAAATTTAATCAGGTCCGCGAGGACAATTTCTAGATTATCGTCATCCATGCCACTGGTCTTGAAATAAGGCGACTCTTTAATGGCCCCCAGAAGAACTTCTGAAACGATTGTTGGTCGAGCTGGACTGCGGAACAATCCTTTGAGGATGACCGTATCGATCTCGACTGGCTTGGCTGGACCTGCGTTTCTCTTTCGATCCCTAGCATTTCCAGCGTCTGGCCTGAACTTCTTAAGCGAACGCGAACCCAGAGCAGGCTCGAAGTCACCTGAGAGATCTTTGGTCAACTCGTCATCACCGATCATTGGCGCCATCGTGGTAAACCACACTTCAGGCGACTTCAGGCGACTATTGAGATCAGTGAGAAAGTCCGCCCAGTAGGTACGTTGAACGACCGCATTGGTGTAATCTCCAGTCCGCGCCTTCACAGCATCGAGATCTTCAGTAGACGAATCAATGGTGTCCTGGACGAGCGCCAGAACTTCCGTCTCACCGTTGAGATCACCAATCTTGCCATCAATCACTTGGGCAGCCCGACTGAAGTAGAATCCTCCAGCAGCGAGCGCGCCCAAGACACCAGCAGCGCCCAGCAAGAGCGCCGGCTTACGTTTTTCAAGATCACGCGCATTTGCTAACGACGGCGGAACCAGCTCAAGCTCGATTGGAGATTGCGGCCCATTGCGCAATGCAAGGCCAACCAGCTCACCCATGGTATGCGCTTCAGCCGCCACGGCGTCCTGATTCACCTTCGGCCCAACCCCAACATTGCGAAGCGGGTTAAAATATTCCACGGGCACTCCGAGCTTCTCTTGCAGGAATTGCGCAAGACCTTCAGTGCCAGAAGCACGGCCAGCCAAGTAAACCACTTCAGGCAAACTACCCTCTTGCTGGGACTTATAGCGATTATTAGTCCTAACAATCTCGCCATGCAATCGAGTGACCGCGTTCTTCAATATCGTCGAAATTAAGCCTGCCTGCTCATCGGACGGCTCAGCACCGTTGGGAGCGATGGCCCCCTTCTGAAGCTTCAGCGTCTCCGCAGCCTCAAACGGGATGGACATTTCTTTAGCGATCGCCTGAGTAAAGCTCGCTCCGCCAATACGGCTAGAACTGATAAAGACGCGACCAGGCTCAGCATAAATTAGATTTGCGGTGCGAGCACCGACATCAAGAATCAGAGCGGGCTTCGTTTGATCGGCGTAGCTGTAGCGATAGGCATTATACACAAGCATCGGCGAAACATCGACCGACAGCGTCTTGACGCCAGAACGCTCCACAGCAGAATTCATCGCCGAAAGCTCATCAGACTTGATAGCCCCGAGAAGCACCTCGACATCCATCGAGCCAGGCTCGCCAATCAACTGGTAACCCCAGGCCACTTCATCAATCGGAAACGGCACGTTCTGCTGGGCTTCAAACTCAACAATCTGATCTACCTTATCCTCACTCAGAGGTGGCAGCTTCACAAAGCGCATGAACACTGGCTGCCCAGCAATGGCACAACGCACGTTGTTACCCTTTACCTTAGCCTGATCCACGACCGACTTCACACCCATCTGCATCTGCGGGATGCGAGTCGCATCAGAAGAAGGATCCCCCTCGAGATCATGATGAAAGAAGCGCGTGAGGGCCAGTGACCCTTTCGAGCCACCAGAAATTGTAGCAAGGCTCACCCGCTGGGAGCCGAGATTGATAACCGTTGAGGTAGATTTGGTTGCCATAGATGCGATGCGATATCGAGACGAGACTTCAGTGACAGAAAGATCCGAGACTAACTAGAAGAATCGTTCAAATAGTTGTCGTAGTAGAGATCACGGAAAGGAGTCTGATTCTTCGGCAGCAGCTCCATCTCTGGCGCAGCCTCGGTCTGAGCCTTAGTCATCTTTTTCATATCCGATGCGACTGACTTGCCGGCATACTTGATGTTGATAGCGTAACCGGCAAGATCTCCCTTAGATGGCCGGGCTTTTCCGGTGATCCGAGCAAACTCCCTTGGCGGCAAGTAGACTGCCACAGCCTGATTCTTACCTACAGCGACGTTCGGATAGGTCCCACTGTGCTTCACAAGCTTCTTCTTATTGTCACCACCCTTGATCACCAAGAAGACCTCAATTTCCAAAGCATCGGGCAAATAGCCATCCTTCGGTGGCTTTGCGGAACTCACTTGAAAGATGACCTCAGCCTCAAGCCAACCTCGCTCCGGCTTAAACGACTTCTTAGAACCCTTAAGCGTAAACTGAGGAGACTCCACGGTGTCTACGTTGAACTTACCGATCTTTACCTTCGCCTGCGCAAATATAGAATCCGAGGCACCCGCGAGGGCAAAAATAAGGGAGATCAGCGCCGAGACGCTGCTGAATGAAGGGTTTCTCATAATCCTTTAGGTGCGAGTGGGCCGAGAATGGTTCGAATATGTCGCCATGGCTAGAAATTTCTTAATAAAAAATTTCACGCTAAAAAATTCACTTTTCAAGCCTTTTCTCCTCTTATTTCAGGGGCCGCAGACTGATCGCGGCGGCAGGGAGAATTGGCGTAGATTCCTTGGTGTTCGATCTCGAAGCGCCGATTTGAGAATCGATGGCTTGCCTACGTTTTGCTATGATCATTCAACGCCGTGCGAGACCATTTGTCACTGTTTAGTGGGCTCCAGCCCCCCACAAGACGACAGGGACCGTTTTAAGAAGGATCTTAGCATCAAGCCAGAGCGACCAATTGTCGATGTATTCCAGGTCTAGAGCTACCCACTCGTCAAAATCAGTGATGCGGTTTCGGCCCCCAATCTGCCAGAGACAAGTAATACCAGGCTTCACACTGAGGCGCCGTCGTTGAGAACTCTGCTCGATCTTAGCCACTTCATCTACCGGCAGGGGTCGAGGTCCCACAAGGCTCATTTGACCGAGGGCCACATTCACGAGCTGGGGCAACTCATCAATGCTCATGCGCCTGAGGAAGCTTCCGAACTTAAATATCCGAGGGTCGTTGTCGATTTTGAAGACCGGCCCCGACATTTGGTTATCCTCTTCCAAAGCAAGCTTCTGGGCTTCCGCGTCCTGCACCATTGTCCGGAACTTGTACATCGTAAACGGGCGCCCATAAAGACCACCCCGCTCCTGACGAAAAACAACGGGCCCTTTCGAAGAGAATCGAATCCCGATTACGGCGAACAGACAAATGGGCGACGTCGCCATAATAAGCACCAACGCCACCAACCGATCAAAGAAGGTTTTGAGCAACAGAGCCCACGATATTTCAGGAGTAGAACGGAACACGAGCATAGGCTTGCCCCCAATCATCTGAAAATCCGGGCGTGCGATCGACGTCTGAAAGAAATCGGCCGCCAACCAGACCTCCACTCCTTCTACCTCACAGGCAGCCAGTGCGTCGGCAACTTCATTGAAATGCACATGCTCTGCCGCAAAGATGACTCTCGATACACCATTGTCGTGAAGCACTTGTATCAAGTCTTTGCGCTTGGTTTCCCTCACATCAAATCGAGCGACGACATCCATTTCCATACGCTGCTCGATCGGAATGCCGTTAAAGACTACATCCACATCCTCAGGCATCCCAATGAGGACAACCGGCTGACTAAGCTGACCGGTCCGAAGCTGGTGGCGAAGAAACGTCTGGTAGACTCGCTCCCTCAAGAGGAGAAGGGTCCCAGCCAGGGCCGAGAAGATGATGAGAACGGCACGACTCTCATTCTCCATCTTTAAGAAGATGACTGCGCCACCAATGACCACGCCAATGTAGACAACAGCTTGAGCCATTTGTCGGAGTGACGTCCAGACGGTCTTCTGGAGGGGGTCGAAATAAAAGCCTAGGTATTCCAGGACCAGAGGCGTGAACGGCACGACAATGGCCATGACCCAAAGGAAGTAGCCGAACTCCGCAATGGTAACATTCGTGATCACCCCCCACTCGGGGAGATGATAGCGCAACCACCAGCTGAACCAGAAAGTAAGAGCCAGGATCACACTATCGATGATCTGGTTCAGCTGGAGACTAATCTCCTCTTTCCGGGCGAGCATGCTCTCTAAAAACTACATTTGCCAAAATAGACAAGCGGCGATTACTGATAATTGATGGTTCCTACGCACCCCGCCATTGTTGGTGCCGTCGCCGATCGCGACACCCTCACCGCCCTTCCTGATCTTGAGGACATCATTCAACTGTGCGATTATGTAGAGTTTCGCGTCGATGCCCTGCTTGAAAACGAGGACCTCCTCGTGCGCCGTCTCGCCGATTGCTCCCGACCGATTCTCATCACGGTAAGAGACCCTGTGGAAGGCGGCCTGTTCAACCTTACGCCCCAAGACCGTCAGCAGCGGATGCTCGATTTCCTCCCGCATACCACACTTCTCGATATTGAGATCCGGAATCTTGAAGCCTTCGGCCAAGTGGTCAGCAAGGCAAAGTCCCAAGGGGTGAGCATCGTCGCGTCCTACCACGACTTCTTAACCACTCCACCTCGAGAAAGCCTCGATGAGGCCATCCAACGAGGCCTGGCGGGCGGCGCAGATATCATCAAGCTAGCCGTCACCACCGAGAACGCCCTCGATCTGCACACACTGCTGCAATTGCAGGAAGACACTCGGTCGCAAGCCCCATTGACGGTCATGGGCATGGGCTTCCTGGGCATGAGCTCTCGAGTCGTCGCCGCCCAGGCAGGCGCATTGCTGACCTACACCTACCTCAAAGAAGCCAACGCCCCCGGCCAATGGTCGGCCCATCTCATGAGGCATCTCTTTGATGAACTCGGAATCGAACGCCCAAGTTTAACATCCTAAAGTATTGCTTGAACACTGTTCAAAAGAACACTATTCATGATTTACCATGAATAGACTCGATCCACACACCTCCATTCAGATCTCAAATCGCCTCAAGTCACTCTTCGACAGCGCGCGCCGTTATCAGCAGCGCCGTTCGCGCCCGCTGATCCGATCAATCACGCCACGGAATTTCCCGCAGGAGCGTCAGCTAGAACTTGGGCTTCAGCTCGAGCGTTAGGCTCCCTGTTGTCGCAGATAACTTCGACTAAGCATGCGGAAGTCTCCGGATCGCACAGTCACGCCTTGTTTGTCTAACCGATCCAGAATCGGCATCAAAATGCGTCGTGTCGTTCCGATGGTCTGACGCAACTCGCTCACGGTAGCTTTCTCGTTGGCCTTCATGAAGGCAACTACCAAATCCTTCGCAGTATCAAAAGCGTCTGACAAAAGCGCACATTTGTCCCCGAGATCGATGACTTCACCTGTCTCCATGAGGAATCGGAGAGCTTGTTGATCATTTGGCGTTGGCGCTAGTTCCTTGGGATTCGGCGGCTCGAGAGGCTCCTTTTTTAAGTCTCTAAGAATGCGATCCCCTGCCGCACGCAATTCCGGTGGCAAGGTTGGCCGATGGTCCACGTGACGTACAGCACTACCAATCTTGCGAAACGTGTTAGCACAAAGAGCGTCGACAAGGACTTCAAACAGACTGGGAGCGGGCAGTCTGGCTTCGACTTGCGCACGCAAGTCACGCAGCGACAAGCCGCCCTGGTCAGGATGAGACTGATGATAACCTTTGATGATTTGAGCAACCTCGTGCATCACTGCCGCCCACCACTCGCGATGTACCAGCCAACTCCCCGCTGCTTCCACTTCACCAGACTCTGCTAGCGCATCCACCACGGCCGCAATGGCTACTGCCGAAAACGGCGATTGCCTCAAAAGACCTTCTTTCGTCACAGCACGATCTCGCTCTAGCAACGAACCCACGACCGTCTCAAGGTTCATTGGTGCCGCCGACCGACTCTTGAGAAACGTCGTCTGCGCATTCGAACGAAAGCCGCCCTCACTAGGCGCGGTATCCAGCACAATCCCACCCGCGAGGGAACTCGTCTTCGGCCAATCTCGGATGACGTAGCCATCTCCATAGAAGGCAAAGACCGGCTGATCAAAACGCAGTTGGGCAAGCCCAGACTGCCCGGGCATCATGGCCTTTGTCGCATAAAAGTATACCCTAGCAGAATGACTAGCACCGCCGTGATGCCAGCGAACACGTTGGCCATTCTTGATGGGTTTAGACGAAGCCGGCTGCCCGGGAATCTCGCGTTCGGAGCGTTCCATGAAAACATCTAACACTCGACTCGTTTCTCCCAGATTTGCGAGGGTAACGATATCCCCCCGGCGTACCTGTTTCCGCTCTTGTTTGGCCACACCGACATCTGTTAGGTTCACAGCCGTTCTCATCCCCGGATGCGCCGTCTCCACATTCGCGCTGTGCGATTGTAAATTTCGAATCGACGTCTTCTCCCCAGACGGTTGAAGAATGGCAGCATCACCTTTCTCCAGGACACCGCCGGTCAGTGTTCCCGTAACCACCGTACCCACACCTTTGGGCGAGAAGGCCCGATCGACATGAAGACGCGGTTTACCAAGATTGGGACTTGGCTCCACATCACGTAGTGCGATCGCAATTGCTGATCGCAGATCGTCCAGACCATCACCACCAATGGCCGATACCGGCACGATAGGAGCGTCCTCAAAAACTGTTCCTGACAGTTGCTCTTGCACACCAAGAATGGCATCCGACGGATCTTCTAACAAATCACTCTTCGTCAATGCAACCACCGCACGTTTCACGCCCAGGTATTGAATGATCTGCACATGCTCCTCAGTTTGCGGCATCCAACGGTCATCGGCCGCAACAATGATTAGCGCTAGATCGATCGATCCCACGCCCGCTACCATGTTCTTCACAAAGTCTGCGTGACCGGGAACATCCACCACACCCAAGCTACAAACCAAGGCACCATCATCCGGATCTGGAACATCTAGGTGCGCAAACCCCAGATCAATCGTCATTCCGCGCGCCCGTTCCTCAGGCAAGCGGTCAGGATCGGTACCCGTGAGAGCCTCGACCAAGGTACTCTTCCCATGATCGATATGACCGGCCGTGCCTATAATGTAGTGCTTCTTCTGCGCCATGAACGTGGGCCACTCAACGCACGCGACCGAATCGCCTCAAGAGAAATCTCGTTTACCCCGCACCAGAACCGCTACACTGCGGCAATGACACGGCAACTCCTCCTGTTCTGTATTCTACTGGCGGTCGCCAATGCACAAGATTGGCCTACCTACCATGGAGATCCCACCGCATCCCACTATTCGCTGCTGGATCAGATCGATCGAGAAAACGTCACCAAACTCAAGCCGGCCTGGATCTTCCGCACCGAGAGAAGCGGCACGCTACAGTGCAACCCACTAGCACTCGGGGGCCGGGTCTATCTAGTAGACCAGGATCTCCGGCTACACGCTCTCGAGGGCCATACCGGACAACTCATTTGGACATTCACGGCACCTCAATCGTCTCGGGGCATTCAGCGGGGCCTTGCTCACTGGAAAGATCGCCTCTTCATCTCCGTTGGACACTACCTCTACGCTGTTTCGATCGAAACGGGGAAGGCGATTCCTGACTTCGGTATGAATGGACGAATCGATCTTCGCAAGGATCTCGACGTGGACCCTCAAGTCTTCTCTGTTTCGCTCCGGACGCCAGGAACCATCTACAAGGACCTTCTCATCATCGGCTCAAATCCAGGTGAAGGCCCTCAGCTCACCGCCCCTGGCCATATCCGCGCTTTCGATGTGCGCACAGGAAAACGCCAGTGGATCTTTCACACCATTCCACATCCGAACGAGCCAGGTTTCGACACCTGGTCAGTCGATAGCTGGCAGAAGGTCGGTGCCGCCAACTGCTGGGGTGGCCTCTCTCTTGATGAACAACGTGGTCTCGTCATCTTTGGCACGGGCTCCGCAGCCTACGATCACTACGGTGGCAATCGATTAGGCGACAATCTCTACGCGAACTGTGTGATCGCACTCAAGGCAGCGACGGGCCAGTATGTCTGGCACTATCAAGTCGTCCATCACGACCTCTGGGACTACGACATCCCTTGCCAACCCAACCTCGTCACCGTCACCCATAACGACAAACGAATCGACGCCGTGGCCCAGTCCACCAAGATGGGCCACCTCTTCTTGTTAGACCGCAATACTGGGAAACCCCTCTTTCCTGTAGAGGAACGCCCGGTGCCGCAATCAGCCATTCCTGGTGAAATCAGCTCACCCACCCAGCCCTTCCCACTGAAGCCGCCGCCCTATTCGAAACAAAGTTTCACCGCAAACGACATCACTGATCTCAATCCAGCCGCGACCAAGGCAGTCGAAGACTTCATCGACGAGAAAAACATGTTGTTAGGAGACGTCTTCATCCCACCAGGAATACGCCCTTCGATCGTCATGCCGCAGTTTAACGGTGGCGGTGAGTGGGGAGGCGCCGGGTACGATCCTGAGACGGGCTTGCTGTTCATCAATTCCAGCAATGAAGCCGAGTGGCAGTCCATGATCCCGGCCAAACCCAGTCAAGGCATCACCAAGGGGCAGTTAGGCCAGCGTCTCTACCAGGCGATCTGCAGTCAATGCCACGGCACCACGGCACTACGTCCAAAAGGATCGCCGCCACTGCCTTCCCTTTCCACAGTCAGCGAACGCCTCACATCCGATCAAGTCAGCACCATTCTTAGGGATGGTCGCGGTGAAATGCCTGGCTTCGCAAACCTTGCAGACATCGAACGCAACGCCATCATCGCTTATCTCTTCGGTCGGAACACGAAGGACAAGATCCCGCTCGATCAACTCAGCCAATCTTGGACCGAAGACATTCCCTACGTGAGCACTGGCCACCACGACTTCCGCGACCCCCAAGGCTACCCGGTCAACAAGCGCCCTTGGGGCACCCTAACCGCGATAGATCTCAATCAAGGCACACTAGCCTGGCAGGTTCCCTTAGGCACCTATCCTGCTCTTGAAAAACAAGGTCTCCCACCGACAGGTTCATTCAATATTGGCGGTCCGTTAGTCACTGCTGGTGGCCTCGTGTTCATCGGTGCCGCCATGGACGAGCGCTTCCACGCGTTCGATAAAGACACTGGCAAACTGCTTTGGGAGTATCAGCTTGAAGCAGGCGGCTACGCCTCTCCCGCCACTTACAGTGTCAATGGTCGACAGTATGTCCTAATTGCCGCCGGTGGCGCTGGGAAACCCGGAACGAAGTCTGGGAATGCTTACTACAGTTTCGCGTTGCCGTAAAATGCACGCCACGAAAGATTGATGCCCTTTCAAATGCCATGCTATAGGAAGCTATCGACGCCAGAAATCCCTTCGACGACCTCCATCACATCCCATGTCCGACAACACCCCCCAGAAAGACGAATTCCTCAAGGCAAGCCAGGCAAAGGACAGCAACCTCATTGCAGAGTTCATTGGTTTTATGAAAGAGAATAAGAAGTGGTGGCTTGCTCCCATCCTCATCGTACTACTCGCGTTAGGTACACTTGCCATGGTTGGCGGCAGCGGCGTAGCGCCGTTTATCTACTCGCTCTTCTAACCGACCAACGACGTCGGCCAACTCAGTTCAACAGGCGATCGACGGCCTCCAGGGCGCCGTAGGGCAACCCCACACCCAATGACAGCACTTCGGGCTCCCGCGGATTCACCCGAACAAGCGGCGCGCTCAACGAACTTGCAGTGTGTTCTGAAAATCGTCGTACCGTAAGAACACTCGTTCCCGCACCGAACTCAACCACCACCACGGGAACTTCTAATAACCCATTCATCCATTGGTGGAAACGCTTCTCTTGTTCTATCGTCCTTTGCGCAATCCAGTTCCAATCGCCGAACATGAGAATATTTGGACGCGCCAAGCCCCCACAAGAGCGACACGCGGGCAACGGCGCTTGAGCTCGCATGGTGTCCGCGCAGACCTCTACTCGAATGTCTCCAAGAGCCCAAATCGCCTCTGTGCATCCCTCTAAACACTGGAGGTGGTGGATACTACCATGACGCTCAACGATATGTTCCTCAGAGAATCCCGCCATTTGAAACTGGCCATCTACATTCGACGTGAACACACCGTAACCATGAGGCTTCGACTCCGCATAGGATAACAATTTGGCAAACCCAGCATGCGGAATCGTCTTCTGATAGAGATCCAATCGATGCCCATAGAATCCCCAACCTAATTCCGGCGCATCTCTAAATCTATCAGGCGAAGCCATCTCAACGAAGTTGAACCCAAGCCTCTTGTAGGCTGGGTAGGCATTCCAAAAGCCCTGATTTCCACGAAAGTCTGGTAACCCGGAATCAACACCCATTCCTGCTCCCGCCGTGATCAGAACCGCTTCGGCATCACATAGCCAATCCCGAGCCTTGTCCAATTTCATCTTCATAATTGAAAGAGAAGTGACAGAGCGCCCGATACCGGTCAAGGTCACCCCATGCGATTCCTTATAATCCTGAGCCTTACTTTCGGCCTTACCGCGACCCAAGCAGAAGATTCTCCTAAGCTCCTGCCCGGAGCTCATGCACATAACGACTACAAACACGCAAAGCCACTTGGGGATGCTCTTTCTCACGGGTTCCAAAGCGTGGAAGCAGATATCTTTCTCATCGATGACCAACTTCTCGTGGCTCATGATCGGCATGAAGTGAAACCGGAGCGCACCCTTCAGGCGCTCTACTTAGATCCGCTCAAGGAACGTGCAAACAAGCACAACGGGCACATTTACGCAAAGAGTAAGGAACCCTTCTACTTACTCATCGATTTCAAATCGAAAGGCGAGCCTACCTACAAAGCGCTACATCAAGTCCTCACACAGTATCAGGACATGCTTACGGAATTTAAGGACTCTCAAACGAATCGCAAGGCCGTTACGGTGATCGTGTCAGGAAATCGTCCAGCTGAACTTCTTGCCTCACTCAAACCGCGACTGGCAGGCCGCGACGGTCGCTTGAGCGACCTTGAAACTGCAGATCCGCAATTCACGCCTTGGATCAGTGACAACTGGAACAACCATTTCAAATGGAGAGGCACCGGCGAAATTCCAAAAGCAGAATGCGATAAGCTAGAGGCAATCGTTAAACGCGCCCACGAAAGGAAGCTTCAAGTGCGCTTCTGGGCCATCCCAGACAACGCCGAGTCGTGGGGGCTCATGCGCTTGAGCCACGTCGACTTCATCAACACAGACAAGTTAGGCCAACTGAGCACGTTCCTCAGCCACCCTTCGAAGCACTGACATGCTTCTCCACATCTTCGGAGAAGTAACGTAAGAGACTCTCCGTCACGTGAGGAGCGGCCATGCCCAGGCCACAGGCGCTGGTGGCCTTCATCGTAGAACCGATGTCTTCGACTTCTTCCCTCCACGCCGCCATGTCTCCAGGGCCTGCGCCACCGTTGAGGCGCTCGGTGAGACGCTGAGTCCCGATGCGGCAGGGGAAACACTTGCCACAAGACTCATGGGCGAAGAACTCCATCGCGCCATGCGCAACCTCGACCATGTCACGAGTATCATCGAAGACCATGATGCCACCCGCCCCTAAAAACGAGCCTTTCCCTCGAATGCAAGGTTCATCGAGCGTGACGTCCATGTCATCTCCAGCAAGAAAGCCGCCTGACAAACCTGCCATGGTCACCGCTTGGATTGTCCGACCTTCTATTGGGCCGCCAGCCCACTCATGGATAAGCATCTTGAGGGGGAAACCAAAAGGGACTTCATAATTCCCGGGACGTTGCACGTCGCCAGACAAACTGATCACTTTCGTTCCCGCATGATCGCCCGAGCCAAGCGACCGGTACCATTCTGCACCGAGCCGGGCAATGTGCGAAGCCGATGCTAACGTTTCCACATTATTCACAACCGTAGGCAAATCATCATACCCATGGGTAACAGGAAACGGAGGTTTGTTACGGGGAAAGGGATGCTTGCCTTCCAAACTGTTGAGCAACGAACCTTCCTCACCACAGATATACGCTCCTGCACCACGACGAATGTAAAGATGGAACTTAAAGTCCTTTCCTTGGATGCCGTTACCTAACATGCCAGCTGATTGCGCTTCATCGATGGCCTGCTGCAAGATGCCTGCAATCTCCGGGTACTCATACCGCAAGTAAATGAATCCTTGGGGAGCTCCCGTCGCATAGGCTGCCAGAATCATGCCCTCAATCAGGGCATGCGGGTCGTGCTCCATGATCGTGCGATCCTTAAAACAACCAGGCTCACCTTCGTCCGCATTGCAGACAATCGATTTGGGATCGCCAGGTGCCTCGGCCACGGCTTTCCATTTCACGCCTGTCGGGAAACCTGCACCGCCTCGACCAGCCAGCTTGGATTCCGTGATCACAGTGACCAGTTCTTCAGGCGTTCCCGCAAGGGCTTTCTTGAGGCCTTCGTAACCACCGGTCGCCTGATACCCTGCTAGAGTCGAGCGCCCCTCCTCACGAATACCTCGAAAGACACATTCCTCAATCTCACCAGGATTCGTCACTGGCATCGGAGACGGTACGTGTTGCAGATCGTCTTTTGTCGTGCCAACTAAGACCCGGTCGCCCCAAATCACAGGCACGGGTTCGTCACAGCGACCCGCACATGGCATCGCCGTCGCTCCTTGATCCCCAAGTGACTCTAACAGTTCATTACCACCATGTTTGCAACAGACGTTTCCTGTGCACACACGCGGAGCCTCCTTTCCTGGAGCCTCTCGCGAGAAGTGATGGTAAAAGGTCACCGTCCCGTAGAGTTCGGCCAAAGGAATCTTCAGTGCTTCCGAGACGGCCCGAATTGAAGACTCGGACAGGTAGCCATCACGGTCATGAAACGCATGGAGCATGGGAAGCAGCGGCGCAGGTGCCGCTTGCCAAGCATCGATCAGTTGCTGGTCAGCCTCAGAAATCATAATAGGAACCTAGAACCACATTTCCGCCGTGAAAAGACCGAATCCCATTCAAGCACGAGCTGTCACCGATGGAGAGACGGCGAGCTTGCGTTTGCGGAAGTTCCTCCGAATGCTCAGAAACGGTTTCTCCACCAGGTGGTATCCCAACGCCGCGAGCAGAAAGGCAATCACGATCACCGCCGGCATGAACCAGGCCGTTTGATCAAGCGTCGTCTCACCCACACGCAGCTTTGCCAGTCCCCACACCGGCAACATGTGGCTCAAGAAGAGGCCGTAGGATAGGTTCCCCAAATACTCATCCCAAGCCTGCCGTTTCTTCTTCGCCAACCAAATCATGAGTGGTACTCCAACCATGATGGCAATGTAGACCTCATAATTCTTTCCCAAACACCACTTCGTATCGAAGGCCTCGCCCTTCATCACGGCATAACCAGCCATGACACCGAACAAGCCAATCACTGCCACATAGAGTAGGCCCAATTTCACCCAGGCCGATTTCTCACCCTTCATCCCATCAAACGCATACGATCCTAACAGAAAGATGAACAACACGCCAGGAATCAGTCGATACGCCCACGTATCCGCGTTCATCCCAAAGAACCACATCGACCCCACAAAGAAGACCATTAAACTCGCGGGCACCACCCAATCACGAATCCGCCACAGAAGCACGAATGGGATGATCATGTAGAACTGCATCTCCGCGCCCAAGGACCACGACGGTTCAATCAAGGTGAAGTTCTGCACATCATCGATGTACATGAGGAAATTGAGAGGAATGAGGGTGATGTTATAAACCATCCGGAGCACCGTCGGATCGCCGTCCACCGTGCGCATATGTCCCTGGTCCACAAACATCGCAATCGGCAACATCGCTAGCATGAAGACCAGGTACTGAGGCAAGATCCGGCAGCATCGATCTACCATGAAGATCCCAAATTTCCCCTTGTCCATGTAGTAGGCTCTCACCAGCCCCGTCATCACATAGCCCGAGAGCATGTAGAAGATGGCCACAGCAAAGGGTCCCGGATTGAACCCGGGATCATTCACACCAGGACGAAACTGGAATTCCGTTCCGGGAAGGCCATGGATTCGGACATCCAGGTGGCTCAGCAGCACCAGAAAAGCCAAGATCAGTCGCAGAGTCCCAAACATCTAAGCAGCCAACGGTGGAAATGATTTCTGGAGGGAGTGCACGTTCCATAATTCGCAGGCAGAATCATCATTGCAAATGGGAACTCTCCGTCCTGTCAGGAATGAGAGCCGAGCCGGCTGTTTCCCCGGGCAGAAGGCTCCATCATCGAGCAACTATCGCTTGCGTTCCATCTTGCTAGGTCTCTACTGCCTCCCCGGGCTAGCAGTGCCTCCATAGCTCGGGGATTTACGGAGGCAAAGACGGTCATTTAGATCAACCAAACAACCTAACCTTAAACGAGTTATATGAATACAACGGAAGAACTTTCCGCATTTATCGACAGGTCATTCACGACCTATCGCGAAGGAAGCATCGTCAATGGGACGATCTTAGAAATTAAGCCCCAGGTCGTCCTCGTGGACATCGGCTACAAATCCGAGGGGGCGATTCCAATCACGGAATTCGAAGACGAAGAATTTGATGTGGGGGACGAGATCGAAGTCCTCCTCGAGCGCCTTGAGAATGACGAGGGCATGGTGGTCCTCTCCAAGGAGAAAGCAGCTCACAAACAGAACTGGGACAAGATCGTCGAGGTCTACCAAGACGGCGGCCTCGTCCGCGGCAAGGTCAAGTCCGTGGTCAAAGGCGGCCTCATGGTCAACGTGGGGGTCGAAGCCTTCCTGCCTGGTTCTCAAATCGATATCATTCCACCGAAGGACCTCGCCGAATATGTCGGGAAGGTCTTCGAATTCAAGATCGTCAAGGTCAACGACGACCGGAAGAACATCGTTCTCAGTCGTCGCGAAGTCATCGAGCAGGAACGCGCAGAGCTTCGTCAGAAGTTCCTCGGCGAGGTTCAGGTCGGCGACAAGGTCAGCGGCATGGTCAAGAACATCACCGACTTTGGTGTGTTCGTGGATCTGAGCGGCATGGACGGTCTCCTCCACATCACCGACATGAGCTGGGGTCGCATCAGTCACCCAAGCGAAATGATCGCCATCGGTCAGACCGTCGAAGTGATGATCCTCGAAGTGAACCGCGAGAAAGAGCGTGTCTCACTCGGTCTGAAGCAAATGGCCAACAACCCATGGGAGAAGATCGAAGATCGCTACCCAGTCGGTCAGCACCTCAAAGGGAAGATCACTAAGCTCGTACCTTACGGTGCGTTTGTCGAAATCGAAGAAGGCGTCGAAGGCCTCATCCACGTTTCCGAACTCTCTTGGACGAAGCGTATCACGCGTCCTTCGGATATCCTCGAGCTCGATCAAGAAATCGGAGCCGTCGTCCTTGGCATCAACAAGGAAGAGCAAAAAATCTCCCTCGGTGTGCGCCAACTCGAGCCCAACCCATGGGACGAAGTCGAGGATCGCTACCCTGTCGGCAGCCAGATCAGCGGCAAGATCCGCAACCTCACCGCCTATGGTGCCTTTGTGGAACTTGAAGACGGCATCGATGGTATGATACACGTCTCCGACCTCAGTTGGACACGCAAGATCAACCATCCTAGCGAGATCCTCAAGAAAGGCGAAGACCTCGAAGCCGTCGTCATCGACATCGACAAGACGAACCAGCGCATCAGCCTTGGTATCAAGCAGCTTGAGAATGATCCATGGTCCGAAATCGACACCCGCTTCAAGGTTGGTGATCTTGTGAAGGGCACGGTCGCGAAGATCGCTAGCTTCGGTGCCTTCGTTCAACTCCAGGACGACATCGATGGCCTCGTGCACATCTCGCAACTCAGCGAGGATCACGTCACTCGCGTGAAAGACATCCTCAAGGTCGGCGACGATGTCGAAGCCCGCGTCATTAAGGTGGACAAAGTCGAGCGCCGCATCGGTCTCTCGATCAAGGCCGCCAACTACGATCAAGAGCAACTCGAGAAAGAGACCAAGGCCTTCGAAGCCCTCCGTCCAAGTGCCGACCTCGTCGGTCTCGAGCACGCCTTCAACCTGGCTACCGAAGACTGGAGCCCAGGTCAAGGCGGCGATGCTGCTCCTGCAGAGAAGGACGAATAGCCCTCACCTACTTCCAAGCAAACACTTACAAGAGGCGTATCCGCAAGGATGCGCCTCTTCGTTTTACAGATGACAGAGCTTCTAGGAAGCGGGTTGAGAATATGGTCTACCGGTCCAACACAAGTTTCTCCAACACGCTCATCAAATGGGCACCTCTGAGCAGCAACGGCGAGCGCGAAATCATGATGTCGAGTGGCAGTGAGGCACGTCGATTTGGCCTAAACCATAGCAACGGCGGTCTTTACCAGTATGGTCCCAACGATCCACCTCAATCCAGCACGATGGCACTCACACGTCGCGACGCTACTACAGGAAATGAAGTCGTGATAGTCAATGGTCTAAGTATCAACCTCTTCCGAGGCACATCGAGATCGATGATGAGGCAAACTTCGCCTACCTTGCTAACGGTCATCGGGTGAGAATCGATATCACCAATCAGCCTGCCACCGCCGTTGAGTCTCTGCCGTTCGGCGGCAGTATACTCGCACTAGATCGGAAACGCGGGTAACTTTACTTTGCAGAGGGAGTCGGTCGACTAAACACAACGATCCTTAAAACCGAGACCGAAAGCTTTTCGACCCAAGACTATAGCTTTGTAACGAGGCCATCTGGTGATCTAGCTGTCGTTCCCGAAACCGACACGATCTATTTCTATGGCGTGCAAGGTTTTCCCGAGAAGTGCTCTTGGCCGAATTCAAATCAGGGAGATGTGATCGCTAGGTTGCAGTGCCGATTGCAGCATGTGGCTCCGTTAGAACATGTCTGCCGCGTTTCTGTCCATTCAATCAATGTCGCCAGCATGCACGGCTACATGGTTTATGAATCGTGGCCTGACGCCATGTCAGTCATCATGGCCTCGAAATCCTATGCGCAAAGGCGCCTCCGTCTATTTCACTCCAGCGCAACTTGCTGATTCAAATATCAGTGGCTGGACTGCCGACCCAGATCTCGATGACGCATCGAACGGGCAAGAGTATTTCCAAGGCACCTCTCCGCTCTCGGGTGACGGGAAACAAGTGGGTGCTGCGACGTTTGTTACCAGTGACGCCCGAACCCCGTTCTACCGCGATCTCACCTTTCTTCAAAAGCGGGCTATCAGCTCGAGGAATCCACCAATCTGACGGAGTGGATCCCAGTCGCAAGCGTCGTCTACAGACGGAAAGCTGGTTGCCTTGCCAGTACTGAGACCGTCATGGTTGGCCCCAGAGTATGGCCGTCAGGCTGGTCTGGAAGCTTCTATCGAATGGTCTTTGGAAGCCCGTAGGGCCACTCCTCGACTTTGCCTACGAACACCGAGGCCACCTTCTGTAATCATTCCTAGCTTGCTTGCTAGTTCAATTCGTATGCCTCGCCTGTCTCGGACATCATGCCGTAGCGCACCTTTCCCTGGAAGTCGATGCGTCGTCCTGCAGGCAAATCGGCCACGTTTTGTAAGCCATCTTCTTGGTCCGAACCACGGTTCCACGAGAGACGTTCACTCCCAACGGCAATGAAGGTGAGTTTGGATATGGCGGAATGGTCGTCATCGTTGAACTCGATAGCGCCCTGCCATTCAAGGGTGATGTCATGTTCCCAAATTCGGCTGTCGCCGCGATTGCCTCTCTCATCTTGATGCGCCGAAACGTCGGAGGTTCCCCAGATCTGAAGCTGAGTTTCACCCGTTCGCCTAGCCCACAACACAATGTCGGCCTTGGTCGTCTTGGCTCTGATGAGCGCATCCCCAATTGGCATGACATCAAGCATGCCGAGGTAGGCGTTCTGCACCAGCAGACGCGCGAAAGCATTGGGAATGCGAAAGGCATCGCCGCCAGCAGCCTTCGCGGCGTCTCCCAAGGTTTGCTGAAAGGAGAGCGGAACGGAGAAACGATCCTCGATGTAATTTTCCTGAACCCGTGCGTTTGATAGGGGAAGTCCGTTAGCATCTAGAGCCCTGCCCACCACTTTCGTCAGAATAGAACCTTTGGGCCTAGGCAAGTCGCCCAGGCATTCGTGCTCCAAAGGAAACTCAAGTTCTCCCTCTCTGTTCGGCATGTCGTCCAACTTGTGCACAGGGAAGCGCATGAAACGCTCGGCCATCACTGGTTTCGCAGCATCAGGAGTTTCCTCGAAGCGGTCGGCCACGTGATCGAGAAATCCAAGCACACTTTCATTGCCGTCGAACATGACTGACCAGGCCAGAACCTTGCCTGAAGAATTCATCGTGCAGATCCCTTGGGTTACGGGCTGGGTACGCTTAAGTTCTTGATAAAGTTGCCCTTCGACGCCAGAAGGCGGATTTCGAACCATACCAGCTTTCAAGGCCACGGGAATGAATTCGCGCTCGATTCGGGCGATCACATCAGAGTTAGAAAACACAGCCTCACGGGCCGCTCCGGCAAACACTCAACAGCGTTTATCATCGACCGGCCGGTCAATAAACACCCACAGGATAATCGGCTTTTTCTCTACTTGCGAGGCTTTGAGGCCTTGGAGTAGGCAGGTCTTCCACTCAATCTTGCGCCAAGCAACATCTTCCACGCGGAGAGCAGCGACCTCTGACTCCAGTTCCTCCGTGCTCTTGAAGGAGGTTGGCGGTTCTGGCGCTTCCTCCGGTGCGTCTTCTTCACCGAGCAGTTCTAGTGCTTTATCAAGAACAGTCTCAGCTTCGGCATGCTTCCCCAACTCCATCAACTTGGGAAATCTCTGCATCAATTTGACGACTTCGAATGGCTGCTCACCAGCTTGGGACTTGGCCTGAACGCCTTCCTGCACCCGTTTCACTTTCGCCGTCAGTCGCTTCTCCATCGACCTGGGATCGTGCTGTTCCCTTTGTGTTACATGAAACTGGCGTAAAGTGTTTCGCTGGGTCGCTGTCAGGATGTTGTTCACCTGAATAAGCATCTGTAAATGAAGCTGCTTCACCGCGCGCTCCGCATCGACGACGATATCTAGGCCTTCGATCGCCTTGGGCTCATCAATTTTGTGATTATGCAAAATCTGCCCCAGTGCCTCTACCGCAACCTGCAAAGCCATTTGCTTCTCGCTACTTTGTTCATGAGCTTTATCAATCGCATCTCTGATAGCGTCTCGTTGCTCATCGGTAATTCCTACTTCGACTGCTTTCTGCATGACGACCTGTGGTGGCACCAGATGTTCGCTTAACGGATCTTCCTGCGCGTTGGCGCCAAGAGCGACGAACGCCAGGAGAAGGAATGATCGCATGTATTTCATAGGTCGAATTCAGTTAGAGTTGGCAAATGAGTGTTTATTAGAAAACTGGTCGGCGACCTCCAGGCGGTTGCTGTAGAGGCGTAGATTTCCCGTGAAATAATTTCTGAGTATCGATCAAACGTAATCGTTTCAGGACTAGCGCTAGGATCATGAGACAGTCCTATGGAAAAGACCATCGCCACGCATGCGGCCGCCAACGCATAAGCGGTAAATCCCAGCCGCCAAGAGCCACTCCTCGACGAGGGCAATGAGAACGCAGGGGCTGATTCTAAGTCTACGGCTTTCAGCTCTCGGAATGCCTTCGCCAAGTCATTGTCTTCGTGATCAGTCTCATTCATACGGACCTTCCTCCAACCGTTTCCGTAGTTGTTCCTTGCCGCGTTGATAGTGTTTGCGCGCTGAGCCGAGACTCACATGCATCACTTTGGACGCCTGCTCGATCGTGAAATCTTGATAGAACACGAGGTGTAGTACCTCGCACTGACGCGGAGACAGTGCTCGCAATGCTAGAAGGACACGTTGGCACGATTCCTTCTGTGACAACGCACATTCTGGATCGATCGAAGCAGATCTCAAAGGCTCGTAGCGAAGCAGTCCCGTCGCACGCAAGAGCTGCCGTCTTCTCTCTTCGCGAGCCGCATTCCGAATCAGTCCGAACAACCAGGTCTTGAAGGCAGACTTCCCGCCGAACTGGGCGCTTCCGTCCAGGACTTTCACATACGCATTCTGCAACACATCGTCCACCATCGCGTGATCCCCGCAACAACAGCTGAGCGCCCAGCCAAAACTCAATGCATGGAGTTCGGCCAATTGCGCGCGCAGCTCGGTATGGTTCATAAATCGGTAGCATGATCTCACTCATGGGTGACCTGAGCGATCCGTTTATAGGACATCGCGTCAAAGAAATCTCTCTAATTGCCGTGGAGTTTGAATTTCTAGGCTGACCCAGAGGCGCCAAGAAGCGGGAGGGCAGCAGTCGCAGCGCTTGGTTGCGTCTTGGCAAACACCTCCTATAATCTGAGGAAACCTACGATTAATCATGTCCGAACAAGAAGCACCCAAGATCACTGCCTACCTCAAAACCTACTGCGGCTGGAGCGAGGGCGTTCGCGCCATCATGCGGAAGCACAACCTGGAGTTTGAGGAGAAGGATATTATTAAAAATCCAGCGCAACGTGTAGAAATGGAACAGAAGACCGGGCAACCGCTGTCTCCATGTGTTGAGGTGAATGGCGAGATGCTTGCGGATGTCTCTGGTCAGGAAGTCGAGGGGTACATGCTTGAGAAGGGGTTGATCGTAGCCTCGGACGAGGACGCTGGCGTGCCCACGGATGCTGGCTGTTCTGCGGAGGAACACGAGAAGATGGCACAAGCGGCTTCCATCTCGTTTATCAAAGAGTAGCGCGGCCTTCCAGGCCGGAACTCGGGCAAGGTGCACGAGCTACACTACTACGGCCACCGAACGTGTTAGCCATTCTTCAGCGGGTTAGCGAAGCGTCTGTCTCCATTCAGGGCGTGGTAAGCGGCGCCATCGACCAGGGTTTCCTGATCTTGTTAGGAATCGAGACCGCAGATGATGCGGGTGACGTCGAGTGGCTTGCCAACAAGATTGCTAAGATGCGGGTCTTTAGTGATGATGCAGGGTTGATGAACCGCTCGTTAGAAGACACCGGTGGCCAGACACTTGTTGTGAGCCAATTCACCTTGCATGCGAACACGAAGAAAGGGAACCGCCCCTCCTTCATCCGCGCTGCGCGTCCGGAACAAGCCATCCCGCTCTACGAATCTTTCGTTGAGGCGATGCGCTCTCAGCTTGGCCCTGACAACGTAGCCACAGGCGAGTTTGGAGCCGACATGCAGGTCGCCTTGATCAACGACGGGCCAGTGACCATTCCGATCGATAGTCGGAACCGCCAGTAGCATTCGCTCACTCCGCTCCCGCAGCCCAAAGAAGCAGTTTCTCGATGATAGCTGTATTGTGATGATCTGCGATTGGGACACCACCAATTCCTTCACCTCTCAGCACACTGTTGCTAATCCAGCCGGCATCCGTAACACAGACGACACGACCCTTGCCTGGCTCAGCGATGCCTAACAAACACCCTTCAGCGTTGCGATCTCCTTTCAGGGGCGCTTGCGAGGTGTCATTGGCAACCAAGCTCCGCGGATTGGCTGGGTGATCTTTCGCCAGCTCAATGAGATTACCCGTGTAGTAAGCCCACGTTTCCCCGCCGATGATCGGCGTGTCCTCAGCCAGCTTGATCCTCTTAATGTCAGTATACTGGTTCACCCAACGCATCCCAAAGTGTGCCAGCAACTGATTCGTCGTCTCCGTCTCCAGGTTGTGATTCTCTTGGTTCCCCATGAGGATGAGCCCACCGCCTTGGTAAACATAATCGCGAAGCTGTGAGATGGCTTCAGGCGAGAATCGTGGTGGCTCAGAACCATCCCCGATCGCTTTCGCACTGGGGTTGCTAATTAAGACCACGTCAATACCCGCAAGAGTCGCTACGGTTGGGGAAGCAGCGTCCACCTTGACCTCAAAAGGCTTTTCTAACACTTCCAGGATATCTCCATAGGTGCCGTCGGGCAAATAGCGCTTCTCCCCATCAGCGTTGAAATGTCTGCTATAGAGAAACGTTGGCTTCTCGGCAGGACTAAGAGCTGAAACACCAGGCATCATCGTTCTGATAGACCACAGGTGCCCACCAGCCGTGATGTAGAGCGTCTTCCAATCGTCACCGCCGAAGGTGCAGTTCGTCACTTCATCCGTCGGGATGTGGACACAGTCCAACAACTTGCCGTCCGAAGTGATTACGTAGATTCCAGAAGTCGGTTGTTCTGAAATCTCCGCCGGGGGATTCGCTTGATGCAATCCCGCCGCCACGTAGAGCCTGCCTTCCGTATCCTGCGCCAGCCCATCGGGGCCGCGACTTCCGGCCCAGTCATAGACGAGATAACGCGTATCGAGATCAACATTGCCATCCTCCCCGAGATCGAACCGCCACAACTTGCGAGCGGCTCCTACTGTGTTGTTGTGGTTGTCTGCCACGAAGAGATAGCGCTCGTCGTGCGACACAATAATCCCATTGGGCCGATCAACCTCATGAGTAATGATACGCGTGATGGTTCCGTTCGGATCGATGCGATACACGCCCTCGACTGGCTTGCCGTCCGTATCCACTATTTCCAATCCCTCACGGTTTCCATAGCGTGGGTCGGTGAAGTAGATCCTCCCTTTCGAATCCTTGGTGAGGTCATTGGTCGCCGCGAATCGCTTTCCGGCATAAGTATCCGCTAGGATCTCCACCCGTCCATCCAAATGATGACGCGTGACCCGCTTCGACTTCGGTTCACAAACCAACAACGTGTTCTCAGTCTCAAACAACAGGCCGTTTGAACCCACCCCTTTTTTAAAAACACTGGTGACCCCGCCGAGATCCAATCGGTTGATGTTCCCTTCGCCACTGGTGAATAACCCGAGCTGCGGATGCCATGCCGGCCCCTCACCAGCACCCGACTTGAGAAGCTCCACTGGCTTAGCACCATCGGCGAAGATCTTGGCACTAGCGTCAGAAACGGGAACATCACCAGGGAGATCCGAACGCGCTTGGTCCACTTCCTTCCCTTCCCAAATAACCGTTTCTCCATCATAGGTCAGGATACGGCTCGAACTTCTCGGCGCTGGCTTGGCACTAGTTTTTGGCATGAAAGAGGCCAAATGCGTCTTGATGTCGGCATGCTCCGCTAAGTGCGCGATATTTGTCCATTCGTGGGGATCAGCCTCAAGATCGTAGAGCTCCTCAGTCCCGTCCGCGTAGCGAATGTAACGCCACTTCTCCGTGCAGGCACCGTGGTTGTCGTGGTTGTGCGTGGTGAGGGCGGGAAACTCTCGCGGCGCATCGGGATCTTTGAGTTGTGGCATGAGGCTATGCCCCTCCAAGTCATCCCGTTCTTTCAAATCGCAGAGTTCATTCAACGTTGGATAGATGTCTAACAATTCAGCAGGGCGATGCGTGCGCTTTCCTGATCCCACACCCGGTCCGGCAAAGATCAGGGGCACACGCGTGCTATCTTGCCAAAGGGTGTTCTTTCCTGTGATGTCTTTCTCTCCCACATGCCAACCATGATCCGACCACAGGACGACCACCGTATCGTCAGCCTTGCCACTTGCTTCGAGAGCATCTAACACACGCCCTACTTGACTATCCACGAAACTGACACTTGCAAGATAGGACCGCGTGAGATGACGCCACTCATTGTTCTGCTTCAACCAACTCAGACGGGTCTCGGGTAGGTCCCAGTGCAAGTAAGAGGCAAACTTTGGCAAGTCGCTGCGATCTCCGTCCAAGTAAGGCGGCAGTTCCAAGGTGTCTTCAGGATAGAGATCGAACCATTTCTGCGTGGCATAACAAGGCACATGAGGAAGAAAGAAGCCGACCGCGAGAAAGAACGGATCTTCGGCGTCCGCTTGTTTGGCTAGCGCCTCGACCGCCCAACTCGCAACTTTCCAATCGCCCTTGTCCTCATCCCTGTGAGGAAACGTTCCCCAATCGACCAGAGGATGCTTTGCTGGGGTGTCGACAATTTTCTGAGCGGGCTTGGCACCAACACTGGCATTCGGTCCCCACTCATGAAACTCTCCCTCACGGCCACGTTTGCCGCCATGGTAGATCTTCCCACCGCTCAACGTGCGATAACCGTGATTCGCAAAGTGCTGTGCCAAGGTGACGCGATCCTTGAACGGCTCGACCGTCCGGAACCATGGAGCAAGGCCATAGATTCCCGTCGTCGACGGACGTAATCCTAACATCAGGCTTGTCCGCGAGGCATTGCAGAGAGGCGATTGGCAATGCGCATTTGTAAAGACCGTACCACGGGCAGCCAAACGATCCATGTGTGGCGTCTGAACCTGCGGATGCCCGCCGAGTGGACCAACCCAGTCATTGAGATCATCGATCGCAATGAACAGCACGTTAGGTTTCGCATCTGCTGAGCTGGACCACGTGCCGAGAACGACCAGAAAGACGAAAAGAAGGCGTTTCATCATGCCTCATCCCAGGGGCAAATCACGCCGATGTCAATCGAGCCGCGCGAGCGTTTGCAATTATGCTGGCCCATCGGATAGCGTAACCACCTCTGATGCCCGCTGACACTCCACCTCACCTCAACCGCGTACGCGTGCGGCGTTGGCATTTCGGGATGGTCGTGTTTCTCGCAGGCTACCACGTCTTTCAGAACATCTGGCTTCACCTCCTTTGGTTCGCTGCGACCGTGGCGTTGCCCTATTTCAACTGGCGTGGGTTTCCAAAGCAGCCGTCCAAATTTCATATCACTGCCACCGTATTCTGTGGGCTCATGCTGCTCCTGTCCTACAGGCCAGGCGCCTGGCCATCCAGCTTCGGATGGCTAGGCGTGCCACTCGCTCTCGGGGATACCTTGCTCTTCCTCGTCTTTATCGACGCCGCTTATCAGTTAGGTCATCGACGCGAACATTTCCGCGAACGCACACTCTTCATCATCGTTCTGGTCGCTGCAGTTACCGCAGTGATCAGCCTGATCGTATTCTATGCCCTACCAACCACACAGTTTCCGGCAAGTCGACTAAAGAACGTCATC
>Ga0213868_10000178_pt1 | contig 57594 bp, 26 predicted proteins | sample PICome_9_FD_160087 | JGI IMG/M metagenome (GOLD analysis project Ga0213868, IMG submission 160087) | Coastal seawater microbial communities near Pivers Island, North Carolina, United States - PICO127 | ecosystem: Environmental > Aquatic > Marine > Coastal | place: USA: North Carolina... | reverse complement strand
TCTTTTTAGGTTTTTTATCACTCATCTCTTTAATTTAAGGGTATATTTTAATTTCTAATGGTGTGTTTTCTAATACACCGTCTACTGCTGCACCTGTATCTACCCTAAAAGTTTTTACTGTAAAACCTGATGTAGTTACATTTACTATATTTGCTATATATGGAATAGTTCCATTACCACTAAACTTATTTTGTATTTCAAAACTTACTTTATTTAGATCTGCAAAAGAAGTAGCAAAAGTAGCTTGATATGTTCCAACAGCTGTATAAGTCCAAGTAATAGGTGAAACTCCATTATCTAAAAGCATAATCATTGTAGGAGCAGAAGTTCCTGATTGAGTAAGAAGAGAAACATGGTTGTCCCAACCTAAGCCCAGACTAATAGAATTAGGATTGGGTGGAGAACCAATTGGTACACCTGTTATTGCTTTAATTGTAGGGCTGCTAAACATTAAAATAGTTTCACCATCATCAACAGTAAAACCAGGTCCTCCTTCTTCATCATATACTGAAAAACTTGTAGTATACTGAGGTATGTTAAGCACTCCACTATTTAAGGTAGCTGCACCAGATGTACCTGTAGTAGTAAGACTAATTGAACTACCTCCTCCAGTAGAACTGATAGTTACTTCATTAGATCCACTATCAGATAAAGTTATATTGTTACCAGCAACTAATTTTACATTGCCTAATGATCCATCAGAACCGGTTAGTTTTAAGTCTACATTAACACCTGATTGAGAACTAGTATAAGTATATGTTGTATCATTATCAGCAGCACTTATAGTGATTTCATTTGTTGATTGAGCAATAGTAATTCCACTGCCCTCAACTAATGTTCTGAAATTAAGTGTCTCACCAACTTTATCTTTCCATACTTGTTTGCCACCACCAACATTAGCTGCTAAGTTTGGCTCTCCTTCTGAATCAAACTCAATATAATTATCATCTGCTGATAGTTGAATAGTTAAGTTTGGATTTAAAGATTTAAAAGATCTAAAGAATACAGCACACTTTCCAGTTGCTGGATCTATATCTTCTTTTTGAAATACACCAATAGAAGTACTGGTAGTATCTGTATTGGTATAGTCACAGTTTTCTGAAGATGCAAGGTCTTTAACTTTAATCAGCTTAACTGACTTATATGGTATAGGAGAAGCAACACCTGTCATTTCAGGTTTCTCATTCCACATACCTAATACAACAACGTCATCTTTTCCTGCAACGTTAGTAAACTTCCCTCTTTGTATTAAACTTAGTATGTCAGTTAATATATTCATATCTTATTTTCCTGAGTGGGTCCAACCACCTAATTTATATGACTGCATTTTTGATGTGCCATCAGCAGATGATGCAACTCTTTTAGCATCTCCACCTTTAGTCATCTTTTGCTCTATAGAGCTCATCATAATATTATCCATAGCTGCTTCACCACCCTCAGCCATTTTACAAAGCAGTTTAGCTTTTTGTCTTGTCATTTTTTGAGCTTTTAGGCCTCCACCTTTTCTATATTTCTTCATGATACATCAAATGTTAATGTTGCTATGAGCAAGTAAAGTTTAACTGTTGTATAATCAGCTGTCTCATCTGGTGCAATGTAATCCCAACCCAAGGCTAGTCTATTATGTGGCCAGTGAAAAGCTATTTGTAATTGCCAATCATTCATTATATATTGCTTTTAGTTTTTTTACATAGTCCTTGACGGCAATACCCTAAACATATTCTGCCACATGATAACCATTGTATTAATAAACACACTTGTCTCATTACTTCTTTTTACCTTTAAGTGCTTTTACTGCAGCTTTAGTTCTTTTCTTAGTTTCTTTAGCACCAGCAATAACTTTTTCATCAACTTCTGTCTTAGACCAGGCCCATTTCCAATAGTCCTGTAGGCTAAATGTCCATACTACGTGTAAAATTTTCTTAATCATCATTTTTAATTTACATTACTATACTAATAATATACAAATTTTAAAGAACCTAATCAAATATAATAGTATATTTGTAAATAGTTGGTCAGGATTGTATATAGATAATATACAAAATTTCTCTTAAAAAATTTATAAATCTTTTAATAACAAACTTATGAATAAAGTAGATCCAATAATTTTTAAAAATAAATTCAGCATTGAGTTTTTACCTACTGAGACACTCCTTGGTTTAAAAACTATTAATTGTGAAGTACTATGTGAAGACAATGAATACCGTTGGGTAAATGGTATAGAAATAGGTCTTGTATTTTTTACATTCACATATGCAAATATGAAGTCATAAATTTTACTGTCTAAAAAATTTTGACTAAATTATACTTACCTAGCTGCACTCTTTTCAGGGTGTGGCTTTTTAATCCTTAATAAATAACCTTATGAACAAAGACATCTTTAAACCTAGAACAAATATATTACCTTATGAGTACCCTCAACTATTAGCATACAAGGATGCTATAAGACATTCTTACTGGATAGACACTGAGTTTAATTTTACAGAAGACATTCAAGACTTTAAGGTCACTATATCTAATAAAGAAAAAGATGTTATTAAAAAGACAATGCTTGCTATTGCTCAAATAGAGGTTAATGTAAAAACTTTTTGGGGAGATCTTTATAAGCGTATGCCTATTACAGAAATAGGTGATGTTGGTTTTACTTTTGCTGAGTCAGAAGTAAGACACAAAGATGCTTACGCCAGACTGCTTAGAATACTAGGATTAGAAAAAGAATTTCAATCAGTAGTTGAAGTACCGGCAATAGAAGGTAGACTTAAGTATTTAAAAAAGTACTTAGATGGTACACGTTCTAGAGATAATAAAATGTATACTAAGTCTGTATTACTGTTCTCTTTATTTATAGAGCACGTAAGTCTATTCAGTCAGTTCCTAATTATGATGAGTTTCAACAAAGAAAAAAATGTACTTAAAGGTATATCTAATGTTGTTGAGGCCACTAGTAAAGAAGAAGAGATACACGGAAACTTTGGTGCTGAAATTATCAATATTATTAAAAAAGAAAACCCTGAATGGTTTGATGCAGAGTTTGAAGAGCTCATCTATTCTGCATGTAGAAAAGCGTATAGAGCAGAATGTGGTATACTAGATTGGATCTTTGAGCAAGGAGAATTAGATTTCCTACCTAAGCAAACTGTCTATCACTTTATAAAAAATAGATTTAATAACTCTTTAGAAAAGATAGGCATGAAACCAATCTTTGAAGTAGATAATGAATTATTAAAATCAGTGGAATGGTTTGACATAGAGATAACTGGAACCAAAGAAGGAGACTTCTTTTACAAAAAGAGTGTAGACTACAATAAAAAAAGTAAAAGCATCACAGTTGATGATTTATTTTAAAAACAAAAACCAATGGAATATAATAAATACTACTGGCTGAATGAAGACAGCCGCACATTTTTATCAAGAGGGTATATATCAGAAAGCCCTGAACAAAGAATCAAAGACATTGCTATAAAAGCAGAAAAGTATTTGAATATAAAAGGCTTTGCAGAAAAGTTTGAGGACTACATGGCAAGAGGGTTTTACTCTCTGTCTACTCCTGTATGGATTAATTTTGGTAAACAAAAAGGTTTGCCTATAAGCTGTTACGGATCTAATGTTGATGACAACTTAGACAGCATATTAAATGCAGGGCGTGAAATTGGAATGATGAGTAAATATGGGGGAGGTACAAGTGCTTTTATTGGCAACATTAGAGCAAGAGGAACAGAAATATCTACAGGTGGTTTTGCTGATGGCCCAGTTCATTATGCTAAGATTTATGATACAGTAGTAGATGTATGCAAGCAATCTGAAGCAAGACGTGGTGCTTGTGCAGTGTACCTACCAGTTGAACATCCAGACATATCAGAGTTCTTAGACATAGGGACAGAAGGTAATCCTATACAAAACTTACAGTATGGAGTTACAGTTACAGATCAGTGGATGAATGAAATGAAAGAAGGAGATAAAGGTAAGCGTAAGGTGTGGGCAAAAATTATTCAGAACAGAAGTGAGTTTGGCTTTCCTTATATTATGTTTAAAGACAACTCTAACAATAACTCTCCTTACAAAGAGCTTGGAATGGAGATCACAGCTTCAAACTTATGTTCAGAAATTCAGCTTCCTACAGATAGTTATAACTCTTTTGTATGCTGTCTTGGGTCTATTAACTTATTACACTGGGATCAGATAAAAGAAACTGATGCAATTGAGACGTATGTGTATTTCTTAAATGCAGTAATGGATGAATTCATTATTAAGTCTGAGACTATGCCGGGTATGAAGAGAGCATTTAACTTTGCTGAGAAACATAGAGCTATTGGCCTTGGTGTGTTAGGTTATCATTCTTTGTTTCAATCAAAGCTTCTTGAGTTTGACTCACTACAAGCTAAAGGATTAAATAGTGAAATCTTTAGAACACTAAAAGACAGAAGTGAGATTGCTTCTAGAGAGTTACATAATGACTATGGATACACATCTCTTAGAGAAGGATATGCTAATACTACTCTTATGGCCATTGCTCCTACTAAGTCTAGTTCATTTATACACGGTGCTGTGTCTATGGGTATAGAGCCTATCAAGTCTAACTACTTTATTAAAGATCTTGCTAAGTCTAAGACTATCTACAAGAATCCATTTTTGGAAGAGGAGCTTGAGAAGCACGGTCTAAATACAGACAAGACTTGGAAGTCTATCTTAAAGAAAGATGGTAGTGTACAACACTTAGATTTTCCTACCAAAGAAGTATTTAAATCATTTGTTGAGATATCTCCAAAAGAGATTGTATTGCAGGCAGCACAAAGACAAAAGTATATTGATCAGTCTCAGTCATTAAACTTAATGATAGATCCTTCTGTATCAGCTAAAGATATAAATAAGTTATATATGTATGCTTGGGAAGAGGGTGTAAAAACTTTATACTATCAATTTAGTAAAAGCAGTGCTCAAGATTTTGCAAGAAATATTTTAGAGTGTTCTAGCTGTGAAGGCTAGTAAGAAGCTTCTCGTCTAACAACCTCTATTGCTCTGACCATCTTAGGATAGTCTACAGGGCATAGGAGGTCTAGACCGGCTTTAGCTTTAAACTTTATAAATGCGTCTCCTCCTGAAAAAATTAATATGGTGGGCACCATTCTAATTCTAAATTCTTTCTTTAATGATGGGCACTGAGCTATGTTAGCTCTTAAATATTTTACACCATCAAGATCATCTATCTTCTTCCAGTCTATAAAAGCATTGTCTTTATTAAACTCTGCCCAAAATTCTATAATAACTATATCTTCATCTTGATCACCTGAGTGTCCATTTATTTCATTAGCAAAGCTATCATCACTAACCCATTGTTGACCCTGTATAGTTGAGGTAATAAACAATGCTAGAATAAACAACAGAACCTTTTTCATAATATTATTTTTTGGTTAACTCATAGATTCTTTCTTCCATCTTTTCAAATTTTTGAAGTAACATCTCCACGTCTTCCTGAGTTTCCATTATAGTCTGTCTTACAAGTTCATCTTTTAAATCATATTCTACCCTTTCTATAGCAGGCTTAGGCTCTACCATTGCTTGAGCTATGTCTGCTTTTAAAGTAAACCACATTGTTGACAGTGAGACTGTAAAGCCAACCACCATACCAATTGTTTTTAGATCTAAAGTTATTTTTGTTTTTTCTCCAATCTGAGGTACTTCTGCCATTGTTTTATTTTTTTACTTAAATGTATAATTAAATCCTACTGTTGATTGGAACAGCTGACTGTCCCACATCTTAGAATATTCTCCTTCAACAAATACCCCAAAATTTTTATTAATCTTCCAACCTAAATTAGCACCAAAAGAATAGTCTGACCATTGCTCTAGCTTAGAATCTTCTCTCAAACCTCCTTTACCCCAGTTATTTCTATTTAAATAAGAACAAACTTCATCTCCTTTTAAGTATCTGTGATATGGTAGTATATAATTTGCATATGCATGTACCCAGAAATTTCTTTTATAATGATAAAAATCCATTCCTACTATTGGTGCTATCTCACCAAATGCATCTATCTCTGAAAATGCCTCATTGTTAAAGCGGTTCATCAGCTGAGTAAATATAGTTTCTCTAAATTCTAAATCTGAATCTGCTACTCTATTACCATCTGGATCTACCCAATACCAACCAGAAGTTTCATTACCATTTTCATCAGTTTCTGTGTAATAAATATCATCATAACCATATTCAAATCCTAAAGTATACCAAGGGTTTGCTGGATATTCAAACTCCTCACCTGTATTTGGGTCAGTATACATCACTGTTTCATTTAACCAGATCTCAATTGGATTATAACCATATGCACGGGTGTGAGTACGGTAGATTGCACCCGCAGAGATGCTAAACTTTTCTCCTATAGGTAACCTTAATCTTGCTTCTGCTGACTCATAAGCTAGGTTTATCTTTCCTACTTCTCTTGACTCAACTTTAAATATATGATGTTTGCCTGTATGTTTTATAAAAACCCTATGATTCCTGAAGTCTTCTCCTCTCCAACGTTCCTTTTCCCAATGTAATTGATATTCTAAACCTGCTAATGCAGATGTTGGTGCACTAAATGCTAACTGCTCTTCAGTACCATCATAAAAGTTTCTAGGTTTTCTTTCATAATTAAACCTTGCTAGTTTTCTAATACCAAAACCTATTCTATAATCAAATGGATATTCAGGTGTATTATCTACAACAACAGGAATATCATATAAACCATTTCCATCTCCTGTTCTAACAAAATAAGTTGACTCATCAGCTTCTATAGAGTTGTTTATATCACCAGCACCGTATATAGTACCATACTTTAAAAAGTCTTTATAAAGACCCTTAAAGAATTGTTTATTTTCCCAACCTTTTTTAAGTTTAATTATTTGGTCTTCTGGAAGAGTATCTATTTGTGCTTGAAGGGGTGTATAAAATAGAATAAAGATAACCAGCAGATGTATACATTTTTTCATATATATAAATTAATTGTTTACTATTTACTGCTGGTTTATAATATAATATACACAATCTAAATGATCCTTAAAAATTATTTCACTGCAAATTTGACGTGTAAACCTTATTTAATATAGAAGTCATTATTTTTTTCAAAAGAAAAGTATTTTTGTATTGAATAAAGTAGAGGTAAAACATCATACCAGTTCTTTGCTAATTTTAATTCTCCTTTTCTTGGCTTATTTTGATAAACAATAGAGCTATCCTGTAAGAACTCTTCATCAGATAAAAATAACCACTTAATAGGAGTCTGTACAGTTAACTCCATAGCTTCACCAAGCTCTCCTAAAGTTCTTGTAGATGCAATAGGTGTCTTGGCCATTTGATATAGTTGTTGGAATCCACCAAGTCCTGGTACTGGAACAAACATTACCATCTCTTTTCTAGATCTAACTGCAGTATAAGCTATAAAGTTTTTAAGTTTTCTTTCTAATCCTTCATCATCATCATCTGCTCCTTTTAATATTGATGTTAAAATAAATAAGTTCATTATTAAAAACGCTTCACCCAAGGTTCTGTATACATTTTTAAGTAGCATGTTTCCTTTATTTGCATCATAAAATTCCTCACCATCTAAGTTTTCTGAGTAACCATATGCTTCCTTAAAGCTTGCACCTAGGTTTGTTCCGTATGATCCCATACCTTGACCTTGCATTACTTTACCACCATACTTACTTACACCACCTAAATATTTTATAAACTTATACATAGACTTGTATCTACCTTCAATCCATCCTAAATTTTGGTCATAGTATTGTTGTTGGAATCTTGCTCTAAATGCAGGCATAACCCATTTATGAAACTGTGCTATAAGTATACCTAAGAAGTTATTCTGTATTACCATTCTATCTTCTCTTGCATAGTTACCGTGAATTTGCTTGTTAACTTCACGTATTCTGTTTCTTAATCTTGCTCTGTAAGTATTATTATAAGGTTGTGTAAATCCAGTTCTTTTATCTATAACTGTATCAAAGCCTTCTTTTAAAGTTGCTGTTTGAGTTTCAGCATCCCAATCCCATGCTTCACGTATACTCAACGTCTCATTACCATCTGTTAAAAAAGTACTATATAGTATAGCATGACCTACTGTACTTTGTGCATAGTATTCAGCACCTTGGTTAAATGAATAACCAAAGCTTGTGAATCTTTCCCATAAAGTTCCAGTGTCTTCTCTACCACTAAATGTTTCTCTAATATCTGCATCATTATCCATCATATAATAATGATCTGATAACCATTCATATAATGATAGTGGTTTCTTTATATCATAATTACCTTTCTTTAGTTTAACTTTATTTAAAGTTGCAACTCTACCCGTAAAGTCTGCAAAGTCTCCTATAGTATCAGGAGTTCTTTGGATTATCCCCTGTACTGCTGTATATGCAAAGTCTTGTTGTGCTCTCTTATATCCTTGTCCTGTAAAGTATAAACCACCCATTGCTTCAATCGCATTATTCAACTGACCAATAGTAAGGTTATTAAAGTTACCAAACACATTAAAAGCTACATATGCTAATGAAGATGCATTTACTAGTAGGTTTGTAGTTTTTTCTATAGCACCTTGAGTAATCTGATCATTATCATAAAACGTCATCTTCATATAATGATGAGCTCTTCTAGCAGCATTACTTTGTAAACCATCATAGTTTTTCTTACCAACTTCTTTTGTTATAGAGCCTTTTGCTTTATCATATAGTTTACCAACATAGGTTGTTGCACCAGGTGCTTGATACTGTCTCATCTCTATAACCTTAACTATAGCCTGAAGTGAATCTTCTATTTCACTCATTGCCTCAAAGTTCTCAGCCATTGTACTAAACTTGATCATGCTTTTGACCATGTCTTTTTCAAGCTGACCTTTTGTAGGTTTGTTTCTCAATGATGCAAACTGTGCCTCTAGCTGTGCTCTTTTCTTTTCAAATACGTTTAAAGTAATCTTACCTTCTTTTCTTTCTTGTCTAAGCACTTCCATTTCATTCTGCACCTGCTCCAAAGCACCATCAACTCCTGCTGAACCAGTATAATAAACAGGTAAAGTATCTATCAAGTTTCCATCATTATCTACTTGAACAATTCTTTGTGTTGACGTTGTTGTAAAAAACTGTCTAACACTTCTTACCATTCTTGGTAAAAGTTTTGTAAATATTGGTGGTCTTTCTGTAAGATCTCTAACTAAGTTGTTTCTTATAATTGGCACTTTACCTAGCATCTTATTCCTCACTGATTTAGGTAACGCATTAAGCATAGACTCATAATCACTTATAAATATATCATAAAAGTTTTTTCTTGCTTGACCTAACGCATCAGTAGGATTCATTATAGCCTCATACTTTTTACTAAGTAGAGAAACTTCTTGCCCTTTACTATCTATATAAGAATCTTTTGCTTCTACATAATCAGGCCTAACAGAAGGATATGATTGATTTTCTATTATAACCCCTGTAGGATCTTTTTGAGCATCCTTATACATTTTTGTATATGGTTGTTCTTGATAATATTTTCTTCTAAATGATTCATAAGCTTGTTTAGAAACACCTGATTTTTGTACCCAGTTACCCCCTTCACCATTAGACCAAGGTTGAAAGTACTCAAACTTTGCTCTTATCTTAATAAAATCATCTGTATACTTATGATACTTACCAGAACGGAGTTGTCCATCTTCATAAACTTCTGCATTCATAAAATCTCCAAATGCTTTTCTTTTAAGATAGACTTGTTTGTTGTAGTCTAGATCTTTTTGTTTAGCATTAACTAAAGAATGTACAGGTCTATATTTAATTGGCTTACCATTAATATCATATAACTCATCTCTTAAAGCAGTCTTTTGTGAATAGTATTGCTGCCCTATTCTTTGTGTATACAAACCTGTAAAGTTCCCCTCCTCATCAAACTCCAACATAAAATCATACAGCTTTTGTAAATCTGTTTCTGTATCTAAGGAAAGTATTGCTGCACCTCCTTCTCTAAGCCTCTTTTCTCTAAGTTTAACTTTATCTAAAAACTCAATTCTTTTAATTTTAAATATTTTATCCATAGAAGATAAAAGAAAATCAGCTGATGTAGCTAGATCTTTTGAATACAGTTCTGCTCCATCAATATCTGGAACCATCTTAAGTATATCTTCTATATCATCAACAGTAAATGTCTTTCCACTATGTGACTGTAGTATGTTGTTTTTATCTTGGCTCATTCCATCTTGAGACAATTGTAAAGTCAAATCATAAACATAATTAAGAATAGCTTGATTTACTATACCTTCCCCTTCTCCATTTCCTTTTATTGTTGGTGCACCTAATAGCTTTACAAGTTCAATATTAATCTGACCTATCAAAGATCTTTGTGTTGCATTAATATCAGTGTTGTTTTCTATTAGATAAAGACCATCAAATGTGGTTAAGAACTTATTAAAGTTCATTACATATCTAATATAATTTGGATCTTCAGCAACATTCTTTGGATCAATAACATAAGCAGAAAACTTTTTCATTTCAGTTAATGAGTCCCTTAGTATTTTAGTATATGCAACAGACTGAGCCACAGGACCTTCTGCCTTAGCAACATTAATATATGCTAACGTGTTAGCAATTGTTTCTTTATGATCTGCCTTAGACCTATCACTAAATATATTTGCTTCAGTCATTTCCCTAACTCTAGCTTCATCAACTAAAGCTTCATAATAATTATCTAGTGCTACACTAATAGTGCTTTCTGCAGGATATAATGATGGATCTACTTGCTCAGCTAGAGTTTCTATTTCAGAATCCTTTCTATCTACATCATAAAGTCCTTCTTCTAAATCTTTAGATAATTTCTTTACTTCATCATCTGATACAGTATATGCAGCATATGGTATTACAGAATCTACGTGATTATCATTTTGAAATTGAGGATGAGATATATGACCATGAAATTGTAATGCTTTACCTTTATAGCTTAATATTAAACTTTGTACAGCATTATCTCCATAAACAATATCATATCCTTGATTTTGTGCCATTCTTCTAATTAAGCCTACCTCCACCTGATCTTGAACTGATAATGTTAATTTATCATCCTTTAATAAGTTTCCTTCTTCTAAATCAATTTTATCTTGATAGTATGAGCTTTTCTCCAGGTCTTGTTTTAATACACCTTTAATCCAAGACTTTGGATTTTTTGTCATAACATTAGCCTCATTGATTTGTATCTTTAATATTTTAAAATGACCAACTCTATTTAATATAACCACATCAGCAATACCTGCTGTGTCAGTTAATTGATCATAGAATACTACATTTGTTAGCATTCTATCAGTTGTGTTCATTGTAGTTTGTAATTCTTGTACTAAATTATTAAATGCGTTTTGAGCAAACTCAGGTGTTAAACCAATAAGTTTATCTTGAATACTTTCAAATGATTCATCAATTGCAATTGCATCCAACATTAAACTTATATCTTGTTTAACTTCAATTGTCTTTTGAGATTCTTTCTTTCTACCAACAACATCTGAGACTGACTTAACTTCTTTTCTATTTGTTAGGTTGTAAAATTTACCGTCTTTTTTATTTAAAATAACTAGTGGATCACTATTTTGTATAGCCACTTCAGGTCCTGCACTAACAGATAATGAATCAGCTTCTTGTTTTGAAGCATTTACTTTGTGTGTTAGTCTATCAATAATACGCTTTTGTAATTCATTTGATTTTCCCTTTACTCCATCTACCACCTTTTGTTTTCTAGGAGATAAATTATATTTTACTTTACCGTTAGTTTGTGATGTATCTATATTAAATACTATACCTGTTGTATTTAATAATTTAGCAATATCAGATAAGCTAGCTCGTTCAGATATATTATCTATATTGATAGTTCTACCGGTAATTACTTCATTTAAGTTTTTAATTATTTTTGATAACCACTCTAATAATTCACGGATCTTATCCATAAAACTTTGTGGTGGAGCTTCCTCATACTCATTATTATAATGTCTAGATAATGCTTGAGTAATTAATTCCATCTCTCTATCTACCGCACTAACATTTCTTTTGCTGTTATAAGCATCATCTATTTGTTGTTTCATAACAGGAAATGTTTTACCTGCTTCTGATAATAAACCCTCAAATAATTTTATATTACTTACTCTTACAGCTTCTACAAATGGGTGAAGCACCTCTTCTATTGCTATCTCATCGGTAACCCTACCTTTTATAAGAATAACATTATTCTCTACATAAAATGAATTAATTTGATCAAAAGGAACTTTTGACTTTCTCCACTGTGGTATTTTTTCATAAAGTGCTTTTGCTTCACTTACTGATTTCATAGAGACATTTAGTCCAGGAATCAGCTTCATTAAATGCATAACTACGTGTCTTGTTCTAGGCTTGTCCCAAGCTCTTGATGACTCAAGCATATCTATTGGGCTAAACATGCTGCTGTCTATACTTACAGTATATGTCTTTGGTGTTTTAGAAATAAGCACTGACTCAGCCGGAATATTATTTATATCTAAATATCTTTCTAGCCTTCTTCTATTTGCTTCAACTAATTCATTACTTGGTTGTAAAGTATCTCTGTCAGTATTATTTATAAAATACTTACCTTGAAAGCTATGTATAATACTAAGTCTTCTTAGGTTGTTTAGTAATGACTGACCAAAATCTAATTGCTTTAAGTTATAAAGTGTTTGTTTATTAGTAATAAATTCCACTGCTTCTGCAACAGTAGGTATTGTATCCGTTTTTGTAAATGCTTGATACTGATCAATTATATTTCCTGTAGCCGCATCCGTACCATACTCTTGTTTTAAAGACTGGTATTCTGCTGTATTTTTGTTATGACATTTACTCATTGCTTTCTATTAAATTCCTAATATACATTTCTTTACATAATCCTCAAAAGCCTCTTCTGATTTGAACTCAGTATTTGGACTATTATAAAAGTCCACCATACCTTCAAGAGAATCTAAATTATTATTTTCTAATATATCTCTATAAGCAACTATATCTCCTCCAACCCCAGGCACTGTAAAGATACTATTATAAAATGAACTAATGACAGGATATTTATCACTAATCTCAGTATCAAAGTCAAAGGTAAGTTGTTGTCTCTCTTCTGTTTCTACTGGCATATTTTCTTGTGCATCCACTATACCTGTTGCTTCAGTTTCAACATTTTCTTCTGCTTGTTCATCTGACTTTAATATAGAGTCTAATAAACCGGTATCTGAAATATTAATGGCTTTTTGAGAATCTTCAGCTGTAAAATTGATTTCATCTTCTGTTGCTTCAATTGTTGCATTTTCATTTGCTAATGCTTGATTTTGTGGTGAATTTACAGGAGGTGCCATTTGCTCTACTGTCATTGCACCAAATGATTCTGCACCGTAAGCACTTTTCATTTCACCTTTATTCCTGATGTTATCCCTATTCTCTAAAGTAGTAGGTCTTTCTCCAAACATAAACCCAATACCATTTTGATAATAAGAACCTTCCATTTGACTTAGTTTATAATTTGCTTTTTTCTTATCTATATTATCTAGTACATATAGCTGGCTAAAACCGGTTATTGCATCTGCAAAATTTATATATCTAGGTAATGCATCTGGGTCACCATCTTTATCCATAGTATAAACTACATTACCTTCTTTTGATGTGTAACGTGAATTTATATCTAAAGGATCACCAACCGTAATTGTTTTAACTTTTGAGTTAGTTGATGCAGATTTAAAATAACCATTCTCAAAATAATCAACTAAGTCATTACGCTCAGCACCAAATGTTTCTAACCAACCTTTATTAGTTAGAAAAACATCATTAACATTGTTAATTTGTTGTAAGTATTCATCCATCACAAATGGAGAAATAGCATCTAACAAACTTCCCTTAGCTGCCTGTAAACCATCTTTAACCATTATATAGTTAACTATAGTCATAGCATCTTTTCTTAAAAGTGGGTTGCCATAAAGTTTAGTAAATGATGTTTGCAAATCAACTTTTTGTTCTTTATCTAATCCTCTCCATGTGTTAGCTTGTAATAAATTCATACCTGTAATGTTTGTTTCTGCAAACATGGGTACCATAGTAACAAAACTTTCTAAAAAGAAGTTCCCCTTATCTGCTTGACTCAATCTATTAACTGCATCAAATATTGAATTCTCAAATTCATTAGGGTATAGTAATTGGTTTGTAAGTGTTGCACCATCTTTTACTTCAGACTCCTTAGTCTTTTGTCTATAAGCTTGTATAGTAAAGAAAGAAAGCATATCTCTTTTTACTTTCTGTTGATCTAATACAGTAAACGTTTTTTTGTTAGTGCTTAAATTTCTAGAAATCTTTTTATATATTTCATTAAATGCTGGAGTACCTGAAATAAATGTAGCAGGAATTAAATTAAAAGCAATTTGATTAAATACATCTATATTTGATTTAACCCAACTATTTTCTAGTATTGGGCTAATATCCATCATTGGTTCTTGCGTACCTGGTAATACACCTATGTCTCTAAAGTCATCAACTCTTTTTTGTATATCACTAAAGTTAGATCCAATACCACGGCCAGACATAGAAGTTATAGAAGCCATTTTACCAGTAAAACTTGATATAGAATTTAAATTGTTTATAACAAGCAATATAGATTTTTGTTCTTGTTTAGTAAGTTCTTCTCCTCTTACAGCTTTTTCTATTGTTTCTAATCCAACCTGTGGACCAGCGTTAACTTTCTTTAAACCTTTAAGTTGTTGTTTTACTAATGATGTAAAGCTTGCATCAAACTTATCTACTTTGTTATTAGCTTCAGCAAATAAGTCCCTAACTAATTTACCATTCAGTAATAAAACAGCATCAGTTAAAGGTACACCTAAGGAAACTGCATTTACTGCAAGACCAACTGCTGATGGATGCATTCCTAATTTAGCAACATAGTTTTCTTTTGAGTTATCTGTAAGCATTGTTATTATAGAAGATATCTCATCTTGAATTCTTTTACCATAAGTGTTTAGCTTTGTACCAAAACTATCATATGTTTGCCCTCTTAAATTAAATGCTAAGCTGCTCTGTATGTATCCTCCTTTTGTTTTAACAATTGAGCCTCCTACATTAATTTTATACTCACCTAATAAACTTAAGTATAAGTTTGGTGATACAGCTTTACCAATAGCAGCTCCTTTGTTTACTTCAAAAGATACTATCTTACCTGTAATACTATCAACATCAATATTTTCATTATCTAATCTAGCAACATAATCTGGTGCAACCTTCTTTAATTCTTCATAAGCTTCTTCTATAGCAGTCAAAGAAGCTGGTGTAACTGATATCTCTTTTACAGCCTCATTACCCATTAACGCATACTTATAATCTAAAACATCATTGTTTAAAGGTGCTTGATATGGCTCATCATTTTTCTTTACATAATCGTTATACTGTGATCTTGTAATTGGAAGTCCTAACCTTGAGGCAGCCTTTATTGCTCTATCTGAAAAATCAGAATCTATAAGCTCTGCATCAGTAAATGAATCTTCTAACTTACTTCCTTGATCAGTAAAAGAAGCAGCAGCCTGTGAATATATTGTATCCTTATTTACAGCTTGATTTATATATCTTACATAATCTGTATATTCTCTACCTGGCGTCTTACCATAAGCATAAAAAGTATTATCATTCTTATCATAATAAGATTCTTTTATTTGCACATATGCTGTATCTATATCAAAATCTGCTCCTGATATCTGAACAAGTTCAGAGGCAAACATTGCAGAAGACCCATAGTATGCAGGCATAAAATCTACAAGCTTTACATTCATAGAAGAATGATTATCTTGTGAAGGTATACGTACAGCAAACATTTTACCTATAGAATCTGGTATAGCAACATTAGGTTTTCTTTGTAATTGATTATATATATCAGCACTATGTGCAGCAAAAACTCCTTCACTATAATATTGTCCAGTGCGTTTTCCATTCTGATCATACTCAGCTAGTTGATACCTTAATCTATCTCTTACTAAAATTCCTTTTCCATTAGATGGAAACTTAAAGTCAGCACCTAAGTTATTTACTTCAAGATTTAAAACAGTTTCACCTTCTGGTACACCACCTCTTATAACTTCATTTCTACCTAACCTGCCGTTATCCTCCATACTAAAGACACGTCTAAGTACAGTAAAACCTTTGTCTGATACTAAAGCTAAACCGTGACCAGGTATCTTCTCTTGAAATACACCTTGACTAAAGTAACTCATAAATAACTGTTCAGCCTTAGCAATACTAATAGGATTGTTTATATTGTATTTTACTTCACCAGTTGTAGGATCAACAGTAAAAAACTCCATAAGATTCGTGCTAGCTTTAGATGCTTTTAATGAGTTTATTGCATACTTTAAAAAGACTTGTAGATTGGGTGTAATAGTATTTTTTTGCTTGCCTAATGAAAACTCAGACATTAAACCTTCAAAAGTATATATAAGATTTCTTTTGTCTTTAAACTTTAGTACAATTCTTTTACTTAACGTTTTATTATACAACCTTCTTACATCACCAATATCTTTAACATTAGGCATTCCTTTTATTTGTACAGGTGTGCTATCTATTTGTTCAGATGTAGCCAAAGCTTTTATCTGAGATTGCTCAGTTATTATATCTTTATTGGTTTTTGTTTTTACTTGCTCTCTAAAATACCTTGCATCTAATTGTATTGATGGTTCTATTATATCATTTCCAAATGATTGCACATTAGTCTTTAACATTTTAAAAGCACTCTTTGGTCCGGCAAAAGTAATATCACCTAAGTTTCTTTCCATTGCTTCCATGTTTAATCTTAACCTATTCAGATCAGGATTATTTTTTGTAAGATCTTCCGTTAAAGCAATAGCAGAAAACTTTATATAAGTCTTACCATCAAAGTAAACATACTTCTTAGAGTTTAACATTTGATTAGTTTTAGCTAAACCTTGAGGACCATATAAATCTTCTGCAGTAAGAGGTGTGCCATCCTCAATTTTGTCCAATGCTAGTGCTCCAGCTTTTGTTAAATTTCCTAGTGATGATTGTGCATGTCTATGAAACTTAACTGTTGTAAATACTTGTGCATCTGCATTATCTATTGATTCACCATTAAACTCAGAAAATATTGTTGGCTCATTTAAAATTATAGCATTTATATTTTCAGTACTTTCAAATACACCAAATTCAGGATTAGATACAGGAGAATATATACTATCTCCAGCAGCATTCTGTCCTTTAGCTCTTTTAATTTGCTTTATAGAATCTTCAAGTATTACAGCTTGATCACCTAATAATAATTCATTTAATGACTTAGTATTTAAATAATCATTTAAAAATATTTGTTTTAAGTTATGAGTTTTATTATCTGTTAAGTTAAGTTTTCTAGATGCTGCTCTTGCATTTTGTTGTGCTACAGCTCCTTCAACTCCATCTAATAAACCTTTCTCTAAAAGTCTAGATATTTTACTATCTACTTCTAAAGTGTTTACCATCTCCATAAAAGATTCAAACTTTTTATCAAGCTGGGTTTCTATTATTGTGTTTATACTCTGACTACCTAAAGCTTCTTTAACTGCCTTATCAAAAGAAGGTGGGTTTTCTTGTGTAGCAGATATCTCTAGTGAATCTTTTAGCTCTTGAGAGATTAAATCTTTTGCATTAAACATAAGATTCATTCTCATCAAACCATCCTGATCTGGAACATTGTAACCTTCTATTGCTTTTGGGATCTGTATTACATCACCTGTCTTAGTAGTAATTTCTTGAAAAGGTAAATTTCCTTCCTCACTGTTTTCTCTGACAATTCTATTATACTCATTTTCTATAAAATCAGATACATGACCTAAGTAGTCAGGAGATATTCTTAACCCTTCATCTACTGCTTTTACAACAGGTAATAATACTTGATCATTTGTATTAGAAGATTCCATTATCCTAATTAAGATTGGTGCTACTGCAGCAGAATCCATTTTAGTTTTTAAAGTGTTATTCCTAGAGTTATAATCAAACAAGTAATTGTTTATAATAGATGTAGTAAGTTGTTTAGGTGTAAAACTGCCATACTCTGTTGTACCTATAACACCATCTTGATATGAATCTAGATTAGCACTTCTATCTAATGTCTTAACTTCTTTTAAACCAGATAACCTTAAAATTTGTAGCTGGTTAGCTTCTGACATGCTTAAGAATTCTTCACTATTTAATAGATAATTGTTTTCTAAAAATTTATCTGATTCTAATCTATTTATCTCAGCCTCTTTATTTAAATTATAAACTTTTTCTAAATGAAATGTAGGCTTCTGATGTGCATTGACTAAATCACCATTTACATTTCTAAATACTGACAAACCAACTGTCTCATCAAGCAATGCATTATTAACAGCTAATTTTTTTAATCTTGAAATTGCCCCTTCATTTTCTGAATTAAATAAATCTCCATTCTCTTTAATAATATCTTGTAGCCAAAACATATCGGCTGCTAGAATAGGCTTTACTTCATTATTGAATTGAAGTATAGATTCTTGATTGCTAGTTTCTGTTTGATTTGAGGCAGACAATATACTATACTTAACATACAACGGGCTTAACTTAATGCCCACACCTTCAAATAAATCTTGTGCTAATTTTTTAGATATGTTATCTAAAGGAACATCCTCATACCCTTCTGGTTGAATTAACTCATCATAAATAGCATTAACTGATCTTGTAGCAGCTTTTTTCTTTTCTTTATTTATTTTCCAATCTAAAGACTTAGTTGTATAAGCTTGACCCCATAGTTCATTTTGAGTATGTGTGTCATCTCTCTCAGCCGCTGAAAAAGATATTACTTCATTGGTATTGTCTTGTTGTAAGAATATCCAATTTACTTTATAGTTAGTAAATCCTTTTGTAATTTGATTAAACAACAAAGGATTTTTGATTTCCTGGGGCAGTTGTATATCAGATATCTCAGATACATCATGATAATTTATTCCTATATCATTAAATATGCTTTCTACTGCAGCTTTAGTATTAGGGTTATTACCACTAAATGTATACATGCGTTGTAATATCTTTAGAGGATCTGTCTCATTCTTAACAGATTTGATTATACCATTGTAAGTTTTAAAAGAGTTTATTGGTATAACTAATTTTTCACCACTTTCTAATTGCTCATTACCAAATGCATCTGTATATGGCATTGTTATAGTAGAAAGGTATTGTCTTATATATGTTGGTAAAGATGCCAGCCCTCCACTCATATATGCTTCTTTACCAAACTGAGTTACATTTCTTAATCCTTCATTGTTTTCATACTCATCAATATTGTTATCAATGATTTGTTGTTGTACATCTATAAGTTGTAAAACTTCAAATACAGATTTGTATACTGGGCTATCTTCAATCTTTTCTGATGCATTAAATGTAAGTGCATCATGTATTCTTTCAAGTTGCTCAATGGCCGCTATATTAGAAGCTTCTTGAGAAGAATTATACTTACTATTAATTGGGTTTGTTACGTTATATAACCAAGCAAAATCTTCTAGTACATCTTCAAATATATCTGCATTACTTATTTCTGGATCTATGTTTTCAGTTTTTCTACTAACATAACTAGCAGCCATACTACTAATTAAATTATTAGCAATGTTACTATCTAGATATAAATAACCTTTACTACCATTAACTTGCAAACCTTCGTATGGTAATATAGCATTAGCTATAATTACTTGTGGGCTTGGGTCTAATGTAAAATCATTAGCAACTACTGATGCTTGTGCATATTTGGCAGAATCAATATTCTCAAACAATGTTTGCAGTTTATTTTTATTGTATGTACTAAATAATGATTTAAACCATTCTATTATTCTTGTAAAGAATGATTTAACTTCTGCATCTATTTTTGTTTCTTTAGGATTAGTTTTAAATATTTCAAACTGATCCGCCATGTACTCTTCATAGTATCTGTTTTCTAATTCTATATCAGACATATTAGCATAAGTGTCTGCAGAGTTTCTGAACTTTTTTAGTTCAGTTGAAATTGATTTGCCTTCTGACCTAAGTGATTCTCTCTTTTGTTTTTTAGCAAAAGACAATAAACTTTTTTGTTCTTGTGGTGTAAGTAGCATCCTATATACACCATGAAAAGCTTCATGATATCTAAAAGGATTAGATGCTCCAGTATATAATGTACCACTTGCTCTTAACCCCCCACTTACAGAAGATAGATCTAAAGCAAATGCTCCAACTCTAACTCCACCAGCTTTCATATTATTACCTAGTGATTCAATATCAGCTATATTAATAAATGAAGGCAAGTTTGTTTTAGCCCACTCAGTAAATATATTGATGTCTTCTACATCTCTTTTGGATAACCTAGGAGATAAAATTTTATTAGCTGGACCAATCAGGTCCTCTCTTTGCTTTAATAAGTCTTGATATATTTTATCTTTTCTTAATGCTCTTACCTTTTTCTTTTCACCTACTTGTTCAGATATCTCTAATTCTCTTTCAGCTATCTGATTATTTATTGCATCTATAGGAGTTTGTGCAATTAGAGTAAGGTCAATATCATTTTTTTGATCTTTAGTAACTGTAGCTTTTAATATATCTTCAATCTCTTGACTCTTGGCTTGACGTATTGCCCTCTCTCTTTGTGAAAGTTGTTGACCTGTTTTAATTTTATCAGCAATAGATTGTATTACTTTAATTTCTACTACACCATTATTAGTAAATTCTAAAAATGCTTCACTAGATATAGTATCATCTTCAGACTTGTCAAATGCTTTTTCAACATTTTCTTGACTTATCTTATCACCAAGATTAGTAATTGCTCTAGCTCTTGCTCTAGCAGGATCCTCTCTTCTTTCTTCAGTATCTTCTACTCTTTTTAATTTATCTGGCTCAAGTTCTGTTCTAGGTCTAGCTAAGAATATACCTTTATCTTTTGTAGCTTGGATAGCACTAGCACTTGCCTCAACATTAATAAACTGACCTGTTCTAATTTCTGGACCTAGCTTGGTAACTAAGTCTTGCATTAACATGTCTATAGAAGCATCTAATGGTATTGACTTTCTAAAGTTGTTGATACTTAAAGTCTCTACACCAACCTCATTTCCTTTTGGATCACTAATAATCTTTTCAGAAAATCTTTCCAAATGCTGTATTGTAGTTCCTTGCTTTTGTTGATCAGCTGCATTATAATATACTTTGCCTTTTTTACCTGTATACTTATTAAATAGATCTGCTCTTAATGCCCCATCAGGTGCAACATCTATAGTTACATTTACTCCTTTTGGCCCACTAATAAAGAACTCACCATAATCTTTAATAAATTGTAATTTAAACTCATCATTAAAACCTTTGTCTTTAATAACTTTCTTACCATTCTTAGTAGTCATGTTATCTTTATTAGCAACACTTGCTTGCTGCAATAAATCATTAAACATTTTAATTACAGTATCTTCTTCTACTCTAATTGCTTTTGCAGTTGCTAATGTCATTAATCCGTTAGGCTGTTCAATAGGCATTATATATCTATCAGTATAACCTCCATTTGGACCAGTCTTATCACCGCTTATCATTTTATTCCAAAGACCTGCATCTTTAAGATTATTTTCTATTCTATCTGCCAATTCAGTTTTAGCATCAGATTTTAAATTAGATATAATTGTAGGTTCATCACCTACCATATTACCGGCAGAATCTCTTTTTATATCATAGATAATTATAGCACCATCTGTAGTAGTACTTTGAGATAATTGACTTAATGAAATTTCTGGGTTAGTTCCTTTTTTATAAGCAGGTATACCATCACTTCTTGTTATCTTTAACCCTTCTGATAAAGTACCTACAGTCTGATCCTTAGATATCATATCATTAGCAAATGAAACTAGAACTGCCTGTGTATCATAATCATTACTAACTTGATCTAATGCAGATTGCATACCTTGATTGTTGCTTGAAGGTATAATTATGTTTTTAGCAAAATCAGTTGTCATAGCTGATGGAACAACAACCTTACCTTTAGCATCAACAAAATATAAAGAATCATTAGGTAAGAAAGCAATAGTACCTTCACCCCTTTCATTTACAAGCCTGTCTTCTATTATAGGTAGCTTGTTGTCTGTTAGCATTTTATTAAAATCTACAGTCTGATCTTTACTTAACTTAAGAGCAATAGTATATCTCTCTCTTTGTTTTTTAATATATGGGTTAGCCTTACTTTCATCATTACCATAAAATCTATTATCCTTTATAGGCTCATTTATCATTTCATTCTCTTGAATGTCCACAATTAAATTTTGGAAATCAGCAGGTGTCAATGAATTAAGAAGAAACTTATAAGCTTCTGGTGATAAAGGAGTGTATGCTTTGGTTACTCTATCAGAGTATAACTTGTATGTATTAGTTGGCAAAGTATCAAAAGATAATTTTTCTAATTCATAATTAACAAAGAAATCTAATTCACTTACAGGTTTACTATTGTTGTATCTTGTCTTATAGTCATTAGTATAAAACTCAGAAGGAACAATACTAATCATACCTCCCTTATTAGCTGTACTATTTATTCTAAATTCTTCACCTGTGTTTTTATCATATATAGACATGCCTTTTGACACAGCTTGTCCATCAAACATAAACGTAGAACCATCAGATATTTCTCTATCAAGTATATCCAATAATCTTTTAGCTTTAGATAGATCTGTAAAAGTACCTGTCTCTCTTATATCTGTTGATATAATATCTAACTGAACTTGTGATAAGCCACCTCCTTGTTTATCTATAATCTTATAAAATGACCCACCATCAGTTACTACTTCTGTAATGTCAAACATTACACCTTCTGCTACAGGGGGTTTTGATTTAGATACAGTTTGACTATTTTCAGTAGTAAATATATCCATTGTTAGGTCTAATGCATTAAGTATATCTACAACTGTTGGATCTTCTAATGCTACTTTACTATTTAAATAATCTTGAAATCCTTTTTCTGTATTTAAATCTTTCTGAGTTGGTACTCTTCTACGTGATACTTGTTGACCATTTTCTGTTACAAAAATATCATATCCTTTACCCCATACTCTTTTTAATGCATCATATGCGGTTTTAATTCTTTTACCATCATCTGAAACTCTCCAATCTGCAAATTCTTTTGCATCTTTAGTAAATGCAGATTCTTTATATTTACGGTACTCTGTTTCAAGTATATTCTTTAACATAGGTGATCTTGTAGTATCTCCTATTTGTATATCATCTATGCCTGCATCCTGTAAAGTTTCTTCAACATCTATTTGTTGCTGAGTGCTTTCATTAGATTTAAGGTCTCTAACATCTTGTTCTCTTTCTGTTAAGAGTTTATAATTTAATATTTCAGCAATTATCTTTTTCTGTATTTCTTGATCTTCATTTAACTGTATAGCACCACCGAGAGCTCTACCATCAATACTAAACTCACCTCTATTTAAACCTTCATATAAACCCTCAACGCCTATTTCACCAGATAAAAAATCTCTAATTAGTTCAGGCTTCATGTAAACATCATACTGAGCTATAGCATTTATTAACTTATTTTTTTTATCTGCCTCTAAGTATTGTTCTGTTTGATGTCTATATATTTCTTTTCTATTCTTAAATAAATATTCAAAGTACTCTACATTTCTTTGAACAATCTCAGCAGTAACTTCTGGGTTTGCCATAATGTTAACTGTTTGAGAAAATGCAAAAGCATCTTCTTGTAGTGCCTGATGATCAATTAATTTTTGTAATAAAGTATCAACTACTTCTGGATTAACATAATCAGACTTATCACCTGCAATACCATTTAAATAAGTTTGTAAAGCACTCTTTATTGTTTTTGTTTTTGCTCTATTAAAGAAACCTTTCTTAGTTAGATTTTTAGGGTCAGTTAAAACAGCATAATATCTTTTTAAATCTTTTAACTTTCTTTTATCTTTCTTAAGTTCAGAGGCTGGTGTACCAGCATCTTCTTTAGCTTTAATTTCTCTGGTAAGCATTTTTATTTCTGTATCAATGCTTTCTGCATTAACAAGAACTCTTACATCTCCATACTTTTGCTTTGTAAAAATAGGCTCATTCTCAAAGGACTGTTCTATATCAGCTTGTCTTTTTACTGCATCTATAAATGATTCTTTAGAAAATATATATAACATCTTTGCTTGATCAACAGCTCTGTTATGAAACATAGCATCTCTATACCCTTTACTTGACTCATCATACTCTGATACATCAATTTTCTTTTGTTCAAACATTTCATCTGTTGACTTTGATGCTATCCTTTCACCAAATTCATTTATCCTACCTAACTCAGCTATAAATTCTTCTCTTAACTTTTCTGGACTTCTACCAAAATCTTTTATGTCAAATGCTTCAGCTAGTTCAGTATCAGACATTTTAGAAAAATCAGTAACCATATCTCTATATAGACCCATGGTACCCTTTTTATACTTACCGTATAAATTATAAAAACGTGAAAAGTTTCTACCATTCATATAATCATACTTATCATTTAAAGCAATAGATAAGTTTGCCATACCTGCTTCTTGATCCTGCAATGCAGCACTCATTTTAGCAGGGTCTAATAGTAAATCAAGTTCCCCCAACTGTGTGCCCATCTGATTAGCTTGAGATATTACATCATCAATTACAGATTCTTCCTTTTCTCTTTGTTGTTTAGCATAATCAACAACTTGTTTATCACCGCTTGGATCAAAATATTTGCTATTAGAAACTTTAGCACGTGCAGTACTAAAAATAGAAGGTACTCCTGTAAACAAGACTTGTTGATATGGTCCCATCATACCACCAATTAAAAATCCAGATGCAAATGTTTCTAATCCTTGCTTAGTAAATATTTCTTTACCGGCAGCACCATAGAATCCAGACATAGTAAGAGCACCTCCCTGTGTAGTTTCTCTTAATGCTGCACTATAGTATCCTCCTACTGCAGCTGATATTGCTTCTTGAGATACTTCTTGTGTACCCTCAACAAGACCACTAGCACCATATCTAAACATCATGCCTCCTGTAGCTTTTGCAGCACCTTTCCAAGAACCTAATTTAAATCCTGCCTTAATTTCTTGTGGAATAGACTTAAGCATGTATTTGCTTTTCTTTGCATATTGACCAGGGCCAACTCTTAACATTCTATTTAACTGAGTAGTTGTTCCTTGATTTAATTTTTTTGCCCAACTTCCAAATACATTCTTAAACACAACCCTGTTGGATGCTGCTATTATTGCAAAATTAGGTGCTAGCGTTTTCCAAGATGCTTCAGATGAAGCTAATTGAATTTCTTTCATTTCTTCTGGAGACACACCGTTACCATCAGAATTAAAGTTAGCATATCTCATACCATTATTTAAAACAGTATTATAAACTAGTCCCGCTTCCATTTTAGATTCAGCTAATGCAGCATTATACATTCTCATATCTCTATAAAATGCACCAAATACTTCTGTATTCTTTCCTATATTATAAGCATTCTGAAAAGTATTACCCGCAGTCTTCCAATTTTTTATTGTATGAGCCAGCTCAGGAGTTAAGAGATGAAGTCCTCCACGGCCAATACTTCTTAAAGATTTACCACTTTTAGCAAAATCATAAAACTTTTTAGCATAAGCTATATTATCAAAGTTTTTTACTAGATTATAAGAAGCTTTAAAACCATTTGCTATTGTCTTAGGTATTCTTGTAAGTGTAGCTAAATTCTTTAAAGTTAAAGCACCAAATGCTGCTAATGAACCACCCCCTGTTGGTGCAGCTCCTGCAGCTGCAAGACCTGCAGCAATTACTTCTTCTACTGCAATCTGATAAACTATACCTGCAGAATAAGCCCAATTCAAAGCAGTGTTTGCAAAAAAACCACCTACACTACCTGTAGTACTACCACCCAATCTCATTGCTTCTTCCATAGTAACTGCACCCTCAAGATCTGGAGCAGTTGTATATCCTTCACCATCAAACAAATCACTTAATGATCTGTAATTTGCAAATCTACCACTTCTAAACAGGCTGAAAAAATTAGGTGTAAATCTAGTTAAGAAATCACCGCTTGTCTCATTTTGATTATAGACTTTATCCATATCTGCATATGGGGTAAATCCTATATCACTAAATATATCTGTAGGGTAGTACTTGTCAAAATTAATTGACTTAGCATTTGCCCAAATAGGATTGGGAAGTTCAACAGTTGTTTCTAAAGGTGTTTGCCAAATTTCATCAAAGGCAGATGTAGATCCTAATTCTGTAGGAATAGAAGGGGCAGCATTTATAACAGAAGAATTAGCACCGGCTGATATGTTAGCTAATGTAGCTGGTGATATATTATCCATAAGACCTTTATACATAGATATACTCTTATCATACTCATCACTTACTTCATTACGCATGTCAGGAATTAAATCTTCTATGCTCTGATAAGGTAATGATGTATCTATTGGATTTACATCTACTGCGTCCTGTGCTATTCTCTGTTGAAGATCATAATCAGGCTGAGGCATTTTTATATTCTCGTCTGCCATAAACTTTAGTTATTGTTGTGGTTTATAATTCTTAGCTTGATTATACATATCTTTTGCTTGTTCAGTAGTAGAACCAGGGTTATTTAACATATAATCTTCAATAAACTTTGTTTCAGATAATTGTTTTGCTCTTACCTGATAAATGGCTAAATTATTTAATCTATCAAGTTCTTTAAAGTTTTGTTGTAACTTTATAAATCTACTATTTAAATCAGCTGCATAATTTATATTACCTTTTTTTAGTATAGCAGCATTCATAGGTTGTCTTGTATACTGCATACTTACATCAGTAGAATTAGGATTATATACATTAGTATATCCACTAATACTTATTGTTCCATCTCCCAAATCTTGAAAAACTATTTCTCCTGGAGAAAACCCTGCTGTTAAATTTGTTTCATCTTTATAACTAAAAGATTGAGTATTACTCAAATTCATCATTTGTTCAATGTAAGATGAACCTTGTATAATGTTTAAGTTGTTAGGGTTTATATCTTTATTACCACTTCTATCAAAAACCATTAAAACACCCTGATTCATTACTTTAGTCCAATCTGAAAAAGCTTCAGAATCATCTTTATAAATCTTTTTTATCTCATTTTTAAATGCAGTACTAAAGTTATGAATCTTATAACCACCCATAGGACTTCTAGTTTCATCATCAATCTTAGTAGCTCCTAAGTTTGGATAGTATGTCATTGTAAATTCTCCTTTAGTTGCTCTATTTTGTAAGCTTGAAAATATTTTTTTAGCAATAATATTTTCATCTTCAGACAAATCTACCCCAGCTTCAATATTAAAATTATTAAAATCTTTTATGTCCGTTGGAGCAGGTAAAAAACTAACCCTTGTTTCTGGATCAGCTGTTGAACTAGCTAATTGATTTAATGCAGTACCTAAAACTTTATCCATAGCAGATCCTGCTTCTGGTTTTACAGAACCTGTAGCACTCATTGTTGGTACAAAACCAATATTGCCCCATGGTGAATTAGGATTATACCCAGCTGTTAAACTAAGATAAGAATTACCACCTATAGTTTCATAGCTTGAATTTATTTCTTCTGCATAAGCCGTCCATAAAGCTTTAGACTTACCAGCTATTGCAGCCTCATCTACAATAACACGCTCATTATATGTACCTGTTTTTCTACTACCAGTTTTTTGGATTTTTGACCAATCTTCTCTATCAGCACCAGCATTTTGATCTCCACCAATACCTGACACATCAAAGTTTTTTATTTTTCCAGATAATGCTTGATCTTTAAAAAGTTTTTGGTATTCAGAAAAAGTCATAAAACGCTTAATACCATCTTTTTCTGTATAAGGCTTTGGATAATTAGCTTCTATCATCTCCCTCTTCCACGTAGTCTTACCATCCATCATCTTCATCTCAGCAGCTTTTGCTTTATTATATAATTCATTGTCATACTTTTCTATCCTCTGAAGATATATATCTTCTCTTAGATTTAAACCTAATGCCTCAGGATTATTTGGATCATTACCAAATAATAGTTTATACATGACATCATATTGACTACCAGGTTTTACAAAAGCTGGAGTATGTTGAGCAATTACAGCATCCTTATTAGCAAACCATTTTGATTGTTCCTCATACATCCTTAGTATATCTGTCTCATACTTTAATGCATTTGGATCTTCAGTTACCTTTGTACCATCAATAATTGGTTTCTTCTTAAGTAAACGGTCAGTTATGGCTGAAGGAGATAAGTTAAGCATTTCACCATCTAACGTTACGGTAAATGTTTGTTGGTCAGGATATCTTGCTTTAAGCATTTGACCAAGTAGTCTAGCTTTTTCTGTTAAAATATTTTGCCCATCAGTTGCAATCATTTCAGCATTAGTATCATAAGGGTCAGCATTATTAGCTACCTGCCCATCTACAATTACATTTAAATTTGCTCTAGGATCTGAATAATCAATTACTGCACCAGATTGAGCTTGTTCTGTTAAGCTTTCTAAATTTTTTGCACCGTCTAATTGAGATTTTAAAATTTCCAAATTTGCATCTATAGCAGCTTGTTGATCTTTTAGTGCACTATCAGCATTATATTTAGCAGCTATTTCTTGCAAATTAAATTTATGCAGATCTTCATTTATAACATATTTATTTTCTCTAACTACAGTCTCTGCATTTTCTCTACTGTAGTTGTATGCAGCACTCTGTAAATCTTGACTTATATTATAATTACTATTTAAACTATATGCTTTGTTTATCAATGCTTGATCATCCTTATCAGGTGTATTTGCAAATTCATTTACCTTTAAAAGATTGCTTAGATTAACTCTTAACTGCTCTGCTTCTGATAATGACTGCCCAACTAAATTTTGTTCTGCTGGTGTTAAACCATTTAATTTTCCAAAATTACCCCAGTTAGTTGTTTGTTGTACTATTCTTTGAATCTCATTATCTAGACTATTATATCTTTCACTGTTTGCTAATGCAAGTCTTTTTACTTCTGCATCAGACCACATTGTTAAACCCTCTGTTATTGTTTTTATTGATCCATCCTGAACACCTTGTGTAGCAAAATCCATTGATGCTACATAAGCTTTTGCTTTATAAAACTCTTGTACTCTAGGATCATCAGTTAAATCAGTCATTACTCTTCTATATGCATCACCTTCAATAAGCTTACCGTTAGTATCTGTAATAATCCATCTATTTACAACCCTATCATCTGGTGTACCCATCACACCATCTGCACCAGCATCCATTGTGAAATGATCTTTCTTTTGTGTAAATCCTTTTCCTTCTAAACCTAAACCTCTCAAATATTCTTGAGCATATTGTGTTAAATCTGCATCTTCTACATACTTAGGTAAAGGCATATTTATTAGTTGATTTCTATCAGCTTCTTGAAACTCTTGCATTCTATATTGCATGTTCTTTATTCCAACTGGGTTATAAAGTTCCCTTACCCTTGGGTCAGGAGAATCTGCAAATTGATTAGCTCTTTGCAATTCTTTTTTATACGTTGAAGTATATACAATATCTTTTACTACAGCTTCATCTTCAAAAAATGGTGCAAACACAGACTTTGCAGCATCAACATTTGTTTGTAATGATAAATCTAATCCAGAAATTCTAGATAATTCAGGAGCTAAATTTTCTATAAATTGTTGTTGGAATTCTTTATTGTCTGAGTGTGACAAATCAGAATAGACTCTACTATATAGGTCATTAGTAGCTTGCCACCCTGCATTATATTTATTTTCTCTTGCATCTAATGCTGCACTAAGAAACTTATAATCCGGTGTAAACGGCTTGATGTCCGGGTAGTAATTTTTTTCTCCTTTTATATAATTTGCCATAGTTCAAATTTACTATTATTTATAAAGTTTACAAACAGATATAAATAAACCTTTAATGTTTATGCACCCATCTTTCCTGTATAGAATGGATAAGCATACTTTTTAATTTCATTACCTCTTTTAGCATTGTATCTAACAGAAGGAGCATACCCTAAATCTTGTGGATCTGTTACAACATCATTTTGAGCTCTGTTATTATAATCATCTGCTACCTTATTTTTACTTTTGTTATCAGCATATGAAGGAAGAATGTACTCTAAAGCCTTATCTATACTATCACTATCAGCATCTTTAAATTGTTCCATCAGTAAATTTCTTTCTTTAATATACTGATTACGTCTTTGCTCCTGTTCACTAACATCTACATTAGGATCAACCTCAAGATTTTTGCTGTCTTTCATATTAATAATACCTCCATCTTGTGGGCCAATTTTCATAACATCTTTTAACTGATTAAGGTTGAATGTGTTAGCTCTATTAGTTATTGCTTGATTATATAGCTCATTTGTTTTTTGCTTATTCCAATTCTCAAAATCAGTGTATCTACCTAATGCAGTAACAGTACCATCATACTCATCTTTATATGCCTTTGCGTTTTCTATACCAGTTCTTAGATTTAATTGTGCTTGTGGTAATGCAACACTATTCATAATTTTAATGTTGTTACTATTAACTGATCCAACATCTTTAGCTAATTGATTAACTGCTTTACCAAACAAATTAGAACCAGCTACTTTACCTTTACCAAAAGCCCTTAAGTTCTTAGCCATAGTATTAAGAGCAGCATTAGTCATATTAGCTCTACCTGTCCAATCATCTAATACATAATCTATTTCTGTATTTGGTAGTCTAGGCACGTTAGGTAAGAACAATGGGTTCTCTAATGAATTCTGAGTTGCTAGATTATTAACATCTTGCCACCACCAATCTGGCTTGTCATAAAATTGTGGATCCTCACCTTCTGGTCTTTCTTTAGTTGGATCATCTATTTCAGCCATTAAACTTTCAGGATCTTCAGTTCTAATATAACTTCTAGCTTTATTAAAAGTTAACATACCAAACTTACCATCTACTTTACCTGCATCACCACCTGGAAATAATTGTCTAGGTGTACCACTCTCTCCAAAGTTATCATAATGAAATTCATTTTCAACTTCTTGCATTGCATTTTGCACTGCTTCCCATTGCTTTTGATATGCTATTGCTTGAGCATCTACAGGCACCTTAGCATCTTTATCCCATTTACCTTTAGGCATGTCATAATCAAACTCAATTCCAGATGCAACAACTTTATCAATTGCATCACCCCATCTTAATGTAAAATCTTTTTCTGCTTTGTCACTAGTTAAATCTCCACCATAAGAGTTTGCACCAGCTTTACTTGACTGTGTACCAACAGTACCACTCCTAGAATAAATACCTTCTCTTACTCTAACATTATCTCCAAATGCACCATCTTGATATACACCAAGCAATTCTTTTTCTAAATCAGTATATACATCTCTTTTATCTCCAGTACCTGTTACCTCAATATTTTCAAATTCAAAATCACCAAAGTCCTCAAATTTATTTTTAGTTAGTGGTTTAGTTACAGTAAATGTTGTTTTGCCTAAACCTTGATCATATACTTTAGTTAATTGCCAACCATTATTCAATGCTTTTTCAAAAGCTTCTCTATCAGGATGACCAACAGGCAACGGATTACATTTATAACCTGTACATCTATTAGTTTCAGATTCAACAGTCTCATTTAGTACAGTCTCAGTTCCATCAACAGTTGCATCATCAACCATCTCATCTGTAACCTCAACATCATCATTAGAGACAACAGTCTCTTCACCTGGAGTTCTTGAAAAAACTTCATCTCTATCAGCACGGGGGTCCATTGGACTCCACCCTTCTCGTGGTTTTTCTTGTATAGCTGTATAATAAAAATCAACTTCTTCAGGAGATAGTTTCAAATTTTCTATTATATTACGGCCATTTTCTTCTACTCTTAGTTTACCGTTAATATCTCTATGCATACCAGCTCTTATAATATAATCAAGATATGTATCTCTATCTACTGTTTCTCCATTTAGTGTATAGATAGTTGTAGTCTCTCCTGCTTCTTGATATTTTAATAACTCTCCACCGTCTTCTAAAGTAGCTTCTAATGAATTTTCTTGACTAGCTAATGCAGACATGTCTTGTGCATCTTGAGAAGCTTGTACCTGACCGGTAGGCTCATTTGATTGTCCTGCATTGGGATTTTCTATTTGTTGCATCATTGCCTGCAACCTTAATATCTGATCTTGTTTTTCAGGAGGTAAAGATGCTATAAAATCTAACTCTGCTTGTTGTTTGGATTGTTCTGTTACTTGTGCTGTAAATTCTATTGGGTCTATACCTTGCTCTTGTAGATATGGGTATGACGCTAAAGGAACACCGTCTTCAAAATCTTTTTTTAATTCTTGACCAAATGCCAACTTAGAAAGATTATACATGTTCTTACTTAACATCAACTCTGCACTCTTAGTAGATATGTCATCTGCATATTGACTATTAATTTCTCCATAGAATTGATTTAGCGGATACTTTTTAGATATTTTAGCAGGTGTAATTTTTTTTCTACTTTCTATACCAAACTCTGCCATCTCATTTTTATCAAACTTCATTGAGTTAGTGTCAGAAAAAACAAAAGATTGTTCTGGTAAAAACATTGGTACTCCACCACTAGAATGTCTAGGTCCTTTTATATCATACAATCCAAATTGATTATTTCCATTTAAATCAGTTAATACAGTTTCTCCACCTTCTGCTTCTAAGTTAGCATCTTCTCTAGGTACACTTGATAAACTGTATCTAACAGATTGATCATCAGTGTTATTAAAGTTAGTACTTCCATAAAACTCTTGAGGAGTTGTAACCAAACCATAATCAGCTTGATCACCAGTGGTCATACCACCATCTCTTTTAATGGCTTTCTTTTTAACCTTGCCATCAACTAATCTAAATCCTTCCGGTAACTTATTTATTTTTACTTTTGCCATAATTATATAATTTCTATATCAGCACCAGCTGCAATTAATTGTGCAATCATATCTTGAGATAACTCTACTATCTCACCCCCTGTTTCCTTTGGGGGTTTTGTAAATGTTTGTTTACCCATAAAACCATCTGTTACTGGTCTATTTATATTTGTAGAATCATTTGGAAATAATTGCATATTAGTTGGTGTATTACTTTCCCTATCTAAGAACTGTTGTAAAAACATAATTTGTTCAGAAGACATATTTGAATAGTCAAATTCTTTTTTTTCTGTTGGTTTTTTATCATATGTATACAAACCAGGTTTTGTTTCTAGACCATCTTGTGCCATACCATAACTATTTGGTGAACCTGCAAAGTTCATATAGTAACCAGGTGTTCTTTCTGCCTCACCTTGTAATTGTCCTGAGTTGGCATCATAAAAACCTTCAGAAAAAGGATCAGAAGTTGTTACACCATATTTATAATCAGCACCAGATCTTTCTTCCATTTGATCTAATGCATCATTATATGCTCTTTTATCAAATACTCTGTTAACAAACCCTGCTGCATCTACAAGAGATTTAGAACCACTTGTAAAAGCTCTAAAGTTTGGGTTATCATTAATTCTATTTAAAGTACCTTCAAGTTTATTTGTAACATTAAACTCTGGGCTAGTTACTACATTTTCAAACAACATATCTGCTGATGGATTACCAACCGTACCAAGAGCAGCTTCTCCCGTACCATCTCCTCCATCTACATCAATAGTGTCAGGAATGCCATCATTATCCATATCTATAACTTCATCTTCATTCATTAAACTATCATCCTCTGTTATAAATGGGTATGTTTGATAAGGACCTTTCTCTTCAAAAGGACCCATTGGAAACTTTTGTTCTATACCGGCTTGTGCTTTACCTTCTTGTCTTGCTATAGCTCTTTTAATAACCTTGTCTCTATTTTCAAGATAAGAATTCTCACCACCCTTTTCATTTTTTGGTACAGCTAAGTAAGAACCATAACCTGTTGCATCAACAAAAGGAAACGTGGCACCTAATTCACCATGAAAATTAGGATCATGTTCATATATATAAGGTAAAAGACCTGATGCATTAACATTTTTAGCAAGGTTATACATTCTTTTGCCATAACGCATATCTCCTATATAGTCAGAAGGATGATAATTTGATATAATTGTATCTGTGTCAAGGTTTGCTCCATCTTGGATTAATGAATATAAAATATTTTTAGTATCTCTTTTATTTGTTCCCCAAGTTTTAGAATAGTCTTTAACATCTTTTTTACTTGCTTTATCTCCACCCAATGACATATTGCTAAGTATGTTATGTTGTGCTTCTGGTGGCAATGCTTGAAATCCTGGGTTATTAACACCCCCACCTTTTTTCATTTTACCTGTTGTTTTCTTCCACAAGTTTTGTAATAAGTTAACAGCATTTTCAGACATCTTATTAATATCATGTCCAGCGTCTTGTGCCCATTCTAAAAATGTTCTTTTATCTTCTTCAATTGGTACACCTGAAACATCTGAAATAACTTCAGCTTGTTCGTCAAGTTGTCTTTGCTTGTCCATATCCCATTCCTTGGCTTGCTGTACTGCCCAGTCAACATATGCTTGCTGGTTTTCTGGAGAAGACATTTTTGAAGTATCTACATCAACATTATAATATAAAGGTTTTAAAGCCTTATGCATTTCCATTTTAGACATGCCGGAACCTGCATCTGGATCTGGATTACCTTCTCCTCTTTTATTTATATCAAGAAAAGCACCTTTACGGTTACCATAGTCATCTACCTCATTGGAAAATAATTCATTGTTTATTGTAGAAGCTGTATTTATAAAGTCAGCTAAAATATTTGTAGATGGTGGTGGCATAAGTGGTGCAACAGAATAATTTTGATTAGACATGTATTCATTCTTAGGCCTTTTCAAATTATTTGCTAATGTGGTTTTATCCATATTAGATTCATCAGGAATAAAGACACCATTAATGTACTGTCCTGTCTCTGTTCCATTTTGTGCTTTAGGAGCATCATGGCCATACCCTGCATCTTTAAGTCTAAGATGAGTAGCCATATCATTAGCTTTTATTTTTCTTTCACCCTTGTACATAAAGTGTGGTTTAAATTCACCACCTTCTTTTCTAAATCTTGGATCTAAAGTGTACTTTCTATTAGGAGGATTATAAGAACCTTCTCTTTGTCTTACTCCTTCTGTATAGTTAGATGATTCCCCACCCTCTTGTTTTTTCCAGCCAGCTGCATTCTTAGCAAAATTAGCCATCTTAACTACAGATGGAGGATACTTACCTTTATTAGCTAAAACCTTTCTAGCAGCTTCCTGTACACCCATACCACGTTTCTTTGCCCACGCAGTAAACTTGCCTTCATTTTCTGGTTTAATTTCTATGCCAGATTTAGCTATTGTCCTTACCTGCTCTGAAATGTCCACTTCTTGTTCTTGAGATTGTGCATTTGCTGCAGCCTCTCTTTCTCTTTTAGCTATATCTTTATTTCTAGCTAAGAGTTGTGGATCTCTATCAACTTCTTGAGGTGAAGATGGTTCAGGCGGAGCATTTACTGTTTCAAATATTGTTACAATATCTTCTTGCTCCATACCACCTACCATAAGTGCTTGACCAATAAGTTCTTGCTCAAGTTCTTGTGACATTAAATCTTTAATAATCATAACAAGATCTTTACCTTCATCAACTCCTTGTTTAATCAATTGAGTAATTTGCATTACTTTAGGATCAACCTGAGGTTGTTGAGGTGTATTTATCATACCAGGACCATCTTCAATCATTGATCCTCCCGCTTGTTTTAAACTTATTTTGTTTGCTTTCACACTCATAATATTATAATATTAATATACAAATAATTACTCAGAATCACTAATTTATTAGGTTTAAGAATTGCCTAGCAGGTTAGTCATTATGTAATTCTGCGGTGACAATCCTCTTTGTTTTGCATCTCTATAGTGCATTCTATTTAATTTATCATATATTTTTTCTGCTTCTATTTTATCATTACCTGTATAACCACCATTCATAAACTTTTTGTAAGTAAGGTATTTATTAATTGAACCACCAAATTCTTTTTTGCCTATAAATTCATTATAACCTTTTAAAAATCTATCATAATGATTCTTATCTGTTCTATTATATGTATCCATGTAGTAATTATACAATGCTTTAGGATCTTTACTAGATGGCAATGGATTTTTATTTGTTCCATATTGATATCTTGATGCAGCAACATTTGCTTTTATATCATTACGTAGATGTTCATCCATATGCTCAATATCATAACCCATACTGTCAAACCAATCTATATATTTTTTTTGACTTGCAGTATAATCATTTGCACCTTTTCTCATTTCAAACATATGCTTATAAGCTATATCATCTATTGACATAGGACCCCTTGTATAATCTCTACCATAAGCATCTGCATTAGCCCCATAAGAATTTTCCATAAAAGCAGTCATAATTAACAAATCTCTTAAGTTTTCATCTCCTCCTTGATCATTTACTATAAAATTAATTGCATCAGTAAGTTCAGTTCTTCTTTTTTGAGATTTTTCATCTATATCTCTATATGGGTTATATGTCTTTTTAGCCAACTGTTTGTTTATAGCATCTAGATTTTTCTCTACTTCTCCTTTGTCTTGGTATTCTTCTAAAGACTCACCACCTTTCTGTTTGTATATATTAGGATCAGTCATATCAAACATACCATTATTACCTATTGATGATTTCATTTGATTATTAAAAGGAGTTACTCCTTCTTGTAAAGGGCTGTCTATAGCTCTTAAAAAATCTCCACCTTGATCAATAAAACTTTCTTTTACTGGATTTCTAGGAAAATTTGTTTTTATAAAACTAATGATGTCGTCATCTGTTTTAAGCCATTGATTTTGTTTAATCAACCTTTTTCCTAGATCACTAGCTTTCCAATCAGCTAATGAAGGTAAGTTATCCATAATTTTACCAAAGTTTCTATAATCTAAAATATCATCAGTAGTGAGTGGATTTTTAGCATTAATATAAAGCTCATATAAATTTGCTGTAGGTTTATCAGTCCCACTCTTACCAGCTATCTTTTTGGTTCTATTTTTATTTGGATTAGCATAAGATTTGAGTATAGCTTCTTTATCAGTGCTTGTATAAACACCCTTTCCATATTCACCACTATAAAATTTACTTTCATCAAAGATATCAAACTTACTACCACTGCCATGATAGTTTATTAAAGGAGACCCACTATCATCTAAAAGGGCATTTGGAAAAGCTTTTTTATAATTACTACTTCTTATCTGTACCCATTGCTCAGGTGTGCCTTTAAACATAGAGCCATCTGGATTCTTCATCCATGTACCATCTGCTTTTCCAATTTTTTCAATAGCATTATACTCTTCCATGAGAGATTTATTATTTGGTATTTCTTTATTCCATTTACTCCAATTTGGTCTTACTGATGGAATTCCACCCTTAACATTTGTATTAGCATTGCTCATTGACCTACTTGTATTTGCTGCAATCTTTTGTAAAGGCGTCTTAAGATTTTTTGCAGCTACTAAAGATGCTGGTATAAAGGGTAAAGCACCCAAGGTGTTAAAGGTTGCATTTAAATACTCTTCTTCTTTAAAATCTTGAGCAGCATTTTCTCCATACTGATACCATGCAAAAGGATTTAAAATATCAACAACCATGTCAAAGTTATTTCTATTAGGATTATTAACATCTAATCCATCAGGAATATCTTCACCTCTTACACTATAACCAAAAGAAGTAAAAGGATTTGCTAAATAGTCTGCTGCTTTTTCATACCAAGCTGGCTCTTCATATGCAGATATAGTTGCCTGCTCACGCCCTTTCTGTGCTGTAGGTAATGCACCACCATATTGAGCCATTTCAGGTTGATCAGAATTATTTACAGCTATTTCATTAAAATACATTTTCATTTTAGGCAATACTTCTTTTTTCTTTTCATCAAAAGTATTTTGGAGGTTTATCTCTTTTTCAGTATATCCCTCATTTAATTTATTTTTTACCCCACTATATATTACATCTAAAACTTTAGTGGCTATTTTCTTTTTACGTTTGTTTTTTCCATTGTAATCTTCTAATAAAGAATTATAATCAGAATACTTTTGTTTATCTTTTAAATCATTTTGACTACTATTAAATATAGTATTAAAAGTATCCATATCCATAGACGGTTCATATTCTGAATTTATTATATTGTTTATTATAAAATCATTATTACGTGAACCAGGTCTTGCCTCAGCTATTTCATCGTTAAGATCCCCTTGCTCTATTTTAAGTCTTTTGATACCATATTGTATTCTTTCCAACTCTGAATAACCTAGCTTATCTAAATGCATTCTTGCTGCACTTTCAGGGTTAAATCTTCTACTGCTTAACATTTTATTTAAATTACCTTCACCAAACTCACCCTTAGTGTTATCCCAAATATTGGCATTTTTAAGACTTTGTTCATTCTCAGATCGTACAGAACTTATCTCCCAAGGTTTCATAGCCCAACTACCATATTTTTGTCCTTCTTGAGTAAAATAATCCTCACCAAATAAATTAGACAACCAATTTTTATATTTTTTACCAGGTATTCTTTCCCAAGTATTTCCTTTATCTACTACTGTAAAGTCTTCTCCTTCTGGTTCAAACAATGGTGAATTCTCTGTATTATATGAATGTGCATATTCATGAACTATAGTACCCTTTTCTTTATCAAAAGGTACTACATCACGGTCACCCATAATATAAGGATCTCTCTTGTCTGCTAACTGAATTAAATATGAGTACTGATCAAACTCAGGAAAATCTGGAGTGGAACCATCTGGATAATCAATATTAAAATTTTTCTGATACAAACCTCTAGCATTTCTATAGTCAAGTTCTTGACTACTAGAAAAAGGATAGATAAAAGGGGTTATGCCTCTCTTATAACCTTTGTTTGAACTGTGTGTAACAAAAGGCATCTTTACAGCAAAGTCTGGACCAGCTGCCGTAAAGTCAATTTGTGAATTTATTCTAGATGTTAATTCTTCATCAGATAAATTTTCTCCACTTATATTAAATATATTTTTTTTATATCTTTCTCTAAAAGCTGGTGTTGACAATTTATATAGAAGATCATCTTTTTGCTTTTGAGTATCTATCTTTTCATATTTGTCTTTAGCAAATTCAAAAAGCTTACCTTCATCATAACCCTTCCTGGTATTTATTTTACCTGTTCTATCATCTATTTCAAACTCTTCCTGAACTGTCTCATCACCATATTGAGCTTTAGGTTTCCAAGAACCTTTACCAAACTTTATTGCACTTTCTTTATCTGTACCAAAGTCTATAAGCTCACCTCTTCTTTCAGCTTCTTTATATGCTTCTTTCCAAGGTTTAGTAGACATGTCTATCCAAGTACCATCCGGGTCTTGAAATAGTGTAGGAAAAGAAACCCAATTTATACCATCTAAAGTTTCAGTTGCCATAAGATGTGTGGACACAGAACCATCCCCATTGTCCCTAACACCTTGTCTTTTTGGAACTTCAATACCTGTCTGTGCCATAGGTACTTCAAACACTTGATCACCTGGAAACTGATAGTTCATACCTGGCTGCATCATTTGACTATTACCTAAGTTATCTATACCCATAACTGGAAAGTCTACATCCTCCATAGTTATATTGCCTGAGTCAATTATATTAAATGGATTATTTAAATCATCACTATAACGTTTATAACCTTCTACTGATATATATTGTGTTATATCTTGTAAAAACTCATTTGGTCCACCCGGCAATCCTATGCTTTTTTTCTTTCCCATGTTATCTCTGTGATAATAATAATTTAGTATTCTCTAATCTTAATAGCATTTTTTTATTTCCTGATACTTGTCTTCTAAGTAAAACATGATTAGAATAATGTCTAAACTTTTTTCTTTGAGTTTCAGGTTTAAAGTAATTAAGATTTGTTTGGTTTAGTGGTCTAGTATACCCATTGCATTGAGTGTTAAAGACAGATTGCTCTGCATTAGTAAACTCACCTCTATCATTAGTAATATCCCAGAATTGGTTTATTCTAAATTTATGTTCTACTTTAGATGCTAACACTGTCATATCATTAGCAGTTACTATGGGGTATGTTAATTCACCCCATGGATTATTAAATGGCTGTGAAGTAATATTTAATAAACCTGATACCTGATCATTATTATAAATAATAGCTTTATCAAAGTTAAATAGTAAATCTTCATATTTATCACCACCACACATATTATACTCTGGCTCACCTTTGTATATATATGTTTCTAATTGATATTCTATACTTCTTATAGTATTTACTTGCTGACCAGTGTTGTTAATTAATTCTACTTCCCAAGCATAATTATCACCATAATAATTTGCAAATAAATCACATCTAACATTATGTCTCCAAAATGACCCTACTTTATAGTTAGCTTGTACAAAATCAGCATAGTAGTAATTACATTCTGGCGGAGTTGGATCAACCCAATTAGGATCACCTATTAAACCTAATTCAGGAAATGTATCTGGACAAGTTCCAAGTGTAGTTGTTGTTGTGCCTACGGGTCCTGGAGGACAATCCTCACACTCTACCTTTCTACAAACAGGTGGATTTATATCATCACATGTTCCTGTAGCATCCGTATAGAATCCATTAGTAGCATTAGGATATACTAGTGTATAGCCTGCTGGGCAATCACAACTAAATGGAATAGTACAAACTTGATTTGCTATTTGTTGTGCTGTAGCCTGCAATGATGCTGGAACACTTGCATTCATTATAAATTGATTTGGTCCAGGTGTTATTGGAGGACCTGGATTATAGTATGCATTAGCAGGACCTGCACCAGCACCAACTGTTATTTGATCAATAATAGTTGCATTACCTGGACCATTTGCATTTGGACTTACAAACACAGACATCAACTCTTGGTTAACTGGGCCACCTGCTCCAGGTATAACATTTGCACTTTGCAAAGAATTAAAACTTTGTGGAGTTAATACGTTGTTACCCGAAGTAATTATATTACCATCTGTTACTACAATTAAAATTTGTCTAAAGAAAGGATCAGCACTTCTTGCTGGATAATCAACAGCATAAGCTGATCCAGCTTTATTATTAAGCTGTGTTAATCCATTGTTTCTTGCAAGTTGTGCATTGGTCTGACCACCTATACCATTTTGACTTGTCCAGTTATTTTGAAACCATGTTCTTGCTTGAGCTCCAGTAACAGCTCCTAACATAGACTCTCCTGTACCAGTTGGATTTGCTTGAGCTGAACCAGTTGCCCAAGCTAAAAACCCTATCTGCATAGTATTTGCAGTTAATGCTGCTTGTATAGCAGGATCATCTATAAAAGCCACCAACCATGTTAATTCTCCATCTGCTAAACTGTTTTGACCAGGGTTTGGATTACCTGTACTACCAGATGCATCTATAGCAATTACAATATCTAATAAACAATTTTGTGGACCACCTGTAACTGTTGCAGGTATATCTTCTACTGTCACTGTTTGTGGCTCAGTAATATTTATAATGTTTTCACATTGACCTGTTGTAGAATTAAATGTATATCCTGGAGGACATATTGGAATTTCACTATCAATTGTTTTAGTAGTAAAGAAATGATTTATACTTGGTAATGCAAATTCTGGATGCCAGTCGTGGAATGATATCCAAGCTTTTGCTTTAATGTCATAACTTATAGTCCAAGAACAATCATTAAAATAAATTGGATCACCTATAGCTACAGGTACATCCTTTACTTGCCATGGCACATCAATCCTTACTGGTAAACTTAAATCATCAAAAAATGTTGCTTTATTAGCCCACTCAGCCTTTAATGAAAAATCTTTTTTCATAAAGTAGACTATATCATCATTAGGATCATACATAACTTGACAACCTACTCCTACTACAGGATTGTCAACCCATTCTGTACCTTCTGATTGTGGGAATTGTTTTATAAACCTTGATGGTAAATATTTATTAAACCACCATTTCATCCCTTGATTAGATATAGCATTTAATCCTTTACCAGGTGTAAATTGGAATATCTTACCTTGAGCTTGAGAAATATAAAATAATCCAGCTGGTGTATTTATAATACCTCTCTGACTTTCCAATGATCCATATTCATTGCTTAAATCAGAATTAACTATATTCATTAACTTCTGTTTAAACAATGCCCCGTCTCCTACTGATACTAATGTATTTACATCTGTTTTTAATTGGAAAGATCCATCAAACATTTGAGGTGATTGATATGGAAAAAATATTACTGCCCCATTTTTATTAAATGGTTTTATAACTGAAACTATATTTTTAAAATCTTTATAGTTAGCAAATAAATATTGTCTCCAATAATCTTTTCTATCTTCTTCATTAGCTTGTAAAGAATAGATTAATCTCTTTGGGTAAGCTGTATAACAAGTTTCTGCAACCAAAGGATTATAGTCTCTTGGTTGTATCTCAGCAAAGTTTGTGTTTTGTGTTATAAACTTTGATGGGCTAAGTGATTCATCATACTTATAAAAATTATCAAACTTCTGTATCTCAGCATGAAATAAATCTCCTAAATCATTATATTCATATGTATCATAAAACCTTCTTTCTTTAGGTTCTTCCCAATCTCTATAAGCTATATTAATTTCTGTCTCAACATAAAAATCATTTATACCATTTACATGAGTATACATATATGCATGATTCATTGCAAAAGTATAATTTAAATTATCCGTATTAAAAAGAGTTAAAGGAAAAAAGTCCCACCCACAAGTAGCACCTCTATCTAAATAGTAATAGTCATTTGGTAAATCATTACTATTTGGATTAAATATACCACTTAAACCAAATGTAGATACCAACTCTGCTAATGATCCTAAATCATACTTTCTACTATTAACCCAGTATCTTGGATAAGGAATATTATATCTTAAAAAATAATCAAATGGATAACCATCATATTGCCCTATTAAAAAATCTGTAAATAAAGGCATTATACATTTCTCAGTATATCTACCAATAAATACATCACCACTAAATACAGGTGAGCTGGTATACTTAAAGTCTACAGGATTTGTTTGATCAAGATTATTAACACAACCTCTCATTTGAACTTGCTTAATACCATCAAGTTGACCATATTGATTATCCATATTAAATTTAAGTGCACCGTAAAGTGCAGATATATTTGATCCCCATGGACCTTCTGGATTTAATAATCTGTTTTCTACATCTAGCCAATTGACTCCTGAAGCAGCATTTGTGTTAGATGGGCAATATCCACCTAATGTAAATCTTGAATTATCTTGAACTGCATAAAGGCTAGAATCAATAGGATCTACTGTAGATACTGCAACTGTGTTTGGTCTAAATAAATTATTTATTTTATATTGATTTTGATCAAATGTTTGAAATGATGAACCAATATAGTTTGCAGCTTCATTTAAAGTTCTATATGTGGTATTTATTGAACCAGCACTAAAGTTACTATAAAATCCATGTGAGTTGTATTTTAAAGTGTGTTCTTCAAAACTAGTTAAATTATAAATAAGATCAATAATTTCTTGTCCTCCAACAGCAATGTTTTTCTGTAGCATTGTAGTAGACATTGCTATTCTAAATACTCTTGATAAGTTTGACTCTGAGCTGTCTAAAGTAACACCTTGCTGAGCACCACCACCCATAAGACCCATACCATTCTGTGGCCCTTGTGTAGTTGCTTCAATATTTTCTATTGCTTGGTCTTCTAATCTATCTTTTAATGTATTATCAACACCTAGACCTTGTAATAAGTTATCTACTCCATCACCAAATAATTCTCCAAGAAAATTTAATATATTAAATGGTCCTCCACCAGAAGTTTGTGTATTAACATAATTATTAATTGCATCATGTGCACCAGTTTCTGCATCAGGACCTTTTTGATTATTAGTATTATTTTGCCCAGTATTATCTGTACCACCACCACTAGCATTAAAACTATCTGTTGAAGTACCACCACCACCTGGTGTAACTACTGTTGCAGTTAAAAATTCAGTGATGTTAAGATTTTTAAATTTAAGCAACCATTCAGGAAATGCATTATTAATAGCCTGAGTAGGTAAAGCTTTAGTATCTGGTGTACCATTAATATTTCTAAAGGCATAACCAATACCTATAATAGCAGATAAATATGATGTAATATTTCTAAGTAGTTTTTGCTGTGGATGTTTTTCAGAAGGTATAAAACCACCTTGTGCTTTACCATTTATCTGACCATAGAATACAGTTTCATATGCATTTAAATATGGTTTAGTAAACATTAAATCAGGTGAGTGGAATGTAAATACATCTTCAGTAAAACCACATAATGCATTGTACTCTTGAACTGATGCTTGTACACCAGGATCACATCCTTCTGTTCTTCTATGTGTAGTATGATATACATCACACCTTAAATCATTATATGGGTAATTAGGATACAAACCTTGTGCATTACCTAATAAATTTTGATCAGCTGGTACATCATACTTACGCATGTTTTTAAACATGCCTTTTGCAAGAACAGTTTTGTTTCCTAACCTTGAACCTCTTAATACTTCATAACCCTGAATATTTAAAATTGGTGTGCCATCATTATATAATGGTCTTTTTATATTTGAAAACTCCACCCCTAAAATACGTATACCACTATCATTATTATCAGATATAGTTAATAGAGGATCTATCATTTCACTAGGCATTTTGTGATGCCTAATAAACTCACCACATAATTCAGCACTAGGATCAAACTCATTTGACCAAGTGTGTGAACTTGAATTCCAAATTTCTGGAGTTTTATCAGGATATCTTTCTGTTGATTCCCAATAACCCATTTGACCCCTAGCTATAATATTACTACCATCAGGCTGAGGTTCTATTGGTACAGCACCACCTGAAGCTGTATTATAAACTTTAAATACTGGGTCACCTGCTGGATCTAATACATTAGTACCATATATAATTTCTCTTTCATTTTCATCTACCCCATTAGGCAAAGTATAATCCTGAGGACCTCTGCCTGGTATGTGATAGGATGAAGATCTTTCTCCAGTATTATATATCCATCTTATAAAAAAGGCATATTGCTCATCACGCATAAACCCAATCTTGTTGCCGGCATTTATATAATAATCTTGAGTAACTTCATTTATAACCCAGTTTGTTCTAATGTTATTAGCCAAAGGCTGATAATTAAAATCAAACTGCTCAGTTGGTCCTTGTCTAATTAAATAATCATTTACCACATACATGGCTTCTGATTTTTCATACAAAGGAGATTGTCTAAATAAATCTTCAAATGAAATAGATATTAATGCTTGATCAATATAATCTATATTAATACTAGCAACTTCAGTACTGTAGTTACCTATTCTTTTTGTATATATTTGACCTTGTTGTCTTATCAAAAGAACTAAATCAAAATAAAAATAATCTTTGTCTAAATTGCTTAATGCAATATCTAATGAACCACCACTACCTCTATGTGACCATAAAGTCTGGATATTAGATATACCTATATAGTCTGATATAACCTGATCATTTTCTGTATAAGCTATATAAGCTTGATATGCTCCATTTAATAAAGTACCTCCATCAGTAGCTTTTGTAAGTTGTAGACATGGAGTATCAACTAAAGGATGTAACCTTATCTTTTCACAATCTAAAAAAGTTGTGTCCTCATATATAACACAAGGTTCACCATCAAGATCAGGTCCTGAAACAAGTTCTTGAATATAAGGTACATTGTCAATATTCATTGAGCGTGATGGATTAAGACCATCATCCCAATATACTTGCCAGGTACAATCAAAATTTTCTTTTGCTGCCCCTGTAATTAAATGTTTCTTTTTAAAATTTAAACATGGGTCATTTACTATAACTTCATATTTACATTCACTATCATCAAATCTTCCTATCTCACTACTAATACCATCAGTTGAATATACAACCCATTCATCTGCATATCTATGTATTGCACCTATAATTGTATAAGGTATTACTCCGCATTGTAAATTAGCTGGCTCATTACCAATAACACCTATGTCACCATCACTACTATTATTTGCAGCATTTATTGCATGATACCAAGAATTATTAGGCTCAAATGAGGGCGTAATATCCTTGTTCATTCCTTTTGAGAATGTGTTTGTTGAAACAGAGGAGCTATTTTTCCTTTGAGGTGCTTTCCTTTGTGTTGGTGCTTTTGATTTAGATGTTGCCTTCTTTTTTGCCATTACCAATAAATGTTGTTAATTAATTACAAGTTGATGTAGAAGTAGTTGATGAAGTACCATCACTACTAACAACAGCTGGACCGGCTAACCTTGGATTAACAGGAGCATAGCTTAAGAACATATTATAATAATTATGATATTGTGCTCTTCTATTAACCTCCCACATTTTTCTCATCTCTCTAAAGTCTGGTGTATTAACAAAACTCAAAGCATTATTTCTAGCAGCTCTTAATCTTTGTTCTACTAAACCTAATTGCTGAGAAACATTTTCTCCTTGCCAAACCATATTTTCTAATATTCTTTGTTTTAAAGCATATTCATAATATTCATTACAATATGGTTGATCCAATACTAATAAATCTCCATCAGCATTTTCCATAGAGCCCTGGTAACTTATATATACTTTCCCAGTTTTAAATGTAGTTATCAAAAATCCATCTTTTATTTCTGCTATGTCTAATGCTTGAGCACCTAAACCAGGGCAAAAACATGTTGGATCATTTACATTACTTATTCTCAATTGTGTCCAACTACTAAACTGTCTATATTGACTAGGACCAACTCTTTGTACTAATTGATAGCTATCAGTATCATTACATGTTTTAATAACGCAGACATCTTTACATGTGTCATCTTTACTACATGGTGCTTTATCTGAAGGTGCTGGTACATAAGGTACATCATTAAATGTTTCAACATGTGTTCCAGATGGCATAGAATTATTTACTGTATATGATCCACATCTAAATGCATAATTTATATATGCAAAATCCATAGGTAATTGTGCTTTACCATGTTCTACATCTATGACTGTTTGCTTTGTTCTATGTATTTTTAATCCTAAATCATAATTAACCCGTGTTGCAACTTTAATAAGTTGTTGAGGTTCTATCATGCCTTCTAATGCATAATTAGAAAAATCAATGGAAACATCTTCCATCAATTGACTGAATGTTCTATATTTATTTGATACTCCCATTATTGTCTATTTATATTACGTTTGTTGTCTGAATCCTCAGAAGGGATTTGCATTGTGCCCATCATAGTTTGAATAACTGATGCTTCTATTTCAGCAAATAATGCTTCTGGAATATAAATAGGTTGTTCATATCTTGGCGTACAGTCATCTTCAGTATCACAGTTCCATCTGGTTATATCAGAATTAAAAACTCCTTCTACTTTTAATGCATCCCATGCAATATTAGGAGAATATATATAACCATCTAACCACCAGAAATATAATGTCTTATTATATCTAAAGCTCGTTGTCTTTGTCATTGATGTGTATGTTCCAGGCTGAGTTGCCTGTAACTCTTGTGATCCATCTATAGAACTAATAGTACGGATCAATGGACCCCAGTAACCTTCTATCATATCAGGAAGTCTATGTTTTGTACGTTTTATAGTACATCCACTTTGAATTCCACTACATCCTGCTTCAACTTTATCTACTTCTATTAATTCTACATAAGGTAATGTTTTCCAAACAGAATTAAACTTCATTAGCTTGTTTGCATAGTCTTGCCTTCTCATTAAAACTTGAGCAAACTTTTCAACCAAACTATAAATATATCTATCTGTAATAAATGCATCCTGTACCTCGGCTTTAACCTGACCTCTTATTCTTGATACTACTTCTGCTATTGTTGACATATTATTTATATTTCAAATTCATTATACTTTTTTAGAGCATGTTTGGTTTTTTCTGCTTGCTCATCATAAAGATGTGCTACTCTATATTTATTTTTCATAACCACATACTTTGTCCAATTTAAAGGGTAATGTTTAGCAACTGATCTTTTAAAATTTCTACAAGCTTTAAATCTCCATAAATCTCTATTCTTAAATCTATATTTTGCAGACCAGTTTGTATAAAATATTTTACCTATATTACCATCCGTTTCCCAATTTTTATTCTGTAAGACCTTGCCATATTTTTTTGACAGAGCATAATCAGTATTAACAGATTGTGAATTAGGACATGTTCCAATAAACAAATACCCCAATGAATCTGGTAATTCTACTCCGTCTCTATTAGATATTGCTGCCTTCCATAAATTTTCATTATATGTTTTAATTATTAACTTTAATTTCTTATTATCTATCTCAGAGTATAAAGGTTTCTTATCTTTAAACTCTCTATATGTTTCTTCATTTAATATACCTAATCTTTTTTGCCTATATCTTGGAGCATTTAAATTGGGTTTTTTAAAATTATTTATCATACGGTTACATTTATAATTTACAAAAAAAACCCCACTTAATGAAATTAAAAGTGGAGTCTTTACAAAGCTTGGTAGGTTAATTCACATATATTTCCCATTGTAGGATGTTGAATCTCTAATTTACCTGATCTCCTATTACCTACATATTTATTACTATAGTGATAATAATCAGTCTTACCTAAACTAGGAAGAGTCTTCTCTATGAACCCAGCTGTCTCATTAGAAGTCATATATTCCACCTTCCTATCTGTATGTATATGACCTTTAAACAGTGTTCTATTAATAGTAGTACCCCATTCTCTTGGATACTCTGTAGCATATATTAGAGGATTGTTTTTACTTCTTTTATCTCCATGCTCAAATGCATTAAAATTATTATGCCATACATGAACTTTTCTTTCTTCATACTTAGTATCCCAAGTTATTTCATCACTATCAATTGATTTAGATAGTGCATGAACTAAATGAAAAGATGATAACCTATCATGATTACCTGGTACATATACTACTACTAAATCTTTACAAAATGCTTTTATATAATTAATAGCCCAATGCATAGCATCAAATGCTTGCACATAAGCCTCTGTAGCTGTCATACAGTTGTCTAAACCTGTTCCGCTAGTAGTAGTGCCCTCAAAGGTATCCATGTTGATTAAATCACCTCCTACAACAAAGTACATTCTTTCCATATAATGCACTGGTGCAGCCTTACCTATCAAATATTTAATGGTATCTTCAAAATCTTTATCTATTGTATCATTACCTTCTTTACCAAAATGTATATCCTGTAATGATATAACACCACATACAGGATCCAAATTATTACGTGATTTTAAATTAAACTTTGGAAGCTTGTGTTTTTTAGGTTCCCAAACATCCAATAAATTTTTAAAAAGATTTTCTTCTTGATCTTTTAGTTTAGTAACCAATGCAGATACTCTCCAGTGATCACCCATTTGTTTATTCCAATACTGTGATAACTTCCACTTATTTGTATCAATTTTAAGTAGTTGTATAATTTCTTCTGCACTTTTAGGTTCATGATCAAATGTACCTGATATCTTTCCTTCTCCTTTATCTAAATCTATTGATTCTACAAGCTGTGAGTTATCAGCAGCTTTATGAAAGAACTTACTTCTTTTTCTATCTTTTTTTCTTTCATGTAATACTTCCTTTTTAATTCTTATATAATCATCTTCATCCATGTCACAACGTTCAGCAGATATACTACTATTCTTTTTCCATTTCAGTGAGTTGATTACTTTCTGTTTTAGAATGTCCATATGCTAATTTATTTTTGTATAAAGATATAAAAAAAAAAGAGACTGGGGTAATACCCAGCCTCTCCCAACGTTTGCAGTAGAAAACCAACAAACCACTACAGTTGTTTTTTTGTTATACAGCCAGTGTAGAAAATAATATTTCTATTGGTTTACATCCTGACCCTATGCTACTATCTACTACTTTAACTTTATAAGCAGTACTAGCTACTAAATTTGTTATAGTGTAATTTGTAATTGTTGTTACAATAGGTGTGCTATTTGCTAATGTCCATCCTGTTGGAGCAACCTGAGTATCATAATAAATATTAATACCCGTGCTGTTAGCCCATATACCGTTCCATAATATGTTAGCTGTTGAACTTGTAACTTCACCAGCAAATACATTATATGGATCATGTGCCACATCTTCTGAAGTACAAGTACCTAATCCGTTTGCAAATATTAATGCAAACTTTTGAATTATAGCATCAAGTCTATCACCAGATTTAATCATTATTTGTGCACTTGGATCACCTATCTGAAAAGTAGTACCACAATAACTTACACATGCTGCACACTGAATGTCATCACATCTTTCACTTCCTATACTACAATCAGTGTAAGAACATGGATTAGTTAATGCTGTGTCAGCACAGCTACATTTACTACTACATTTTGTACAATTACATGCCATTTCTTTTATTTTTTATTATGAACAACCTGCTATTATCTCAGAAGAAATCACTGATGGATCAGAACTTAAATTCCAATTTCCTCCAGTCTGTATTGATAATTCTTTCCAAGGGAATATTTGTGTCCCATTTATGTTTCCGCTCATACCAGCTCCTGATCCGCAAACAAAGTATTTTACTCCATTAGTATTTGCATCAGCAATCATTTGTTGTATTCCTGACCATACAGGTGGTACAAAGCTATCATATTGACCTCCTGGTAAATTATCAGTTATTATAATCACATATTTAGCAACATTAGCTCTAAGTACTCCAGATAAATTTGAAGATCCAACTATCAATTGAGCTGCATAATCTGTTGGCTCAGGAACGTTCATACCTTGTCCAAGATTTACACATGTTCCATCTACACCACCATCAAGTTTATTTAATTGAGTAGTAAAGCTTGTTCCATTATTTGTAGCAAACTGTTGCCAAGAAGTAATATATTGATATGTTCCTGATGGACTAGCAGCTATTACTTTTTGTGCAGAAGGTAAACCTGAATAATCTGCACATCCACTATATACTGGTTGTGGTTGTAGATACTCATCTGCAGTAACTAACGCTAATCTATAATCATTTGCACCTGATGCGGTATCTATAGTATTTACTAAACTTGAAACACCAGCTTTAATAGCACTAATTTGACCGCCCATAGAGCTTGTGTAGTCTATTATAAATGCTACATCCATCCCATCTGTACATGGAGCACTTGCAGTAGTAGTAGTAAATAATGTGTCAATACAATTTGTATTAGTTTGACCATCTATTTCTATATCTATTTCTACTTTGTATTCTGTGCTTGCAGCTAATCCAGTTACTGGCTGCGTTATTGAAACTCCAGGATTATTAACTGTATAAGTTTGTGTTGTAACGCCAGTTGAAACATTTACTACTCTTATTGTATAAGTAGCTGTTGTTCCTAATGCGTTTGAAATATTTATTGATGCTTCTGTTTGTGTCACTGCCGTTATTAATACTGAAGTTGGACAAGGAATAATCCCTGTTATTGTTGAACCTATTCTATCCTCACATGTGTTAGTACCATCTGTTACTGAAAAATCAATTAAAATAGATAAATCTCCAAATGTATTTAATGTTGGAATAGCAAAGTTAAATCCTCCTGGAGAACTTTGTAATGCAGGTACATCTACTGTAGCAGTAACTGATACATTATCATCATCAGTAATAGTGATCACACTAGCACCCACTGAACTGTTAAAAGTTCCTGGAATACTTGAAGCATTAAAGTCAAAATTAATTGATGCAATTATGCCTGCTGCATTTAACGTAGAAGTTGCTGTATATGCAAAAGTTACTGAATCACATCCTGAAGGACAACAGTTATCTTGTATTGCTGAAATAGCACTATACATATCATCTATTACTACCCAAGCATTTTGCATGGATTGTGCTAATGTAGATGGAGCATTATTCCAACCTGTAAAACTTCCATAAGAAGTATTAGGTAAAGTTAATGATGCTGACGTTCCTTGTATTGTTGTTTGTGATATTGCTGAATTAATAGCAGCTGGTAATCCTACTGCTGTCTCTAAAGCACAAAATCTAGCTTCAAGGGCTAGAAGTAATACAGAAACATCTGTCAAGTTTCCTACATTAATTATACAAGTTGGTATAACTTGTTTCTCTGCAACTACACCAGAACATGGTAAAACACATGCTTCTAAAGTAGATATTCTAGTATCATAACTAGTAAGAGTTGTATTTATAAGTTGAATACTTTGTAGGTTAGTACATACCTGTTGAGCTATTAGAGTAGCAAACTCATCCAAACGTAGTTCAGTAACAGGATTTCCATTAGCATCATTGTATTGTAAACAAGCAGGTAACACCATCATTGGTAGATTACTTTCTACTTGTGATTCTGAACTCAACCTAGATGTTGGTTGAGGCACTTGACCTGTACCAGTATTATCACATATTTGAGTAACCATTGCCTGTAAAACAGGAACTAATGTAGTAGGTGTAGTACCTTGTATATTAAGACATGTCAAATCTAATCCTGATAAATTTGGATTAGCATCAACACCATTGGTAATCATATCACATACCTTTGTAGCTAATTTTGCTGTTACGTCACTAATAGAATCACCATTGCATAAATCTATGCAGCTGATATCTGGCCCTTGCCATATAACGCAATTAGATGATATATTATTACATCCGTTTGTTGTGGCACTTGAATTTGTTGGAATCATAGATACTTATTTTTTACTCTAATGCAATGTCTGGTTATAAACTATACATTAATAATATACAAAAAATTTTAAAACCAAACAAACAATGCTCGGTTTTAAAATTTTTAAATAAGTAAATATGTAAGGAAGTATTAGGCTACTACTTCTGCATTTTCTTCTACTTCAGATAATGTACCGTCTTCTAAACTAATATTAACAGATCCATATTTATCCTCCAATGCAGTTGTAGTATCTTTCCATTCTGCTTGAAGCTCAGTATGTCTTGCACACAATGTATTTTTTACTAATTCAGCATTACCTATATTCATCAACAACGTGTTGATTTTTTGTTGAAGATCTTTTACATCTTCTAGCTCTTTCTTAGTGAGCTTTTTTGCTTTTGATTTTGCCATTTGACTTTGGTTTTAAATATATTAATATAATTCAAAGATAATTAAATTTTATTTATTTCCAAGGAAGATCATCAATTATTTTTACATCAGGAAATAATTCATCCTCAATCATTTGTGAAAGGTGCTTTAAATAACCCTCTCTTATATTCTTTTTCAAAAAAGCAATTACTTCTGATTTAGTTAATTGATTATAGTCTTTTAATAAAATTGGATCTTCAACATCTTTAGGTATAATAAATGATCCACTAACAATGTAATTTCCAGGCTTAATATCTTTCTTTAAACTTTTTGGAATAACTAATGTACCCTTGTAATCAAAGAACACTTCCAATAATATATTATTTTTATTAGCAATAAACTTTGTTATCTCAATACTATATCTAATAAATGGCTTTTCAATTTTTTTAGCAAAAGGTTTTTCAATAACTTTAGTAACTTTAGGTTTTCTCTTAATTGCTTTCTTTAACACAGGTTTCTTTACTTCAGGTTTCTTTGCCACAGGTTTTTTAACAGCTGGTTTTTTACTAACCACTTTTTTCTTAACCACTTTGTTTTTTACCTTTTTCTTTGCCATTGTTTATTGATTTAATCTATTATTTCTTACACAGATTCGTAGCAGATACTCTACTATTACTATCTATTTGTATCCAGTACCCATTACCTATTTTACTATATCCCGCAGATAAACCTGTTGAACAACCTGAATTACTATATACATAATCTCCTGTAGTTGGAAAACTACTACTACCATCATGATAGTATGTTTGATTTACTGTTGCTTGACATGCAAGACCATCACTAGTTTTTACTGCAGTACTACTGTACATCGTACATGTACCTGCAGATGCCCCATAAAAATCACTCATCTGAATAGCACCAGATGCAACACCTGCTAAATTTCTAAAATTAGTTTGACCTAAACTAGAATTAGCATTCTGTGCTAAACCAAGTTCTACGTTAATAGATCTGTTAGTAGATGTACCACCTATAGACATTGTTCCACTACTTGCTAAGGCCATCTAATTGTAATTTAAGTTCATCTATTTGTTTCTGTTGGTCTTTTACTGCTTCTATAAGATACCCTACCAGGTTACCGTATGCTACAGATTTCATGCCATCCTCTTTCTCATTAGTCATTACTAATTCAGGTGCAACTTTTTCTATTTCTTGTGCAATAACACCAGAACCAGCTTTACCATCTTTAGTGTATGAGACACCTCTCATATCTAAAACTTTAGAACCATCTAAAGTTTCTATATTATCTTTTAATCTTTCATCAGAGAATGCAGTAATATTACCAGTAGCAGTAAAGTTTCCATTATCCGCATCAAAAGTAAATCTTGTTGCATTACCACTATTCCCATCTCTTATCTTAAAGTCTTCACCATTGTTTATATCCATAAACATATCAGTGCCACTAAAGAACATTTCTACATCATCACCAGTTCCAAAACGTAATATATCATTATCAGCTAAATCAATGACTCCTCTAACATTCAGTGTACTGAGAACAGTCCAGTTTGTAACTGAGGTATTATCCCTATTCATAAATGGCAAATCTGCCAAAGTAAAAGCTCTTGTTTCACCACCACCAGAAGAATCTAAACCAATCATTACTAAATCATCAATTTCTGCTTCTCCACTACCACCAGGACAATCTGCTATAATACCACTACTACCATAGTCTACATTTAAAGTAACTCCTCCACTACTTCCACCACCTGTTAATCCACTACCGGCAGTTACTCCTGTAATGTCTCCTACATTAGTTGTATAACCAGCTCCGTTAGTTAATTGATTATTATTAGTAATAGTACAGTTTAATGTTACAGTACCACTTGTACCACCCCCACTCATTCCTGTTCCTGCAGTTACTCCTGTAATATCTCCTAAATTATTAGTAAAAGGAAGATTACTCATAGTTGTTTCAAACACATTACCAACAGAATTTGCAATAAGTAAAAAATCTCCTGTTCCAACTGCACCAGAAGCAGTTGGTGCTGCTTTTATAATGCTATCAGTACCTAAATAATCAACACTAAGAGTAGGTGTACCTGATGTACCTCCCCCTGATAAACCTGCTCCTGCACTAACACCGTCTATATCTCCAGTACTACCTGTATTAACAGCTGTTACTCTACCATAAGCATCAAGAGTGATTGTATCAATTTTAGTACTGTTTGATGTAGAGCCGTAACTTCCAGCTCCTGCTCCCCCAGTAGCCATGTTTAACGTAACACTTCCAGATGTCCCACCACCAGATAAATTTGTACCAGCTACAACAGCTGTAATATCACCTTGTGGAATATTTGGAAAAGAAGCTAAGTTTCCGTCACCTCTTACATACTGTGCAGAATCTCCTGCCATTGTAATAGCAAGAGTACCTGATGAAGTTACTGCTGAACCTACTTCAAACGCATTTCCTCCATGAGATATACCTACGCTTGTAACTGTACCTGTTGTTGAACTTGTACCTGCTCCTATAAAAGCTCTAATAGCAGAAGGACTACTACAGTATCTTGTATAGTTATCTGTACTATTATTAACCCTAAAAGCTATTGCTCCAGATATAGTACTTTGATTTGCATAATTAGCTCTAAGCAATCTAACATTAAGATCTGCAGATGAATCTCTATAAGCAATAGTAGAAGCTGTTGCAGCAGTTGTTGCGTTAGATGTTACTGTAAATGTACTATTACCACTTTGATTTGCAGTTGCACTCATTGAACCACTTAATCCATTACCACTTGTAGCACCATTAATTTGACCATTACCAACAGATGGTATTGCTGGAAAAGTATTTAAAGAACCATCACCTCTTACATACTGGCTAGTTGTACCTTGCCAAGGTAGTTCTAAAGTTCCATTAGTACTTACTGTTCCTGATAAACCTAATGAATTTCCATCTGTTGTAGCCCTAACACCTGTTACAGTTCCTTGTGGATTACTAAATGATGTAGTTAAAGTACCACCATCTTGTTGTGTAAGTGTTAGTGTTATTGTAGAAGAACCTGAATCACTAAATGCAGTAATCATGTTATCATATGCAGAATTAGATTCCGCAGAACCACCACCACTCCAAGTAACTGCACCACTAACAGTTAAAGCATTTGATGATGTATTAAATGTCAGACCACTATCACTTGTAATATTTGATGCACTGTTCCATACTGCAATTCTACCAGATGAACCACTACCTGTTACATTACCAACTTGTGAGTTATCTATTTTTGTCCATGTTGTATTAGCAAACACAGCCCAATCACCTATTGCCCAGTCTGTTATTCCATCTAAGTTTGTGCTACCTGCAACAGACACTATATAATAGTCTCCTGATGTGCCTGTACCACTTGATAATTGTGGTGAGTTTGTACTTGCGTTCCAAGTGTCTACAAATTGTAATACTCCTGTAAGAGCTGTATCAATAGCTGTTTGAATTTGTGCCCCAGTTGCTAATTTAGTTGATGAAGAACTTACCGTCCCTGTGTTTGGTGTTAATGTTACAGATGTAGTACCACTCTTAGTTAGTGTGTTTGTATTACCTGAACTAATTAAATTTACTTGTCCTGTTGCACCTGTTGTTACTGCTGTTACTCTTCCATATGCATCTACTGTAATATTATCTATCTTATTGCTATTTGATGTAGTACCATAAGTTCCAGAGCCTATACCACCAGTTGCCATGTTGATAGTAATTGTTTCATCAATACCTTGATTAGTTGTAAAAGTACCACCAGTAGTTAAATTTGTACCTGCTTCTATAGTTATAGCTGCATTGTTTACTGTTGGTAATGATGCTGAGGTTATAAAATTTGAATCATTATTAAATATGCTTAATCCTATTTCACCTGCAGCTTTTCTACGTTCTGCCCCAGAATCTAATACTATAAACTCGTCTGTAGCAGTCATACCCGCTGTCATATCAGTAAGTTCTGATAAATCTAATGTAACAGCAAATGCAGAATTGCCTGACTGATTAGCTGTAAATGTTGCACCACCATCAAGACCTGTACTTGTGGTCATAGTAAGCGTTCCATTATTAACTGTAGGTATAGTTGGAAAAGAAGTTAATATACCTTCTCCGTTTATATAATCTGTAGAAGCACCTGTAAATTCTAAATCAAATGTTCCGCTTGTTGTAATTGTTTGTGTAGATCCACCACTTATTGTAATAGCATCACCATCAATCATTGTAGTTACACTTGTAACAGTACCTTGAGGTGAACCTGAAACTGCATTGTCAACATAAGTCTTGTTTGCTGCGTCAGTTCCTGCAGATACAGTATCTACACCTGTTATTCTACCTGTTCCATTTAAAACTATATCACCCCCAGTAACAGTTAAATCTCCTGTTACAGTTACACCAGCACTAGATGTATTTAATCTTTCAGCTCCATCATAATATAATCTTACTTCACTATTTTCTATCCATTGTAAAAGCCACTCACCTTGTTGATCATCATAAATACCACCTGTAGAGCCATCACCCATCAACGAGAAAATAAACTCATTGGATGTATTGCCTATTTGTAAACCTCCCCAACCAGATGTTTCACTATTAATATATAGTAAGTCAGATCTGTCT
>Ga0213868_10000177_pt1 | contig 57716 bp, 59 predicted proteins | sample PICome_9_FD_160087 | JGI IMG/M metagenome (GOLD analysis project Ga0213868, IMG submission 160087) | Coastal seawater microbial communities near Pivers Island, North Carolina, United States - PICO127 | ecosystem: Environmental > Aquatic > Marine > Coastal | place: USA: North Carolina... | reverse complement strand
TTGCACTATTTACATACGAATATAATAATTTGCAGTTCCAAGCTACTGATCCAGACCCTTACAGAGGCGGGGTTGCAAATATTCCAGAGTCTGAAATGTCAGGACTTGAAGTGGAGCTAACAGCTTTATTATCTGACACTTTACGAATGGATCTTAACCTATCTTTCCTAGACTCAGAAGTCACTTCAGATTATGAGGTTTTGGATAATGTGGATGCATATCAATACTTTTTTGGCCAAGAAGATCTTAGGTATGGCTTAAAAGAAAATGTTAGAGGTAATAAGCTTGCCAAAAGTCCAGAGTTCACCGCTGATCTAAATCTAATATATGAAACAGAGCTTTCTTCAGGAGATGAATTTAAAGGAATGTTACAGTTTGTTAGAAGAGGTGAGTTTCAACAAAGAGTCTCTAATAACCCAGCTGTTGATGCTATAAAAGCATATGACATCTTTAATTTAACTGCTAGCGTTGACTTTACTGGTAAAAATTTAGGAATAGACTTTATGCTACTTAATATTGCAGATGAGGGCGGTGTTAACTCCAGCATGACTGATGTATTTGGAGTTGCAGCCACTGGTCTAGAATATATTCCTCCTCGTCAATTTATGGTCAGAGTTAGAAGAGAATTCTAAGGTTAATTTTTATATCAATTTTTCTTCAATTGAGACTATGTTATTATCAAAAAACATAGTCTCAATCCTTTTTTATACAAATGAAAAAAACTTTTATACAAGCTGATGAGCTACTCAAGGATTCTTTTAAACTTGCATGGCAAGTATTCGAAAGTGGTTATAGGCCTGACTATATAGTTGGTGTTTGGAGAGGTGGTGCTCCGATAGGCATTGCAGTTCAGGAGTTTTTAGATGTATTAGGCATAGACTCAGATCATATAGCAATAAGAACTTCCTCATACTCAGGCATTGATGAGCGAAGCAAGACAGTTCAAGTTCATGGACTTAGCTATGTTATAAAGAAGATTGAATCCGAAGACTCATTACTAATTGTTGATGATGTTTTTGACACAGGCCTATCTATAAATCAAATTATTGAAGATATAAATAAAGCCTGTAAGAAGAATACACCTGAAATTAAAATAGCTACTCCATATTTCAAACCAACAAAAAACAAAACAGAAAGAAGACCCGATTACTATATTCATGAAACTGAAAGTTGGCTTGTTTTTCCTCATGAACTTCATGGCTTAACTATTGAAGAAATTACAGAAAATAAGCCAGAACTAATAGATCTAATTCCAAAGATATCTGAATTATTAAATAAGTGATCGACTTTAAATCCCTACTATCAAACAATAATGTCATTGGTTGAGATAAGGGTAATAATAATAGTGTACCTAAGTGCATTTCTTCCATTATTAGTTTTATTCTATTTATATAAAGTAAGTAAATTAAAAAAAAGTTATTTAAATATTTATATTTTTTCTTTTATTTTTTGCGCTCTTGGCTGGGAGGTTTGGTTTACATATGGTTTATTTGGCGGCGACCCGGTTGATTTAAGAAGATCTGATATTCTTAATTTTTATATACCTAAAGATTTTAATTGGATCTTAAATTCCATGGCAGATGCTGGAACAATAAGCCTAGGAGGCTTGTTTCTTTCATCTAAAATTTCAGGAAAAGATTTCTTAAGTTGGTCATGGAGTTTCTTCTTTATTTTTTTTACATGGTGTCTTGTACAGAATTTATTTGTAGAGATATTTTTATATTTTGATCAGCTCTCAATAGGAAAAACTCTTTCATGGGCTCCATTTTCCCCTACAGGATCTTGGTTTAATCCAGTCCTTTTTGAATATAGTGATAGGACTATTCATCTTCAGACACAATTGCCATGGATCATTATGGCTCCTATATTAATGAAGGCAGCAATATTTTTTAGAAGTAACGAATTATAGATATTAGATCCTCGTTCACTCTACGCTTGTATAAGCAACTTATAATTGAGATGATATTCTAAAAATATAGGGGAATTTACAATGTCTTTTACACTTAAATTAATAACATTAATACCTGCAATAGTATTCTTAATAATTGGTATAGGTTGGGTACTAACACCTGAATCTGTTGCACCAAACTTTGGGATGACGGTTTTTACTGGTTTGGGATTGAGTTCGCAGATAGGAGACCTTGGTAGTTATTTTATCTCAATAGCTTTAATGATTATTTATGCAGTAAAAACTAATAATGTTAATTGGTTGTACCCTCCAATACTACTTTTACTCCTAACTGCTTTATTTAGAACATTAGCAACTTTAATTCATGGAGCTCCATTTGCCATAGACATGATAGCAAGTGAAATAATCTTCAGTGGAATTCTATATTCTGCGATTTATAAATCCAACGACAGAGAATAAGACCATGGAATATAGAAAATTAGGTAATTCTGGTCTTAAAGTATCTGAGTTATCTTTTGGGTCTTGGGTTACTTTTAACAAGCAGGTAGATACCTCTCTTGCAGAAAGAATGTTTGGAACATGTTTTGATGCGGGGATAAATTTTTTTGATAATGCTGAGGGTTACGAAAGGGGTATGTCAGAGATAGTAATGGGAGATGCTTTAAAAAAACTCCAAAGACCTAGGGATTCATATTGCGTCTCTTCTAAAGTCTTTTTCGGCGCTCATGAAAACCCAACTCCGACACAAATGGGTTTAAGTAGAAAACATATCACTGAGGCCTGTCATCAGGCTTTAGATAGATTAAAAGTTGATTATCTTGACCTTTATTTTTGCCATAGAGCCGACCCAGATACACCAATTGGAGAAACAGTCTGGGCTATGCATAATCTTATCCTCCAAGGAAAAGTTTTGTACTGGGGCACCTCAGAGTGGGCAGCTCATGAAATTGAAGAAGCTCACAGATTTGCAGAAGATAATAACTTAACTCCACCTTCCATGGAGCAGCCACAATATAACCTTCTTGATAGAGATAGGTTTGAAATTGAATACAATGATTTATTTCTAAAACGTGGTATGGGTTCTACTACATGGTCACCGCTGGCATCTGGAGCATTAACAGGAAAGTACCTTAATGGAATTCCTGATGGCTCGAGAGCTTCTTTAACAGGCTATGAGTGGCTTAAAAAGCATATGATAGAGTCTGATAGAGGCAAAGAAAGAATGGACAGGGTATCGAATTATATTCAAATCGCTAATGAATATAACTTAAACCCTTCTAAACTAGCTATCGCGTGGTGCTTGCTAAATAAAAATGTATCAACAGTAATCTTGGGTGCATCTAAGCAAGAGCAATTAGAAGAAAATCTATCTAGCATCGATCTAAAATCATCAATAGATGAAAACCTTGTCAAAAAACTTAGCAATATTTAAAGCACATATTTCACACTCAAAATGAATAATAATTGTGGACGCCTAATGATAGATATAGAGGGAACCAGCCTTTCTTCTTCTGACATTGAGCTAATAAGCAATGATCAGGTTGGTGGTTTAATATTGTTTGAAAGAAACTTTAATTCAAAAGAGCAAATTACTAATTTATGTTCTGACATTAAAGGCATTAAAAAGAATATTCTAATTTCAGTCGATCAAGAAGGGGGAAGAGTCCAAAGGTTTAAAAATGGATTTACCAGACTACCCTCTATGCAGGCCTTAACTAATTATGCACATAGCATTAATGACATAAAGATATTTAGAGAGGTTGGTTGGTTAATGGCTGCTGAGTTAATAGCTGTTGGAATTGATATTAGCTTCGCCCCTGTTCTTGATGTTGATAGGAATACTAGCAGCATAATAGGAAACAGAGCATTTTCAGATGTACCTTCAGATGTTTCTATGGCTGCTAAAGAGTTTATTATTGGAATGAATGAAGCAGGTATGGAAGCAACAGGAAAACATTTTCCTGGTCATGGAGGTATTTTTGAAGATAGTCATTTATTGCAACCCCAAGATAAAAGAAGCCTAAAAGAATTAATGACACATGACTTAATCCCATTCATGGAATTGAAAGATGCTTTAGGAGGGGTAATGTGTGCTCATATTTTATTCTCTGAAATTGATCCCTCAACTGCAGGATTTTCTACATTTTGGATTGATGAAATTTTAAGAAAAAGAATTGGTTTTAAAGGCGTAGTTTTTAGTGACGACCTAACAATGAAGGGTGTGGGTGACTATTCCTATAAAGAAAGAGTGAATTTATCTCTATCTGCAGGATGTGACATGGTGCTGATTTGCAATAACAGAGATGGAGTGAGGGAAGCAATTGAATATATGGAAGAAAAAAAACTAGATGGTTCTGATATTATTTCTTCAATGCTTTCGCATTCAAGCCTATCATGGGAAGAGTTAAAAAATAGCGATAAAAGATCCAAAATTAGAAGGGATCTAGCTAATATAGAGAGGAATTAAATTATGAGAAGAGTGGTTACAGGACATAACGAAGAAGGGAAATCTATAGTAAGTATTGACGGCCCTCCTTCTTGCTCTATAGGAGAAGAAGTAGGGGGATTGTTTGAGTTATGGAATACTGATGGGTCTTCAATTGACACACGAGACGCAACAGACAAAGCCGATACCGAGATACTTTTGTCTCCTCCAAAAAATGGAACAAAGTTTAGGTATTTTCAGATCAACCCAACACCAAAGGATGTTCCAGATAGTATTCTTCAAGATATAGCAGCTGAGGCATTTAACAAAATAGGGGCTGCTCATTATAGAGTTGATACATCCAAGCACCCAGCTATGCATAAAACCGATACTATTGATTATATTATCCTTTTAAAAGGTGATATAACTCTTATTCTTGATGAGGAAGAGGTGGACATAAAACCTCACGATGTTGTGGTTCAAAGAGGAACCAATCATGCATGGGTAAATAATGGCTCTGAGCCAGCTCTTCTAATTGCCGTTCTTATAGATAATGATTTAACTTAGAGTTAAAAACCAGCCTGACCTTCAGATATTACTTGGTAATACTCTTCATCTAAAGATACATAAGAATCGCTTTTAGGCTTTCTAACAAAGATTTTATCTTCAGAAACTTTGTCTAGATGAAAGGCTTCCTCTCGTAACTCATTTTTCTTAAGCTTAAATGTTCCAGTGGTCTCTAATTTTGGAGTTACTCTAACGAATACAGGTCTTGCATATGCAGGCAGCCTATCATCAACAAAAGCTGAGAATTTAGACCAATCAAAGTTATCTAAATTACAATTAAAAGCAACCATTCCTGCTCTACCTTCGCTATTAGCAACCTTAACACCAAATACATTAGCCATAGTCACATCTTCATATGTATTAATAATTTCAGCAACTTCATTTGTTGACACATTCTCAGATTTCCAGCGGAACGTATCACCAATTCTGTCAACAAACTGGTAATGAGTTTTACCCAGAGCAAAGCCAACATCTGTTGTTTTGATAAGGTCACCGGTATTAAACCAGGCATCCCCATCTTTAAAAACATCTCTTAAAACTTTTTTCTCACTAGCTTCTTTATCTGTATAGCCGTTATAAACAGCATTTGGACCAATTTCATTTATAAGAAGACCAGGTCTATCATCTTTTATTTCAATACAATTTCCTGAATCATCTTTAATAATTTTATCTTCAGCTACATCATATTCAATTAAAGCCACTCTAGCATTTGCCATCCCTATAGTTTTATCCTTATTTAGGATATTCATAAACATGGCATTTCCTTCACTTGCTCCATATATTTCAACAATTCTATCCACATTAAATCTGTGTCTAAAGTCGTCCCAAACATCTGGACGCAAACCATTTCCAACCATTTTTTGAATTGGATTATTTTCTTCTTCCTTGCATTTTTCTTGAACGCTTAAGTATCTACACAATTCACCAACATAAACAAATGCGGTCGTATTAAATTTTTGAGCCTCCTTCCAAAATGATGAGGCAGAGAACTTTCTTTTGATAAATGTAGATGCGCCAACATGGACACAAGCACAAAGGCCCAACATTAATCCAGTTGAATGATACAGAGGAAGGCAATTGTACATACAGTCATCCTCATCCATGCGATAGCCTCCCATGGTGATGTTCGTTGAAGCAGCAACAATTTTCATATTCGGAAAAAGAGCAGCTTTTGGTACACCAGTAGTTCCTGATGTAAAAATATAAAATGCAGTATCTTTTGCTTTAACTTGATTGGTTTCAACTAAATTTTCAAAATGAGAATAATCTAAAGAATTCTTAATGTCTGAGGCCCATTGTGGGCATTGATTGTCATTAGTATCTTCAACCCAAAGAATATCTTCTTTATTCTTAATATCTATTTCACCCAAAACTCCTTCTAGTGAAGTTGCCAATTCTTCACCAAAGATGCATTTCTTGGAGCCTGATGAATTAATACAGTGAATAAGAGGCGCACCAGTTAGACTAGTATTTATTAAAACACCTATAGCACCAATTTTATTAAGCGCAAGAATAGATATCACAAAGCTTGGTCTATTTTCCATAAAGAGAACAACTTTGTCTCCATGTTGAACACCCTCATTAATAAGCTTATGAGCTAAAGCATTAGAGGCCTTATTTATGTCTTCATAGCTCCATTTCTCATTCTCGAAATATAAAAAAGGTTTATTACCAAATTTAACTACTGATTCCTGGAACGAGTGAGCAAGCGATGCTTGATCATCAGGTTTTGGCCATTGGTATCTGAGTAAAGGTATTATGTACCTTAGCTCAAAGATAACTCTAAAAAACTCCTTAATTGAAGCAACCATAGCTACATCCCCCCGATATAGATTTATAATTATTTGATTGAAGTAATTATAATTTCTTCTGAATCTTTAGATAATATTAACATAGTGCCATCATGAGATGCAGTCCATTCTTGCATGATTTAATCAAAAACTCTGATAAGAATATCTTGAATTATTTATTTTAATACTCTCGCTTTGAAAGTATCTCCATAATTGTATAAGAAGTTTCATGTCCTGCATTTTGATTTTGACCTGTAACAAATCTCTTTTCATCATCTACAACAGTTAAATTAGCAAATATATCTTTAAATTTTGTCTGACTCTTGAAAGCTACCCCCGCCTTTCTTAACTCTGTCTCAGGATGTTGGGGTGTGAAGAATATACCTAGCTCCTTGAGTTGTTTATCTGTTACCCCAGTCATCTTTCTTCCTTTAATGAGAAGATCACCTTCTTTATTTTTAGCTTTGATAAGTCCTAAAACTCCATGGCAAACACCACCTATTATTGGCTCTTTTTTAGAGTAATATGCTGTTGAAATTTTATTGCCTAGCAAATCAGAGAAACCCAAATCATAAGCAGCACCCCACCCACCTGATAAGAAAATTATGTCATAAGCATCAAAATCAATATTTTTTATTGATAAGGAATTATCTAGCTTCATCATCAAATCTTTGTTTTTTAAGAATTTTTTATCTTCTTTTGTTTTTACAAAGTAGGGCAAGGGCTCTAACGGGATCACACCACCCTTAATGCTTGCAATATCAACAGATATACCTGATTCAGTAAATCTATAATAGGGAACAGAAAGCTCAGAAAGAAATAATCCAGTCGCTTTTCCAGTTGATTCATAAGGCTTGCTTAAAACACCATGATTTGTAGCAATAATTAAGGCTCTTTTGTCACCCAAAGAAAATATTTCTTCTTTGTGATCAGGATGAAGTCCAGCAGATACAAGCATTTTTGGAAGTGCCAAAAGCACAATGAATATAAAGATTATAGTTCCAATAACAATATTTCTTATTGTTTTAACCACGATAAGGACCCCTTAATTTAATTTATTTAATAATATACATAATATAGTTGAGTGTAAATTCTCGACAATTAGCATATATCTGTGCGATTATGCACAAATGGACTGGAGTAATTTAGAATATTTTTTAGCTGTTGCGAGGCAAGGGTCTTTAAGCTCAGCAGCAAAGGTTTTGAAAGTTAATCATTCTACTGTAGCCAGAAGAATAGATAGGTTAGAATCTGACTTGAATGTAAGGTTGTTCAGAAGACATAATAAAGGATATATTCTTACAGAACATGGTTTAGCATTAGAGCAAGAAACTCAAAAAGTTGATCAACAGGTTCACCAAATTCAAAGAGTTTTTAAAGACAAAGAGACTGAGTTATCAGGAAAGCTAGTTATTAGCAAGCCATCATCTGGGGGTATAAATATTACACCCCTTATTGCTAAATTTATTAAACAGTATCCAAAAATTCAACTTGATGTTCTTGTAGCCCATAACTCTGCAGATGTTGATAATTTTGAAGCTGATATCTCAGTTGTTTTAACTAACTATCCGGCAGAAGACATGATCGGTACAGATATGGGTTTACTCCCAATTTATATTTACGGCTCAGAATCATATCTAAGACAAAGCGGTAGATCTTCAATAGAAGACCTTGAATGGATTATCTGGAAAGATGAGTCTGGAAGAACTGATATGGAGGCAATAGTAAGAGGATTAGTAAAAGAGCCTTCTATCGTCCTCAGAACTAATTCGTATTCTGAAGTGTATCAATATATTGAAGAGGGTATTGGTGTTAGCATGACAAGCCCCATTGGGCTTCCAAAAGATAGTAAATTAATGCCATATAGAAAAGATAAGTATTCCTTTGATATTCATTTATGGTTACTATCTCATGCAGATCTGAGGAATAATGGAAAAGTTCAAGTGTTTAAAAAATTCTTTGTCAGAGAAATACAAGAATTTTTTGCAGATAAAAATAAGATGAATAAAAAAAAATAAGGAAATAATAATGAGCGCTGATAAAAAGTTTGATTTTGTTGTTTATGGAGCTTCGGGTTTTACTGGAAGACTTGTTGTTGAATATCTAAATTCAAAGTACTCAGGAGATACAAATATTTCTTGGGCTATGGCAGGAAGAAGCATTGATAAACTTAATAAAGTTAAAGATGATTTAGGCATAGAAGACTCAATACAGCTTATTGAGGTTGATAGTAATAATATAGACTCAATCAATTTAATGATGAGCAAGACAAAATGCGTGATTACAACTGTAGGACCATACCAGTTATATGGAAATGATATCGTTAAATCATGTGTTGAGACCGGAACAGACTATGTAGATTTATGCGGTGAGCCAGGCTGGATGCATGAAATCATCTCCAATCATGGCGAGAAAGCAAAAGAAACTGGTGCAAGAATAGTATTCTCCTGTGGCTTTGACAGTATTCCATTTGATTTAGGCGTTCTATTTCTTCAAAACGAAGTGAAAAAGCAGCTTGGTAAAACTGCACACAAAGTTCGATCAAGAGTAAGGGTAATGGAGGGAGAATTTTCGGGTGGCACAGCTGCTTCATTTGGGGCTACGATGGCATCTTTAAAAACAAATCCTGAGCTTTTAAATGTATTAGCAAATCCTTTTTCTCTTTCAGAGGGGTTTCAAGGACCCCAACAAGAGAACGATTCTAAACCAACACATGATGATGTTTTGGGAGTTTGGGTTGCACCATTTTTCATGGCACCTATTAATACAAAGAATATTCATAGATCAAATATGCTTTTAGGTCATTTATATGGTGAAGATTTCTTATATAACGAAATGTGGATTTCAGGACCAGGGGATGAGGGCAAAGAAATCGCTAAAATGATTGCGTCTACAAATCCAATTGGGGGGCCTGATGCTCCAAAGCCTGGGGAGGGACCATCAAGAGAATCTAGAGAGAACGGTAAATATGATGTTTTATTCTATGCAGACATAGATAACAAAATCATAAGCACTTCAGTTGCTGGTGATATGGATCCAGGTTACGGCTCAACTTCCAAGATGATAGCGGAAAGTGCTATATGTCTTGTTAAAGAATGCGAAGATTTATCTGGCGGTATATATACGCCAGCCTCATCAATGGGGACAAGGTTAATTGATAGGTTGATAGCTAATGCCGGGCTTACTTTTAATATCGAGTAATCTAGATGGCTGACTATATAATCTTTCATAATCCTAGATGCAGCAAATCAAGACAATCATTGGAGATTCTTAAGGAAAATAACAAAAATCTTCAAATATTTTTATATTTAGAAGAAACGCTAAGTAGAGAAATGATCAAAGATATCTTGAGTATTTTAAAACTAATGCCAAAAGAGATATTAAGGAAAGGCGAGGCTGATTATAAAACTAATAAATTATCTGATTTTGAAGATGATGATGAAAGACTTATAGATTTCATGATTAAGTATCCAAAAATAATTGAGAGACCAATTATTATAAAAGGCGACAAGGGAGTCATTGGCAGACCAGCTGATAATGTCTTAGATTTATTCTAACTCGCCTTTTTCTCTTAATTCTTTTCTAATTTTTGTTGCGCTTATAGAGTGAATATCATCACCAAAGGACTCTTCTTCAAAAACATAACCTACGCCTCGTCCAAATGAAATATTCGTAATATTTGGAACTAGCATTATTTCGTATTGAACACCTCTGGTAAATCCATCTCTAGCTAAGCCAGTCTCTATATTGCCGCAAACCTCATCCCAATTAAAAGGGTTATCGTCCTGACCATCTCCTCCAGAAGCTCCTTCAACATCCCTTACCTGAATAATAACCTGACCCGTTTTAATCACACATCTCTTAAATAAAGCTTGATGACCATCATGCCAAGGCTGCCACCTTCCAAGCATCTGAACAGTTGGCTTTTTCCAGTTAAACATTTTTTAATATAGCCTCTGCTATTTTCTTATGATTAGTATCATTCCTTTCTGTTACATGAAAATCAATATCTAAAGGTGAGGGATCTTCAAAAATTTTATTTGTGTCTTCAAATCGACCTTCTTTAATTGTATCCATCCATACTGTTATATCAGCATCAAAGTTATCTCTAGTTTTTTGTGTTGGGCAAACAAAATCACATATAACAACTCTCCCATGAGATTTTTCAAAATCAGCTAAAGACTTCATCCTCATACTCTGTCTTGATCTGCCCTTATCAGAAAAATCCCAATCATTGGACATTTCACGAACATTATCGGCGTTATACCAAGCAGCCTCTAAGAGAGGCTGAAGTCGAGCAGCTAGATATGTCTTACCACTACCTGGAAGACCCATTATCAATATTTTCATAGCTTTTTTATTGAAAAAATTTCATTATTAAAGAATATCTTATCCTGATTGAGAATTATTTTTTTTAGCTTTTTAATTTTCAGTTCATTTAAGTGAATTTTTTCAATTTCATCACTTGAAAGTTGAGCAATATAAAAAATATTTGCAATTTTAGAGTCAAGACTTGAGCTAGACATCTGGCTTACAACTTCACTAGGAATTTTTCTAAAGCCATACGAGTAATTTTTAGGTTTTGAAAACTTAAATTTTTTGAGAGCAAGATCATCTAAATTTTCTAAATTGGAAATAATTGCTTTTGCATCATCTGGAAAGAAATCTTTACTAATAGATGCTTTTTTAAAAATAGCATCTATTGAATCATTGCCAGCAGAATGAGTTATTACCATAACACCATCTCGCTTTAGCGAGCTTGATAGCGGCTTAATTACATTAGCAATTTTACCTTTTGTTGATGATCGTGATCTATAGGCCTGCGAGGCCAGAATAAAATCATATTCATTTCTTTGACCAACTTTAGGAATATATTTTTCAATCAGTTCTTTACAATCCTCTCTATATATATTTATTAAGCATGGTCTTACATAGGCAGTTCGACCACTTTCATCAATATCAAAACCCCAATTTTTATTAATAAAATTATCAAGCTTTTCCAATTGCTTTTCAAATTCAAATGCATTCCTGCCTTTTAATATTATATTTTTATTTATGACAGGAGTATTTTTAATATTTGGTTTTAAATCTCTAAGTTCAGAAAACTTCATATTTGTTAAAGTTACTGCTAGTTTAGGATGTTCAACAAATCTTTCTGGCATTTTAATAAGAGAATTAAAGACATCTTCAAAACTTATTTCTTTCCCCGTAATCAACAATAAAGAGTTTGGATAAACATCATGAAATTTTTTAATAATATTAGCAGTTATAGTTCCATCGCCAATTCCAGCATCTAAAAATCGAGTAATATTTTTTTTTGGCAGCTTGGATATGTAAGGATAGATTTGCTTTGAAATTATTTTTTTTTCATCTGTATTTTGAACAAAAGAAAGATAGCTTAACCTTGAATCATAAAATCTATTTTTTGGCATAATAAATTAATTTAATACTCTCTCGTATTAATGTATATTGAAATGACATTCTAATACGAAGGAATTAAGTAAAACAGTACTCACATAATACATACTATGCATATTAAAGATACATTCACTCTGAAAACAAACATCATTATAAAAAATAGGTTATGCAAGTCTGCAATGACTGAAGGTATTGCTAATTCTATGAATCATTGCAATCAAAGACATAGAAACCTATATACAAAATGGGCTAGAGGCGGGGTGGGGCTTTCAATCACAGGAAATGTTCAAGTTGATAGAAGGTTTATGGAGGGCCCAGGCAACGTATCTATAGAAAAAGATACTTATTTAGACCAACTTGATGATCTAAAAAGTTGGGCTGAATCCGGTAAAATAAATGGTACTCAACTTTGGATGCAAATCAGCCATGCTGGCAGGCAGACTCCCCAATCTATTGCCAAAGAACCATTTGCACCATCTCAGGTTCAATTAAAGATTCCTGGCAAAGCTTATGGTTTACCAAAAGAAATGTCAGAAGATGATATACAAGACGTTATAGAGCGTTTTGTTTTTGTTGCAAAAGTTGCAAAAGAGACTGGTTTTACTGGAATACAACTTCACTCAGCACATGGGTATCTTCTATCTCAATTTTTGTCTCCAGATATCAATCAAAGAGATGATACTTGGGGTGGATCTATTGATAACAGAGCCAAACTTTTATTAACTATTATTAAAAGATGTAAATATGAGTTAGGCGAGGATTTTCCTATATCAGTTAAATTGAATTCAACAGACTTTCAAAAGGGCGGCTTTAGCTCAGAAGATTCAATATATGTAGCAAAGCTGCTAGAGAATGAGGGGATTCATTTACTTGAAATCTCTGGAGGCACTTATGAGCAACCAAGATTAATAGGCCTCGACGATGTTAGCATTAACCCCGATAGAAGTATTAAAAGAAAAGAAAGCACAATTGCAAGAGAAGCCTTCTTTTTAGATTACGCTGAAAAGATCAGAAACAATGTCTCTATGCCCTTAATGGTTACAGGTGGATTCAGAACACTCGAAGGAATGAATAGTGCACTAAATAGTGGTGTGTGCGATATTATTGGGATTGCCAGACCCTTATGCGGAGATCCAAATGCGGCCAACAAGTTACTGGAAGGAGATATACAGGAATTACCATCATACGAGAAGACTTTGCAGATTGGCAGGGGAATCTTGTCAACCTCAAGTAGAATTCTTCAAATTCAAGCAATTAATGCTTTTTCACAAATGGCATGGTTTTATATTCAAATAAAAAGAATGGGCGATAACTTAAATCCATCTATGAAGCTTGGTATTTTGAAAGCTTTTTGGCTAAACAACAAAGATGAAAAGAAAGTTCTTAAAAATTTAGATCTATAATTACCACTATGATCAAATATATATTTACATTTTTACTTAGTATTTCAATTCAAGGGCATTCAATGACAATTGATAATGTTAATGATATCAGAGCAGATTGGCGTATAAATTCAGACCAAGTCATGGGAGGGGTGTCAGAGGTTTATTTTGATCAGCTTGATGATAATGGCTTAAGTTATTACAGACTCTCTGGTGATGTAAGGACTGCCAATAATGGCGGTTTTATTCAAGCCTTGATGCTGATAAATAATAATTTTGATGCATACAAAGGAATTAAAATTAAGGTGAGAGGTAACGGTGAAAAATATTTTATTTGGATAAGAACCCCAGCAGCAAGATTCCCATGGGATAGATATTCATATGAGTTTTATGCAACCAATGATTGGAAAGAAATTGAAATTCCTTTTAGTGATTTAACCAAGACAGCTTTTTATATGCCTAGAAGTTTAAATAAGAGCAAAATTCGAACTATAGCAGTAGCAGCATATGGAAAAGATATGTTAGCTCAAGTCGATATTGCCAATATAGAGCTATTCTAAATTTCTTATGTTTTCCAGTGAAGACAAAAAATTCATGGAAATAGCTCTAGAACTTGCAGAGAAAGCATTAGTTGAGAATGAAGTCCCAATAGGTGCAGTTGTTGTTAAAGATAATGAAATTATTGGCAAGGGTTACAATCAAGTCATTCAAAATAATGACGTTTCTTCTCATGCAGAAATAATAGCAATAAGAGATGCATCTAAAAAATCTTCTAATTATAGATTGAATGGCACAACAATCTATTCAACTCTTGAGCCATGTCATATGTGTGCAAAAGCTATCATGGATGCAAGAATTAGCAATTTAATATTTTCTGCGACAGAGCCTAAAACAGGGAGTCTTGTGTCTATTGATGATTTTTATAGTCGCGTTGGACTAAATCACAAAGTAAGTTTCACATATGGACTTTGTAAGGAGGAGTCTTCGTATTTACTTAAAAGTTTTTTTCAAGACAGAAGATAATTTTATATATCTTTCATCATTTTAGTATGAGGCAAACCAGTTTCAGATATATATACCCCTATTTTTTTATAACCACTTGATAAGTAAAATTTTAATGCTACATCTCTTGCATTTAGAATAACCTCAGAGCAATTTTTTTTAGATGCATAATTCTCAAGTCCGTGAAGTATTTTGAGCCCAAGACCAATCCTTCTATACTCTTGCTCTACACACATAAACCTTACTTGAGCTTGAGAAGGCGAGTTTAGATGCACTCTTCCAGCTGCTACTATTTTCGAGTCTTTAAGAGCTATTAAGTGAAAGCTTGATTCTTCGAGTGTATCAAACATCGATTCTATAGGCATATTTAAGGGCTTTCTTAAATTTTTCCAACGAAAGTGGCTATATTCCTCAAACTCTTTTTTTGATTTTGGGTTTCTAATAATAAGATCTTTCAATGCTTTAGAACTATATTATTTAAAGCTTTAAATCGACCCATACAGGACAATGATCGGATGGTTTTTCCATAGCTCTGGCATCATAATCTATGCCAGTTGATGTTATTTTATTCACCAAGTTTTCCGTTATCATTATATGGTCAATTCTAAGCCCTCTTTTAGGAGAATCATCAAAACCTCTAGATCTATAATCAAACCAAGAATATATTTCACTCTCTTCTGGGTTTTGATATCTCCATGAGTCAATAAATCCTAAGTCTTTGATGCTATTCCACATTTGTCTTTCTTCGGGCTGAAAGGATGTTTTTCCATCTCTAAGCCATCTTTTTGCATTTTGCTCGCCAATACCAATATCAATATCTTGCGGAGAGACATTGAAGTCACCCATAACAACTATGTTTGAATTCTTCTTTTGCGCATCAATAATATGTTGTTTTAGATCAGAGTAATACTTTCTCTTTTTTGGAAATTTTGTTTCATGATTAATATTTTCACCTTGGGGAAAATAACCATTCATTACCGATATTTCCTCTCCATTCTCTTCAAAAATACATTCTATAAATCGTTTCTGATCCTCGTCAGTGTCGTCTTTAAAGCCTTTAGTGACTGATATGGATTTCTTTTTACTTAGAATGGCAACTCCGTAATGTCCTTTTTGCCCCCAATACTCTGCATGGTAACCAATCTCTTCTATAACCTCTATAGGAAAATCGGGATCATTAACTTTTGTTTCTTGAAGACCAATAACATCTGGGTCTAAAGTGTCTCTTAAATGAATTAGTTGGTGTGGCCTTGCTCTAATGCTATTTATATTAAATGATATTATTTTCATAAACTTTATTTTACTTAACTGCGACTAAATTAATATAATCTTTAGCAATATTGACTGTCTCTTGAAGCATAAAATCTTTCTTTAAATTTATTCTATCTTGTCCATTACTTTTATTGGATGCCTCATATTCTTCGTAGTCTGAGAATAAAGATAAACCAAGCAATGATCTCCTATTATTTTCTGTCTCGAGCATCCAGGCTCTATTTAAAGTTTTTTGAGTCTCCCTTTCTTTAATATTTAAACTGAGAAATTTTTTATTCTTGTTCAAATCATATCTATTTCTAATCAACTGCAGATAATTTAGATTCGGATCATTTGCAAGCCTGTCTAAGAATTTATTTTGCAATTTTATTAAATCGCTATCGCTTAATTTAAATTGTTTATGTCTATAAGGCTTAATAGTGTCCCATTCTAATGCAGTGGGATATGAGCTCTCACCAATTGATTCAATGTCCCATGTTGCAGGAATTTCAATATTTGGAATTACACCCTTATTTTGAACACTTTTTCCATTTATTCTATAGTACTTAGACTCAGTTACCTTTATAGCTCCCTCTGAGATATCTTGCAAACTCTGAACAGTACCTTTACCAAATGTTCTTTGCCCAACAACTATTCCTCTTTTATAGTCCTGAATTGCGGCGGCAACTATTTCGGACGCAGATGCAGAGTACCTATTTACAAGAACAATAACTGGTTTATTCCATACTTGATTATTTTTTTGGCTTCCCCATGGTCTTACATAGCCTGATTTAAGTTTTACTTGAACCGTAGGGCCTCTTTCTATAAAGAGACCAATTATCTTATTTGCCTCATCCAATGCTCCTCCACCATTATTTCTAAGATCTAGTATTACTGCATCAATATCTTTTTTATTAAAATCTGAAAGGATATTTTCTATATCTCTACTACTACTCTTATACTCTGGATCTCTTTTCATATAAGCATTGAAGTCCATATAAAAAGAAGGCAAATCTATAATTCCAATCTGAATATCTTTATTATCTTCTTTAGAGTTCAAGACTTCAGATTTGACAGCTCTATCTTCTAACTTTACCTCTTCTCTTGTGAGCAGAACTTTCTTTTTAACATTTTCATTTAAGGAATCGCTTGATAAAAACTCAATCTCTACCTTAGTTCCGGACTTTCCTCGAATCAGGTCAACAACATCATCTATCCTCCAACCTATAACATCCTCATAAGATTCTTCATCACCCTGTCTAATGCTAATAACCTTATCTTCAGGCTCAATGAGCCCTGATTTTTCTGCAGGCCCTCCAGGAACAAGACTTACTATTTTTGTGTAATCATCCTCTAACCCGAGCAGAGCACCAATACCTTCGAGCTTTAGACTCATATCCATATCAAAATCTTCTGATGACTTGGGTGAAAGATATGATGAGTGAGGGTCAAACGCTTTAGATAACACGTTAACAACCAATGAGAATATATCCTCCTCTTTCTGTTGGTTGATTCGTTTAATTCTATTTTTATATCTTTTAGCTAGATTGTTAATTGGTTCATCTGAAAGTGATCCAGAGATCATTAATGATAAAAGATCATTTTTAGTTTGTTTCTTCCATAAATTCTTTAATTCATCAATGTCAGCAAACCATTCATTGTCTTCCTCATAAACATCTATTTTTTCATTTATAGACATATCAAAATTATTATTATTCACAAGGACTAGCTGAAATTCAGAGTATTCTATTAGCCTTTTAAAATATAAATTGGAAATCTTAAAGGCCAGCTCAAAGTCATATTCAGATTGTTTCTCTAAAGATTTCTTTACGAAATTATCGACCTCTTCCTTAAGAAAATAGCTTTTACTATCATCCAGTCTATCAATCAAACTTTCGATAAAGTCATTATTGGAAACCCTATTCGATACATTCCCAAGATAATGTTCTTTTTTGTATTTCAGAACTATTTCTTTTGATAGGGCTTTTTTCTTATCAGATAACTCAATTTCTACATATTCAGCACTAACAAAACTTACTAGTAAAAGTAATAAAATAGACTGCAAAGGATATGATTTAAATGTCATAGAGCTTTATATTTAATTAGAAGCCTTGAATTTTAGCAGCTTCTTCTCTAATTAACTCAGGCGAACCTAATAATTGCCTATTTAATCCAATCCGCTTGAACCAATAATGAATACCCATAAGATCTGTAAAACCCATTCCCCCATGAACCTCAGTTGCTTTCTTAGCAATTACTTTTGCTACCTCTGAGGTATGTGACTTGGTCTGACAGGCCATCAGCCTTGCTTCATCCGGCATGTTATCAAAAGCATGAGCAGCATGCCATAAAAGGGCATAACATGGCTCAAGGTCAGCTGTCATTTCTGCACACATATGTTTAACAGCTTGGAAAGAGCCAATGAATCTTCCAAATTGTTTCCTTTCTTTTGAATATTCAACAGCTTTATCTATTAAGGTTTGTGAAGCCCCAATACTATCAGCAGACAAAATAATTCTTCCAGCATCTATTGATTTTTTGATAGCTACGTCATTGGAGATAGTTTTTTCTAAGATATCTATATCAACATCATTAAACACAATCTCTGAGAAATTTCTGGTTTTATCAATGGTTGTTAATTTTATAACCTCAACCCCTTTATGATTAGTTTCAACGATTCCAATTTTGCCATTTTGATTAGACACAAGTAAATGAGTTGACTCTTCAATATCAAGGGTGAAAAGGGCGCTTCCACTAACCCTATCATTATTAATTGATATATGCGCATTTTCTCGAGAGCCAACATACTCTGTGAAAGCAACACCAAACTTTATGGCATTATCAGCAATTCCGGATAAGTATTTACTTTTCTGACCATCATTACCCCCTTCATTTATAGCAATAGGCGCCATAACATATGATCCGGTAAATGATACAGGCGCAACGCCAGAACCTAAACTTTGACTTACTGCCGTTGCAAATAAAAGATCTAATCCCAGGCCTCCATATTTCTCTGGAATAAGAAGCCCATTAATACCTAAGTTAATAAGTCCTCTCTGAATGTCTGCTTTCTTAGTATCATTACCACCATCAGAAATTAGCTTTATTACATCAAGAGAAGCCTGATCAGCTAAAAATTTTGATACATTTTCTTGAAAAAAGATTTGATCATCAGATAATCCAAAATACATATTTATACCTCTTTTACCTTTGGTTCTCTCGGCATACCTAGTCCTCTTTCAGAGATAATATTTTTTTGAATTTGATTGGTGCCACCACCAATAATCAAGCCTAGGTAATACATATATGTAAACTGCCATGAGCCATCATCTCTGATATGAGGACTGTCTTCATATAATGTCCCAATCTCTCCCATAATATCTATAGCTAAACCTTCTAGCTCATGCCTGATTTCCGTCCCTACAAGTTTCTGAATCATGGAGGCAATTTTTGTATCTTGATTAGAATTTAGTTTCGATGAAAGCACTCTTAGTGAGTTTGATTGAAAGGCCATAACCTTTCCCTGAATCTGAATTAATCTATCTTTAAAAACTGGAATATCGATAAGCCTTTGACCATTAACAGTTTCAGCTTTCATCATTTCTATCAAAGAATTAACCCTATTCATTGTTGCATTTGGATTTGTTAAAGATCCTCTCTCGTGTCCTAATGTTGCATTGGCTACAGCCCAGCCTTCACCTCTATTTCCAACTATATTGGACTCAGGAATACTAACGTCTGTAAAAAAGACCTCATTAAAGCCTGCTTTTAGAGTCATATCTACCAATGGCCTAACCTCAATCCCAATCGAATCCATGGGTATTAGAAGATAGCTTATACCAGCATGTTTATTTGCTTCAGGTTCAGTCCTTACCAGACAAAACATCATTTGTGAATATTGAGCAGTACTTGTCCAAATTTTTTGACCATTTATAACCCAGCTTCCATTTATTAGCTCACCTTTTGTTTGGAGGCTTGCAAGATCACTTCCCGCATTTGGTTCAGAATATCCTTGACACCAAATCATCTCACCAAGCAATGTTGGTTTGATATATTTCTTTTTTTGATCTTCAGTTCCTAACTCAAGAAGAGTTGGAACAAGCATATCAATTCCTTGCCCACTCATAGCAGGAGGTATCTTCGCATTTGAAAACTCTGTAGCAATAATTCGACTCTTAATAATATCTGCTTCGCCTCCGTAACCCCCATACTCCCTTGGGATCGATCTTGCAAAATAACCTCTTTCAATAAGAATAGATTGCCATTCTGTTCTTGTTATAGTTTTACCTTTATTGCTGAAAGATTGCCCTAAAGATACTTGCACCCCGTCACTAAAATTTACTCCTTTCCAATCATTACAAAAATCTTGAATTTCTTTTTTAAAATTTTTATATTCTGGCCCGTAGCTTAAATCCATTTAAAACCCTCTCCTAAAATTAGTCCCATTTTGGATCTCTTTTTTCTAAAAATGCAGCTATGCCTTCTTTTGCATCATTACTTTCAAAGCATTTTGAAATTTCTTGTTTTAGAAAAGGTAATGCCTCATCAAAACTTTTATTATCTTGCATTTCATATGCTCTCAGGCCTAGTTTCATTGTTTCTGGCGCTAAATTAACAAGATCATTTACAAGCTTTTCAACCTCTGAGTCTAAATCTTCAGCTTTTACAGATTTGTTAATTAATCCCCATTCTTCAGCTTTATCTGCATTTATGTAGTCTCCCCTCATAATAAAATCTAAACCGGCTCTTTTTGGCATTACTCTAAATAAACCAGCCATAACCATAAATGGCCACAAACCTCTTTTTATTTCAGGAGCAGAAAATTTTGCCTCCTCTACCGCAATAGCATGAGTAGCATTTGTTACCATCAACAATGCACCTGCTAAAACTGACCCCTGAATTTTACAAATTACAGGTTTATAAATATGTCTTAAACTCAGACTAATATCATTTGAATCAGGAATTATTGGTATATTTGATTGTGATTCTTCTTTATTTAAGTCTGCTCCAGCACAAAATATATCTCCTTTTGCATCTATTACCACAACCCTAACTGATCTTTCTTGTTTGGCATAAGCAAGTGCATAATTAATTTCATTCATCATTACATTATTAATAGCGTTTTTCTTTTCTGGCCTATTTAATGTAATTGTCATTGCATTATTTTTAATATTAATTCTTGTTGCCTCAAATATTAAACCTTCTAATGTAAGCTTTTTACTCATTTTCTATCTCCTCTAATAATATTTTTGGAACATCTATTATTTTAGCTCTCAAGTACTCACCTAATGATTTTGCTTGACCATCTATCCTGTTATTGGATGAAACCCCATCTTGAAGAATCCCGTGAATATAAAAATTTAAAGACTTAATATTGGGAAGGTCATGCCTATCAATATTGTATAAAGCAAGATCTGGCATCAACTCCTTCAGTTTCTTTACTGTTAAGAAATCATTCAAGAAAGAAAATGAAAAATCTGTTTTAGCCCAAACTCCTATATTTGCACAACCACCTTTGTCTCCTGACCTAGCCCCAAATAATAAACCCAAAGGCTTTTTTTCTAAACTTCCAACAGGAGCTGCCTTAATATTAATTGGCTGTTTTTGATAGAAATTTTCATCAAACCCTAATTGACTTGTTGGAATCACTTCAGTAGTTTTTTTATTAAAATGTACATACTCTTTAATATACTTACTATCCACAAGGGCTGGCCAATAAACAATTACAGGCCCTGGCTTTTTCGCAGTCCCAGCTGCAAAGAAACCAGGGTAATTCGCTAGAGAAAGCTCAATAATTTTAGCGCTAAAAAGCCTGCCTACTAATGCAGGGTCTTTAGATTTAACAGAAATAGATAAAGTTGCCATTGCTTCTTCATTGGAAGATGGATTTGGCTTATCGGTTCTATGTAGATTAATTGAAACCTCATCAAATTGATCTTTACCACCAACAGATGTGAAAAGTGCATCTGTAAAGGTTGCAGCTTTTTCTTCAATACCCAAACCTGTTAAAACCAAATCCATTCCATTTCTATAGCCGCCAGCAAGATTAATACAGGCCTTATGGCTGCTAGGCGGACTGCTTCCTCTGCAACCACTAACATAAACCCTATCAGGACCAACTTGCTCTATTTTTAAAGTATCAAAATGACTAACTACATCAGGATTTATATATGCAGGTGAGCTTATTTCGTATAAAAGTTGAGCCGTTACTGTCCCAACTGATACCAAACCGCCAGTTCCAGGATGTTTAGTTATTGTAAAACTTCCATCATTTTTTATTTCTGCAATTGGGTAACCAACATTATCAAAGCTTGGCACTTCATTAAAGAATGAATAATTGCCTCCAGTTGCCTGACATCCACACTCTATTATGTGACCAGCAGCTAACGCTCCTGCTAGCTCATCATAATCTGTTCTTGACCAACCAAATTTCCAAGCTGCAGGACCTATCACAACTGCTGCATCTGTAACTCTAGGACAAACAACGATATCAGCACCTTGATCTAAAGCCTCTTTAATACCCCAGGCACCCAAATAGGCATTTGCAGTTAAGGTTTCATGACCAGATGCTGACAGAGGTATATCTTTATCTATATTTGTAAATGATTCTCCAAGGTCATTTAATTCGGTAATTCTTGGCATCAGGTCATCACCATCTATATAAGCCACCTTGAGATCAACTGAGAGATCATTCAAAATAGTTTCAATCTCTTTAGCCATAGAGGAGGGGTTTAATCCACCAGCGTTTGTAATGATCTTAATATTGTCTAATGAACATTTCTTGGCTACATCTTTGATCTGTTTCAGAAAAGTCCCAACATATCCTTTATCCTCACCTCTTTGAATTTTTTGATTGAATAAAATGGTCATGGTTAATTCAGCTAAATAGTCGCCAGTTAAAACATCAATAGGCCCTCCATAAACCATTTCTTTTGCAGCAGATAATTTATCTCCATAATACCCACTACAGTTTGCAATCTTGATCACATTCTCACTCATATTTTTAATTTACCTTAATTCCATTTAAAATGATTTCAGTAATTGAATTTGCAGTTTGCTCAGGTGAGCTCGAAAGCTTCTTAGCATTATCATCCTTTGCAAAGTCTCTTCCTATGCTTCCCAGGAGCATTGCAAATGCCTGAGTATCAATATTTTTTATCTCTTTCTTTCTAATGGCTTCTTTTAAAAGTTCTTTTGAGAATGAAGTGATATATTTTTCATGAAAATCTATCATCTTTAATGAGTCATCATCACTTCCTAAGCTTTGGAGATAAACTTTAAATTTTGGCCCAACAGCCTGATTAACATGACGGAGATATTTCTTTAATTTTTCTATTGGAGAGTTAATGTTGGCGACTTCGTCCAAAGCTTCCTTGCCTAATCTCATAAGAATTCTATTAACAGTCATTCTAATGAGATGATCTTTGCTAGGTGATATCTCATACAAAGTTCTTAAAGATATTTTTAATTTGCTAGCAAGCTCAGACATAGTCTGCTTTGGCACACCTTGCTCGAGCATTAATTCAAGCTTGTCTATAACCTCTTTATGTTTAAAAGTTAAAGGTTTTTTTGAGTTGTAGGATTTCTCAATAGAGTTATTTAAGAGCATTTTTATTCCGTATCCATAACCATTAAGACAGCACCATTCTCAACTTGATCTCCTTTAGCAATATAAAGTTCATCAATCTTTCCATCTTTTGTTGCTTTAATAGAGTGCTCCATCTTCATTGCCTCAAGAATTACTAATTCATCACCAGCTTTTACTTTTGACCCTTTTTTGATTTTTAAATCTATAACTCTTCCTGGCATTGGCGCAACCAGACTGCCTTCTTTAACTTCCTCTTTGGGAGCTATAAACCTTGGAATCATATCAAATTTCACATCTCCAAATGGCATGTGTATAAGAATATTATTGTTACTAGTGGATATAAGTGAGAAGTGCCTTCTTCCATCAACTTCAATATCTATCCCATCCTCATAACAGTCATGTATGAAAACGCTTATACAATCATTAACCAATAATGATCCATCTTTTTTTGCTTTATAAGAGATTAGGATTTCTTCATTTTGATATTTAAATTTTATATTCTGTTTAGGCAGCCTTCCGTTGGTCCAGCCAGATGGGAGATGCCCAAGCACCTCATCATTAAATCTATTTACTTCTTGTATCCAAGTCGCAGCAATGGTTGCCGCATGAATAATTTGGTAATTTTTTAATATCAGCTTTGAAGATGGCTTAACTTTTTCTATAAAGTCAGTAGTGGTATTTCCAGCTAAGAACTCTTTTGATCTTAAGGTAGAGATTAAAAAATCTCTATTAGTAGTAACTCCTCCTATGTGAGCAGATTCAAGTGCCTTGGCTAATTTTAATGCGGCATCATTTCTTGACATAGCATGAGTAATAATCTTTGCTAACATTGGATCAAACGAAGTCTCAACAACAGATCCAGTCTCTACACCAGCATCCCATCTTGCATCTACTTCTTTGTTTTCTTCGAAGGCAATTAAGTAACCAGTTTCAGGAAGAAAATCATTACTTGGATCTTCTGCATACAATCTAGCCTCTATAGAATGGCCATTAGAACTTATATCATCTTGCTTATAATCTAAACATTCTCCAGATGCTATTTTTAGTTGTTCATACACTAGGTCAATTCCAGTTACTTCCTCAGTAACAGGATGCTCTACTTGTAATCTGGTATTTACTTCAAGAAACCAAAACTCTTCTGTCTTGTCATCAAAAAGAAACTCAACAGTACCAGCTGATTGATATTTAATTTTTTTTGCAAGTCTTATTGCCGCATCTCCCATTTTATTACGAGTTTCATCTGATATTCTTGAAGACGGAGACTCCTCAATAATTTTTTGATGCCTTCTTTGAATGGAGCATTCTCTTTCGCCGAGATGAATGATATTTCCTTGAGAGTCTCCGAGTACTTGTATCTCTATATGTCGAGATTTTTCTATATATCTCTCAATAAATACCCTCTCATCATTAAATCCAGACCTTGCCTCTCTTTGAGCTGCTTCTATAGATTTTTTAAGATCTTTTTTAGAATTAACTACTCTCATTCCTTTACCTCCTCCTCCTGCCGCTGCTTTTATTAAAAGAGGATAGCCAATATCGTCTGCTTTTAATGGGTCTGAGGTCATAGGAAGTGTTGCAACACCTGCCTTAAGAGCCAATTCTTTTGCTTTGAGCTTATCACCCATCACGGAGATAACATGAGCAGAGGGACCAACCCAAACTATTTTTTCTTTTTTTACTTTTCTTGCAAATTGAGCATTTTCTGACAAGAACCCATAACCAGGATGAATTGCTTCAGCACCAGTTTTTTTAGCCGCATCAATAATTGAATTAGCATCCAAATATCCCCCATCTTGAAGTCGAACAGATTCATCAGCAGCTTTTACAAACGGTGCGCCAGCGTCCGCATCAACATAGACTGCTATACACTTAATGCCCATTTCTTTTGCAGTTTTTATAATGCGAATAGCAATCTCGCCTCTATTAGCAATTAGTAGTGAGTTAAAAATCATAGTCTGAATACCCCATACTCTGTTGCTCCTTCTATAGGAGTGTTATTAACAATCGAAAGACAGAAGCCTATAACTGTTCTAGTATCTCTTGGGTCAATGATCCCATCATCTGTAAGCATGCTAGAGGCGACAAGACCGTGTGATATTTTTTCAGCTGCTTCTTCAACCATTTTTCTTATTTGAGCATCAAGCTTCTCATCAAATTTCTCCCCAGTTCTTTTTGCCTTAGCTTTTCTTACTATAGACATGACTTTAGCGATCTGTTCTGAGCCCATTACCCCAATTTTTGCAGTAGGCCATAAAAAGGTAAATCGATTATTGTATGCTCTTCCAGACATAGCATATGTTCCAGCCCCATATGAAGCTCCAACTATAATAGTGATGTGGGGAACATTCGAATTTGAAACAGAATTAATTAATTGAGATCCTTTTTTTATAATTGCCTGCCTTTCAAAGTCCTTACCAACCAAAAAACCAGTAACATTATGAAGAAAGATGAGTGGAATATTTCTTTTATTACATAGCTGAATAAAGCTAGCTGCTTTTTCAGCAGACTCAGGATATATAGGCCCATTATTACCAATTATTCCAACCTGATACCCATGAATACTAGCCCAACCACAGACAATAGTAGGGCCATAGAGCGGTTTGAATTCTTCATATTGAGAGCCATCAACAACTCTAGCTATAACTTCTTTTATATCTACTGGGGATTTAAGGTCTTCGCTTATTAAGCCTAATAGCTCTTCTTCATTATAAATAGGCTCTGATGGTATCTTTTTAGGCTTATCACCATTTTTTACCCAATTAAGATGAGAAACTACTTCTCTACATATTCTAAGGGCATCCATTTCATCTTCAGCAAGATAATCAGAAAGTCCTGATGTTTCTGAATGCATTCTTGCTCCACCCAAAGTTTCTGCATCGGAGTCTTCTCCAGTCGCGGCTTTAACTAACGGAGGGCCGGCAAGAAAAACTTGAGATTGGTTTTTAATAAAAATATTGTAATCAGACATACCGGGCTGATAGGCCCCCCCAGCTGTTGAAGATCCAAATACTACTGAAATTACAGGAATACGAAGTTTTGAAAGCTCGGTCATCTCATAGAAAAATCTTCCAGTCGCTGCAAAATGATCTTGTTGAAGTGTTGGTGCAATAGCTTCTTGTCCGCTTTTGCTTCCGGTACCCATGCTTAAATCACCTCCAGCAGATTCTACAAAGCTAATGAATGGAATTTTATTATCTCGAGAAATCTCAATAGCTCTTCTCCATTTTTCACCAACATAAACTGTCATAGCACCAGCTTTAACCGAAGGGTCGTTTCCAAAAATTACACACTCAACACCTGCAATAAGACCAATACCTGAAACACAACCACCACCAACTGTATAGTCAGTGCCGTAAGCAGCCAGAGGGCTTATTTCTAGAAAGGGACTATCATCATCAATCACATTGATAATTCTTTCCCTAATAGGCATCTTTCCTCTTTTGGCTAATCTTTCATGATGATACTTACCACCGCCAAGGTCAGCTTGATCTAGAAGGTCATCTATAAAATTAAGCTTCTCTAGCATAGAGCGCTTATTTCGGTTATACAAATCGGTTTTTGTATCTAAGTTTGAATGAATTGGTTGAGCAATATTTTTTGAACGCATATTAGATGTTTTTTATAAAATATAACTTATGGTAATATAATAGTATTAATATTACCAATGTTTAAAAGTATTATAATGACATTGTTTTAATTTTGGGTTTTTAAATGACTATTAAAATTTATACTTGCGAAGGTTCAAGGGGTATGCGACCAATATGGACTGCAGAGGAAATGGGCTTGGATTATGAAGTCAAGGTAATGCCTTTTCCTCCTCGCTTTCTTCATAAAGAATTTTTGGATATAAATATTCTTGGAACTGTTCCTTATTTGATAGATGGAGATGTCCATATGACAGAGTCTGTTGGCATGACTCAATATTTTGTTGATAGGTACGGCCCAACAGAACTAAAAGTAAGTGTAGATGAACCTGACTACGGAAGTTATCTAAACTGGCTAGCACACTCAGATGCAACTTTAACATTTCCACAAACAGTCTTTCTAAGATATACGCTACAAGAGGCAGGGGTTGCAGACAAGGCAGCCGAAGGCTATAGGCGTTGGTTTATTGCAAGGCTAAAATTATTAGAACAATCATTGGATGATAAAGAATTCCTATGTAGCAATAGATTTACCATTGCTGATATATGTGTAAGTTATGCATTATTTCTTGCTAAAACATTAGGTATCGATGAGGCCTTTAAACCAAATATCACAAGATGGACAAATATGTTATTTGAGAGAGATTCATTTAAAAAAACAATGGCTTATAAATATGAAGAATAAGATCAAATTTCCTCAAGTAAAACACAAGATCCCAATGTTTTTTTTAGTCCTAATTTTTAGTATCAATGCTTATTCAAATAAGGCTAATACTACAAATCATATTCAATCTATTGTTCTAGGGTCTGGATGTTTCTGGGGTGCTGAAAAAGGTTATGAGCAACTTGATGGTGTAATTGATGCTGTTTCAGGGTATTCAGATGGAAGAGGGGTTGAGCCAAATTACAAATCTATTATTAAATACAAAAATAAATTCAATGAAAATAATTTCGCTGAGGTTGTTGAAGTTACTTTTAATGCAAATCAAATAACACTAGAAGATCTTATAATTCATTTTTTAGAGTCGCATGACCCGACACAACTAAATAGGCAGGGCAATGATATAGGCACCCAATACAGATCAACAATCCTTTACACAAATAATAATCAAAAGCCTGTAATAAATAGGTTAATAAATGAGTATCAGGCTCTATTAAATGAAGCAGGTTATGGGAGTATTAAAACTTCTGTTAAAAACCTTACTAAGTTTTACAAAGCTGAAAATTATCATCAAGATTATTTAAAGAAGAACCCAAATGGTTACTGTCCTGATTTATCTACAGGAGTGGTGTTTAATAAAAGAAATATAGACTCAATAGATAACTCAAAACTTTTAGATGGTAAGCAAATTTTAGTAATTGATTCAAAGGGTTACTGTCCTTATTGTGAAAAATTTAATAGAGATGTTCTTAATGGCTATAATGGCACAATTCCTTATTCAAAAAGAACTTCAGATGAACTCAAGGGAATTAATCTTTCTATCCCTACTTGGGCGACACCAACAATTGTTTTTCTTGAAGATGGTCGTGAAGTTTTTGCGAAACAAGGATACATGAATCCTAAAGAATTTTATAAGGCATTAGGAGAATTTAAACTTGGAAAGACAGAGGCATTTAATGTTGCCTTTAATGAAGGCACAGATGCAAGATTTTGTAAGGAGTATCAAATTTTTAAGAATACTCCGGACGGTGTTTTTGTTGATAAATTATCCGGGAAACCACTTTTTAATACCAAAGACAGATTTGTTTCAAGGTCAGGGTGGCTTTCATTTACAAGGCCTGTAGAGGGATCTACCTATGAGCTAGCTGATAACAGATATGGAATGAAAAGAATCGAAGTGAGGTCTTTGTCTTCAGATATTCATTTAGGCCACGTATTTGATGATGGTCCTAACGGAATGCCAAGGTATTGCATAAATGCAACCGTGCTTGAATTTATTCCAGAAAAAAAGTCAGCTAGCTAATCCATATATTAATCGAAAAGATTAGCTATCCTCTCATATCCTTCAATAAATTCTTCTTTAAACTGTTGAACAGTTTGTCCTGCTGATATTGTTTCATTAACAAGCCCAATGCCTTGACCAACCCAATAGGTATCAAGCTCTTTTGCACCCTCATGCCCAAGTGTCGCCTGTTTTGAAACAATTGCCAAAGCTGGCTCACCTACCATAGTTTGCAGAGGCATTGGTAATGGCTCAGGAGCATCTTTTGACTCCCATGCATCAGTCCAAGCAGACTTAAGTTGTCTTGAGTGTTTTCCAGTTCTGCTTTTAGATCTAACTGTTTGGCTTGATGTTGCCTTAACCATTTTTTCTTTTATATTTTCAGAAGTTTCAGCTTCAGTAGTGGGAAGAAAAACAGATGCACACCATACACCATCAGCTCCCATTGCCATTATTCCAGCCATTTGTTCTCCAGTTGCAATCCCTCCAGCTGCTAAGATAGGAACATCGCCCATATTTTTAATTGCTCTCTTAACCTCAGGTATTAAAACCATAGTTGAAACACTTCCACAATGACCACCACCCTCTGTTCCAGAAACAACTAAAATATCAACTCCTGCTTGGACTTGCCTAATTGCATGCTCTTTTGCACCAAGTAAAGCAGCCACTTTTACATTATTTTCTTTACCCATATCTAACATCCATTTAGGTGGAACTCCCAAAGCATTAGCTATAAGCTTTATAGGATGAGAAAAAGCTACTTCAAGTAGTTTTTTTGCACCTTGCTCCTTTAAATTTTTACCAAATCTAGAATCAGATTGAATCTCTATGTCTTTAGCCTCTTCCCCGCCTCTTAAGGATTCTCCATCTACTTCATATTGTTTTAAAACATCAGCCCTGAACTCTCTATATTCTTGAGGGATCATGTTTCTTAAATCTTCAGAAGTCATTGAGGAACCTTTGCCTTCAAAAGTATTTGGTACGAGTATGTCCACTCCGTAAGGCTTACCATCAATATGTTCATCAATCCATTTTAAATCTTGCTCTAACATCTCAGGGGTATGGCCTACTGCGCCAAGAACTCCCATGCCTCCAGCCTTTGAAACTGCAACAACTACATCTCTGCAATGACTAAACGCCACCAGAGGAAACTCTATTTCAAACATTTCACATATGGGTGATTTCATTTTGCTCTCCAATTTTTTTTACTTTCAATAAATCATACTGCAGTTAATTAAATTTGAAAAATTTAGATTCATTTGTAATAGAATATTATTATGGATAATAATTTTTCTACCCCAGACCTATGTGATGAATTTGGACATACTATTCAAGTTTCTCAAGGAAATTATTCATCTTATGGAGCTATTAACAAATTTTATGGCGAAATAGAAACTGTTCTATGCCCAGATGATAATTCTAAGGTAAAAGAAGTTTTGGCTGAAGAAGGCAGTAATAGAGTTCTTATAATCAATGCTGAGGGAGTGAACCATGCTTCTATGATAGGAGATCAAATAGCAACTCAAGCATCTGCTAATGGTTGGTCTGGAATAATAGTAAATGGTTATATAAGAGATCTTGAGGTTTTAAAAACAATACCGATTGGAATCTTTGCAAAGGGGCCTATCCCAAGAAAAACAGAAAAGAGGGGTCTTGGCGAGCGATCAAAAGAAATTTACTTTGATGGTGTAAATATTAAACCTGGTATGTGGGTATATGCAGATATTAATGGGTGGATAGTTAGTAAAGAAAAGTTAATATTTTAATCTTTCTATTTCTTTATCTTTTTCTGCCCATATTTTCTCAATCCAATCCTTAAAATCAGATCTATACTTATCATCTGTTGCATAATTTTTATTTTTAAGATGTGCAGGAATTCTATATTTTTTTACAAGAACTTTTACATCTTTCATTTCACCATTTAGAAAAGACCAGGCACTTCTTTTATTTGATTTATAAACTAAAGAAAAATCAACAAGAGTATCGATATTACTAATAGCTGAAATAGCTGTTGCCATGCCACCAGACTTTGGTTGTAAAAGGTTTTTATATGGAGAGTTTTGAGATTTGTGTTTTATGGGATCATTTCTTGTACCTTCCGCATAGCTAAATACTGTTGAGGGAGATCTCTTAAATCTCCTGCATGCATCAAGAGTATTTCTATAATCAATCTGTCTCAACTCAGGCTTTTCTTCCAGCTCTTTTTTACTATGTCTAGAAACAAAAGGCATATTTAAGGTTTTATTTGCCAGGTATATGAAAGGTATCCAAGATAACTCTTTTTTCATAAAGAATTTAATCAAAGGTATTCTAAAGTTACCAGCTGCAAGAATAATAAATATATCAGCCCATGACTGATGATTAGACATAGCTAAGTACCACTGTGATCTATCAAATTTATTATCATCATAGATCCTAATAGAGTTTTGGTGCATTACATACATAATTATTCTGCAACAAAACACAATTATATCGCCAATAAAATTTGAAATTCTGCTAAGTAAAACTTTAAAAGATTTAAAAGGAATAATAACCCTCGGAAGATTCAAAATAGCCAATGAACCAAATCCTAAGAATAGGACTATAATAATCAGAGTGAATGTTATTAAACCAACAAATATACGCTTAATAGAACCAATCATGACTAATTAATTAATATATCTAAAAACCACTTAAATTTGCATACCTTTCTTTATGAAAGTTAATACTTCCAAAGATTTGTTCTGCTACTCTCGCTCTCTTCAGAAAGAATCCAAGATCATATTCATCAGTCACACCTATCCCACCATGCATTTGAATGGCTTCATTTGAGATTAAATGCAGTGTATCTCCTGCTATTGATTTAGCAAGACTTGCCAAGACTTGAAGTTGATTTGAGTTTTCATCAGCACCTTGCATAGCAGCCATAACAGAAGATTTTGTTAACTCAATTTCGCAAAACATTTCAGCTGCTCTGTGTTGAAGTGCCTGAAAAGTACCAATTAATACACCAAACTGTTTTCTTTCTTTAAGATAATCTATAGTTGTTGAAAATGCAGCCTCAGAATTTCCAAGCATTTCTGCAGATAATGCAATTCTTCCAATATCTAAAATATGATCTATTGCTTCTCCACCAGCTTCCTGGCTTCCTAATACAGATGATGCACCAACTGCAACATTATTAAATTCAATATTGGCATAATTTCTGCTATCTGCCATTTCAAGTTTAGATCTTATAATTCCATCAGCCTTTGAATCAACAATGAACAATGTTAACCCAGCTAGCTCCCCCTTTGATCCAGATGTTCTTGCTAAAACAATTAAAACATCAGCACTTGAACCATCTACAACTAGTTTTTTACTACCATTTATAACAAATCCATTGTCAGAAGTTACTGCGCTTAGCTCAGTATTAGCAGGATTGTGGTGACTGGACTCATCCACAGCAACTGCAGTTGTGATTTTGCCACTTGCTATCAATGGGAGGTATTTAGATTTCTGCTCATTATCACCAAATTCTTTTATAGCGTATGCTCCCAGGACAGCGGTCGCAAAAAGCGGAGAGGGTGTCAGAGTTTTACCACATTCCTGCAAAACAACACTCATACCAGTAACTCCAAAATCTGAGCCCCCATATTCTTCTGGTATCAGAATCCCAGACCAGCCAAGATTAACCATCTCTTCCCAAATATTTTTATCCCACATAGCAGGATCATTCGTATCTCTTAAATTTCTAAAGTGGGTTATAGGAGTTCTTTCTTCTGCAAAATCTTTTGCCGTATCCTTTAAAAATTGCTGCTCTTCGTTTAAAACTAATTTCATAATTTTTTTACCTTATATATTGTATCCAATTTTTTAACTAGGAAGTCCAAGCACTCTTTTAGAGATAACGTTAAGCTGCACTTCAGAGGTGCCACCTTCAATTGAGTTGCCTTTAGTTCTTAGCCATGATTTTGTAAGATTTTTATCTTCTTCTGCAAACTCAACGCCATCCCACGCAACTCCATCTTTTCCCATAGCGGAGATCATTAGCTCATGTCTCTTCTTATTGTGCTCGGTCCCATAATATTTAAACATTGAAGCGACTGCACTTGCTTTACCGCCCTCATCACCAGCTCTTTGAAGAGTCAATCCAAAAGCATGCTCTTTAATTTTATGGTCAGCTACCTCACTTCTAAAAAATGTATTATTTATTTTTCCATCATTCTCACCAAAATGTTTTTTAGCAATTGATACTAAATCTTTTTTACTTCCGGCAGCTGCAGCTAGACCAAAATTTGAGATGAATTTTCTTTCATGTTGCAGAAGTTTTTTAGCAATCTCCCATCCTGCATTAAGGGTTCCAACTATATTATTTTTAGGAACCTCAACATCATCAAAAAATGTCTCACAGAAAGGTGACTTACCACTTATAAGTGTTATCGGTTTGGTTGAAACACCCTTTGTCTCCATATCGATCAGCAAGAAACTAATGCCATTATGTTTTGGCTCTAAAGGGCCTGTTCTAACTAATGCAAAGATCCAGTCAGCCTTATCTGCATAAGATGTCCAAACTTTTTGACCATTAACCATAAAGTGGTCTCCTTTATCTTCGGCCTTTGTAGCAAGACTAGCCAGGTCTGAGCCTGAACCTGGTTCAGAGTATCCCTGACACCATCTAATTTCACCTTTAATAATTTTAGGCAGATGTTCCTTTTTTTGCTCTTCAGAGCCGTATTCAAGAAGAACTGGAGCAAGCATCCATATACCAAAACTTAACAATGGTGTCTTAGCTCCTATTAAAAATAGCTCCTCATTAAGAATTTTTACTTGATCTTTATCTAACCCACCACCTCCATATTCTTTTGGAACGGTAGGCATAGTCCAACCTTTGGCGCCCATTCTATCAAGCCAAATTTTTGATTCTGGGTTTTTATATTCTGCATTTCTACCACCCCAAACTTCATCATGAGGTATCTGTGGATCAGCTCCAGTTCTCATTGAAGAAGGACAATTTTCATCAAGCCATGCTCTAACCTCACTTCTAAAATTTTCTAAGTTTTCCATTTAGTTTTTCCATTTTTATTAATTAGTAGAAATATTATTATAGAGATAATCTATTTTTTTTCGAGCGCATATACACTTCTTAATGCTTTGAATTAATGAAGATGTTTTTTTAAGCAATTTTTCAATTAGATTTTAAGGAGTATAATCACAATATGTTTAAAAATGTTGGAATAGTAATTAAAAACTTTAGCAATCCCTCTTCTGAAGAGACTACCTCTATAAAAAATTTGATTAATATATTAAATAAACATTTTAATAATGTTTATTTGGATGATGAGTCAAGTATTTTTGCAAAGAATAGTCAAATACAAAATAAAGAATTTTCATCTTTAGCTGATTTGGTTGTCGTTATCGGAGGAGATGGCACATTGCTTGGTGCGGCAAGGAAATATCATAAGCATGATCTTCCAATTCTTGGTATTAATATGGGATCCGTAGGGTTCCTAACTGAGGTAACAGTTAATAATTTTGAAGACGCAATCATATCCATTCTTAATGGTGACTATGAAGTAGAAGAGAGGAGCCTTGTATCCGCCTCCTTTGATGGAAGGGTAATTCATGCTGTTAATGAAATAGTTGTCCATTCTGGATCTTATACTCAGCTCATGAGGTATAAATTGAGCGCAAATGGAAATGTAGTTTATGAAAAAAGATCAGATGGTCTAATCATCTCAACTACCACTGGCTCAACTGCATATGCTTTATCTGCTGGTGGTCCAATTGTTCATCCAAGCATAGATGCATTTACAGTACTTCCTATGCTATCCCAAAGCCTTTCATCTAGACCTTTCATAATTTCTTCAGATAAATCTCTAAGCATAAGCTTAATTGGCGGATCTTATGATATGGGTATGATTTGTGCAGATGGTCAAGATGATATCAGCATTCCATATTTAACTGATATCAAAATATCAAGAGTAAAAAAGACATTAAAACTTATTCATCTCAAAAATAATGATTTCTTTGAAGCATGTAGAGAAAAACTAGGTTGGAGTCTAGACATATCGAGCCCAAAATAAGCTTTGAAAACAATTAGATTAAATTCATTATTTATATTATTTTCATTAGTAATATCTTTAATTTCAGTTTTTGGAAGTCTTCTTTATGTAATCGAACCTTTATCGTTTTTAAGTTTTGAAATTTCAGAAACATTTTCTAAATATCTTTCTTTTTATAGTCTCAATGAAACTTATTTTATAAATAACGAATGGTGGCGTTTAATAACGCCAATTTTTATTCATTTTTCATTAATTCATTTGGTATTTAATTGTCTCTGGGTATATGTCCTTGGCCAGCAAATTGAGATACAGGATGGAAAATTATTGTTTCTAATCCTGATGATTGTTTCAGGAGTTTCAGGCAACTTTGCACAATACCTTGATAGCGGCCCATCATTGTTTGGCGGCCTTTCTGGTTGTGTTTATGGAATGTTTGGATATACCTTAATTATAGAACTGCAAACTAATAGAAATAAATATGGGCTTCCGCCTGCAATATATATTTTTATGATTGCATGGCTTATATTAGGATTTTTAGGTATTTTAAATTTATTTGGCTTTGGGAATATTGCTAACTTTGCACATCTAGGTGGTTTGATTTCTGGTTTAGTGATGGCTATGGTTGTTATAGCATTTAAAAAAATTATGTATCTAAATATAAATCATGAAAAAAATTAAGAAAGCAGTTTTACCAGTTGCAGGCTATGGAACAAGGTTTCTACCTGCAACAAAAGCAATACCCAAAGAAATGCTTTCTATTATTGATAAGCCATTAATACAATATGCCGTTGAAGAAGCTATTACAGCAGGTGCTGAAGAAATTATATTTATTACTAGCCACACAAAGAAATCAATAGAAAATCACTTTTCTCGATCTCTTGAATTAGAGAAAAAGCTAAAAGATGAAAATAAACCAGATCTCCTAGAAAAATTACGTCCTAAATCATTTGATGGGATTAAATTTACCTATATCAATCAAGATACTCAAAAAGGTCTTGGTCATGCGGTCTCTTTGGCAAGGGAGGTAGTTGGTAATAATAATTTTTCTGTGCTTTTGCCTGATGATTTATTTTTATCTTCGCCGTCTTGCACAGAACAGATTGCCCAAAGTTTTCATGAACATGGAAATTCGACCATAGCTGTTAATATTATCAACAAAAATAATATTCATAAATATGGGGTAATTGATACAAATAAAGATATCAAATCTTATGATGATGAAATTGAAATACATAATATAGTAGAAAAACCTTCTCCAGAAGATGCCCCATCCAATATAGCTGTATGTGGAAGATATATTTTTACCCCTTTAATCTTTGATTGCATTGATAATGTGGAGCCCGATGCCTCAGGGGAAATTCAGTTAACTGATGCTATTCGCATACTTCTTAAGCAAGAGAATGTGAAAGCAAAAATTTTTAAAGGTACAAAATATGATTGTGGAAGCAAGCAAGGATATGTTGAGGCAACAATTGCAATTGGAATGAAAGATCAAGAAATATCTGATAACATCAAAAAAATTTTCAGAGACCTAAGTTGAAACTAGTACTTCAATTTTTTCAAAAGCTTCCAGAAGAACTTGCTCACTCGATTGCATTAAAATCTCTAAAAATTCTATATTCACTTAATATTTTAAGCTTCTTTGCACCTAAAATTAAACAAAATAAGTTTCAGTTTCTTGGTATGGAATTTAAAAATAGACTTGGAACTGCTGCAGGTCTTGATAAGAATGGTGATTATATAGACGCATTAGGAGCACTAGGGTTTGGTTTTCTTGAGGTAGGTACATCTACTCCACTGCCTCAATCAGGGAATGCAAAACCAAGGCTCTTCAGAGTATTTAGTGAAAATGCAATCATTAACAGAATGGGTTTTAATAATAAAGGCATTGACCATCTTGTAAGAAATCTTAAGAAAGCTAAATACAATGGAATTATCGGAGTTAACATTGGAGCAAACAAGGAATCAACTGACCAGACTAGAATAGATGATTACCTAACTTGTTTTAAAAAAGTATATAAATACGCTGATTACATTGTAGTGAATATCTCTTCTCCAAATACAGAAAACTTAAGAGATCTTCATAATTCAGATCAGCTAACCCAACTTTTAAATTCAATATCAGATTTATCTAAAACTCTTCTTAATACCAAACCCATATTTCTTAAAATCTCTCCCGATGAAAATGAGTCTAGCATCAGAAGAATAGTCAAAGAGGTAGAAGATTCAATTTTTTCAGGATTAATAGCAACAAATACTACTGTAGATAAGACCCTTTTGATTGATAAAACCTATCATGAGTTTGAAGGCGGGTTATCTGGCATGCCGCTGCATAATAAATCTAATGAAAAACTAGAGCTCATTAGAGCTATAAACAAAGATATGCCATTAATTGGTGTTGGCGGAGTAATAGATAATGATTCATACAATAAAAAGTTAAAGTGCGGCGCAGACCTTGTTCAAATTTATACTGGTTTCATTATAAAAGGCCCAAAAATATTAAGTGAAATACTAAACTAAATTTAGATGGAACTAATTGTCATAACTCTAGTAATCCTTTTCCTTTTCGGATCAATCAGCCTTGCTGTGCCATCAAAAAATACAAAGAGGATATCTAAATTACGACTTAATGCAATCAAGCAAGGATATAAAATATCATCATTAAAAATCTCTAATCTTGACTTCAAATCTAAAGATTATTCTCTAATGACTTATCAATTTAAAAACAAAACAAATTTAAAAGAAGCACATTTTATTAGAGACAAACAGGAATTAATTTTGTATTCTCCACTCAAGTTAAAGTATTCTGATGATTATGATGAGCTTAAATTATCATTAGCGACTCTCCCACAAGAAGTCTCTGAGATAATTTTCTCACCATCTTTAATTTCATTTATATGGAATGAAAGAGGTGGTTTTGAGGTACTAGATCAGGTATCAAAAACTACAGATAATTTAGAATAGTTAGAGTAATAATTAAAAGATTTAAATATGCCTAATTCTCTTGTAATAGTTGAGTCGCCAGCAAAGGCAAAAACCATATCTAAATATTTAGGTAAAGATTATATTGTCAAATCTAGTGTTGGCCATATTCGCGATCTGCCTAAAGGCAAATCAAAGAACCCTGCCAAAAGATTAACTTTACCCAAAGATATATCACCTGATGAAAAAATTAAATTAAAAGCAAAGAATGACAGAACCAGATTAGTAAGAAGAATGGGGGTTGATCCAGACAATGGATGGAAAGCAGATTACCAAATTATTCCTGATAAGGAAAAAGTTATAAAAGATTTAAGAAAAGCTGCAAAGGGTGTTGATCATGTTTATCTTGCTACAGACCTTGATAGGGAAGGCGAGGCAATAGCATGGCATCTCAAAGAGGCGCTTGGCCCAAATAAGTATGAATTTTCAAGAGTTAGATTCAATCAGATCACAAAAGATGCAATTATTGATTCATTTTCAGATCCTAAGGAAATAGATCTAGATCTCGTTAAGGCTCAGCAGGCTAGAAGGTTTTTAGATAGAGTTGTAGGGTTCGAGTTATCACCATTGTTATGGAAGAAAATAGCAAGAGGTCTTTCTGCTGGAAGAGTTCAGTCAGTTGCTCTTAGAGTCCTTGTTGAAAGAGAAAGATTAATTCAGCAATTTATGCCTAAAGAATTTTGGGAAATTTCTTTAGATGGAATTGATAAAGAAAACAACCACATAAATTTTGCATTACAGAGAAAAAAATCAGATGCATTACTTCCTGAGGCAGAGGCAAGAAGTATCGTTGATCTTATTAACACATCACCATTAAAGATATCTAGTGTTACAAAGAAACCTGTTTCAGTAAAACCAAAACCTCCATTCATTACATCAACTCTTCAACAGGCAGCCAGTACAAAACTCAGCTTCAATGTCAAAAGAACGATGAGAGTGGCCCAAAAGCTTTATGAGGCTGGATATATAACATACATGAGAACAGATGCTCCTAGTTTGAGCAAGGAGTCCATTCAAGATGCCAGAAATTTTGTAAGTGAAAGTTTAGGCGACAAGTATCTTACAAATGCTCCAAGAATATACTCAAGTACAGAGAATGCCCAAGAAGCTCATGAGGCAATAAGACCAACAAATGCATTCTTGCAAGCAAAAGATCTATTAAAGGTTTCAGAAGAAGAATCTCGTTTGTATTCATTAATTTGGCAGCAATATATAGCATCTCAACTTCCTGATGCCGAGTACTTATCAACCTCAGTAAAGATAGAGCTAAATGAATATGTATTCTCTGCCAGAGGAAGAGAGGTTGTATTTGATGGTTATACAAAAATTGCAAATGTTACATCCAAGGATTCTGAAAGTGACATTCTTCCACCCATCCATGAGGGTGACATTCTTGGGTTAGACAAAGTTAATTTAGATCAGAAATTTACTAAACCTCCTGCAAGATTTTCTGAAGCTGCATTAGTTAAAGAGCTTGAGAAAAAAGGTATTGGTAGGCCCTCAACTTATGCATCAATCATTTCAACAATTCAGGATAGAGGATATGTTGAAATTGAAAATAGAAGATTTTTTGTAAAGAAGATTGGTCATATAGTAACTCAAAGACTTATGGATAGTTTTACAGACATCATGGATTATGATTTCACTGCTAATTTTGAAGACTCTCTAGATAAAGTAGCAAATGGCGATCTTGAGTGGAAGAGTGTTTTAAATGACTTTTATAATGCATTTCAAGATGATCTTGTTCTAGCCTCTTCAGAAGATGGAGGCATGAAATCCAATCTTCCAGTTAACACAGATATATCTTGCCCTTGTGGTAAAAAAACCATGGTTATAAGAAACTCAAGTAATGGAGTTTTTCTTGGTTGTTCAGGTTACAACGATGAAGGCGATGAGAAGTGTAAAACAACTGTTAATTTAATATCTGGAGATGAGGCTGTGAGCATTGATGATGCTGAAGAAGCATCAAATCTAATGATAAAGAGAAGGTGTCCCAAATGCTCTACAAGCATGGACAACTTTTTAATTGATGAAGATAGAAAGCTTCATGTTTGTGGCAATAATCCAGATTGTGATGGCTATGAAATTGAAGAAGGTCAATTTAAAATTAAAGGGTATGACGGTCCGGTTCTTGAATGTCATAAATGCGGGTCTGAGATGCAACTAAAAACCGGAAGATTTGGTAAGTATTTTGGCTGTTTAAATGATAACTGTGGAGCTACAAGACAACTTCAAAGAAATGGCGAGCCCAAACCTCTAACAATGGAGCCTATATCACTACCGCATCTGGAATGTTTAAAATGTGAAGATCATTATTTATTGAGAGATAGCATGAAAGGTTTATTCCTTGCTGCTAGCAAGTTCCCAAAAAACAGAGAAACTAGAGCTCCAAAGGTAAGTGAAATTAACACTCTTTCAAATGAACTTGTTAATGCATGCAGGTATCTTGAAGATAAACAAAAACACTCTTACTTAACTAGCGCACCCATTCATGACAAAGATGGGAATCCATATGTTATTCGTTATAACAAAACTGAAGATATTCATTATTTAGCTTCCGAGAAAGATGGAAAAAAAACAAAATGGACTGCGGTTTATGCCAATAATGAATGGAAGCAAAAACTTAAAGATTAGTGGAATCTATAGAGTTAGTTAATCATTACTTAGATTTGAGCACTGAAATACTTAAAAATATTTCATTTGATAATAGTCATTTAGATTATCAAAATAGACTAATTTTTTGTATTTCGACTGAGAAAAGCCTAGATGCATTCGCAGATGAGGTATACAAAAAAGAAAATTTGCACATTAACAATTTTGATGAAAAAAATTTCTCATCAAAATTTGAATCTATAAAAAATAACTATCCATCTAATCAAATAATAAACAACGAAAACAAAGGCGATGGAATTATCTACTTATTTAAAGATTTATTTGCAAAAGAAATAGATCAAGTAAATTCAAATTTAATTACAACTTCCAATGAAAATAACTTGAAAAAATTTAGTTTATTACTAGATAGGTATAAAGAATGGATTAATTTTTATAGAAAAATCCATGATGAATGTTAAGCTAAACCAAGCTTGGAGAAAAAATGTCTAATTACCTTGAACTCGCTCAACTACCAGATGGAACTATTGTACTAAGAAGATCCGATGATCCATCAAACCCAATTGTAAAAATTGAATTCTCAGGCGAGTCTAAAGATTTTTTAGAAGGCCAAGAGCTTTCTGTGGCCAAAGAAATGATCAAAGCTGGTATTGAGTCTGTGAGCATGAATGTTGGTGATTTTGATGATTTTCTAGATAATGCCAAAGAAAGCAAGCAAAAAAAACCAGTAATAGTCCATTAGCAAACTATTAACTTTCTCTTATAAGCCCAATATATTTACCTTCAATAAATAGATCTTCACTCTTTAGATCTATCTCTATATTGCTAAAATCATCGTTTGCAGGCTCTAAAATTACAGTATCCTGAGCTGGTTTTTTAAAGTACTTTACAGTGACCTCATCATCAATTCGCGCTATTACAATATCACCATCTCTAACTTCATGAGTTTTTTTAACAGCAATTAGATCGTCTTCCATAATTCCAGCATCCTTCATGCTAAGACCCTTTACTCTTAAAAAATAATCAAAGGATGACCCAAAAAAGTTAGACGGGCAGGAAACTTGTTTTTCTATATTTTCAGACGCAAGCGTTGGCGACCCAGCTGCTACAAGTCCTATTATAGGATAATTATCTGTTTCAATATTATTTGATTCTTTGTAACTATCCTCTCCAATTATCGAGATACCCCTTGATGCGCCGCTGGCTATTGAAATAAAACCCTTTTTCTCTAATGCTCTTAGATGGGTTTCAGCAGAATTGGGTGATTTAAATCCCATTTCTTTACAAATATCTGATCTAGTAGGAGGAAATCCTGTTTCTTTAATGTAAACTTTAATACAATCAAGTACTTTATTTTGTTGAGGTGTTATATCTTTCATAATTTAATTATTTTACTGAATATATATACAGTATAATAATTATTTAGGAATATTCAAGAATAATGAATCAAACCAACTCTAAATTAATAATAGGAATATCGTCTAGAGCATTATTTGATTTGGATGCAAGTCATGAAATATATGAAAAAGATGGAGTTGAATCTTATAAAGAATATCAAATTGAGAATGAGGAAAAGACTCTTCAGCCTGGTGAAGCCTTCTTTCTAGTTAAGAAGATCTTAAATTTAAATAGCTACTATAATAATGAAAAAAGAATAGAGGTAATTCTTCTTTCTAGAAATTCATCTGATACTGGACTAAGAATAAGGAACTCAATAGAAGCTCACAACTTAGATATTAGTCGAGCAGCTTTTTGTGGTGGTGAAAGTCCTCATAGATATGTAAAAGACTTTGGGGTTCATCTTTTTTTGTCCAGCAGTATAGAGGATGTAAAGTTAGCAATTGATGGTAATGTTGCTGCAGCTACAATTATTTCTGGTAACTCTAAGCATCAGGAAAAAGCTGAAGATAAAAATCAATTAAGAATCGCATTTGATGGAGATGCTGTTATTTTTTCAGATGAGTCTGAAAAAATATACCAAGAAAAAGGCCTGAATGCTTTCATAGATAACGAAAAGAATGCCAAGAGCCCATTAAAAGCAGGCCCTTTTAAAAATTTTTTATTAGAACTCAATAAGATTCAGAATGATTTTGATCAAGATGATTGCCCAATAAGAACGGCTTTGGTTACAGCAAGATCTGCACCATCTGATAAAAGAGTTATAAAGACTCTAAGGGAGTGGGGCGTGAGGATTGATGAATCATTGTTTTTAGGAGGCATGCCAAAAAAAGATTTTTTAAAATCTTTTGATGCTGATATATTCTTTGATGATCAAAAAAATAATATCATAGAGACTTCAAGTGAACTCACATCTGGCCACGTGCCATATGGAATAAAGAATAAAGGTTAAAAATGGAAATAGTTTGTTTTGATATGGAAGGAACTCTCACTCCCGAGATATGGGAGCAAGTTGCAAAAAATACAGGCATCGAAGAATTTAATAAAACTACAAGAGACATTCCAAGTTATGCAGAGCTTATGGACTTTAGGTTAAAGGTAATGGCAAAACACAACATAAAGTTAACTGACATTCAAAAAGCTGCCAGTGAGTTAGAATTACTTCCAGGTGCAGAAGACTTTATAAATAGAGTGCGTGCAAATTTTCAGGTAGTAATTCTTTCAGATACATTTCATGAGATAGCAAAACCTCTTATGGAAAAATTAGGCTTTCCATTATTGCTTTGCCATAACCTTGATGTCTCGGCGGATGGAAGTGTTACAGCTTACAACCTCCGTCATGAAACAGCTAAAAAACAAGCAATTCTTGGTTTCCAAGCAATGGGATATAGATGCTTTGCTGCAGGAGATTCTTATAATGATATTCAGATGTTTGATGTTGCAGAAAAAGGATTTTTTATAAACTCTCCTGAAAAAATTGCTTTATCACAGCCACATATAGAGTCATTTCATAACTATAAAGACCTTGAAAGTGCTTTCATTGATAACTCTTTATTTGTTAAATGAACGAAAATTTAAAACATAATAATTATATTCGGCCTGAACTTGAGTTGCCTGTAAAAAATTCTAAACTTTTACTTCATAGTTGCTGTGCACCTTGCGCAGGCGAAATAATGGAGGCTGTTGCAGCATCAAAGATAGAAACCACTGTTTATTTTTATAATCCGAATATTCATCCAAAAGAAGAATATGAAATTCGTAAAGATGAAAATAAAAGATTTTGTGACAAGCTCGGCTTCAATTTCATAGATGCCGATTATGATAAGGATAATTGGTTTGAAAGAGTAAAGGGCCTTGAAAATGAACCTGAAAGAGGCAAGAGGTGTACAGAATGTTTTGATATGAGATTTGAGAGGTCAGCTTTGTATGCTAATGAAAATGATTATCAAGTTTTTGCTACTACTCTTGGCATATCAAGATGGAAGAACATGGATCAGATTAATGATTCTGGTCAAAGAGCTGCAAATAGATATGACACTGTTCATTACTGGGATTTTAATTGGAGAAAGAAAGGAGGCGCTTCTCGAATGATAGAAATATCTAAGAAAGAAGAGTTTTACCAACAGGAATATTGTGGATGTGTATATAGTTTGAGAGATACAAATAAATGGAGAAAAGCCAATAATAGGGATAGGATAATTAGAGGTATTAAATTTTACTCTTAGATTAACATTTGGGAATTACCATGTTTGTGCTTTATAATTTTTGACCATGTCATCAGGCACAAAATTTAGAAACGCTCTAAGAGAGAATAATCCTCTTATAATTCCAGGGGCAATTAATGCATATTCAGCTATATTGGCTGAAAAATCAGGACATCAAGCACTATACTTATCTGGTGGAGGCGTAGCTGCTGCATCTTATGGTTTGCCAGATTTGGGCATTACTTCTATGGAAGATGTTCTTATAGACGTAAAGCGAATTACTGATGCCTCCTCTTTACCACTACTTGTAGATATTGATACTGGTTGGGGTGGTGCATTTAATATAGCAAGAACAATTAAAGAGATGATCCAGGCAGGCGCTGCAGCAGTGCATATTGAAGATCAAATTTCACAAAAAAGATGTGGCCACAGACCGAATAAATCAATCGTATCACCAGCAGAAATGGAGGATAGAATTAAAGCAGCTGTAGATGGAAGAACAGATGAATCTTTCTTTATCATGGCACGAACTGATTCATTTGCCAGTGAGGGTATGAGTGGCGCAATAGAAAGAGCAGAGGGTTATATTGAGCAAGGTGCAGATGGTATATTCCTTGAAGCTGTTTCAAGTCTAGATGATTATAAAATACTTAAAGAGTCTATTTCAGCACCAGTTTTAGCTAACATAACTGAATTTGGTAAAACCCCATTATTCAGTGCAGATGATTTAAGTTCTGTCGGTGTTGATATGGTTCTTTTCCCATTATCTGCTTTTAGAGCAATGAGTCAAATAGCGGAAAAAGTTTACATTTCACTGGCTAAGAGCGGGACACAAGAGTCTCTATTAGATATAATGCAAACCCGTGACGAACTATACGAAAGGCTTAATTATCATGAATATGAAGAGAAGCTTGATGAGCTTTTTTTTAAAAAAAACTAGGGGACATAAAAGATGGTAAAAAAACTTGAAGGAGCTGGCTTAAGAGGTCAAGTAGCAGGAGAAACATCATTATCAACAGTTGGGCAAATTGAAGGGCTTGCATATAGAGGCCATAAAATTGAAACGCTTGCTGAAAAAGCAACTTTTGAAGAGGTTGCATACCTTCTTCTTTACAACAAACTACCCAATCAATCTGAATTAGATGCATACAAAAATCTACTTAAAGATCAAAGAGATCTGCCTCAAGAACTAAAAGAAGTACTTCAAAAAATTCCTGCCAATGCCCACCCTATGGATGTTATGCGGACTGGAACAAGCATGCTTGGAAATTTAGAGCCTGAAGGAGATTTTTCTAATCAACTTAATTCAATTAACAGGATGATTGCTACCATGCCTTCAATTGTTACATATTGGTATAAATATTCTCACGAAGGTCTTGATATAGATTTAGTCAATGACGAGAATAGTATGGCAGGTCATTTCCTTCATATTTTGCATGGAAAAACTCCTTCTGATCTTCATAGAAAAGTAATGGATGTTTCTCTAGTTCTGTATGCAGAACATGAGTTTAATGCCTCAACTTTTACTTCAAGGGTGTGTGCCTCAACAATGTCTGATATTCATTCGTGTGTTGTGGCTGCGATTGGCTCCCTTAGAGGACCACTTCATGGAGGAGCTAACGAAAAAGCTATGGAGCTAATTGAAGATTGGACTTCTAAAGATGAAGCAAAAGAAAAAATATTATCAATGCTTGCTAATAAAGAAAAGATCATGGGTTTTGGTCATGCAGTATATTCGATTCGTGATCCTAGAAATGCGGTCATTAAAGAATATGCAAAGGAATTATCAAAACTTCATGAAAATGATGATTTATATCAAGTAGCTGAAGAAGTTGAAAAAGTAATGGCAGATGAAAAGAAGATGTTTGCTAATGCTGACTTTTTCCATGCTCCTGCATATTTCTATATGGGTATTCCAACTAAATTGTTTACTCCAATATTTGTCATGTCTAGAGTTTCTGGTTGGACTGCTCATTGCATGGAGCAAAGAGCAAATAACAGAATCATTAGACCCAGTGCTGATTACATCGGAGTTGAGCATTCTGATTGGGTTGATATCAAAGACAGAGTATAAAAGATGTCATCAAATGTTGACCTAAATATTAGGCCAGACTACGACAGTATAATTTCAGAAATAGCTGAATATGTTGATTCTTATGAGATTGATTCAGATCTTGCTTTAGAAACTGCTAGAAATTGTTTAATAGATACCATTGGATGTGGATTATTAGCTTTACAGTTCCCAGCTTGCACCAAAATGCTAGGACCTGTTGTTGAAGGTACTTCGGTTCCTTATGCGGTAAGAGTTCCTGGAACTAACTTTAAACTTGATCCCATAAAAGCAGCATTCGATATAGGATGCTCCATTCGTTGGCTAGACTATAACGATACTTGGCTTGCTGCTGAATGGGGACATCCATCTGATAATTTGGGAGCTATTCTTTCAGTTGCTGATTTTATTTCTCAACAAAATATTAAAAAAGGAAAAGACCCTCTTATAGTTAAAGACATACTTCATTGCATGATAATGGCGCATGAGATCCAAGGCGTATTGGCATTAAAGAATAGTTTTAATAAAGTCGGTCTTGATCATGTAGTTCTTGTAAAAGTGGCTTCAACTGCTATTGCTACTAAGTTACTAGGCGGTAATCTAAATCAAATAAAAGATGCTATCTCTCATGCTTGGGTGGACGGGCAGAGTCTAAGGACATATAGGCATGCTCCAAATGCTGGATCAAGAAAAAGTTGGGCTGCTGGAGATGCAACAAGTAGGGCTGTTAGATTAGCAATGATAGTCCTTCAAGGTGAAATGGGTTACCCAGGAGTTTTATCAGCTCCAACTTGGGGTTTTGAGGATGTTGCTTTTGAAAGTAAAAATCTTACATTGCATCAACCCTTGGGCACATATGTGATGGAAAATGTACTTTTTAAAATTAGTTTTCCTGCTGAATTTCATGCGCAAACTGCGGTTGAAGCAGCAGTAACACTCCATCCTTTGGTTAAAGACAGGCTCGAAGATATTAAATCCATTGAAGTTACCACACATGATTCTGCAATTAGAATTATTTCCAAGATTGGCGAGTTAAATAATCCAGCTGATAGAGATCATTGTCTTCAATATATGATCGCAATTGGTTTATTAAAAGGCAACTTAGTGGCTGAGGATTATGAAGATGATGTTGCAGCCGATCCTAGAGTTGATGAGTTAAGGTCAAAAATGAATATCAAAGAAGATAATAGATATTCCACTGAGTATCATGAGGCTGACAAGCGATCTATTGCAAATAGAATTCAGATTCATTTTAATGACGGAACATCTTCTGAAGAGATTGAAGTTGAATATCCAATTGGTCATAAAAGAAGAAGAGAAGAAGGTATTCCTATTTTAGAGAAAAAATTTAAAAGCAACTTAGAATTAACATATAGCTCAGAAAAAGCTTCTTCAATTTTTGATATATGCACAAATCAAAAAGATCTTGAAAAAATGAGCGTGATAGATTTTCAAGAAATGCTATCTGTATCTCAAAATAAGTTCTAATAAAGTCCAAAACCGCATAAAATATAGCTGAAACACATTTTTAGATTATAATCTTTGTCATGTCAGGCAATACTTTTGGAAATATATTTAAAGTAACAACATTTGGTGAAAGCCACGGCACTGCTTTGGGCTGCATTATTGATGGTTGCCCGCCTCAAATTAAAATTACAGAAAGTGATATTCAAAAAGAGCTGGACAGAAGAAAACCAGGTCAATCAGATGTCACCACTCAAAGAAAAGAGGATGATACAGTTAAAATACTGTCCGGAGTATTTGAAGGAAAAACACTAGGCACTCCAATAGGACTAGTTATATATAATCAAGATCAAAGATCCCAAGATTATTCTGATATCAAAGACACATTTAGACCTAATCATGCTGATATCACCTACCATGCAAAATATGGTCATAGAGATTACAGGGGTGGAGGTAGATCAAGCGCGCGAGAGACTGCCATGAGAGTAGCGGCAGGCGCTATCGCAAAAAAATATCTTGAAAGTCTTGGAGTCATCACTAGAGGTTATGTTAGTCAAATAGGTAATATTAAAGCTGAAGAGATTAATTTAGACTCACCAAAAACAAATAAATATTTTTTTGCAGATGATTCAAAGCTTAATGAGCTTAATAGCATGTTTGAGGATTTAATTTCAGAGGGTAATTCAGTAGGAGCAAAGCTAGGCGTTAGTGTAGAAAATTGCCCCATTGGCATAGGAGAACCTGTCTTTGATAAGCTTGATGCTGATCTTGCTAAGGCAATTATGAGTATTAATGCTGTAAAATCTGTTTCAATCGGTAATGCTGATGAAATTCTTTCTCTCAAAGGTTCTGAAATAAGAGATGAGATTCGAAAAACTGGCTTCACTTCAAATAATGCTGGAGGTATTCTAGGCGGAATATCAAATGGAGATATTATCAATTTAGATTTTTTAATCAAACCTACATCAAGCATCCAAACTGCTGGAAAAACTCTAAATGCTGAAGGTGATGAGGTTGAAATCAAAGTAAAAGGCAGACATGACCCATGTGTCGGAATAAGAGCTGTTCCAATAGCAGAGGCAATGGTGAATTTAGTAATTATGGATCATGTTTTAAGGAATAGAGCCCAATGTGGCGATGTTAAACAAGAACTTCCTTTCGTTGAATGATATGTCGAGAACCTTATACGATAAGCTTTGGGATGAACATCATGTTTCTAAATTAGATTCTGGCGAATCTCTCATATATATAGACAGGCATTATCTTCATGAAGTAACTTCACCTCAGGCATTTGAAGGATTGGAGCAAAAGAATATAAAGCCATGGAGACTAGATGCAAATATAGCAACTCCAGATCATAATGTTCCTACTGTTCGAGGGTCATCATTTAGTACAGATCAGATTAATGATGAGATTTCTAAGATACAAGTTGTAGAACTAGATAAAAACTGTAATAAATTTGGCATAAAGCAATTTGACATTACCTCAAACAACCAAGGAATAGTTCATGTAATTGGCCCTGAGCTTGGTTATACCATTCCAGGTATGACTATAGTTTGTGGAGACTCACATACATCAACCCATGGAGCATTTGGATGTTTGGCAATGGGGATAGGAACATCTGAGGTTGAGCATGTCTTAGCTACCCAAACTCTTAAAATTTCAAAGTTAAAAAATATGAATGTTGTTTTTAGCGGAAAGCCTATGCCAGGCGTAACATCGAAAGACATCATCTTATACCTTATAAAAAAGATAGGAACAGCTGGTGGCAACGGTCATGCTATAGAGTTTTCTGGAGATTATATTGAATCTATTTCGATGGAATCCAGAATGACTATTTGTAATATGGCTATTGAAGCAGGAGCTAAGGTTGGGCTAATAGCACCTGATAAAACTACAATTGATTATGTAAAAAGCCATTCATTTTTAGATCAAGATGTAATGGATTTCGCTATAAATTATTGGGAGTCTCTAAAATCAGATGCCAATGCTTGCTTTGATAAAGAAATCTCAATAGATGTCTCACAAATCAAACCTCAAGTTACTTGGGGCACATCTCCAGAAATGGCAATAGATTTTGATGGGTCAATTCCTGCCATGAGTAAGAGTAAAAATTTTTTACTTGCTGGCAGCTATATGGGTGTGGAAGAGGATCAAAAGTTAACTGATCTCCAATTTGATAAAGTATTTATTGGGTCTTGTACAAATTCTAGAATAGAGGATTTAAGAGAGGCAGCAAAAGTTGTTCTTGGAAAAAAAGTTGATGCAACTATTAAGGAAGCTATCGTGGTGCCTGGCTCTGGGGCAGTTAAGTCCGAAGCTGAATCTGAAGGGCTTGATGTAATTTTTAAAGATGCAGGTTTTATATGGAGAGACCCTGGATGCTCAATGTGTTTAGGAATGAATCCTGATCAACTTAGTCCTTACGAAAGATGTGCCTCAACCTCCAATAGAAACTTTGAGGGAAGACAAGGAAATTTAGGTAGAACTCATCTCATGAGCCCGGCTATGGCCGCTTATGTAGCTATTAATGGAAGAGTTGGTAATCTATTATGAATGAGAATAACCAAAACTTAATTCAAGGCATTGTAGCTTCAATTGATAGAGATAATATTGATACTGATCAAATAATACCTACCGAGTACTTAAAATCTATTAAGAAATCTGGTTTTGGAGAATATCTTTTTGATGGATGGAGATATCATGATCGGGGTAAACTAGGCATGAGTAGCGATCAGAGAGATATTAATAGTAGCTTTATACTCAATCATGACCAATATCGTTATTCATCTGTACTGTTAACAAAAGATAATTTTGGATGCGGTTCTTCAAGAGAGCATGCGGTTTGGGCCCTAAGAGATTTTGGTTTCAAAGCAGTAATAGCATCATCTTTTGGAGATATATTTTATAATAATTGCTTTAAAAATCGAGTTTTACCTATAATTTTAGATAAAGAAATTATTAATGAGTTATTTAATCTTTATTCAAATGAGCCATTAAATATAACTATTTTTTTAGATAAGAAAATAGTTGATACTGGTAAAAACCAAATTCCATTTCAAGTAGATAATAACCTCTTAGAAAGAATTATCTATGGTCTTGATGATGTTGATATAACCTTAAAAAATAAAGAAATAATTAAAGTTTTTGAACAGCAAAGAAAGAAAGATAAGCCTTGGATATATATAAATGAGTAAAAAAATATTAATACTACCAGGAGATGGAATTGGCCAAGAGGTCACCTCATCATCTAATGAAATTTTAAATTACTTAGTAGATGAGTTTTCTCTAGACTTTGATATAAAAACAATGAATGTTGGAGGAACTGCATATGACTTACATGGGTCTCCAATTCCATCAGAGGTATTAGATGAAGCTAAGTTATCTGATGCAATATTATTTGGAGCTGTGGGTGGGCCAAGTTGGGATGATTTACCATGGGAGAATAGACCAGAGCAAGCACTATTAACTCTAAGAAAAGAGCTTCAGCTTTTTGCTAACTTAAGACCAGCATTCTTATTTAATGAATTAGCTTCTGCATCCCCAATAAAAAATAATATTATTGAAGGTTTAGATATTCTAATTGTTAGAGAATTGACTGGAGGTGTATATTTTGGAGAGCCGAGGGCAATTGTTAAAGATGTATCACCAAACTATGCCTTCAATACCATGATATATGATGAAGATGAAATTAGGAGAATAGCTAAAATAGGTTTTGAGTCTGCCCGAAAGAGAAAAGGTAAACTTTGTTCTGTAGAAAAGGCTAATGTATTAGAGGTATCTAAATTTTGGAGAGAAATAGTCTCAGAGATGGCTAAAGATTATCCAGATGTTGAATTGTCTCATCAGCTTGCAGACAATACTGCAATGCAATTAGTTTTAAATCCAAACCAATATGATGTGATTGTATCTAGCAATCTATTTGGAGATATTCTTTCAGATATTGCAGCAACATTATCAGGTTCAATTGGAATGCTCCCATCAGCGTCATTAAATAGCTCTTCCCAAGGTATGTATGAGCCTTGTCACGGAAGTGCTCCAGACATTGCAGGTCAAAACATTGCAAATCCAATAGCCATGATTGCATCTTTAGCTATGGCTTTAAGATATTCATTAGATGAAATTGATCTAGCAAATAAAATTGATAATGCAATAAAAATTTTCGTTGAAAAAGGCTATAGAACAAAGGATATTAGTACTAGCGACGACTATATTAAAACTTCTGAAGTAGCATCTCTGCTTATAGGTATTTTGAAAAATGAAACATGAATTAAATCTTGCTCTTGTTGGAGCCTCTGGTGTTGTAGGTCAAAAAATAATACAACTACTAGAGAAAAAAAATTTTAAAGTCACCAATTTTTATCCCTTAGGAAAATCTTCGATTGGTCAAGAGATTAACTTATCAGGTATAAAATATATTATTGATGATGTAGATACATTTGATGCATCAAATGGAAATTTAGTGATTCTTGCAGCAGGATCGTCCGTTGCAAAAAAATATGCAAGGTCTTTTGTTCAAAAAGGATGCTACGTAATAGACCTGTCATCAGAATTTAGATATGAGGATGATGTGCCGCTTATTATTCCAGAGATTAATGGACATATATTAGAAGGTCTCAACACACCAAGTCTAATAGCAAATCCCAATTGCTCAACATCCCAGCTTCTAATGGCGCTTAAACCTATTCATGAAGATTTTAAAATACATTTTCTTAATATTGCGACCTATCAGGCCGTATCAGGAACAGGAAAGGAGGCGGTTGAAGAGCTTAAACAGCAAACTAAAAATCCCGATGCGCAAGCTAAAGTTTACCCTAAAAAAATTGCCTTCAATGCCTTGCCTCAATGCGATATTTTTTTAGAAAACGATTTCACTAAAGAAGAGATGAAGCTAGTTTGGGAGACTAAAAAAATTCTTGATAATAACATTGACGTTCAGGCTACATGTGTAAGAGTTCCAGTTCAAAATGGCCACTCTGAGGCAGTGTTTTTAAAGATTGATAAAAATGCTACTAGAGAAGAGGTGATCAATTCTCTATCTAATATCAAAGGAGTGGAAGTTATGGATGATCCAAAAAATTTAATTTATCCAACTCCTCTTGAGCAAGCAAATGACACTGAGAATGTATATGTTGGAAGAATAAGAAGCCAAATGATTCAAAATGAAACATGGATTTCATTGTGGATCGTTGCTGATAATGTTTATGGAAAGGGCGCTGCCTTGAATGCAGTGCAAATTGCTGAAAGCCTTATGGATAATGATAAACTTAAATGAGATATTTGCTAACAACCCTTCTATTTATTTCATCAGTTGCATATGCAGATAGTTTAATTTCTTCGCCTAAGATCAGTATTAATGATAGCGGGCTCAGACTTATTGAACTAAATATCCGAGATTCTAATATAAATGATGAAGATATAAAGCTTTTAGAATATAAGTCAGAAGATGTTATTGATGATGCCAAAATAGCTTATACCCTATTGAGGGATAATGATGCTTATTATGTGTATTCCATAGCGCTTTCAAATAATTACTCATCTGATTATTTTAGTTTTAAATTAAAAATTAAAGACAAACTATCAAAAGATATTTTTATCTTTTTACCATCAACCATTAGATCAAGTAATGCTTCAGAAAACGAATCAAAAGATGATAAAAAACTTAATCCACTTTCTAGAAAGCCTGATTCCGAAATATTCAATGAGCCTCCTGTTGCAATTACAAAAAATATAATTTCTGATCCTATAACAGATCAAGATAAGGAACTAAGAACTATATCTGCAGGAGAGATAAAAACTATGTGGAGTCTAGCCAGCGATATAGCTAAGACAAACAATAACCTCTCTATATATCAAATCATGTGGTCAATTTATCTAGGAAACCCATCTGCATTCATTGATGATAATATCAATTTAGTAAGAAGCGATATTGATATAGTTATTCCCAGCTATCAATCAATGGAACATAACTCAGTCTCAGACTCAAAGAATGCAATTATAAAAATGAACCAAGCGTTCAGTTTAAATTTCAAGCAATCAGCAAAATCTCTCCTAACCTTAACAGCTCCAAAGATACAAAAGACAGAAAAAGCTGAAATCATTAAAGAACAAGACGAAATAACTGTTAACTTAGCTTCAATAGATCCTGCATCAAAATCTCCCGAAGATATAATTTCAAAAAATACATCAACTTTAAAAATTAACGCAAAAAATGAAGTTATTGAAGATATAACAAAAACAAATAGCCTTGAAAAGGATGAGCCTGTAAATGCAGGCCTTAATTACATCGATCTACTTTTTGTAGCTGCCATTTCAGTTATATCAGGAGTTTTATTGGCTTTAATATTTATTCAGCTTAATAAGAATAAAAAGAAAACCATCGTTTATGATTTTGATGAGGCACCATCTTCTGGACCTGAAACTAAAGCAATGCCATCTGGACTTAGTATTAAGAATAACCAAGATGAGCAGGAGTTAGATTTAGCAGCAACATATATTGAAATGGACGAATTAGAGCAAGCATTAAATATATTAAACAATCTTCTCAAAAAATCTGACAATGAGACATCAAAGATAAAAGCAAAAGAACTAGTTTCATTAATTTCATCAAAGTGAAACTAGTATTTACTCTTGAATATAATGGGAAAGAATTCTCGGGTTTTCAAAAGCAAACAAACGCAATAACAATCCAAGAAAAAGTAGAAGCTGCAATTAAAAAAATTACTCTGTGTGATGTATCAATTAATTATGCAGGAAGGACCGATGCTGGAGTTCATGCGCTTTCCCAAGTATTTGATTTTGAAACTGACATACAAAGAAAAGACGAGGACTGGATTAATGGTCTCAATTCTAATCTGCCAGAGTCTATAAAAGTTAAAAGTATTTCTCAGGTTAAAAATAATTTTCACTCTAGGTTTTCAGCAAAAAATAGATCATATGCCTATGTAATATATAACTCTAAATCCAAGCCAGTTTTTTTTAATGATTTTGCTCATTGGGAGAAGTCACCTCTGGATTTTTCAATACTTAAAAGCGAGGGAGCTAGCCTTATTGGCAAGCATGACTTTTCATCATTTCGATCTTCAAGCTGCTCTTCAAAAAATCCTGTAAAAGAAATAACTAAATTTAGTGTAGAAAAATATAATAACTTTTTAATATTTCATATTACTGCCAATGCTTTTTTACACAACATGGTTAGAATTATTATGGGTACAGTTACTGATATAGCTAAAAAAGAAAACCATTTGAGCATTGAAAAAATTATTACAGCTAAGGATAGGAGTATGGCTGGAAGAACCTTATCTGCAAAGGGTTTGTTTTTTTTAGGACCTGAGTATGATGATGTTTATAATGTTGCAAAACCCTCACAGAGTATTTTTGATAAATTTAAAATATGATTTCTTCAAATATTAAAATTTGTGGCATCTCCGACAAAAGCACTCTGCTAAATTTGATTGAACTTAAAATAGATTTTATTGGGTTTATCTTTTATAAAAATAGCCCAAGAAACGTTGATGTTAATTTTTTAGAGCAGATACCTGGAATTAATTTTAAGAACTCGCGACCTGTTTGTGTTTTTGTGAATGAATCTCGTGAAAATATTTTAAATACAACCTCTTTCTTCAAGAATCCAATCATCCAATTCCATGGCGATGAATCTGATGAATTTTGCTCTTCATTTGAACTAGATTTTTGGAAGGTAGTAAGAATTAAAAACAATCTATCTTTAAAAACCATAGATTCATATAAGTCCGCAACTGCAATTTTATTGGAAAACTATAAAGAAGGTATTTATGGAGGAACTGGTCAATCATTTGACTGGAAGCTATTAAAGAATATGGATATTTCTGGGAGAAAAATTGTCCTATCAGGTGGTATTAATGTTAAAAATGTCGATAATGCTATTAGAATGTCTCCCTGGTGTATAGATTTAAATTCAGGTATTGAATCAGAAAAAGGAATTAAAGATATCAATTTGGTAACCAAGATAATTAAAAAAATAAGATGAGTATAAATAAAGATAATTTTCCAAATACTGAAGGTTTTTTTGGTGAATATGGTGGCAAATTTGTCCCTGAAACTTTAATGTTTGCCTTAGAAGAGCTGGAAACTACATATGCAAAGCTAAAGGACACAGATGAATTTAAGAAAGAGTTTTATGCTGATTTATCTAATTTTGTTGGAAGACCCTCACCACTTTATTATGCACAAAGACTAACAGAGCATTTTAAATCGGCAAATATATGGCTGAAAAGAGAAGATCTAAATCATACTGGCGCTCATAAAATTAATAATACAGTAGGACAAATTCTATTAGCAAAACATATGGGTAAGAAAAGAATTATTGCTGAAACTGGAGCTGGTCAGCATGGTGTTGCAACTGCAACTGTTGCAGCTAGATTAGGTCTTGAGTGCCATATTTATATGGGCGCTGAAGATGTAAAAAGACAATCTTTAAATGTATATAGAATTAAGTTATTAGGAGCGCATGTCCATCCAGTAGACTCAGGAACTGCAACATTGAAAGATGCCTTGAATGAAGCGCTTAGAGATTGGGTTACTAATGTAGACGATACTTATTACATTATAGGGAGCGTTACAGGCCCTCATCCATACCCAATGATTGTAAGAGATTTTAACTCTGTTGTTGGTCACGAGTTAATAGACCAATCAAAGAAAAACTTTGGAAGAATGCCAGATGCTATTGTTGCTTGTGTTGGTGGAGGGTCTAATGCGATGGGAGCTTTTTATCCATTTATTGATATCAAAGAAACAAGATTAATTGGAGTTGAGGCTGGAGGCAATGGAATTGAGACGGGAGAGCATGCCGCTCCTCTCAATGATGGTGAGCCAGGTGTATTGCATGGAGCAAGAAGCTATTTGATGCAAGATGACTTAGGGCAGGTTAAAGACACCAAATCAGTATCTGCAGGCCTGGACTATCCTGGAGTAGGGCCAGAGCATTCATGGTTAAAAGACATTGGCAGAGCTGAATATGTAGCTGTAAATGATCAAGAGGCTTTAGACGCATTTCATTTGGTTACTGAACTTGAGGGAATAATGCCAGCTTTAGAAACAGCTCATGCTTTTGCTCATTTGGATGCTTTATCAACTCAAATGGATGAATCTTCAAATATTATTATCAATGTGTCAGGAAGAGGAGACAAGGATATCAATACTGTTGCTGAAATTGATGGAATAGAGTTTTGAATAGACTCAGAAAGAAACTAGACAATCTTCTTATAGAAGATAAAAAAGCTCTAGTGGCTTACCTTGTTGCCGGAGATCCTGATATAGATACAACCCTAGACTTGATGCATCTTTTTGTTGAATCAGGTGTAGATATAATTGAGATTGGCGTTCCATTTACGGATCCAATTGCAGAGGGACCTACCATCCAGAGAGCTCACGATAGAGCATTAAAAAATAATGTTTCCCTGCTTGACATTATCAACCTTGTTATAAAATTTAGAGAAACTAATGACTCAACACCTGTTATCTTAATGGGCTATTTAAACACATTTAGTTTTCATAAATCTCTAATTGATCAGTCTGATAAGAATGGAGTTGATGCGGTTCTTGTTGTTGATATTCCTGGAGAGTTAAGCATTTCAAATTATGGTCTTTCTAATCCTAATATTGACTCTATATCTTTAATCTCTCCAACAACATCACAAGATAGAGTGGAAAAGATAGCTAAAAATGCTTCAGGGTTTATTTACTATGTCACTTTAAGAGGAGTAACAGGATCTTCAAATCTTGACGTGGAGGAGATAAATAAGAATATACAAAAAATAAGAAGCTATTCCAATATTCCTGTTTTGGCAGGATTTGGAATTAAGTCCAATGAAGATGCTAAGCTACTTTCTGAATACTCAGATGGTATTATTGTTGGATCCAGCATTGTTGATATGATAGACCAAGAGGCAGAGTCAAAAGAATTTGATAGAATAGGAAAATATTTGAGGGAGCTAAAAAACGCAATATCATGAATTGGCTAACAAGATTAATACCTACAATTGGAACTTCAAAATCAAAAAGCAAAGTTCCAGACGGTCTATGGAGC
>Ga0213868_10000176_pt1 | contig 57921 bp, 49 predicted proteins | sample PICome_9_FD_160087 | JGI IMG/M metagenome (GOLD analysis project Ga0213868, IMG submission 160087) | Coastal seawater microbial communities near Pivers Island, North Carolina, United States - PICO127 | ecosystem: Environmental > Aquatic > Marine > Coastal | place: USA: North Carolina... | reverse complement strand
CACTGTTCGGCCAGATGGGCATTGAGCTCATCAAAGCTGGCGAACCGGGGCTTGGGCACCATGAAGTTGCGCCGGGTGTACCCCACCATCCCCTCGACTTTGCCTTTGTCATTCCCCTTACCGGGACGGCCAAAACGATCCTCAAACAGATAGTGAGACACCAGTTCGGAGAATACTCGGGTTCGTTTGCGCTGGCCGTCCCCCATAATGCGGGCCACGGCAATCCGAGTGTTGTCGTACAGGATCGACACAGGAACGCCGCCGAAGAACGCGAACGCCGCGACATGTGCATCGCAGAACGCCTCGGTAGTCTCGGCCGGATACGCCTTCAAAAAACACGCATCCGAATGTGGTAGGTCCATCACCAGAAAGTGTATCTTCCGTTCAACGCCGCCGATGATGGCAAGCGCCTCACCAAAGTCAGCCTGAGCATGACCCGGTGGATGTGACAGAGGTACAAACATCTCCCGCTGACGCTGTTTGATCGCGAAGACGTAATTCCTCACAATCGTGATGCCGCCCTCAAAGCGATGTTCATCACGCAGTCGTTCAAATATCCGCTTCGACGTGTGTCTCTGCTTCTTGGGGACCAGGTTGTCTGCCTCAAGGATCTGATCGATAATCCCCGTAAAACCATCCAGCTTCGGGCGACGGATCGCTTTGTCGCGCCGATAACCTGGCGGGATCGAAAACCGCAGCATCTTCTCAACAGTGCGACGGTTGATCCCAAAAATACGCGCCGCTTCCCGACGGCTCATGCCATCAACAAGAACGGCGTGACGAACGCGCCCATACAATTCCACGTGCTTCAATCCCGCCCCCCGTCAAAACGAAGAGCCTAACAGGACAGGCCAATCAGCCCATCTGCAACAAGACAATCTCGCCGCTCACGTGGTGCAGTATTCCACCGGCGTTCTCAAGAGACGGCAGCGCCGATCAAGAACCCGTCATCAGTCTGAGTAACTGCGTCCATCCCCTCAATCGATTTGATATCGACAATCAAGTCTGCTTCAAACGTGTCGTTCTGCATTCTCACCAAAAGGTCCGTTCCGCCTGCAAGCACAAAGGACTTTGCCTCTGCGTCCGCAAGCAGAGCTATCGCGGCCTCAATCGTTTCCGGTCTTTCATAGCGCATTGGCGTCTTCCTTTGACATGCCCCCGAGGTTCTCTCATTCATAAAAAGACTTTGCGGGTCTGAACTTGATATTCCTCGGTTTCGTTTTGGGCAAGCTCGTCTTGTGCGGCCCCCTCAAATTGCTCAAGCTCTCGACACGCTTCAGCGGGTGTTTGGTTCTCCATTTCAGAGTGCAGTCTGACGTTGTTGTAACCGTGCCGCCGAAGCGCCCGTTTGCCTCGGGCGTCATCCAAGTTTTTGAACCATTCTTCGTTAGGTATTCAGGCTCTGGACCCATTAAACTGGATGATGCTGTTATGGCGGCATGATTCAAAACCGTAAACTGCGGGAGTGCAATGTCAGCAATCTTTATTGGCTGCGCGAAGAACAGATGGGGCGTTTTCGACCGTATTCTCGAAAGAGCCATCGTGTGCCCCAAGTGGACAAACGGCGTGTCCTTAGTGGCATAATCTTCATCAACCACAATGGGTTTTGCTGGTGTGATGTGCCTAAGGAATACGGTCCACACAAGACGCTCTAAAACCGTTGGAAGCGATGGAGTGACATGGGTGTATTCGCGCGGATCATGCTCGGGTTGGCTGCTGAAACTCCAGACAAAAACGATATCAATCGATGCAACTTGTCTCAAAGCACATCGTACAGCGTCCAGCTTGTGGGCCAAAAAGGGGGGCATGGACGTCTGATAGGTCTCACCCAAGGCGGTATGAATACGAAACTGCATGTCCTGACTGATACGATTGGGCGGCCTATTCGATTCTTCATCACCGCTGGTCAGGACAATCGCTGATACCGATCAAGCACGCCTATGAGATGGGCACGTCGGAATTATATCGAACCAGCATCACGCCGGCAGCCCCCGCGCCGACCACGGACCGAAGCATGTACCCCAAGGGCTGAGCGTCTGGGAAATTAGTCTGATTTCAGAGTGTTGGGTGTCACTCATCGCTACGCTGTTCGACACCTAAATGAACATCCCCAAACAAGGCGACACAACCGCCTGCCTTGCTGCCGAAAGTATGGCGCAGATCGCGATCCATCCGGCCCAGCAGGTGCCCGGGAAAACAAGATCACAGCCATGGCACATCCGCTTCCCTCGCTGCGGCATGGTTGACGGCAAACGATATTCTTGGCGTCAACATCTTTGACATGTCATGGCCCCCCGGGGCCATGGTAAGTCCACTAATTTTGCCCTCGCATTCCAACACACGAGTCTAAATCGCTCGGCCTTCCAACAGTTCCATGAGGATCGGATTGGGAAAGCGCCGGGTGATTGTCACGGCGAAAAAGGTCTCTCCGATGCCCGGCAGCTGTTCGACCTCACGCAGCCGACCGCTGGTCAATTCGTCCTGCACAACGATAGGCGGCAAGACCGCAAGCCCCACGCCTTCGCGGGCCAAAAGCCGCATCATGGCCATATCGTCCACCTCTGCCGCGATCTGGGGCCGGATGCCCAGACGGTCTGTCCAGGCGTCAAAACCAATGCGGATGCCGGTGTCCGCGGTGGGCAAAATCACGGGCTGCGTCGTCAGCAGCTCCGTCAGGCTAAGCCCTGCGTTCAACCGTTCCGGCGTCCCGACTAGGCTAACGGGCTGTTCGGACAGCCGGTGCGAGACAAAGGGCGTCACCGCGTCGCGCGACGGCGCCTGGTTGATCAGCACGACATCAAGGTTCAATGCCTCAAGCGCCTGCAATAGATCCGCGCTGGTGCCGGACCGCAGAATGATCTCAACATCCGGTCGTTGCAGGATGGGCCGCAAGAATTCCATCTGAAAGTTGCGCGACAGCGTGGCAAGTGCCCCGATGCGGATCGCCTGCCTGCTGCGGCCCCTGTCTTGCAAGGTGCCCAGCAGTTCGCGGCCCGTGGCAAAAATCGCATCGGCATGATCCAGCGCGATCCGCCCCGCCTCTGTCAGGAAAAGCTGGCGTCCGCGCCGTTCGAACAGATCATGCCCCAGATGGGCCTCAAGCTGTTTTATTTGCACGGAAATAGCGGATTGCGACAGGTTTAGCCGCTCTGCTGTGCGGGTCAGGTTGCCGTCATGGGCCACGGCCCAGAAATAGCGCAGGTGATGGTAATTGAATTCGCTCATCCATTCATTAAACAGAACGAATTCAAGTAAACAATGAATTTTTATGTGATTAACCCGCCTGCTATTGCCCTCAGCAGCTGCAAACCAGCCCCAAGGAGAGATGACGATGTCCATAGCCATTCTATTGTTTCTAGCCCCGCTTGCCTTGATAGCGGCCTCAGTTCTTGCCTTTCGCGGGCCTGACATGCGCCCCGCGCGGGTGCTGCGCCAAATCGAAGGGATCGCCCTTGCCGCATTTGCCGTGGCAGTCCTGTCCGGCGTTGCGCTGATTGCTTCAGGGCCGGCGACCAGCGGGCTGATTGGCCTGGGGGGTCTGGGGCTGCAGGCACGGTTGGATGCGGTCAGCGCCGTGATGATCCTGCTGGTGACTTTCGTGGGCTGGATCGTGCTACGCTATGCTGCGACCTACATGGACGGCGAGGCCCAGCAGGGGCGCTTTACCGGATGGCTATGTGCGACATTGGCGGCCGTTATGCTGCTGGTGATCGCGGGCAACATCGTTCAGCTGGCCCTTGCCTGGATCGCAACCAGCCTGTTCTTGCATAAACTGCTGCTTCATTATCCCGGCCGCGTTGCAGCCCAGCGGGCGGCGCGGAAAAAATGGATAACGGCGCGACTGGGGGATCTGGCCCTGCTGATCGCCTGCGCCATTCTTTATGGGCAATACGGCACGGGCGACATCGCAGATATCCTGGCCTTTGCCCAGAACGCAGATGCAACGGGTACCGCCTCGCAGGTTGCCGCGGGCGGGGTCGCAGCGATGCTTGCCATTGCGGCGGTCTTGAAATCCGCGCAATTTCCCATGCACGGCTGGCTGACAGAGGTGATGGAAACGCCCACGCCGGTATCGGCCCTGCTGCATGCGGGCGTCATCAATGCCGGCGGCTTCTTGTTGATCCGCTTTGCCGATGTGATGCTTCTGGCACCAGGCGTGCTGGCGGTGCTGGTGATGACCGGCGGCTTTACCGCCTTGTTCGGCGGGCTGGTGATGCTGACGCAATCGGCGGTCAAGACATCGCTGGCCTGGTCCACGGTGGCGCAGATGGGGTTCATGATCTTGCAATGTGGCCTCGCGCTGTTTCCGCTGGCGTTGCTGCATATCGTGGCCCATTCGCTGTACAAGGCGCATGCCTTTCTGGCCTCGGGCACCGCGGTGGACGGCGTGGCCGCGATCCGCAGGCCCGGTCCGGTGGCGATCCCCAATGGTCTGGCCGTGGGCCGCGCCTTTTTGATCGCGCTGGTGATCTATGCAGCGGTGGCCTTTGCCTTTGGGATCGGGGGGAAATCACCGCAGGCGATTGCGCTGGGGGCGATCTTGATCTTTGGGGTGGCCTATCTGCTGGCGCAGGGCCTGGCCGATGCGGCCCCTCGGGTCCTGACCCAACGCACCGCCGCTTTCTCAGTTGCGGCGACGCTGGGCTATTTCACCCTGCAGACCGGGGCGGAATGGCTGATGCAGAGCACCTTGCCCGCCACCCCGGCCCCCGGCCCGCTGGAATGGGCGCTAATCGCGCTGGCCCTTCTCAGCTTTGGCTGTGTGGCGATGACGCAGGCGATGTTTCCGCTTTGGGCCTATCACCCGGCCGCGGCAGGCATGCGCGTGCACCTGTCCAACGGGCTTTATGCCAATGCCGTCTTTGACAAGCTGCTGCGCGGCTGGTCAACCAAGACCCTCTCTTGATCCATGCCAAGGAACGTTCAGATGTCAAATACTTCAAACCTCACACTTAAGACACTTACCGCGGCATCAGACGGGGCGGCCCGTGCCATTCCGCCGGTCTGGCCACTGGCCTCATCGGTTGCCGTGAACCCTTTTCTGGGTCAGACGCAGGAAAGTCTGGCGCAGGTCGGGGCGCGGCTGGGGCGCATCAGCGCGGTGCCCGTGACCATGCCGCGCGATTGGTACGAGGCGCGTATCAAGGACGGCACCATAACGGATGCGGACATCACAGCGGCCATCGCCGCACAGCACGCCCCAGATCAGGCCGCACTGCCGGATCTGGCGGAAATCAAACGTCTGGCGGCTATCGCTGCACCAACACCACAGGCGCAGCCGACCATTGCTGATCTGGCCGCCAAGGCATCAGGCATCGACTGGCCCGGCATCATTGCCGACCGCTTTGGAATATGGGCCGCAGGTTTTTTCGATCAGGGTCAGGCGCTTTGGGCGGCACCCCGCAGACGGGGGGCCTATGACGCATGGCGCCAATATGCGACCCATGATCTGACGCCTGAAATCACCGGTCTGCGCGGATTTGGATTGTTTGCAAGCGAAACACCCGACAAGGCGGATGATGCGAAACTGCGCGCGGCCACGCGGTTGGGTTTGTCCAAGCCCGCGCTTGAGACCTATTTGCATCAGCTTTTGTTCACTCTGGGCGGTTGGGCCCAGGTCGCGCGGTATCAGCTGTGGCAGGCCGAACTGGCCGGGGGCAGCGACCAGACCATCACCGATGTGCTGACCATCCGGTTGTTGTGGGAAGAAGCCCTGCTGATCCAATACGAGGATGACATCGGCACCGAATGGCAAAAGGTCATGGCCGCCCATGCCGCACCGCTGACCCCGGACCATGACCTGCTGGTAAATGGGATCCTGCAAGAGGCCTGCGAACGCGCGGTGCAGCGCGATCTGGCCGCGACCTTTGCCGCCCCTGCCCGGCAGCACAACACAGAGCGCCCGCTGTTGCAGGCGGCCTTTTGCATCGACGTACGCTCCGAAGTGTTCCGCCGCGCCCTCGAGGCTGTGAATCCGTCCATACAAACACTTGGTTTTGCTGGGTTTTTCGGCCTCACTGCCGCGCACAAGGGCTTTGCCTCAGATGTGGAAGAGCTGCGGTTGCCGGTATTGCTGAACCCCAGTGTCACCTCTACGTCACAGGGGTATGACACCCAGGCAGAACAGACAGCACGTTTCAAGGCCCGCGCCATCCGCGCCTGGGGACGGTTCAAGCTGGCGGCGGTATCCTCCTTTGCCTTTGTTGAGGCGACGGGGCCGATTTATGTCGGCAAGCTGGTCCGCGATGCGCTGAACCTTGCGCCCAATGCGGTGCCGGGCGGGCCTGCACCACGGCTTGATCCCGCGCTGGATACAACAGCACAGATTGACGCGGCAGAAACGATCCTGCGGGCGATGTCCTTTACCGATAATTTCGCAAGGCTGGTCGTGCTGGCGGGGCACGGGGCCAATGTGGTCAACAACCCCTTTGCCAGCGGTCTGCATTGCGGTGCCTGTGGCGGCTATTCGGGAGAGGTGAATGCCCGTCTGCTGGCCGGATTGCTGAACAGCACCGATGTGCGCGACGGACTGGCCGCGCGGGGCATCACCGTGCCGGACGACACGCTGTTTGTCGGCGCGTTGCATGACACGACCACGGATGCCATGACGCTGTTTACGCAAGATGTGTCATCCGCGGGCCATACAGCAGACCTGCGTCAGGCCGAGACTTGGTTCGATGTGGCCGGGGCCGTGACACGCGGCGAACGGGCGCTGCGTCTGCCCCGGGCGGGCGATCACGACGACATTGCATTGCGCAGCCGCGATTGGGCCGAAACGCGGCCCGAATGGGCGCTGGCGGGGTGCAAGGCATTTATCGCCGCCCCCCGTCGCCGCACATCAGGCAAGGACATGGCAGGCCGTGCCTTTCTGCATGATTATGACTGGAAGAACGACAAGGCCTTCGGCGTACTGGAACTGATCATGACGGCACCCGTGGTGGTCGCCAGCTGGATCAGCCTGCAATATTACGGATCGACCGTGGCCCCCGATACATTCGGGGCCGGGAACAAGCTGTTGCATAATGTCACCGGCGGCATTGGTGTGGTTGAGGGAAATGGCGGCATTCTGCGGGCAGGTCTGCCCTGGCAATCGGTCCATGAGGGCGAAAGCTATGCCCATGACCCCCTGCGCCTGTCAGTCTGTATCGAGGCCCCGCGCGAGGCGATGACCGAGATATTGAAACGGCATGCCGGTGTCAGGGCCCTGTTTGACAACCGCTGGCTGCATCTGTTCGCATTGGATGAAAACGGCCAGATGGCGTGGCGCTACGAAAGTGACCTGAAATGGTCGCCGATGCCTGAAACGGCGGCACAAACCCCGATGCTGCAGGCTGCCAGCTAAAGCCCTGTCCCGCCGTGAAAGGCGGGACATCGGCCCTTGCGGGTGTGGCAACGTTGGCCGTTTGATTTCGAGGCTGCCCAAAAACGCTCCCCTGCCCTCCAGCAGATGCCCATAATTTAGGCGTCTGCCTGTTTTCCCCGCTTTTTTCTGATGGGGCATTGCCAAGGACTGATTGGAACCTATGCTCAACAAAATGAAGCCACATGAAAAATTCTTTAATGAGATGACCTCGGAGGGCGGCCCGCGCAGCCCTTATGGCATCTATGACGCGTGGTTCGCGGGTCAAAATAATGAGCGCCTGGCGCAAAAAGCGGCGGAGGCGGAGGCGTTTTTCCGCCGCTCCGGCATCACGTTCAACGTCTACGGCCAGGCCGACGCCGAAGAACGGCTGATCCCTTTTGATCTGGTTCCGCGCATCCTGGCAGAACGGGAATGGACCAAGCTTGCCAAGGGCATCGAACAACGCGTCATTGCGATCAATGCCTTTCTGCATGACATCTACAACCGGCAGGAAATTCTGCGCGCCGGCGTCATCCCCACAAAACTGATCGCGCAAAACGACGCCTTCTTGCCGCAGATGATCGACTTCAGCCCGCCCAGCGACGTCTACACCCATATTGTAGGCACGGATGTCGTGCGCACGGGAGAGGACGATTTTTTCGTACTTGAGGACAATGCCCGCACCCCGTCGGGTGTCAGCTATATGCTGGAAAACCGCGAAACCATGCTGCAGATGTTCCCCGAACTTTTCAGCATGATCAAGGTACAGCCGGTCAGCGACTATCCCAAGAACCTGCGCCGTTCCCTTGAGGCATCCGCACCCGCCTCTTGCGAAGGCCGGCCTTGCGTCGTAGTGCTGACGCCGGGCATTCACAATTCGGCCTATTATGAACACAGCTTTCTGGCCGACCAGATGGGCGTGGAACTGGTCGAAGGGCATGATCTGCGGGTTGTGGACGGCCATATCGCGATGCGCACCACCAAAGGCTACAAGGTCATCGACGTGATCTATCGCCGGGTCGATGATGAATATCTGGACCCGCTGACCTTTAATCCAAATTCAATGCTGGGCGTGCCGGGCATCATGGATGTCTACCGCGCGGGCAATATCACCATCGCCAACGCGCCCGGCACCGGGGTCGCGGATGACAAGGCGATCTATAGCTACATGCCCGATATCGTGAAATTCTATACCGGCGAAAAGCCGATCCTGAAGAATGTTCAGACCTTCCGCTGCGGCGAGGCTGACAGCCTGAAATACGTGCTGGATAATCTGGCTGACCTGGTGGTCAAAGAGGTGCATGGATCGGGCGGTTACGGCATGTTGGTAGGCCCTGCCGCCACCAAAAAGGAAATCGCCGCCTTCGCAGAAAAGCTCAAGGCGCGGCCTGCAAATTACATCGCCCAGCCAACACTGGCACTGTCGACCGTGCCGATCTTTACCGAAAGCGGGCTGGCCCCGCGGCATGTTGATCTGCGCCCCTTTGCGCTGATGTCCTCCAAGGGGGTCAACATCACGCCCGGCGGGCTGACCCGCGTGGCACTGGAAGAAGGATCGCTGGTGGTGAATTCATCGCAGGGCGGCGGCACAAAAGACACTTGGGTATTGGAAGACTGACATGCTGGGAAAAACCGCAGGGGGTCTTTATTGGATGTTCCGCTATCTTGAGCGGGCGGAGAATGCCGCGCGTCTGGTGGAGGCGGGGTTCCGCATCGCCTTGACGCGGTCCAATGATGCCGAGGCCGAATGGAAATCCGTAATCGTCACCACCGCCAGCCAGATCGGATATGATACGCTGCATGATGGCTATGACAGCAGCCGTGTCGTGGATTATCTGCTGCGCGCACCAGAGAACCCCAGCTCCGTGCTCTCGGTGATCAAGGCCGCACGCGACAATGCGCGGCTGACCCGTACAGCGCTGACCACAGAGGTCTGGTATGCCGTCAATGACACATGGATGCTGCTCACCGATCTGCTGAAAGACCCGATACCGGAAACTGAACTGCCCGGCGTGCTGGCCACCATCCGCCAGCAATCAGGACTCGTGCGCGGTGCGCTTTATGGCACGATGCTGCGCAACGACATCTATGATTTCTGCCGCCTCGGCTCTGCGATTGAGCGGATGGACAACACCGCGCGGATCATCGACGTCAAATATTATTCCCTGCTGCCCTCTCCGTCCTTTATCGGCAGTCGGATGGACAATGTGCAGTGGGAAACCATCCTGCGGTCCGTGTCCGCCCACCGGTCCTTTCGCTGGGCCGTTGAAGGTGACTTCACCGCGCCTGCAATTGCCGATTTCCTGATCCTTGACCGTCGGATGCCCCGATCGCTGTCCTTTTCTGCCGGTCAGATCGTTGAGCATCTGAATATGCTAGGTGCCGAATATGAAACTCGGATGCCGTCGCATGACATGGCAGACGCCTTGCAAACCCAGCTCAAGGGGCGCGACATCAATTCGATCTTTGAACAGGGCTTGCATGAATTCATCAGCGGCGTGATCACAGACACGGCACAGCTTGCACAGCAGATCGCCGAAGATTACAGATTTACAGGTTAGATGCAGTTAAATATCCATCATAAGACCGAATACGCCTATAGCGAACCGGTGTCATACGCGCTTCAAAAGGTGCGTCTGCGCCCCACTGCCTCTCCTGTTCAGCAGGTCGAGGCATGGGAAATCATCATTACCGGCGGCAAGCTTGAGACAGGTTACCTGGACCATTACGGCAATCATGTGGATCTGGTTAGCATTAACCCGGGCGCTCAGGCCCTCACCATAGAAGCTCGCGGCACGGTCCTGACCTCAGGCATCACCGGTGTTCTGGGCAAGGTCTATGGCAAGGCCCCGCTGTGGCATTTCAAGGAACCGACACTGAACACCACCGCAGGCCCCGCTATCAGGGACATGGCGCAGGTGATCGGGCAGAGCGACAATAAACTGGACGGGCTGCACGCCCTGTCGGCCGCCATTCTGGCAAAGGCCCCCTACGAGATCGGGGCAACCCACGCCAATACCACCGCCGAAGACGCCTTGGCCGGCGGGCTGGGCGTGTGTCAGGACCATGCCCAGATCTTTGTCGCCGCCGCACGGGTGGCGGGTATTCCCGCACGCTACGTCAGCGGCTATCTGATGATGAACGACCGCGTCGAACAGGACGCAACCCACGCCTGGGCAGAGGCCCATGTAAACGGTCTGGGCTGGGTCGGTTTTGACATCTCAAACGGTATGTCCCCGGATGAACGCTATGTCACCATCGCCATCGGCCGCGATGCCCGGGATGCCTCTCCGATCGAGGGGCTGCGTATGGGGGCTGGTCAGGAGACGCTGATCGTATCGCTTCAGGTCCAGCAGTAGGGGCTTGGAGTTTTAAAATGTATTCGTTCTCGGCGGATGGGAAGCATTTTGACTGCCCGCCCCACCGGCACGAAACCTGCGCAGGCCTCAGACCGCCGACAGCCCCGCATTCAGCGCGGACAGGATCGCGTCCACATCCGCCGCCGTCACGATCAGCGACGGTGACAGGATCAAATTCGGGCCAGAAACCCGCACCATCACGCCATTCTCATAGGCCGTTTCCTGCACCACCTGTGCTGATTTCGCGTCAATCGGGGCCTTGGTCGCGCGGTCGCTGACCATCTCGATCGCGGTCATCAACCCATATCCGCCACGCACATCACCGATGATGTCGTGCTTTTCCATCAAGGCCTGACAGCCTTCATATATCTGCGTGCCCCGCAGGGCTGCATTTTCGATCAAATTCAAGCGCCTGGTTTCAGCCAGACAGGCCAATGCCGCCGCCGCCCCCACCGGATGGCCGGAATAGGTATAACCATGGGCGATCTTGGCCGCTGCATTATTCTCAAAGGTCTCGACCATTTTTTCGCCCAGCATCACCGCCCCAAAGGGAAAGAACCCATTGGTGATCGCCTTGGCGGTGCACATCATGTCAGGTTTGATCCCCCACAGCCGCGCCCCGGACCACGCGCCAGTGCGCCCATAGGCCGTGATCACCTCATCCGTGATCAGCAAAATGCCATGTTTGGTACAGATCTTTTCGACCATTGGCGCAAAGGAGGGATGCGGCGGTATCACCCCGCCCGCCCCCAGAATGGGCTCCATGATCATGGCCGCAATCGTCTCGGCCCCTTGAAAGGCGATTTCATCCTCCAATGCGGCCGCGCACAGCTGGGCCAGTTTGGCGGGGTCGGTCTCATTGAAAGGATTGCGATAGGTATAGGGTGCGGGAATGTGGAAACACCCCGGCATCAGCGGCTCATAGGCCGTGCGGAAATTGGCATTGCCGTTGACGCTGGCCGCGCCGAAATGCGTGCCGTGATACCCTTTCTTGAGGCTTAGGAATTTCACCCGCCCCGGTGCACCGCGCAGCTTGTGATACTGCCGCGCCAGCCGCAGCGCCGTTTCCACGGAATCCGATCCTCCAGAGGTAAAGAACGCCCGCAGCATCCCGTCGGGCGCAAAGAACTGCGCCAGCTCGTATGACAGTTCAATCGCCGCATCATTGCTGGTCCCGCGAAAGGTCGAATAGTAGGGCAGTTTTTGCAGCTGCGCTGATATGGCATCCTTGACCGGTTGGCACGAATAGCCAAGGTTCACGTTCCACAGCCCCCCCACCGCATCAATCACCTCATGCCCGTCGATATCCGTGATCGACACGCCATGCGCATCGGTGATGATCTTGGGCGGTGTATGCTGGCTGTCCTCGGGCGAGGTCATGGGATGCCAGAAATGGCGGGCATTGTTCTCTTTGAGGAAGTTGGAATCGTTCATCGCGCCAGTTCTTTCTGTGTGCAAAGGGGAAGGGCAAGACGCCAGAGCGCCTCAAGCGGATCAGGGACGGTGCCGCCCCAATTATGGGTGATCTCGCGGCTGGCCTGCACCAGACCGCGCTGGATGCGCCGCTCCAGTTCAGGGGTCATTCTGCTGGCCACACAGGCCACTGCCACGGTCCCGGCCAGCTGGCCGCTTTGGTCAAATGCAGGCACCGCCAGACTGTGAATGCCATCTTCATAACCGCGTGGCGATACGGCAAAACCGGTCTGTCGCGCCTGCGCCACACGCGCCTTCAGCGCCTCTGCTGTGGTCACCGTATGCGCGGTAAACGCGGTCAGCTGCGCGGTGGCTGCCGCCATCAAATCAGCCGGCCCAAAGGCCAGCGCCGCCAGCCCCGATGCCGTTGCATGCAAGGGCAGTTGTTGCAGGTCCACCACCGCGCGGGTGCTATGGGCCACGGATTCGCAGGCAATCAACCGGTGCAGTGCCTGCCCCGACAAGACCGCAACATGCGCCGTCTCCTGCGTGGTTTCGGCCAGCGCCCGCAGCGGCGCATCGGCCCCATCCCGGCGCGGCACGGTCGCCTCTCTCAATTCCGCAAGAGGCAGGACCGCCGGACCGATCCGGTAGTTTTTCGTCGCCGGGTTCTGCTCCACAAAACCCAAACCCTCAAGCGCTGACAAATGCCGATAGGTCGTCGCCTTGTCGCGGCCCGCCAAGCGGCACAGCTCTGACAACCCGATCTCGGGTGCTTCCCTGGAAAAATGTCCCAACAGGTCCACTGCTTTGGCGACGACAGACATTTCGTTCCCTTATCCGACCCTGTTCTAAAAAAGTTTGACGAAATAGATCCCACAAGGCAATCTATTTTTTACAATACGGGATCAATAATTGAACCGATCAGGGAAGGCAGACCATGGATCAGACCCAAATCAACGCGCTGCGTGAAACGGCCATCGTACCGCAGGGGCACCTGATTGACGGCCATACCGTCGCGGCCAGTGACGGGGGCACCATGGATGTCAGCTCCCCCATTGATGGCAGGCTGCTGACAACGATGGCGCGTGGCACGGTGCAGGATATGACCCATGCCATCGCCGCCGCCTGCGCAGCCTTTGACGATGGCCGCTGGGCCGCGCAGCCCCCCGCCGCGCGCAAAAAGGTCTTGCTGAAATGGGCCGATCTGATTGAGGCGCATGCCCTGGAACTCGCCGTTCTGGGGGTGCGCGACAACGGCACAGAAATCGGCATGGCGTTCAAGGCCGAACCGCTCTCTGCCGCAGGCTCAATCCGCTATTACGCCGAGGCGCTGGACAAGGTTTATGGCGAAATCGCCCCCACGGGCAGCGATGTATTGGCCTTGATCCACCGCGAACCCGTGGGCGTCATCGGTGCCATCATCCCGTGGAACTTTCCTCTGATGATAGGCGCATGGAAGCTGGGCCCGGCCTTGGCCATGGGCAATTCGGTGGTGGTGAAACCCGCCGAAACCGCATCGCTGTCGCTGATCCGTCTGGTGGAACTGGCGCATGAGGCAGGCCTGCCCCCCGGTGTGCTGAATGTCGTCACCGGCCAGGGTGCCGTGGTAGGAAAGGCCATGGGCCTGTCGATGGATGTCGATGCGCTGGTCTTTACCGGGTCCAGTGCCACCGGGCGACGCCTGCTGGACTATGCCGCCCGCTCCAACCTCAAGCGGATCTACCTTGAGCTGGGCGGCAAATCCCCCAACATCGTCTTTGCCGATGCCCCCGATCTGGACGAGGCAGCCAAGGTCACCGCCATGGGCATCTTTCGCAATTCCGGTCAGGTCTGTGTGGCAGGGTCCCGCCTGCTGGTGGATGCCGCGATCCACGATGATTTCGTGGCCAAGGTCGCGGCGGTCACACGATCACTCAGGATCGGTGACCCGCTTGACCTGACCAACCACATCGGGGCCGTGAATTCAGAGGCGCAACTGGCCCAGAACCTGCGTTTCATGCAAACCGCCCGCGCCGAAGGCGGCACCATCGTGACCGGTGGCGACCAGATCCTGACCGAGACAGGCGGGTATTACATGGACCCCGTCATCGTCACCGGCGTGACACCTCAGGCAACCCTGTCCCAAAGGGAGGTCTTTGGCCCCGTCCTCGCCGTCACCCCCTTTTCGGATGAGGCAGAGGCGATCCGCATCGCCAATGCCACCGATTACGGTCTGGCCGGTGCCGTCTGGACCTCTAACCTGTCGCGTGCCCACCGCATGGTGCGCGCGGTGCGCACAGGCGTGATGCATGTAAACACCTATGGCGGTGCTGACGGCACCGTCCCGCTGGGCGGCGTCGGGCAATCGGGCAACGGCCATGACAAATCCCTGCATGCGCTGGATAAATACATCGACCTCAAAACCGCCTGGATCAAACTCTGATCCGCCCACAGGAGAGCCCCATGTCTGACAAAACCATTCTCGTGATCGGCACCTATGATACCAAGGATGACGAACTGGGTTTCATGGCCCAGACCATCCGCAATCAGGGCGGGACGGTTGTCACCATGGATGTCTCGGTGCTGGGCGATCCGTCACAGCCGACGGATTATTCCAAACATCAGGTGGCAGAAGAAGGCGGCAGCAGCATCCGCGCCGCCATCGACACCGGCGATGAAAACCACGCGATGCAGATCATGGCCAAGGGTGCCGCCCTGCTGACCGCGCGCCTTTATGCCGAAGGGCGCTTTGACGGGATGGTCGTGCTGGGCGGGACGATGGGCACCGATCTGGCGCTGGATGTCTGCACGGCCCTGCCGCTGGGCGTGCCGAAATACATCGTCTCCACCGTTTCCTTTTCGCCGCTGATCCCGGCAGAGCGTCTGGCCGCTGATACCCAGATGATCCTCTGGGCGGGCGGTCTTTATGGTCTCAATTCCGTGTGCAAGGCTTCGCTCAGTCAGGCCGCAGGGGCGGTGCTGGGTGCGGCGCGTGCCGTGGTGGCACCTGACCGCAGCAAGCCGCTGATCGGCATGACGTCGCTGGGCAAATCTGCACTGACTTATATGGTCACCCTCAAACCCGCCCTTGAGGAACGCGGTTTCGAGGTTGCGGTGTTTCACGCCACCGGCATGGGCGGGCGTGCCTTTGAAAGCCTGGCAGCCCAAGGGGCCTTTGCCTGCGTCTTTGATTTCTGCACGCAGGAATTGGGCAACCACATCCACGGCTCCAACATCTCGGCGGGGGCGGACCGGCTGACCAATGCGGGACGTCACGGCACGCCGCAGCTGGTGGCACCGGGCTGTTACGATCTGGTTGATATCGTCGGCTGGAAACCCATCCCCGACAAATGGGCCCACCACATGAGCCATGCCCACAACCGCCTATTGACCTCGATCGTGCTGGATCATGAGGCGCGCCGCGCCGTTGCGCGCGCCCATGCTGTTCAACTGGCTCAGGCAACCGGCCCCGTTACCCTGCTGCTGCCCCAGGACGGGCTGGGCGAATGGGACCGCAGCGGGGCTGACCTGAACGATTCACAGGGCCTCGCCGCCTTCCTGTCAGAGATGGAAGCCACCTGCCCCGCCAATGTGACCACCGTCAAGGTCAAGGGGCACATCAACGACCCGATCTTTGCCCAGACCGCATTGGAAATCTTTGACGATTGGTGTGCCCGCGGCATCGTCAAGGCCTAGGGTCAGAACCCCTTGATCCAGCGAAAACTTGCGCCTTTGGGTTTCGCAAGGCATCCTGTGATGAATGCCTGCCCGCTTTACCCCCTCAAGAACAAGGAAACCGCCAATGCGCCTTTTCGCCACTGCCACGGCACTCATGCTGGCCACCACGGCCCATGCCGCCGAATTCAAATGGGCCGAAACCACCGACCCGCAGACCATGGACCCCCATGCGGTGAACTCCGCCCCCGTTCTCGGCTTTCTCACTAACGTCTACGAAGGGCTTGTGCGGCGTGGCAAGGACATGGCGATCGAACCTGCGCTGGCCACCGCATGGGAACCCATCGGTGCCGGCGAAGGCTGGCGGTTTACGCTGCGACAGGGTGTGACATTTCACGATGGCGCGGTTTTTGACGCGCAGGATGTTCTGTTCTCTTATGAACGTGCGTCCTCTGAACAGGCCGATACCCGCAGCTGGTTCGCGCCGGTATCACAGGTCAACGTCGTCGATGACTATACCGTCGACATCATGACATCCGCGCCAAACCCGATCTTTCCTGACAGTATCGCCAACTGGATGATCGTCGACAGCGGCTGGGCCGAGGCAAATAACGCCACCCGCCCTGACAAGGACAACGGCAACTTTGCCACGCTGAACACCAATGGCACAGGTGCCTTCATGGTCACCACCCGCGAACCGGGTCTACGCACAGTGTTAGAGCCACATACCGGCTGGTGGGACACGGCAGAGCATAACATCACGCGCGCCGAACTGACGCCCATCCAGAACCCCGCCACTGCGGTTGCGGCCTTGCTGTCGGGCGACGTTGATTTCATCAACCCCGTGCCGATCCAGGACACCGAACGCCTCAAGGCGAATGGGGATGTCACTGTCATCCAAGGCATCGAGGCCCGCGTTATCATGCTGGGTTTCGCACATGAGGCGGCGGCCCTGAAATATTCGGCCGAGACAGCAGACAAGAACCCCTTTGCCGATGTCCGCGTTCGCAAGGCGGTGGCCCATGCGATCAACGTTCCGGCCATTTTGCAGACCATCATGCGCGACAATGCAGCCGAAGTCAGCCAATTGGTCAGCCCCGCGATGCGCGGCTATTCCCAGGCCCTGGCCGCGCGTCCAGCTTTTGACCCCGCAGCCGCCAAGGCACTGCTGGCAGAGGCGGGTTATCCCGACGGGTTCTCCTTTGGCCTGAAATGCCCCAATGACCGTTACCTGAATGACGAATCCGTCTGTCAGGCCGTCACCGCCATGCTGGCTCAGGTCGGGATCAAACCCACACTCGACGCGATGCCGGTGCAAAACTACTGGCCCGAACTGCGCGCCGATAACTTTGACATGTATCTGCTGGGCTGGTCCCCCGGCACGTTCGACGCCGAACACCCCATCCGCTTTCTGGCAGCGACCCCCAATGAGGAAAAGAAACTGGGGTCATGGAATTTTGGCGGCTATTCAAACGCCCGCGTTGACGCCCTGTTGCCAATGATCCAGTCAGAGATCGAGAACACAAAACGGCAGGCGATGCTGGATGAGACCACCAAGATCCTGCAAGACGAGGTTGCCTATGTGCCCTTGTACGTCCAGCCACTGGTTTGGGGCACGCAGGCCAATATTCAGATGACACAGCGCCCCGACAACTTCTTTATCCTGCGCTGGGTGACCGTGAACTGATCCACGACCCATCTGACGACACTCAGGGCCGCTGACCACCACGTCAGCGGCCTTTGTTGTTAAAAACGCCCACATCGGTCGTTTTTGCCGAACCGAAGTCGCAGCGCAGACAGTTTTGCCGCAGGCCCGGGCGCATGGCTGGTGTCAGAGAAACGGAACGCCACCATGTTTGAACGCCGCATACCCGAATGGCTGCGCCACGCGCCCGCGCCATCAGTGCGCGGTTTTGCAACGCTGGCCGCCTTTGAGGCGATCACGCGGGGCATGTTGATCTCTGTCTTTCCGGTCGCGATGTACACCGCCCTTCAGGATGCGGCCCTGATCAGCTCGATCTATTTCGCGATCGGCATCGTCTCTTTGGTGGTGGGGCTGCTGGTGCCTTTCCTGATCCGCTTTATCCCGCGCCGCTGGATGTATGCGCTGGGGGCCACGTCCTTTGTCATCGGGTCACTGCTGGCGGTTGTCGGGACGGCGGAAATGCTTGTTCTGGCCCTGGTGCTGAATTCCATCGCGACGGTCACGACCTTTGTCTGTTTCAACGCCTATGTGCTGGATTACATCGCGCGGATCGAACTGGGCAAATGCGAAACCCTGCGCATGTTCTATTCCGCGCTTGGCTGGACCTTGGGTCCGGTGCTGGGGGTAACCTTGTGGACATGGTGGCAACCTGCGCCCTTCCTGATCTCTGCGTGCTCTGCCGCGATCATGCTGGGGGCTTTTGGCTTTATGCGCATGGGCAATGGCAAACTGATTTCCAGGGCGCGCAGGACACCGCCCAATCCGGTGGCCTTTCTGGGCCGGTTTTTTGCACAACCCCGGCTGATTGCAGGCTGGCTGTTTGCCGTGATCCGTTCCTGCGGCTGGTGGGCCTATGTGGTCTATCTGCCGATCTTTGCCGTGGAAAGCGGGCTGGGGGATCAACTGGGTGGCATATTGCTGTCGATCACCAATGCCTCGTTGTTCCTGTCGCCCTTCATGCTGCGCTGGATGCAGGCGCGCTCCATCCGCTATACGGTCAGGGTCGGGTTCCTTGCCTGTACGATCCTGTTTTCCACCGCCGGTCTGGTGGCATTCGCACCCCCGCTGACGGTGGTGATGCTGTTTGCGGCCAGCCTGTTCCTGATCCTTTTGGACATCAGCGCGGGCCTGCCCTTCTTGATGGCGGTCAAACCCTCTGAGCGGACAGAGATGTCGGCGATATATTCCTCCTACCGGGACGTATCGGGCATTCTGACGCCCGGTATCGCCTGGCTGGTTCTGCTGGTCTCGCCCATATCAGGGATCTTTGCGGCCACCGGGGTCGCCTGTGCCATCGCCTGGGGCATTGCGGGGCGTTTGCATCCTCGGCTGGGTGGCGCGCGGCTGATGCAACCGGACGCGGGCTAGCCCTTCTTGTCTGTCTCCGACTGGTCCAACTCGGACTCGAACCGGACCTGGATCTGGCGCAACTCTTCGATCGCGCCGCGAATGTCGGAACTGTCGATGATGTTCACCTCGACCCGCTGGCCCACATGCGACAATTGCCGATGCGCCTTGTGATCCTTGGTGGGCGCATAGCCCAGCAAGTTGTAATAGGGCACTGGCCGCGAAAAACCGCGCGGCACGAATTCACCCTTGGCCTCGGCATTGACGTAGGATTCCACCAAAGAATGGGTGTTCTGATCCAACAAGATCCCCTTGGGCTCTGCCAGGCTTTGCAGCCGGGCCGCAAGGTTCACCGGACTGCCCAGAACCGTATAGTCCAGCCGCTGGTCCGACCCGAAATTCCCCACCGTGCAATAGCCCGTCGCAATGCCCATCCGCACCCGAAGCCCGTTGGACACGCCGTTCTTCTTCCAATATCCCTGCAGCGCCTCGACCCGTTCCTGCATGCGAAACGCCATGTCCACGCAATTCAGCGCATCCTGAACTTCGCCCTGGGAATCGGGATCGCCAAAGAACACCAAAACCGCATCGCCAATGAACTTGTCGATCGTCCCGCCACATTCCAGCGCGATATTGGTCATTTCCGAAAGGTATGAATTGATAACCAGCGCCAGCCGCTCCGGCTCCATCACATCGCTCAGATCGGTGAACTGCACGATGTCGGAGAAAAAGATCGTCAGGTTCTTTCTGGCATGGGTATGGGATGTGTCCTCTGTCTCGGCAAAGATGCTGCGGTAGATCTGCGGTGACAGGTATTTGGCAAGCCGGTTGGCCAGCTGCTCCAACTGGCGGCTCTTTTCCTCGATCAGCTCGCGGTCGCGGATTTTCTGCTCCAGCAGGTCCTCGCGGTCGCGCCGCAGCTCCCATTCCGCGGTACGGTCCACGAACTGTCCCTGCACCCCGTTGAGATAGGAAAAATCGGCATCCTGCGTATAGGTCGACAACAGCGAATACACCCGCTCCTGACCTTCAATTTCAACCCGTATCTCTGGCAGCAGCACGGAACCATTGGTCCTAAGCTCGGAGGCAAAGAAATCAATCTGCGCGCCCGGCAGGCCCAGCTGGGTCAGCACATCCAGCATTGAGACATTGACGACATTGCCCAGGATCGGGAAGAACCTTCGGAAATTCTCGTTGGTGCGCTGAATTTCAAGGTCCTGATTGGCGAAATAGGCAGCTGTTATGGCGTTCTTGAAGTTGAAAAAGCTTAGATCAAGTATGGATTTCTGGTTAAAGAATTGCTCGGCGTTCATATCAGGTATCTTTCAATACGGGCGTGGCCGCCGGTGACATATGTTGGCGTCTGGCCTGCGCACGTTTGCCCGTCACGGCACCCCATGTGGTGACGCAATAGGGCACACAATAGGTCAGCAGCACCTTGATCAGCGGTGGAAATTGCCCCGCAATGATGACGTCGCCATGGTTGATCCCGGTCAGGGCGGTGCCAACAACCAGGGCCGTCAGCAAGGCCTTGCGCGGGGTGCCATCCCCAAAGATCAGGCTGGCAAGCGGGACATCGTTCGGTGGTGTTGTGGCGACCATGGAAGGCGGGACTTTTCTGTAAAGGACAGGCAGTGAAAATCAGGCAAAGCCCAAGGGGCAGTGTGCATGCCGCCCTACCCAACACCCGATTGGCCGTTAGCGCAAGGTGCGTGCTGATAGCGTCATTGCTGTGAAACCACCGAAATTGCCCGTTATCTTTGCGCCAGACACGAAACTGGCGCGCGATCTATTGACCCCGCCGTCCGCACAATGTCTTTTGCCTTCATGCTGGCATATGTCATTCAACGCGTCATCCAATCCGCCCTCGTCCTTTTGGTCGTGGGGCTGGTCGCCTTTTCGATGTTCCGTTTTGTCGGTGATCCGGTGGACAATATGCTGGGTCAGGAACGCACCCAGGCCGATATCGACCGCCTGCGCACCCAGCTGGGTCTGGATCAGCCGTTCCCGGTGCAATACGTCAAATTCCTCAGCGGTGCGGCCCAGGGCAACTTTGGTGTCAGCTATCGTCAGGGCCGGCCCGTTTCGGAAATCCTTGTGCAGCGGGCCCCTGCGACGCTGGAACTGGCCGCTGTATCTGGCTTTCTGGCCATTACGATCGGCATTGGTCTGGGCGTCTTTACCGCGATCCGGCGCAACGGGTTTACCGCCAATGCCATCATGTCGCTATCCTTGATAGGGGTCTCCTTGCCCACCTTTCTGATCGGTATCCTGTTGATCTACCTCTTCTCGGTAGAGCTTGGCTGGCTTCCCAGCTTTGGGCGCGGCGAAACCGTGCAGATCGGCTGGTGGAGTACGGGCTTCCTGACCGAAAGCGGTCTCAAGGCGCTGATTTTGCCCTCCATCACGTTGGGGCTGTACCAGATGACCCTGATCATGCGGCTGGTCCGATCCGAAATGCTGGAAGTGCTGCGCCAGGATTATATCCGCTTTGCCCGCGCGCGCGGCTTGCGCGACCGGGCGGTCAATTTTCGCCATGCGCTGAAAAACACGCTGGTGCCTGTGATCACGGTTACCGGCCTGCAACTGGGGTCTATCATCGCCTTTGCGATCATCACCGAAACCGTGTTCCAATGGCCGGGCGTGGGTCTGTTGTTCATCAACGCCATCCAATTCGTCGATATCCCGGTGATGGCCGCCTATCTGATGCTGATCTCGGTGATGTTCGTGGGCATCAACCTGATCGTGGACCTGCTCTATTTTGCCATCGACCCGCGCCTGCGGGCGGACCGCACAAAGGCGCATTAGGATGACCGATAGCCCCCTGCCCGTCAAAGATCCCTCTCGTCTGTCGCTGTGGTGGCAGAGCGATTTCATGTATGCCTTCAAACGCTCACCGGTGGCGATTTCATCCTTTTGCGTGGCCGCGCTGTTGGTGCTTGCGGCCGTCTGCGCGCCCTTGATCGCCACGCATGATCCGTTTGATCCGGCCACGCTGAACCTGATGAACGGCTTTTCCGCCCCGATGACCCCCAACGCCTTTACCGGCGAAACCTTTTGGCTGGGCACCGATGACCAGGGACGCGATGTGTTTTCTACCATCCTTTACGGGCTGCGGATTTCCTTGTTTGTCGGGGCGGCAGCGGTGCTTTTTGCCATGGTGCTTGGTATTACGCTGGGGCTGCTGGCCGGATATGTGGGTGGCTGGACCGAGACGATCATCATGCGCGTGGCCGATGTGCAACTGACCTTTCCCGCGATCTTGGTGGCCATGTTGATCTTTGGCATCGCCAAGGGGATCACCCCCGTCGAATACCGCGACCAGATGGCCATCTGGGTGCTGATCATCGCCATCGGCCTGTCCGACTGGGTCCAATTCGCCCGGGTCGTGCGCGGTGCCACACTGGTGGAAAAGAATAAGGAATACGTGCAGGCCGCCCGCCTGATCGGCCGCACCAGCCCCGCGATCATGCTGAAACACATCCTGCCCAACGTGCTGTCACCCGTTCTGGTCATTGCCACCATCTCCTTGGCGCTGGCGATCATCGCCGAGGCGACATTGTCCTTTCTGGGCGTGGGCGCACCGCCCACCCAACCGTCACTGGGCACGCTCATCCGCATCGGACAGGGGTTCTTGTTCTCGGGGGAATGGTGGATCTTGCTGTTTCCTGCGGTCACCCTGTTGACGCTGGCATTGTCGGTCAACCTGCTGGGCGACTGGCTGCGCGATGCGCTGAACCCGAGGTTGCGCTGATGTCTGAACCCATTCTTTCCATCCGCAACCTCACCGTTGAAATTCCCACCCGGCAGGGCATCCTGCGGCCTGTAAACGGGGTGTCCTATGACATCGGGCGCGGTGAAATCCTAGGGGTTGTGGGCGAATCCGGTGCGGGCAAATCCATGGCGGGCAATGCCGTCATCGGGTTGCTGTCGCCCCCTGCCCGCATTGCCGAGGGTGAAATACACGTGAATGGTGCCCGCATTGACCAGCTCAAGGGCGACGCCATGCGTCGGCTGCGCGGCAAGGAAATCGGCATGGTGTTCCAGGACCCGCTGACCTCGCTCAACCCGCTGCTGCGCATCGGTGACCAGCTGACCGAAACCATCCTGGCCCATCTGCCCCTCAGCCGCAGCCAGGCCGAAGAACGCGCAGTTCAGGCGCTGGACGAAGTGGGCATTCCGGGTGCGGCCGAACGGGTCAACAGCTATCCGCATGAATTCTCGGGCGGCATGCGACAGCGGGTGGTGATCGCGCTTGCGCTATGTGCCGAACCCTCGCTGATCATCGCGGATGAACCGACCACGGCGCTTGATGTTTCGGTTCAGGCACAGATCATCGCGCTGCTGAAACAGCTGTGCCGCAATCGTGGCACGGCCGTCATGCTGATCACCCATGACATGGGCGTGATCGCAGAGGCCGCCGACCGTGTCGCGGTGATGTATGCCGGCAAGCTGGTCGAACTGGGCCCGGTCCGCGAGGTTCTGACCACGCCGCGCCACCCCTATACGGACGGCCTGATGGGATCGACTCCGCTGGCGTCACGGGGCAAGGACCGGCTGCACCAGATCCCCGGTGCCATGCCGCGTCTGGACAGCCTGCCGCAGGGCTGCGCCTTTCATCCGCGCTGCCCCTATGCCCAGGCTCAGTGCAAGGCCGATCCCGCGCCAAAGCTTAACGAAGGTGAGGGGGCGGCCTGCTGGTTCCCCCTGCCCCACGCAACAAAGGTCGCCTGATGGCTCTGGTTTCCGTTGAACATCTGACGCGCATCTTTGATGTATCAAAGCCCTGGCTGAACCGCATGATCGAGCGGCGCAAAAAGGCGTTCCTGACCGCTGTCAGCGATGTATCCTTCGAGATCGAGGAAAAAACCGTCTATTCACTGGTCGGTGAATCGGGCTCTGGCAAATCCACCATCGGCAAGATGCTGGTGGGGCTTTTGCCGCCCTCGGACGGCTCTGTCAAAATCCGCGATATTAATCTGGCCCGCGAAACCGATGCCGCCAAGGTCGACGCGGTGCGCGCCGATATCCAGATGATCTTTCAAGATCCCTTTGCCTCTCTCAATCCCCGTTGGCGGGTGCGCGATATCATCGTTGAACCCGTCGCCGCGCGGGGCGGCGAGACAAAGGGGCTGGCCGAAAAGCTGCTGGAGCAGGTTGGCCTGTCTGCCCGCGACGCAGGCAAGTTCCCGCATGAGTTTTCGGGCGGGCAGCGCCAGCGTATCTGCATCGCCCGCGCATTGGCGTCAGAGCCGCGCCTGATCGTCTGTGACGAGCCCACCAGCGCGCTGGATGTGTCGGTGCAAGCGCAGGTGCTGAACCTGATGTCCGACCTCAAGGATGATCTGGGGCTGACCTATCTGTTCATCAGCCACGACCTGACCGTGGTGCAGCATATCTCTGATCGCGTGGGCGTTCTGTATCTGGGCCGCCTGGTCGAAGAGGCCACCCCTGAAGAGCTGTTTGACAACCCCAAGCACCCCTATACCCAGATGCTGCTGGCCGCCGCACCCAAGCTGGGCGAATTTGGCCGCGAAGTGCCCCCGCCGGTCGGCGAAATCCCCGATCCGATCAATCCGCCCTCTGGCTGCGCCTATCATCCGCGCTGTCCGCTGGCCAATGGCCGCTGCAAGGCTGAACGCCCGCAGATGCGCGCCCTGCGCGGTGCCAAGGTCGCCTGCCATCTGGCAACCTAAAGCCTGTATTCGGGGTTTCCCTGAACCGCGCGTGCGGCCGGCAGACGGCAGGCCGTGATCAGTACCATTTGGCCACGGGTGGTAGGCTCATCAGGACAGCTTCGGGGTCATGGCCTGTCTCAAGGCCGAACTTTGTCCCCCGGTCATAGACAAGGTTGTATTCGGCATAAAGCCCGCGATGCCGAAGCTGGGTTTCCTTGTGGCTGTCATCCCAAGGCATCTCGCGGCGCTTGTCCACCAGCGGCACGAAGGCCGGCAAGAAGGCAGCACCCACATCGCGGGTCAGCTGGAAATCCGCCGCCCAATCGCCGGTGTTGCGGTCGTCATAAAAGATGCCGCCGACACCGCGCGCGCGTTTGCGGTGCGGGATATAGAAATATTCGTCTGCCCATGCCTTGAGCTCTTGGTAAAGGGTGTCGCCATGCGGATCGCAGGCCCCTTTCATCGCGGCATGGAAATGCGCGGTATCCTCTTCATATTCGATGCAGGGGTTCAGGTCGGCACCGCCGCCAAACCACCACGCATGGGGGGTCCAGAACATCCGCGTGTTCATATGGACCGCCGGCGCATGGGGGTTCTGCATATGCGCCACCAGCGAAATGCCAGAGGCCCAGAACCGCGGATCATCCTTCATTCCGGGAATGCCCTTGCGCGCGGCCATGGCCGATTGCGCCCGTTCGCCCAGCGTGCCGTATACGGTCGAGATGTTTACACCGACCTTTTCAAATACCCGGCCGCCCCGCATCACGCTCATTTCGCCACCGCCCGCATCGGACCCGTCGTCAGAGGTCCGCGAGGTCTTGCGCACCTCGACACGGCCTGCGGGCCCGGCACCTTCATGGCGGTCCTCCAGCGCGTGAAAGGCGCTGACGATATCGTCGCGCAATTGGCGGAACCAGTCGGATGCCTGGGTTTTCTCGGTTTCGAAAGTGTCGGTCATGAATGTCTGTACTCTTTGGGTTTCCGGCCCAGCCTAGCGCGGCGATGTGTCAGTTAAAAGTGACATGTTGCGCTTTGTCTTTAATCCGACTTAGAAAACCGGTCTAGTTTTGGCTGGGGGTAAAGGCATCCCTCCCCAGCCTGAATGGGACTACCAGACATTACAGCGTTTCTAACAGAACCTGAGTCGCGGGGGATTCCCAAATGGGTCTGATTGTGATTCATCCTGTTTGGGAAGATGGAACATGTCAGCACCTTTGCCTTTGGCGCTTCGGGCGCGGTTTCAGGTTTATATTGAAGAGGGATTAAGCGGGCGCGCGGCAGAGTTGCGTTTGAAGTTCTCGCCCGCGACAGGCGCGCGATGGGCACGACACATCCGCGAGACTAGATCGAGATCGCTCCTGCGCCTCAAGGGCGACCGAAAGGATCTGGCAAGCTGGCTCCGCATGTGCCGTTTTTCGAAGAGCTGATCGGACAGGACCCAGATATTACGCTCTTTGAGTTGCGCGATGCCCTGTCCGATGCGACCGGCCTGCAGGTTCAGCACTCGGCAATTGGCCACCTCCTGAAGCGTCTCGGCTTCACGCATAAAAAAGTCACTGAAGGCCACCGAGCGCGGCAACGCCAGAGTAAGACGTTGGCGCGCAGAGTGGTACAAACATCGCCTTCCAACCATCGCGCAGATACCTGAACGTTTTGTCTTTATTGATGAGACGGCTGTGAAGACGAATCTGACACGCTTGGCCGGCTGGGCCCCGCGCGGGGAACGGCTGACCATGGACGTGCCTTTTGGCAGTTGGGGCACGCAGACGCTGATTGCAGGCCTGACAGCGGAGGCCTTTGTCGCGCCGTGGGTGATCAAAGGCGCGATGGACGGCCCCGCCTTTGCCGCTTATGTGCGAGAGGTGTTGGTATCCGAGATCGCGCCGGGAACTGCGGTCATCCTGGACAACCTTGCCATCCACCGCAACAAGGAAGCTGCTGCGGCATTGCACGCCCATGGATGCCGGTTCTTGTACTTGCCACCGTACTCGCCCGACTTGAATCCCATAGAGTTGGCCTTCTCAAAACTCAAAACCCACTTGCGCCGCATCGGTGCCCGCAGCTTCACATCCGTCTTCGTAGCCATCGGTGACATCTGCAATATGTACTCACCCCAAGAGGGCTGGAACTACTTTCAGGCTGCAGGCTATGTCTCAAGTTAAAGTAGAAATGCTTTAGTCATTGCATTTTGCACGGAATGGGGGGTCTATTTATCGGCTTAAAGAGGTCAAAATCTCCAATGGGGCAGTGTATCGATTCCTTATTCTGCAGCCGCGCTGCGGGTGCAATGGAATACGCAAGAAACAGGAGGTGCAGACCCGGCAGTAATTCCCCATCAGACAACCCGGAAAACAAAGCCTCCCGTGGCGGCAACCACACCAGGCCTCATGTAAAATTCAGCTTTTATACTGTCCGTCCCTACACTTTAAAAATTACCAAAGCCATCGAAGCATTGCATCTCAGGACAAGGAGGTTTTGTGCCTGATATTTTAGAAGCGGATCCCAGAAAGGGGTTTATCGCGCTGCCCATGTCTGTGTTTGACCTTAATCTGACCCCCGGTACCTTTCGCAACCTGGCCGAATTGTGCCGCATGGCAAATGCCGAAGGACAATGCTGGCCTTCCCTGGCGCAACTGGGTGATCGGCTGGGCCGGTCCCGCGCCACGATCTCTGGCTATATCGCCAAACTGCGCGCCGCCGAACTGATCGAAACAGAGACCCAGAAGATGGCCAATGGCTATAATTACCGGCTGCGCTACAGCGTGGTGGTCTGGAAAGCATGGCGCAAGCAATTGAGCCGGAACGCCCGCGTTGAAACCCAGCCAGCCCGCTGAACGCAGGGTTCAGCCCAGTAAACGCCCGTTAAGAACTAAAAATCAAAACCATATAATCCAGAGCAAAGCTGCAGGAGCAGAACCCCAGCCCATAATATCCGCGGATATAATTTATGGCATATAGATATCGTGGCATACGGGCAGTTTGAACAATTCATCCGCAACCTTGGTCGCGTGATGCAAATCGTAAACACCAAGCTGCAGCGCGATCTGACTATGCGCAGCCGCGTCTCGCGCCGCTTTTCAATGATCGAAGTGACTGAGTTTCTTGCGGCGGATGTCACCTATCTCACCGGCATCGGCAAGGATTTACCGGCCTTTCCCGAAGGTGAACGCAACGGCCGCGAGCGCAGCTTTTCCCCGTCGGAGATCAAGCAGATACGTGGAATTATGGCCAGCCGTCCGAGCGAGCGGCGTGAACATCTATATTGGCGGCAAGCGGATGATCCTGTCAAGGTTATAACCTTTGGCGCGCAAAAGGGCGGCACGGGCAAATCCCTGACGGCGGCACATATCGCGCAATATCTGTCGCTGTTCTATGGGCTGTGGGTGGGAATCATCGACGCAGACCCGCAGGCCACGACCAGCCTGTATTTCGCCGATGCGGATTTGCCGCTGTTTTCCCCCGAGACGGCGACCCTTGCGGAATTCATGGGCATCGATGACCTGGGCAGCACCGCGTTGACCCCGCGCACGCCAGAAGAGTTGAACGCGATCTGGCAGCCGACGCCGTGGCCTGGCACCCGGCTCATCCCCGGCGGGGCGAACATCCAGAACGGTGACATCATCCTGTTCTTTCTGTCGAAATCGGCGCGGGTGCCGGTCTACCGGGTGCTGCGCGATGCGATAGGGGCATGGGCCGCGGCCAACCGCCCCGTATCCGTGCCGCCGATCTGCGCGACAGCAAGGGGGCCTTTGACGCCGCAAAATTTGACACCGCTCTCAACGAAACACACGATGTGGTGGTAGTTGATCAACAATCCTCGCTGACCCTGATGCAGCTCAATGGGCTCGTGGCCGCAGATTCAGTCGTGATCCCGCAGACGATGAAGGGGTTCGATCTGGAGATCGGGGCAGGGGAACATATCGTTCTGCCGACGATGGTGCAGGAACAGAACAATCAGGACACGGACTAGATCCTGGACCTCTACAAGCATTTCCCGCGTGAGATCAGCCAGGTGTGGTACAACCGGTCCGACGCGATTGCGAATGCGTCGGAAGAACACAAGAGCATCTACGAATACCTGCCGCCCCGGAGATTTGCGCAGGCGTTTATTGACGAAAGGTGGAACTGATGGCGAGAAAGCGGAACTGGAGGGAGGCAATCCGGAGAGTGCAGGGGCCACGCCCATAGCCGATGTCACAGCCCCCGCAGAGGGCGGCACGGCGATGGGTGGCATGTGGGGCGGCACGGCGATGAACATGCTCAAGCAGCGGCTGGCCGACACCCGCGAGAGAGCATCGCCAAGGGATTCAATGCTGGCACGCTCGCGCCTGAGCTGAAGCCGAGGCAAATACTGGATCAGGCGGGCAGTGACCGTAAGGGCAACTGGAAGAAAGACCCGGAGTTCCAGGCATTGCTGGCCAACACCAAGCGGCGCGGGCAGGTACAGCCCATCCGCGTGCGCCCGCTGAAGGCGAATTGGAAACCGCAGCTGGATTACCCGCTGCAATCGGCTAATACGTTTGTCATCCAGTCCGAGCGCCGCCGTCTGGCCGCCTGTCAGGCGCTGGGGATTAAGATCAAGGCCGTCATCGCAACAGAAAGCGGTGACCACGCGCTGGCAGATCTGGAAGAGCGGTTTCACGAAGACACGATGCGCAAGAACCAGAGTAGGTTTGAGGAACTGCTGTCAGTGGGGTTAATTGCTGATGGCTTAGGGGACCTGACCCAAGAGGAAATTGCAAGCCGTCTAAACGTGCCGCAGGGCGATGTTTCGCTGGGCCGCGCCTGGATGGAATTGCACGATCAAATCGTCGCGAAAGTGGACATTGCCAATACGCCCAAGCGCGAATTTCGCAAGATCATTCCACAGCTGAGGGCAGGAGCCAAACAGGCACCAAAGCCCAAGCCAAAAGCCGTGGCCGCTGCAGTCAACAGGCCCGATCTGAAGATCACGGTCAAACAAGCCAGTGGCGGGCTGACAGTAGCGGTCAAGTCAGGCCGGGAGGTGGACCAGCCTGGTTGGCGGAAAAGATCGCTGATTTATTGTCCAAGTGATGGGGCCCGCTGATCGGCGCTTGCCCTTTGAGGCGCGCGCTACATATCGATTTGCACGAAAGGGTCGCTCCCGGCCCGTGTCAGATGTGGAGTGGATTGCGTGAAAATACTTGCCTTGGCTCTGATGATCCTTCCCGGTCTGGCCCATGCGAATGACTGGGAGGCGCTGAAACAGCCGGGAGCGATTGCGATCATGCGCCATGCTTTGGCACCCGGAACGGGCGATCCCAGCGCGTTCCGTCTGGATGATTGTACGACACAGCGCAATCTGGATGCGCGCGGCCGGGCACAGGCACGCCAGATCGGCGCACAGATGCGCGCGCACGGAATCGTCTTTGACCGGTTGCTGACCAGCCAATGGTGCCGCACCAGAGAGACCGCGCAGCTGCTGGACAATGGGCCGGTGGAGGATGCGCCGTCGTTGAATTCCTTTTTCCAGAATTACGCCACCCGCGACAGCCAGACCGCAGAAACCCGTCAGCTGCTGGCGCGGATGCAGGGCAAGCTGATGCTGGTTACACATCAGGTGAATATCTCTGCGCTGACGGGGCAGAGGACACGTTCTGGAGAGGTGCTGGTGATCCGTCTGGAGGACGGGCAGGTGCAGGTGATCGGCAGTATTCTGATCAACCCCTAGAGGCTGGTATTACGACATCGCGTTAAGTTTGCTCTCATGGCAACCCCACCCTGCAGGCGGCTGATGCCTGTTTGCGGGGTTTTGGACGTGGATTTTGCCCCGACACCAAAAGAAGAGTTGACAGGTTCCCATTCTGCGTCAAAACTTATGAACCAGTGGTTCAAATAATGATCCACCAAAAACAGATGATCTTAAAACTGTTCATGACAGACGACCAAACAGACGACCACAGACAGGGAATCCATAAATGAAAAACTTTCTGACCGCCGCGATCGTGGCTGCAACGCTTGGGGTTGCCGGTGCTGCACTGGCCGAATACCCCGAAAAACCCGTGAGCTTTATCGTGCCATGGCCCCCGGGTGATCTGGAGGACGTGCTGACGCGGATGATCGCCGAGGATTTCCAGAATGAATATGGCGTGGCGGCGGCCGTGGTGAACAAGCCCGGCGGCGGCGGTGGTCCGTTCCCCGGTGCCATCGAAGTCGCCAGCGCCCCTGCGGATGGCTATACTATCGGGTCATTCGTGCCCGCGGTGGCCCTGATCGGGCACCAGATCGGTATTCCCGAGCTGGACCCTGAAAAGTTTGATCCGGTCGGTATCTTTCTGACCTATCCTTTCGTGATCGCCACGTCGGGCGATGCGCCCTATTCCTCCATGCAGGAACTGGCCGCCCATGCCCAGCAGAACGAAGTTGTTCTGGGCCATTTCGGCGACGTGCTGACGCCCACCCAGGTGACCAAGGCGCTGGCCAAGAAGATGGGTTTTGAATGGGGTGCCGATGCAGCCTTTGATGCGCTGGATTGCAACACGCTGGCCTCTGGTGATGCGGATGTGATCAACACGACATTGCAGCTGATCCTGCCCTGTCTGGATCAGATCAAGGTGCTGGTCGCCATCACCGGCGAACGGATTACCAAGGTGCCTGACACGCCCACCATCGGCGAGATCGACAGTGATCTGAACATCGCGTTGTGGAACGGTCTGTTCGTGACCAAGGACACGCCAGAGGATGTGCGCGCCAAGATCGCGGCCGTTGCACAAAAGACCATGATGAGCGAGCGGGCCCAGAACGTTGCGGCAGAGACCGGCGCGCTGGTCTATTGGCAGGATGCGGCCGAAAGCGCCAAGGTGATCGAAGTGGACAAGGCCACCGTGGCCCGGATCGACGCCATCCTTCAGTGATCCAATCCAGAGGGGCCCCATCGGGCCCCTCTTTTTCCTGTGGGGCCATGCCGTGAGCATAGATACCGAACTTCAGGCAAAGACGCGCAGCACGGGGCAGGTTGTCTTTGTGGTGGGGGCGCTGGTGTTTTCTGTTGTGCTGTTGTCGCAGATCACCAGCCAGACTGTCTGGATTGAAAACAGCAAATCCTTTGCCGCGCAGCCCCGGTTCTGGCCGGGGGTGGCGCTGGCGCTCATGGTGATGGGGTTTGGGCTGCAACTGTGGTGGCTGCGCCGTCGCCGCCCCAATGCACAGGACTGGGTCGAGGCGCGGCGCTGGCTGGAGCCTTTGGAATATGTGCTGTGGTTCATGGGATATGTCTTTGCCGTGCCGGTCATCGGGTTTCTGCCGATGAGCGTGATCTTCGCCTGTGGGCTGACATGGCGGCTGGGCTATCGCGGGGGGATCTATCAGGGGATCGCTGCGAGTTTCGCGATTGCGACGGTGATCCTGTTCAAGGGTCTATTGGGCGTCAAGATACCGGGGGCCTTGATCTATGATGCGCTGCCAGGTGCCTTGCGCACCTTCTTTATCCTGTATCTGTGATGGATATCCTGTTCGCTGCCTTTGATGTTCTGGCCCGCTGGGATGTGGTGCTGGCGCTTTGTGTGGGGTCCATCGGCGGGGTCGGGATTGGTGCGATACCGGGTGTGGGGCCGGCGGTGGCGATTGCGATACTGCTGCCTGCGACCTTTTCCATGGACCCGATCGTGGGGCTGACCGTGCTTTTGGGTATTTATGGGTCGTCGATGTTTGGCGGGGCCATTCCCGCGATCTTGATCAATACGCCCGGCACGGCGGTCAATGCGCTGACCACCTATGACGGCTATCCGATGACCCTGCGCGGCGAAGGGCGGCGGGCGCTGTCGCTGGCCTATTCGGCCAGTTTCTTTGGTGGGGTGTTTTCGGTTGTCTGCCTGATCCTGCTGTCGCCGCTGCTGGCCAAAGTCGCGCCGATGTTCGGATCGAGAGAGATTTTCCTGGCCGCACTGCTGGGCATCATTCTGGTGATCGTGGCCCATAAGGGTCAGATGCTGGTTGCCACTGCGCTGACGGGTTTTGGCATTTTCCTGGCCACTGTGGGGCTGGAGCCTGTGAAATACACCCGGCGGTTTACCTTTGATCAGACGTGGCTGGCCAGTGGCGTGAACCTGATCGTGGTGGTGCTGGGTCTTTTCGCACTAAGCCAGGCATTGGTGCTGCTGACCATGGACGATGAAAAGGTCCGGATCAGCAAATCCCGCGGATCGCTGTTCCAGGGGTTTCGAGAGCTAGGCCGGCATCCGCGTGTTGCGTCGATCTCTGCCGCTTATGGTGTGGTGATGGGGATGATCCCCGGTGTGGGCGAATTCACCGCGCAGTTCATGTCCTATACCACCGCGCGCAAGCTGTCGAAAACGCCAGAGGCCTTTGGGCAGGGATCGTCCGAGGGGCTGATCGCCTCTGAGGCGGCCAATAACGCGGTACCGGCGGCGGCGATGATCCCGCTATTGGCGCTGGGTATCCCCGGAGAGGCGCTGACCGCGATGATGCTTTCGGTGTTTTACGTGCATAACGTCGTGCCGGGGCCGGGGCTGTTTCTGAACCAGATGGATTTTGTCGTGGCGCTGTATCTGGCGCTGCTGATCCTGAATGTGCTGGTGGTGATCTTCTTGCTGATTTCGACCGGTTGGCTGGTGCATCTGACCAAGATCCCCAACCGGTTTCTGGGCATGTGCATTCTGCTGCTCAGCTTTGTCGGGGTCTATTCGATCCGCAACTCGGCGGTGGATTGCGCCATAGCGGCGGTCTTTGGGTTAATCGGTTTTGTGTTGAAACGGCTGAACATGCCGATTGTCCCGATCATTCTGGGCATGGTGCTGGGCGGGATCATGGAGGTCAAGTTGCGCGCCTCAATGAACCGGGTCAAGGTGCCGCTGGATTTCATCGACCGGCCGATTGCCTTTATCCTGTTTTGCATCATCGTGATCATTCTGGGGACCACCCTGTGGCGTGTCTGGCGCGAGTGGGCACCGGTGGACCGCCAAAGCCCCGCGCGCCGCGCCTCTCACAGATTTTCCCAGCGCATCGCGGGGCGCAAGACCCGGCACTTTGAGGTGCGCACCAAACAACAAAGGCGAAAGCGGAAATATGACCATTTGGGTTCCTGAGGACGACGGTTTTGCCGATCTGGGCCAGCACGATGCCTTTGCCGGCGGTGCCCCCTATAATACCTTCGCGCGGTTGCGTCGCGAGGACCCCTGCCATTGGTCGGACTTTGATCAGGGCAAAGGGTATTGGTCGATCACGCGCCACGCGGATATCGACCGCATGATCCGCGATGTGGCGACGTTTTCCTCTGCCAGCGGCATCCGGATGGAGGATCAGACCCATGAGGAATACATGGCCCGCCGCACCTTTCAGGAGACTGACGGCACAGAACACCGCAAGGTGCGCATGAAAGTTGCCAAGGCGTTTTCGCCCGGAGTGGTGGCGGGGTTCGAAGATCAGATCCGTGCGCTGTGCCATCCTATTCTGGATTCGGCATTGGCCAAAGGCAGCTTTTGCGCCACCCATGACATAGCCCGCGAACTGCCGATGCGGATGCTGGGCCAGATCCTGGGCGTGCCGGATGAGGATCTGACCTGGCTGGTGGACAAGGGCGATGCGCTGATGGCCAACACGGACCCCGATTTCACCGATCACGTGGCCGACAAGATGGACACGGACGCCTATCGGCTGATGCCGTTCAATTCCCCCGCCGGTGCGGAGCTGTATGAATACGCGCGTGATCTGATGGCAAAAAAGAACGCCCGGGGCGATACGACCGGTATCTTGCATCTGATCCTGACCCCGGATGAAAACGGCGAGACGATATCGGATACGGAGTTTCGCAATTTCTTTTGTCTGCTGGTGGCGGCGGGTAATGACACCACGCGCTATTCCATTGCCGCAGGCATTCAGGCATTGGCGCGCCAGCCCGGATTGTTGCAGCAGATGCAATCGGGCGAGGTTTGGGACACGGCCCCGGACGAGATTGTCCGCTGGGCATCGCCCGCCACCTATTTCCGCCGCACCGCCACGCGTGACGTCGAGGTGCATGGCAAACAGATCAGGGCGGGCGACAAGGTGCTGTATTGGTTCATCTCTGCCAACCGCGATCCGCAGATGTTCCCGGACCCTTACCAGCTGAACCTTGCCCGCAAACCGAACCGCCAGCTGGGCTGGGGGCAGGGGGGGCCGCATGTCTGTCTGGGGATGCATCTGGCCCGGCTTGAGGTGCGGGTGTTGTTCCAGGAATTGGTCAAGCGCATCAACTCGGTTGAAACCACCGGGCCCGAGGCCTTTGTCCGCTCCAACTTTGTCAACGGGATCAAACATCTGCCCGTTCGCGTCACTTTGAACTGAGGTTTCCATGGCTGACCGTCTTCGCGCATTATTCATTGATCACCTGTCGATCCCGCGGGGTAAATACTTGCCCGCTTCAAAAATCGGGGATGATGCATCGCGGTTCGCGCGGGCGACCTTTGGGGTGCATTATGACCGCGATCTGCTGCTTGACGCGCCGCATGCCATGGTGCGCGAGGGGATGCCGGACATGGAATTGCGCTGGCAGGGTGCCGACATCCGCGAGGGATGGGAACCTGCGACCAAGGTGGTGTTGGGCGATCTGTATGATACCAATGGCGCGCCCTTGCCCTTGTGCCCGCGCGGCGCGCTGAAACGCGCGGTTGCGGATTGGCAGCGGCACGGGCTGACCCCCAAGGTCGGGATCGAACTGGAGGCCTATGCCTTTCAGGGGGATGAGACGGGCCGTTTGCGCCCCTATGATGCGCCCGGCGGTGTGGTCTATGGCACGGGGCCGTTTTCAGACCCGATGCGGATGAACGACCTGATCTGGCGCAAGGCCGAGGCGCTGGGATTTCGGCTGGATATGATCACTGCCGAATATGACAGTCCGCAGTTTGAATATACGCTGTCGTTTGACGATGCGCTGAAGGCGGTGGATGACATCGTGCTGTTTCGCCTGATGGCCCGCGAGATTGCGCTGGATCATGGGATCATCCTGACCTTTCTGCCCAAACCGATCGCCGAGACCGGGGGATCGGGCATGCACATCAACTTTTCCTTTGTCGATGAACAGGGGCGCAACGCCCTGGCCAGCGGGCCGCAAGGAGGGCCGGACCACCTGAATGATCTGTCGCGCGGCTGTCTGGCGGGGCTGGTGCATCATCACAAGGGGCTTGCGGGTTTGCTGGCCCCGACGGCGCAATCCTATCTGCGGCTACAGCCGGGGTCCCTGTCGGGCTATTGGCAGAACTGGGGCGGGGATCACCGGGCGGTGACCACCCGCGTCTCTACCGAAGGCGGGGCCAAGGCGCGGCTGGAACACCGGATGGCAGATGCCAGCGCCAATCCCTATACCGCCACCGCCGCCGTGCTGCAGGCGGCAAGGCTGGGCTACGAGCGCAAATTGCCCCTGCCACCGATTGAGACAGGTGATGGGTTTGACACGACGGACGCCACGGTCGGTGTGGCCGCAAACCTGCGCCAGGCGGTGCGTGATCTTGAGGCGGACGGGGCGCTGACCCAGGCCGTCGGTGCCGAACTGGTGGCAAACCACGCCTTCATGAAGGAACGCGAATTCCGCAAGACACGCGACCTGGAGCCAAACGCGCTTTTGGATTTCTACGTCTGGCTCATCTGACATGCATCTGGCCATCCTGATTACCAATACCGACGACAGCGCCTTTGCCCGCGCGCGCCCCGATGACGGGGAAAAGTTTGCAACCCTGATCCAGGAAGTGCGGCCCGACTGGCGCTGCACGCCCTTTTGGGTCTGTCGCGGTGCGTTTCCCAAGGATATCGCCAGTTTTGACGGGGTGATCGTGACCGGCAGCCCGGCTTCAGTGCATGAGGATGCGGGCTGGATCACACACCTTGAAGCTGTGATAAAACAGGTGATCGCGGCGGGCCAGCCGCTGTTCGGGGCTTGTTTCGGGCATCAGTTGATCGCCAAATCCCTGGGCGCGCCGATTGCGCGCAATCCGCAGGGCTGGGGTCATGGCCGGCTGTCCTTGCGCCGTGTCACACCGACGGCCTGGGCGGGGCCAAAGATGCAACTGTCGCTTTATGGCTCGCATATTGAACAGGTCGGCTGCCTGCCTGCCGGGGCCAGAACCGTGTTTGAAGGCGAGGGCTGTGCGGTTGCGGGGTTCGCCTTGGGTGAGACAGTCTTTGCCGTACAGCACCATCCCGAGATGAGCCATGCTTTTATTAGCGATCTGGTTGACCACTACGCCGATTACGTCGGCGATGCCGTGACCGGTGCCGCGCGGGCGTCGCTGGGCCAGCAGGCGGACCGGAAGGAATTTGCCGATGAAATCGCGCGGTTCTTTGAACATGCGGTGGCACATCGTGGCAAGGCAAGGTAGGGGCTGGCATGGGAACTACGACCAAAGCGCTTAGCCTGTTGAATTACTTTTCTGCCTCCCGGTCAGAGATTGGTCTGGGTGAGTTTGTACGGCTTTGCGGTCGGGACAAGGCCACTGTCCACCGCCACCTGACGGAGCTGGAGGAGAACGGGTTTCTTGAGCAGGACGCGACATCGCGGGCTTACCGTCTGGGTCCGGCGCTGCTGCGATTGTCGGCGGTTCGTGAGGCGGCCTTTCCGGTGCGCAGACTGTTGCGTCCGATCGTGATAGAATTGTCAGAGGCAGTGGGTGAATTGGCCCATGCGTCCCTGTTGCAGGGAGATATGCTGTCGCCGGTGTTTCATGCCGACCCACGGCACCACGGCACGCAGGTCTATTTTGACGAATCCGAACAACTGCCCTTGCATGCGACATCTGGCGGGCTGGCTGTGCTGGCCTATGTTGGGCCTGCGCTGTTGGACCGTTTGCTGGGCCAGCCGCTGGCTGCCCTGACCGCCAAGACGGTCACGGTCCCCGCACAATTGCGCGACATGATCCGCGAGATCCGCGAGAAGGGGTTCAGCCAGCTGGACAGTACCTTTGACGAAGAGGTGGCATCATTGGGTGCGCCATTGTTTGGCCCGTCAGGGCAGGTGTTGGGCGCGATCAGTGTCGCTGTGCCGGTGGGGCGTTTCACGCCTGCGCGGCTCAGGGAAATTGCGCCAAAGCTGCAAGAGGCGGCGCGCGCGGCTTCCTTGTCGCTGGGGGGGCGGCCTGTGGACACAGCGCAAAGGATGGGCCAGACCGGGTAGCGCTGTGCGAACGGTACCCTGCCGGGCTGGTCAATCCCGCGTGCTTGGCTGTATCACTCGGATAAGGAGCCTGTACAATCGGGTCAGCAACAGCAGCAAGGCGCAGAGATAGAATGGCACTATTGGAAAAGCTCCGGAGCAAGGCGGCGACCGTTGGTATCATCGGGCTGGGATATGTCGGATTGCCGCTGGCGGTGGCTGCGGCCCGATCCGGTTTCGGGGTCATCGGCTTTGACGTGGATGCCAGCAAGGTGGCGCGTCTTTATGCCGGGCAAAGCTATATCGAGGCGGTCACGCCGGATGATCTGGCCCTGACCCAGCCGCAATGCCGCTGGACGCATGATTTTGCGCAGATCGCGGAATGTGATGTGGTCGTGATCTGCGTGCCCACACCGCTGAACCACCACAGAGAGCCGGATCTGTCCTTTGTCGAAGACACGGCGCGGATGATTGCGCAGCATATGACGCGCGATACATTGGTTGTGCTGGAATCGACCACCTGGCCCGGCACCACCGATGAGGTGCTCAAGCCGATATTGGCCAGCAGCGGCCATGCCCCGGGCCGCGACATCTTTGTCGGGTATTCGCCCGAGCGCGAAGACCCCGGCAATGCGACCTTTCGCACCCAGACGATCCCCAAGATCATCGCAGGCGACGGAGAGACCGCGCAGGCCCTGATGGAAGCCTTTTACGGAGCCGTGGTTGAGACGATTGTCACCGTGCCGTCGCCCACGGTGGCAGAGGCGGTCAAGATCACCGAGAATATCTTTCGGTCGGTCAATATCGCCTTGGTCAATGAACTCAAGCTGATCTACGACGAGATGGGTATTGATGTCTGGGATGTGATCGACGGGGCCGCAACGAAACCCTTTGGCTATATGCCGTTCTATCCCGGACCCGGTTTGGGGGGCCATTGCATTCCGATTGATCCATTTTACCTGACCTGGCGGGCGCGCAAATTCGATGTGCCCACCCGGTTCATTGAATTGGCCGGTGAGATCAACACCAACATGCCCCATCACATTGTGCACCGCACTCGCGAGGTGCTGGACAAGGCCCAGGGCAGGGGCCTGAACGGTGCGCGGCTGCTGTTGGTCGGGGTGGCCTACAAAAAGAACGTCTCTGACATGCGCGAAAGCCCGGCGATGCGGCTGATGCAATTGTTTGAAGAAGCGGGATCGCAGGTTGGCTTTGTCGATCCGCATGTGCCACTGATCCCGCCGATGCGCGAATATGGTCTGTTTGAGGGGCGCGCCGCCCTGACGCCAGATGAGGTTGCCAGGGGCGGTTTTGATGCCATCGTGATCGCCACGGATCATGACGCGATCGACTATGCAGGGCTGCTTGACCTGGGCTGTCCCGTTGTCGACACCCGAAATGCCATCGCAAGGCGGGGATTGGCGATGACCCATGTGACCAAGGCGTAATGCGGCGCGGATCCAGCTGCGGGCAAATGCGGCAGTTGTTGATCTGCCCGTCAATTGGAGCGGGGCTGCCAACTATTTGCTTGCACCCTGCGGCCATCTCCCCAAAACTGCTTCAATCTTAAAAGAATAGGGAGACACGGAATGAAGAAGACAACGATGCTGCTATCGGCAGCTGCCCTTCTGTCCACGACGGCACTGGCACATGCGGAAACGCTTCGCTGGGCGCGCGCGGGCGACAGTCTGACACTGGACCCGCATGCCCAGAACGAAGGTCCGACATCCGCGCTGGCGCATCAGATCATGGAACCGCTGGTGATGCGCGACATGACCGGCGCGATTGTGCCTGCGTTGGCCACTGAATGGGCCCCATCGGCCGAGGATCCAAACGTCTGGGTGTTCAAGCTGCGCGAAGGTGTGACCTTTCATGACGGTGCGGCGTTTGATTCATCGGATGTAAAATTCAGCCTTGACCGCGCGATGACAGAAAACAGCGACTACAAGGAATTGCTGGCCTCTGTGACAGAAGTGCGCGCGCCCGATCCGATGACGGTCGAGATCGTGACCAACGGCCCGAACCCGATCATGCCGAACAACCTGACCAACATGTTCATGATGGACGAAGACTGGGCCAAGGCCAATAACGCGGTCAAGGTGCAGGATGTTGAAGGCGGCGAAGACACCTATGCGGCCAAGAACGCCAATGGCACCGGCCCCTACAAATTGGTCAGCCGCGAGCCGGATGTGAAAACCGTGCTGACGATCAATGAAAACTATTGGGGCAAAGATGAATTCCCCATGGAAGTCACCGAGATCATCTATACCCCGATCCAGAACGCCGCGACCCGTGTTGCCGCATTGCTGTCAGGCGAGGTGGATTTCATCCAGGACGTTCCTGTGCAGGACCTTGCGCGTGTGTCTGGCACCGATGGTCTGGATGTGCGCACCGCACCGCAGAACCGGGTGATCTTTTTTGGCATGAACTCTGGTGATGCGGACCTCAAGACCGACAACATCGAAGGCAAGAACCCATTTGCGGACGTGCGTGTGCGTCAGGCGATGAATATGGCGATCAACCGTGATGCGATCAAACAGGTTGTGATGCGCGGGCAGTCTGCCCCGGCGGGTATGATCGCGCCGCCCTTTGTGAACGGCTGGAACGAAGCGATGGACAGCTCTTCCAAGACCGACATCGAGGCCGCCAAGGCGCTGATGGCCGAGGCCGGTTACGGCGATGGTTTCTCCATCACGCTGAACTGCCCGAATGACCGCTACATCAACGATGAGGCGATCTGTCAGGCGGCGGTGGGCATGTATGCCCAGATCGGCGTGACCGTGAACCTAGATGCACGGCCAAAGGCGCAGCACTTTCCGCTGATCAACACGCTTGAGACCGATTTCTACATGCTGGGCTGGGGCGTTCCGACCTACGATTCCGAATATGTCTTTAACTTCCTCGTGCATGGTCGTGATGAGAAATACGGATCCTGGAATGGCACACGTTTTGCCGACCCAGAGCTGGATGCAAAGATCGAGGCACTGGCATCCGAAACGGATCTGGAAAAGCGTAACGGCATGATCAACGAGATCTGGCAGGTTGTGCAGTCAGAGGCGCTCTATGTGCCGATCCACCACCAGGTGCTGAACTGGGGCATGAAATCCGGCGTCGACACGATTGTCGCGGCGGATGACACGGCCAAGTTCAAATACTTCAAGATGAACTAAAAATCATCGGGGGTGCCAGAACTGGCACCCCCTTTGACCTGCTCTGCGCAGATTGGATATTCGATGCCGCAGATTGCCCATTCCGCCCATGACATGATTTCCGGCATGACCCCGCGCCTGCAGCCGGGGGCATATGTCTTTGTCACGACAGATGATGCCGATAAGATCGCGTTGCTGGCTGCCAAGGCCATTTCGACCTTTCGCGAAGCCGAGGGGTTGTCGATACTGCTGCCGCTTGCTGTGGCTGAGACATCGAATTTGAACACGGATCAACCGATGTGCTGGATCACGCTTGATGTCTATTCCGCGCTTGAGGGGGTTGGGCTGACTGCGGCGGTTGCCTCTGCGCTGGGGGCGGCGTCGATCCCTTGCAACATGGTTGCGGCCTTTCATCATGACCACGTTTTTGTGCCGTTGCAGATGGGCGAACAGGCCATGCAGGTGCTGTTGTCCTTGCAGCGCGCTGCCGCACGGCAGGCCTGACCTAGGCGTTGATAGGGCTAAGGACACTGCTATCTGGCCCAAATTTAACAAAGTATTATTACATAAATTTGCCTGAATCTTGGTGATCGCTACCTCGGGTTGCGGATTTTATTAGAAGCCAATGAGTTATCTAATGAGGAGAATGTGACATGGGAGCGATTTATACCCAACTGAGCATGCAAGAACGCCGCAGAACAGAAGACCGGTGGCACGCGAAAGTGCCTGTTGCCGAGATGGCGCGTGTCTTGAAGCGTCACAAGTCCACGATTTTCCGTGAGATCAAACGCAATTTCTGGGTGGATGATGCGTTCCCGAAGAAATACGCAGGTTACTTCGGAATGGCCGCGCACCAGCTCACACAACGGCGGCGATCAACGCAGCGCAAGCTGATCCGGTACCCTGAACTGTGTCAGATGGTTGTGAACCATCTAAAGGACGGATGGACGCCTGAACAGATTGGTAATCGGATGATCTTTGATGGGGCTAAGCAGCGCATCTGCCAAGAAATGGCCTAACGCTACATCAACTCGAAAGAAGGCTTGGCTCAGGAGCTGTGGTGGTACCTGCCCATGCACAGGAAGAACCGGACACCTCAACTTTATCTCGCCCAAGTCGGCCAAAGAAATATCCAGGTTCTAAGATTACATTTTGCCGTGCCCGCGGTTGATCTGCCTCGGCAGTTTTAGCGCGTCCTAAGTCGTCGGGTATTCGTACGACTATAGCAAACCCGCCATTTCCGTGAGCAATCAAATTTTCAAGAATAGTCATTCCTTTTCAATTAGTTGCAGCATTAACCCTAGCTCACGTTCGTTTTCTAGTGGCCAAGTCGTTTGTTGTCGGGTGGCCAGATAGTGCACATCTGGCCACCCAGCTCCCAAAGGAGCGTCGGTGTGGTTATCGGTTGTCCAACCGCGTTTGCAGCCAATCCAGCACTTCATCTTCCACCCATCCCACCCGGTTCGAGCCAAGCTGTACCCGCTTAGGGAAAGCTCCAGCCTTCTCCAGCCGTGAGATGTGTTGAGGTGAGTACAAGACCAGCTCCTTCAGTTGAGCTTTCGATAGTATCCGCATTACGATGTCTCCAAGATTGAAGAGCATCGCGATGCCCAAGGGTTACGACAATACCCCAAGGTGGTGAAAGCGTAGCAGCATTGTGCGGTCGATCAAGTGCAGCTTTCTGGGCCCTCTGACACGGTCAAGACCATTGCGTAAATCGCTGTGTTCTGGCAGATTCGGACTCCAATGAAGTAGTTACTATATGTTCCCCATTATGCACTCGAACCTCTAAATTCATCTGAGTGCGGGGGTATCATTGGGGGTATTAGGCGAAACCGCATGCTATATAATATCTTAAAATCAAATCACTAAATCAAACGTACGAGTCCTCTCCTGGCACCAATTAAATCATGCAAGCTTTTGATTTATAACGACGAAAACAAAAATAGAAACCGTTGTATCCCCCTAATTATCCACCCGATGGGTGCTGCCCATCGCAGAAAATCCGCTGCCTGATGCAATCAAGCTTCGCTAGAGGTGCCCTTGAGGGGGCTGCGTTTTGCATGCCATAAATAGACGGCCAACCCATTGATATTGTTGCGGCTGACAGAGAAACAATTTCCAATTCGCTGTCAGAAATGCCTTCGCCTGCTTCACGCACAAGATAAAGTGCTGCCACACATAGCCCTGAGAGGCGCTGAGAACATGCATTAGGCCGCATCTACGCATTCAGGTGGATCCATAGAAGGGCTGATAGGTGGCCACCAGCGAGTCTGACATGCGCTGATAAAGCATCATTGCCCGCCAAGCCGTGCTTGCGCTGTTTTGCCGATGGTTTCGATCCACGCCCCTGTGAAGGGGGCTACCAGCGTCAACAATATGGCATCGCCGTTTAGGTCACCGATCAAGCGTTTTGGGTGCCCCGTGCAGACGTCTCTCAGTCACTCGCAGGCGTATCGGGTTCTGCGCGTTCAAGTAACCAGCCGTCAAACGGTAGGCTGACTGTGACCGGGGTGCATTGTCAACGCCGGACTAAAACTCTGGCCGCAGAAATATCGATTCCATCGCACCGCGCGGCTGTTGTCCCACGGAAATTTTTCATCTGCTGAAAAAGATTGAGCAACGTGAACGGCGTGAAACGATCAAAAAGCTGTGCCGCACAAAGGCGGCATTGGCATCGCGCTGCGCCTCAAGTGACACGCCATCGCACTGCTAGAGGGTAGAGACGCGGGTATATGCAAGGCAGGATTTGGTGGTCATAGATCAGGGATCGTTAGGCTCTACCAAATCGTCAGGGTTTCGACAGTCGGGCCACGGCCAAGCGCCTTGGCTTTGCATTTTACGCAATACCTAATGGCAAAGGCGCAGGTCGTCCGCAAGTGCTTTGTCCGGCGTGGAATTGTGGTTGAATGGGTCAGGTTGGGTCATCCTAAGATGTCAGGTGACTGCCCTGCATTCCTCGCGCGCGCGTCCTCTGACTGTGCCGTCTGTGCTGGTTGCCATGCTGCAGCAGCCAATGCAGGCGCATTGCGCTTGCTGATCCAAAAGCCGCCAAAGGCCACCCCAGCCGCGGTCAACCAGGGGGCAGGGTTGGCGCTGTGAAACGATATCCAGAACAGGGTCATATCCTGTCCACCTTGGGCGATGTGACGGCTGTGAAACACCAATTCCGCCAAGACGCAAAGGCCCAGCGCGCCGATCAAGGCTGGCACCACGACCTTGAGGTAGGGACCGACCAACAAGCCTAGATGCCCTTGCCTGATGACGGAGACATGCATCATCACAACACCTGCCAGACCGGATGGAAAAAACATCACTGTCGCCAGAAACAGCACCCCAACATAGAGTTGCCACAGATCCGTATACAAGCTGAGGACGGTCTGAAGCAAAGTGAACAGGATCGCCCCAAGGATCGGACCAACGAAATAACCGACGCCCCCCAAAAAGGCGATCATCAGGACAATGCCTGAGGCATGGACGCTCAGGTTTTCTGCGGTGGCGATTTCATAGTTGATGGCAAATAACGCGCCCGCTACACCGGCGAAAAACCCTGCCGCGCAAAAGGAAAAGAACCGCACCCAGCGTGCGGAATAGCCCAGAAACTCTGCCCGCTCAGGATTGTCGCGCACCGCGTTTGCCATACGTCCGATGGGCGTGAGGGAGAATAGATACATCAGCCCGACGGACAGAACCAACCAAAAGGATATCAGGTAATAAACCTCAATCTGGCGCAAGAATTCGACGCCAAAGAAGGGCATCCCCAAAGTGCGGTCCCCACTGACTCCACCGCCTCTGAAGAACGAATAGATCACGATAGAGAACGAAGCGATCAACTCAACCACACCCAAGGAGATCATGGCAAAGACCGTGCCCCCGCTGCGCGTTGAAAATGATCCGATCAAGGTGGCCATGCCCAGCGAAAACAGGCCTGCAAACAAGGGCAGTAACGGCAGCGGTACTGGCAGGCCCTGTGCTTGAACATAGTTCATCGCGTGAATACACATGAACGCACCAAAGCCCATGTAGATCGCGTGACCAAAGCTGAGCATGCCCGCCTGCCCCAGCAACATATTGTAAGACAGTGCAAAAACGATGGTGATTGCCATCTGGTTCATGATGGTGATGGTCGAATTGGCGGTAAAGATATGTGGCAAAAGCATCAAAAGCAGGACGACCCCTGCCCATGGCAACACAGCCAATAGCGCGCCCGCCTGCCTTGGCCCATGTGATGTTTGATTGGCCTGCGTCATGATTATGAACAGACTATCGAATAGCCCGGAATTCAACAGCAAACCCTGCGGCACCCAGCCGCGCCGACACTCGTATTTGAGTGCAGACATTGGCTTGGCCGTGGTTCAGCAGGCGTGGTGTTTTGGCGGCTACCAAATCTGCTTGAACATTTTTGGGCTTGGATCTTGCGGTTCTTGACCCGACAATCTGATGCGGGCTGCAATGCTGGCGGATAGGGCCGTCACCAATTCAAGCCCGCGCAGCAATTCAGTATTGCTAAAGTACTCCAGCAAGGCGCAGGCGGCCTGCCCGTCTTTCTGCGCAATCAGAGCACCGGCTGCCTTCAGCATCACCTGTGCCTGTTCGGCAAGCGCGTCTTCCCGGGTCTCGAAACAGGCAGTCACATCGGCCAGATATTTGTCGGGATCCTGAAGCATCAGGTACAGCAGCCGCTTGCATTCAAACACAGCACTCGGGAAGGCTTCGGTGCGTTGAGATGCGATTGAAAGCGTGTCGAAATCCCCCGCAACCGAACGGCGATTGTCCATAAAACGGTGCGCTTCGCCGGTTGTCAGATAGCGATGCATCTGGAATTCTTCGGGAATTTTGTTCTGGCCCATGAACACGGGCGCAAAAGGCGCAGCAACTGGCCCGATTGGGGCATGCCACAAGACCCGCAGTTCGTTGTTCTGCGGGTTGGTCAAGGGCACAACCTGCCCATATCCAGCCGTGTCGCCTGTCAAAACCGGTGTGCGGATGGCCCAGACAACGTCACTGAACCCGATTTTCTGGGGCCTTTGCGCGCGTTTTGTCATCTCCAACTCGATCCATTTGATGCCGTCCCATCGGCCTTTGCCGTCACCCAAAATGGCATTCACATCAAAGGGACCCTGACTGTACCAACCCTGTGCTTTGGCGAAATCAACCAGGTTGGCAGAGTATAGAAAATCTGGATGATCGGGTTGGTCGATCGGAATTTCCCCGATGTAGCCGGGCCGCGATGCGCGGATGCTGTCGGCACCCAATCTTTGCGCTGCCCATAATCCCTGCCCACCGGCAAATTGGATCACAACCCAGGCTTCTTGGGCATCTGCGATCAAATGCGAATTGCCCCCATATGTGCTTTCTCCGTGATCGGCGATGAGTTTGGCAATCAGATCCACGCCTTCGCGCGCGGTTTTCGCCCTTTCCACCACGACACGTGCAAGGTCGCTGTAGTTTGGGCCCGTCTGCTCTGTCGGTGTCATCGCGATCAGTTCAGGTCTGGACGTGGACCAGACATCGCGCACGGCAACGCCGTATTCGTTCAATCCACCATTGGTCAGCGGGGCTGGCACCCCCTTGTAATAGGAATAATCGACCCGGATGTTGCGGGCCGTTTCAGTGGCCTGCGGGATCTGTGTCAGCCGCCCTGGCAAATCGGCATCGGCGCTCACACCGACGGTGATCTGCTCTTGAGGCGCGTGTTGTTTGCGCGGGGTAATCTGCAGCCAATGGCTGGAGGGTTCATCCCCATATCCCGCAAGCCAAGCGTGACCTGTCGCAGAATGGTTTTTTCCGATGTAGATGGCATAACTCATTGATCTGCGGCCCTTCGCTGCGCGTGATGTTCACGCGTGTTCCAGCCAAGCAAAATACCATCGCAAGATCAACGTCTAACAAAGTTCATTGCCTTGCACCTGCCAAGCATCGTTTCGAAGCGGCGAAATGGATCAGGTCAGCCGCATCAGCAAGCCAGCCATCAACTTCGCCCGTTGAGCAAGGCTATCGACGAAAATATGCTCATTCAGCGTATGAAGCCCATTGCCCAATACGCCAAGTGAATCCAACGACGCGATGCCCATTGCCCCGGTAAAGTTGGCATCCGAGCCGCCCCCCTGACTGCGGCCTTTCATGTCGAAACCCAATTCCTGAGCGATGTCTTTGGCGATGTTGAAAATCGCCTGCGTGCCCGGTTGGTCGGGGTGCCACACAGGCCGCGTCACGCCGCGCTCCACCTCGAATTTCACACCGTTGACTTCACCCTGAAGCGCCATCATGCGCGCAACACCATCATCAAGGTCTTCTTGTTTCTTGGCCATGGTCAGCGCCTGCGCATCACAAAACGAGGAAACGCAGTTCACCCATTGCCCTGCGTGAATGACACCCACGCTGAACGTGCAATCGGGGCCAGTCATATCTTCGATCTCAACGATCTTGCGGGCCATGGCGGCAATTGCGGATTTACCATCACCCAGCCGTGCCCCCGCATGGCTGGGCTGGCCAATGGTGCGCAGATTAAACCGTGCAATCGCATAGCGCCCGATGGTAACGCCACCATCCTCATGACCCGGTTCTGGCACCAAAACGTATTTGTTGCGCGCAGCCTCCTGTTCAATCAGATCCCTGGTTGAGGGGGTGCCCACCTCTTCATCCGGCGTAAACAGAACGGTGACAGGCAGGGGCGTTTGCAGCCCCGCGCGGATCATTTGTCGGATGGCATCCAGCGAGATGTAATTGCCGCCCTTCATGTCCATCAGACCTGGGCCATAGCAGATATTGCCCTCGCGTCTGAATGGCAGCACCTCTAGCGTTCCGACCGGATGTACCGTGTCCATGTGCCCCGCAATCAAAATACCCGGCACGCGCCCCATATCAGGATGTGGAAAGCGCGCGCGCACCGATCCGCCAAAACCCATGCGGCCCGGTATCCGATCAATCTGCGCGCCAAGGGTGGCCATGTCGTAGGCCGCAATATCCATCATCCGGTTGACGGCAGCGGCGTCATAGGTTGGACTTTCGCATTCGATCCATGGCCGCAGCCCGGCAATCATTTCATCGGTATCAAAGGGCAGTTCAAGCGGGTTCATGACGGCTCTCCTCAGGTGTTCAGGCGGCGTTCAGCCACGCGTGCCATGATTGACGCCCCAACAGGCAGGATATCGGGATCAAGGAAAAAGCTGGGATTGTGCAAGCCCGTCGTGCCCGAGTGACCAACGCGACAATAGGCACCAGGGATAACCTTGAGCATGTCGGCGAAATCTTCGGAACCTGTCGCAGGTTCGTCCATGCTTGATATGTTTTCTTTGCCCACAATATCTGCTGCGGCTTCCATATATGCATCCGAGAGGTCGGCATCGTTTATCAAGACATCAAAGATGTTGCGCAGGTCGATGTGGATATCCACGCCGTAAGCGGTGGCAAACCCCGCACACAGCTCGCGCATACGGCTCTCGGCCAACTCGCACACCTCATCCTTGAAGTAGCGGATTGTGCCCGCAAGCGTCGCAGTGTCCGGCACGATGTTATAAGCCGAGCCAGAGTGCAATTGCGTCACGGACAACACACAAGTGTCGAGGGGGGCAACATTGCGCGACAGAATGGTTTGCAGGCTGCCCACAAGCGCAGAGGCGATGACCAGCGGGTCACGCGATTGTTGCGGCATGGCGGCATGGCTGCCTTTGCCCTGCACGGTGATGTCAAAGAACGACGCGCCGGCCATCGCATTCCCTTTGCAAATGCCGACACTGCCCTGCTGTCCGTTTGGCGCATTGTGCATGCCGTAGATCTCATCACAGGGAAAGCGGTCAAACAGACCGTCCTTTAGCATACCGCGCGCGCCCCCCAGACCTTCTTCGGCAGGTTGAAAGATCAGCACGACGGTGCCTGCAAAATCACGGGTCTGGGCCAGATGTTTGGCGGCACCCAATAGCATCGTGGTGTGGCCGTCGTGACCACAGGCGTGCATCACGCCAGGATTGGTCGACGCATAGGCAAGGTTGGTTTCCTCGGTGATCGGAAGCGCATCCATGTCGGCGCGCAGCCCGATCCGGCGCGGCCCCTCACGGTTGCCCTTGATCAGACCCACGACGCCTGTGCCTGCAATACCGGTATGGACCTCGTCCACACCATAATCCTTGAGTTTTTGCGCGACTATCCCAGCGGTCCGGGTTTCCTGAAACCCAATTTCGGGATGGGCGTGCAGATCTTTGAAGATAGCGGTCAGTTCATCCGCACTGTTGGTGATGATGGGCAATGATGGCATGATATTTTCTTTCGTTTGTTAGGCAGCGCCCTCGGCAAAGGGGCGAAAATTGGCGAAATCCCAATGGCGACCTGGGGCAGCGGAAATCAGCGCTTTGGTGTAGTCTTGCTTGGGCGCGCCCAAGACCTGAGCGGCCGGTCCGTATTCAACGATCCTGCCGTGCTGCATGACGATCACATCGTCACAAATCTGTGCAGCCACGCCAAGATCATGGGTGATAAACAAGATGCCAAGGCCCAGTCGTTCCTGCAATTCGGCCAGCAGGTCCAGCACCTGGGCCTGCACAGAAACATCCAGCGCCGACACAGCTTCGTCCGCGACCAGCACATCGGGGTCCATCGCAAGCGCGCGCGCGATGGCAATCCGCTGGCGTTGCCCGCCTGAGAATTGATGCGGAAACCTGTCCACGGCACTGGCGGGCAGGCCAACCAGTTCCAGCAGTTCCCGCGCACGCTCCATCGCTTCGTTTCGCGGGACGCCAAAGTTAAGCGGCCCCTCAATGATGGATTGCCCCACTTCGATACGAGGGTTCAGCGAGCGCATGGGATCCTGAAATATAATCTGGAAATTCTTGCGCTCTGGCTTTAGCTCTTTTTGGGACATCGTCGCGATGTCCTTGCCGGCGACCATAATGCTGCCCGACGTCGGGTCGATCAAACGCATGATACAGCGCGCGACAGTTGATTTACCTGAACCGCTCTCACCGACAATCCCCAAGGTGCGGCCTTTGGTCAGACTGAAGCTGACGTTTTGCACGGCCTTAACTTCTCGGGTCTTGCTGAAAAAGCCGCTGCCGCCGTAGGTCTTGCACAGATCAGTGGTTTCCAGCACCAGTTTGTCAGACTGCTCTTCGCGGGCGGCGCGTGGCACCTGGCTGGGAACAGACCGAAGCAGATCGCGAGTATAATCGGTCTGCGGATGGCGCAGCAAATTGTCTACTTTCTGCGTCTCCATCACTTCGCCCAGTTTCAACACCGTGACGTCATCGGCAATCTCTGACACCACGCCCATGTCATGGGTGATGAACAGCACCGCTGCACCCTGTTCTTCGCGCAGCTCGCGGATCAAGCTGAGGATTTGTGCCTGCGTCGTAACATCAAGAGCGGTTGTCGGCTCATCCGCGATCAGCAGTTGTGGCCGCATCACCAGCGCCATCGCGATCATGATACGCTGACGCTGACCCCCCGAAAGCTGGTGCGGAAAGCTGGCGTACATCTTGTTGACATCGGGCAGATGTACGGCCTCCATCATCTCCATCACGCGCTTGCGCCGGGCGGATTGCCCAAGGTCGGAGTGAAATTCCAGCACCTCTTCGATTTGCTGACCGACACGGGCCACCGGGTTCAGCGCCGTCATCGGCTCCTGAAAGATCATCGAAAGGGAGGTCGCGCGCAGTTCGCGCATCCGTGCAGGAGTGGCGTCCAGCAGGCTTTCGCCTTTCAGCGTGATCGATCCCGCAATCGGGGACAGCACGCTGGGCAGCAGCCCCATTGTCGCCAATGCGCTAAGCGATTTTCCAGATCCGGATTCACCCACCAGACACATGGTCTGACCTGGTTCAATGCTCAGGTTCAGACCCTTGACCACCTGTTTGTCGTCTTCACCGTTCAGCGCGATGCGCAGGTTCGAAATTTCCAGAAGGCTCATCTTTCGATCCCCCGCTTGGCCATACGGGGGTCAAGGGCGTCACGAACCGCATCCCCGAGCAAATTGATAGACAGGATGGCAACCGACACCACGAGGCCCGGCCACAGGACGATGCCGGGGTTGATCTGGAAATAGATACGCCCCTCGGCCATGATGTTGCCCCAGCTGGGCGTCTCTGGGTTGATGCCCGCGCCCAGAAACGAAAGGATCGCTTCGGTCAGGATGGCGCTGGCACAAATATAGGTACCTTGGATGATCAGCGGCGCGATGGTGTTGGGCACCAGATGTCGGCGCATGATCAGCGCCGTGGACGACCCCGCAGCAATCGCCGCCTCAACATAGGGTTCCTCGCGGGCGGACAACACGATTGAGCGCACAAGCCGGACAACACGCGGGACTTCGGGAATGGTGATTGCGACCAACACCGTCCAAAGGCTTGCCCCCCAAAGCGAGACGATCGCGATGGCCAGCAAAATGCTGGGAATTGCCATCAGGCCGTCCACCATGCGCATCAGCACAGCGTCGATCCAGCGGATATAGCCTGCCAGCAGACCAAAAAGCAGCCCGAATGCTACGGCGAAGACAGCCGCCGCAACACCCACAACCAACGAAATGCGGCCCCCCGTGATAATGCGCGAAAACAGATCACGACCAAAGGCATCAGTGCCAAGCCAGTAGGTATCGCTGGGCGGCTTGAGACGCACCGAAGGGGTCAGGCGCACGGGGTCATGGGGCACAACCCAGGGGGCAAAGATGGCGGACAGCACGATAATTGCCAGAATAACCGAGGCAATCATCACCAGCGGACTGGAGAAAATGATTTGCTGTGCGCGCGTGAGGGGCGAGATCCGATCAGGAGGGGCGACGGAGGCCATTTGGTCGGTCATGCGTAACGAATCCTTGGGTCAAGTAGAACATAGGCGATGTCGATCAGCAGATTGATCACCACGTAGATCAAAGAGGCGAGCAGGATCACGGCCTGAATAACGGGATAGTCGCGCGACAAGACAGCATCGACTGTCAGCCGCCCGAGACCGGGAAGATTGAACACACTCTCAGTCACGACGACGCCAGAGATGATCAGGGCAAAGCCGATCCCGATTACGGTGATGATCGGCACGGAACAATTGCGCAGCGCGTGGCGCATCAGAACGCGGCTTTCAGGAAGGCCTTTGGCGCGCGCGGTTCTGATATAATCGTCGCCCAGAATTTCCAGCATCGACGTTCGGGTGATCCGGGCAATCAGCGCGATGTACAAAAGGGTAAGCGTGAAGGTCGGCAGGGCGATGCGATGGAAGAAAGCTCCCACACCGTCGCCTATGGGTTTGAAGCCTTGCACGGGGAACCATTTCAGTTCCATCGAAAACAGCGAGATCATCAGATAGCCGATCACAAACACTGGCACCGAAAAGCCAAGTACAGAGATCAGCATGACAAAGCGGTCGATCAGCGTACCTTGCTTCCAGGCAGCGATGACACCGAGGGGAACGGCAATGATCACCGACAGAATAATGGTGGACAAGGCCAGGCTGATCGTGGGCTCCATCCGATCCGCGATCAGTTCGATCACGGGCTTTCCTGACAGGATGGAGGTGCCAAAGTCGCCTTGCAGCAATTGACCAATCCAACTGAAGAACTGCGTGAACAGTGGCTCATTCAGGCCAAGCGACTCGCGGATACGCTCAAGCTGTTCGGGTGTCGCGGTATCGCCTGCAAGGATCGCGGCAGGGTCACCAGGCGTCAGCCGCAGCAAAAGAAAAACAAACAGGGCGACAAATCCCATCACTGGGATCGCGGCAAGAATACGCTGCACGATATAGCCAACCATCGGTCGGACCTCTCAGAAATTCAGGCAGCGCTGAGGCTGCAAAAATGGGACGGTTAAGGACTGTGGCCCCGCGCGGTAAAGCGCGGGACCACAACGTCAGATCTTACTTGGTGATGTTCCAGAAGAACGGCACAGGTCCGTCCAACACACCTTCGATGCTGTTGGACCATGCGGTCGGCACAAAGTACTGGCCGATTGGTGCATAGACGCCTTCCTCATAGGCGATCTTCTGGATTTCCGCAGCCAGGCTTTTCTGTTCGTCCAAGGTTGGCGCTGTCGCATATGAGATACGAAGCTCTTCCAGCTTGGGAACATCAGGCCAGCCAAACCAGCCGCCATTGGGGCCTTTGCCGTTCACCATGTTGTTGACCAGCGGGTTGAACACGTCAGCACCCACCCAGTTGGTCATGAACATGTGCCAGCCGCCGTCCGCGATGGACGCTTGGCTCGCGCGTTTGCCCACAAGTGTCTGCCAATCCATCGCTTGCAGATCGACGACAAAGCCCGCATCCCGCATGGCTTGCGCGACAACGACCGGCTGCGTGCGCAGGGTGCCCACGTCAGTCGGGTGCATGATGACGATAGGCGTGCCATCATAGCCCGCGTCGGCCAGCATCTGCTTGGCAGCATCCATGCCATTGCCCTGCACCAGCGTTTCGGAACCCACGTCACTTGCCAGCGGCGTGCCGCAGACAAACATGGCACCACAGAGATTGTAGAGTTCTGGGTTGCCTACCAGCGCGTCCAGTACGTCCTTCTGCTTCACCGCGGCGATTGCGGCCCGGCGCACCATGACGTTGTCCATTGGCGCGTTCAGGGTGTTGGGGCGCATAATGGTCTGCATGCCAAGCGCGTTCAGGTTCTTGACTGTGACATCGGGGTTGGCGTCAAGGATCGGCAGCAGATCGGATGGGGGGCTTTCCCAATAGTCGATCTCACCGGCTTGCAATGCGTTCAGCGCGGTCTGGTCATCGGGCATCACAACCCATTCGACGCGATCTACATTCACGACCTTGCCGCCAGAAGCCCAGCTGGCTGGTTCGCTGCGCGGGACATAGTTTTCGTTCTTGGCATAGACGGCCAGAACACCGGGCTGGAACTCATCCTCGACCCAGACAAATGGGCCGGACCCGATCTGTTCGGGAATTGGCTCTGTCGACGGTGTCTCAGCCAGCCGCTTGGGCATGATGAACGGTACGTTGGACGACGGCTTGGCAAGGCTGTCGATCACCAGGCCGTAGGGTTCCTTGAGGTTGATCACGAACTCATTGGCCGTGGCACCCTGGCTCATGCTGTCCACGAAAGACATCAGGACCTGTCCCATGCCATCACGCTCGCCCCACCGTGCGATAGAGGCGGCGACATCTTCACCGGTCACAGGTGCGCCGTCGTGAAAGGCCAATCCGTCACGCAATGTGAAAGTATAAACCAGCCCGTCGTCAGATACGGTATGGCTGGCAACCATCTGTGGCTGCGGCACCAGATCACTGTCCAAGGCGTACAGAGTGTCAAAGATCATGTAGCCGTGGTTCCGGCTCATGTAGGCGGTGGTCATGATCGGGTCCAACACCCGCAGCGCCGAGTGTTTTACCGCACGCAGCGTTTCGGCGCTGACAGGTGCAGACATCAGGGCGATACTGGCAAGTGTCGCGCTGAATAGCGTATTGCGCAGCAAGGCACGCGGCCTTGTCTGTTTGGATTGACGGTTGGTAAAGAGATTCATTTGTGGCTCCCGTTGGTTGAAAAATTTGCCGGGCTGGATCACCCTTTTGCGGCTTGTCGTCTTGGTATGTTGGTTACTGCTCTTTGATCTGGTCAAGTGTTTCTTGGAATGTCATGCGACGCCTCCCGGCTCAAAGGCGCGGCCCAGCGGTTCCAGCCGCATGCCATGCGCAAGATTGGTAAAGGGCAGACTGGCTGGGCTGACCGGCATCGGGCCAGGTGCGATACAGGTCAGGATCGTCTCGGCGATCGGGTCGAAATCAGCGCGAAAATGGACTGAGCTCTTGTTCACAAGGATGGCCTGTTCGGTCGGTTCAATGCCAACGAACCGATACATCTCTTGGTCGGCCATCTGCGCCTTGTTGGTTGTCACGACGACCCGCACATCACCAATACGCAAACAGGCGGAGGGACCCATATCAAGCGCTGCACCGCCGTAAAACGGACCGCCCGCGATCAGCTTGCCGTCAGAAAGGGCTTCGACTGTAAAGCAGCCCTCAAATGGCGCGTCATCTTTGACGCCGGAAAATCCGCCCAAAGCGATGACTATTTCTGCGCCGATGCCAGCCTTATGCGCCGCCGCGGCCGCCTGCGGATCCACCATATTGCCCAGTGCGGCACGCATGGCATTCTGTCGCACCAACGCGCGCAACATACCCGTCGTATTTGAATCGCCCCCCGCACCGGGGTTGTCTTGAGTATCTGCAAGGATCACGGGCCGCGCTGCGGTCTGCGCGATGCGCATGGCTTCAATCACGCCTGCATCCGGGTCAAAGGTTTGTCCCTTCAAATTCGGCTCAGCCGCCAGAACCGCGCTTTCGATGATGTTCGCAGCACCATCCGCATCGGCCTGTGTGGCACCGTAACAGATGACCGTCGGACCGCAGCCTGTGAAATCTGCGGCCGGAAAGCCAAAGAAGAAAGAGGTGCTTGCCACGGTGTCTTTCTCAAGCGAAGCCACCAGATCATAGATCGCGCGCCCCGGTTCGGCGCGCGTACTTTGCCACGCGATAGGCACGAGAAAGGGTAGGCGGCGGAAAGCTTTGGCAAAAGGCGCACCGCGCGACATCAAAACCTCTAGTTGCTGCGCTGCGCGCTTGCCTGTCTCAGCCATGTCCACATGTGGATAGGTGCGAAAGCCAACCAGAACGTCAGCGGCGTCAACCATGCTTTGCGTGATGTTGCCATGCAGATCCAGCGCTGCTGCAATCGGCACATCTGGTCCCACGGCTGCGCGCAGCTGCATCAGCAATTGGCCCTCACCGTCGTCTTCGTGCTCTGCCACCATCGCGCCGTGCAGGTCCAAGAAAATCCCATCCAGGGGTCCGGCGGCGGCGATGCCCGAAATAATATCGCTTGTGATGCTTTCGTAGGCATCCCAGGAAACATGCGCAGAGGGAATCGCCCCTGCCCAGAGGATCGGCACGATGTCCCAGCCTGCTGATTCTGCGAAGTTGACCGCACCGCCGATGCCAAGATTGATGCCTTTGCTTTGATCAACAAGCGCCTGGCCACGTGCCAGAGGCATGTAACCACCACCCTGCACAAAGTCAGCCATAAGCGCTTTTGTAGGCGCAAATGTGTTTGTTTCATGCAGAAATCCAGCTAGCGCTACGCGCTTCGACATCTTCTTACCCCTGCTTTTCCCCGGTTTTGAGCCACCGAAACACACATCACAGATGTATTGCATTGCAATATATCAATATCGTATAAAAATCGTAGGGGCTTACGTAGCGCCAAGTCAACAGCCTTGCCTGAAAAGGACCAACATGCCGAGAAACAGAACACACACGGAATCTGGCTTGCGATATGTTGAGCCGGAAGAGCGCGCTGGAGCGTTGTTCGTCCAATCGGTCGAAAAGGCGATGACGATTTTGTCGGCCTTTCATCATGCCGATGGCGCGCTGACCCTGTCAGAACTGGCGGAACGTGCGGGCATCGACCGGAGTGCGGCACAGCGCATGGTCCACACACTGCGCGCCATGGGCTACATCCAACGCGATGCGCAGGGGCACGGGTTTTTGCCCGGTATCCGCATTCTGGATCACACGCTTGACTATTTGCGCCTAAACCCCTTGGTGCGGAATGCTACACCCGTCTTGCAAGAGTTGCGGAAATCGGTGCGTGAACGGGTCGATCTATCGCTCTTTGATGATGTGCGGGTGCTTTATGCGGTGCGGTTGCAGACCAAACGGCAGTCATTTCACACCTCGCTTGTGGGACACAGCGTGCCGACATTTTGCAGCTCAGGCGGCTGGGCGATCCTATCCAAACTGAGCGACGCGCAGGCCCTCGATATTGTCGAGCGGTCGGACAGACGCCCCTTCACACCCGATACAGTGACCGAAGTACAAGACGTGATGGCAAATGTTGAACAGACCCGTGCGCAGGGATATTCACTGACGATCAACCAGATCCTGGCGGGTGAAATCGCCGCTGGCTTTCCCGTTCTCAACAACGTCGGCGAACCGGTTGGTGCCATCCATATCGCGGGGTCACTCTCGGAATGGACGCCAGACGATTACATCGCCAAAGTCGTGCCTCTGGGTCAGCAAGCGGCCCGCGCAATCAGCCAATATTGACCTCAGGAGCTTTAGTATGAACAGTTTCACCTTGCCTGGTCTGACAGCCCCCGCAAGCATTTCGATCGACACCTGGGGGATGGCCCATATCCGCGCGCAGAACACGCAAGACGCGTTCTTTGTCCAAGGGTTCAACGCGGTGCGGGATCGGTTGTGGCAAATTGATCTCTGGCGCAAGCGCGGGTTGGGATTGTTGGCGGCAGATTTCGGCCCCGGCTACCTCATGCAGGATCGGGCGGCGCGGCTGTTTCTCTACCGCGGTGACATGACCCCAGAGTGGGCGGCCTATGGCGAGGATGCAAAAATGATCTGCACCGCCTTTGCCGCCGGGATCAACGCAGGCGTGGATCAGGTGCGCGCAGGTCATTTGCCTCTGCCTCCCGAGTTTTTGGAACTGGGGACAACCCCTGCCCACTGGAACCCCGAAGATGTCGTCCGCATCCGCACCCACTGTCTGTCGCGCAATGCCGCATCGGAACTGGCGCGCACGCAGGTTCAGGCCTTGGCCGATCCAGAAGTTGACCTTTTGCGGGTTCCCTTGTCCCCCCCCGTTCCAGACAGTGAATGGGATCTCAGCAGCAAAGTCGATTTGCCAGCAGACGCCCTTGCCGTCTATGAGCTGGCAACAGCGCCGGTTACATTCCAAAGGGCACGCCTTGACGCGACCCTTGCAGAGGCACCGCTTTGGTCTGTCGTAGACGCAAGAAAGACCGTCCAAGCAGCCGCCCCCCCCATGGAGGGTTCCAACAATTGGGCGATAGCACCCGAAATCAGTAAAACCGGCCGCGCGATCATGGCAAGCGATCCGCACCGGGCGCATGCCGCGCCTTCGCTGCGCTATATGGTCCACCTCAGCGCACCGGGTATGAACATAATTGGCGCGGGCGAGCCTTCTTCACCGGGGATCATGGCGGGTCACAACGGGTCTGCGGCCTTTAGCTTGACGATTTTCTGCGCCGATCAGGAAGACGTCATGGTGTACGAAACCGCGCCCGAGAACCCAATGGCCTATCGATATGAACAAGACCTCGAACAGATGGTGCAAATTGATGAGGTCTTTGCCGTCAAGGGTGAGGCGGACCAAACGCTGCCCCTGATGTTTACCCGTCATGGACCCGTGGTTTATCAAGACCGCGACC
>Ga0213868_10000175_pt1 | contig 57989 bp, 52 predicted proteins | sample PICome_9_FD_160087 | JGI IMG/M metagenome (GOLD analysis project Ga0213868, IMG submission 160087) | Coastal seawater microbial communities near Pivers Island, North Carolina, United States - PICO127 | ecosystem: Environmental > Aquatic > Marine > Coastal | place: USA: North Carolina... | reverse complement strand
TTCCGCCGTGGCGATGAGATTCGGCCACAGTTCAGATTCCATCAGGACGATGAGGGACGGATTCAGCTTGCGAAGCACACGCTCTACGATGCCTGGCAGATCGAGCGGGTTGTAGATAACATGAACTCCGGTTGGCGCTTTGTCCTTGGCTGTGGCGTGTCCGGTGGATGACGTGGTGCTCAAGACTAACATCTGTTCAGGGTGCTCTTTCTGGATCGCCTCAATGAGTTTGAGTGCGACGAGAACCTCGCCGACGCTTACCGCATGAATCCACCAGGGGCGTACGTTTGGTATTAGAGCAGCCGACAAGGCTTGATCGTATCGACCAAAGCGTTGTTTGAAGTTGGCACCATAGCCGCCTCGTCGGCGCATCTTGACGAGCAAGCCTGGCAGGGCAATGACCAAGTAGACTGGCAGTAGAAGGTTGTATAAGAAGAGCCCCATCAGCTAGTCTGCCGGAGTGAAGAAGTGTAGATGGCTCCTACCGTAATGTCGGCTATCGACATGCGTCCATTGTTCAGAATGCAGGGGTGGATCGTTGTCGCCAGTTTCTAGGATCAGCAATCCATCCGATGCTAACGTTGAGGCTAGAGAACTCTCTAGGAGTATTATTGCATGATCGTCGTCGTTAGGGTTCTTCTTGTAAGGGGGGTCGGCGAAGACAAGATCGTAGGCTGCTTCGACTGGAGTCCTTTTGAGGAAGGCGTAGACGTCTTGATTAGCGATCTGCGCTTTGGATTCGAGGCGCGTGCGTTTGAGGTTTATTTTTAGAGCGGCGATGGCGGCGCGATCTTGATCTACGAAAGTTGCTTGATTCGCTCCCCGACTGAGGGCCTCAATTCCGAGCGCTCCACTGCCAGCGAAGAGGTCTAAGGCCCGTGCGCTTTCTGTGCGGTTGCCAAGAATGGAGAAGAGGGCTTCGCGCAAGCGATCCGTGCTTGGTCGAGCCATGGACTTAGGTGCTTCGAGTTGAAGTCGACCCGCCGTTCCGGAAATGACGCGCATCAGTTTGTTTGGCTAGTTGGCGGAGACGACTCGCTGGCCTCGCGGATGAGCTTGATGGTCTCCTCGAACGTGCGCCCTTCAGAGCCAATGAAATTTGCTCTGAGTTTTGCAAAGGGGCCAGCGATCAGGAAATCCCGGAAGTAGTCTTCCCGGCCTTCGAGCTGTTGCACTTCGCGAATGCCTTGATCGGGCAACTGACTTTCAATGCGCTGGAGAACAGAACGCACCCTCTCGCTAAAGTAGAGACGAACGGCCAACTTAGCTTGGCGGTTCAGGCCGACCGCACCGCGACCTTTAAACTCCAGGTTATCGGTTCTCCAGTGGATGTCTCGGAAGTAGGCTGCCGGGCCTTGGATGACGAACTCCGTCGTTGCTTCGTGAAGCTCCAGTTCAACAAACTCTTTCAGACCAATATAACGACCTAACGACTCTAAGAGACCATTGCGCTCAAGGGAGGCGTCCGTCATTGCACCGGTTCCACGCCCTTGCCAAGTGTCTGGTGCGGTGAGAAAGCCTTCTGCTTCAAAAGTGCCTTCAATAACGCCTTTTGAGAAGCTGAGCCGTGAGGTGACACGAGAAACCATAGGAGCAACTTCGATACTATTTGCTTTGAAGTTTGCTTGGAAGGGAAATCCTTGGCGGCGGGGATCGGCGATGAGTTCACCTTCAATGGTGCCGCCATCACTCTTCGCGATGAGTCGAGCGAGAGATAGGGCTCCATCATTGCGAAGGCGAATTTCACCTTGAGCCTCCGTTGCCGTGAGTGCTCCAGCCACGGCAGCTATGGCGGCATTAAATGAGCCTAACGTTTTCCCGAAGGCGCCTTCCTTGCGCTGAAACAGTGTAATCAGATCAAGCCTGGTTGAGACTCCCTTTATGGTGAGGAGAGGGTGGTTGCCATTCGGGCCTAGCAGCGAGATCTCTCCATCGATCACCTCCACATCGCTGAACAGGACGCGAGGAGGCTTTTTTTGGGGGGGGCGCGGAGCCGGTGGAGGCTGGTTAGCGGTTGGAGGCGCAGTAACGGGTGGAGGCTGATTTGTGGGCGACTCTTGAGGAGATCTCGAAGATGCGATCTCAGGCAGATTGGGTTGTGGTTTTTCGGTTTCTGTTAGCCTTTCGATTGATTCTTTGGGCTCCAACGTAGGCAGATCGTTCTTGGCTACGAGTATCTCGGATGGTGAACTCAATGGTTTGCTCCAAGGCAGAGCCACAGAGCCGTTCCCATGCTGGATCGTGCGTAATTTAGGCTGGTGAACGTAGATCTTCCCTAACTGAAGTGGGCGTTCAGCCAGTGACCAGAGCGAGATCTTTGCTCTAACGGAATCAGCGTGAAAGAACGGCATTTTTATCAGAAGAGCGATGTCCTCCTGATGATTCATTTTTAGGCTCGTCACCTTGATGCCTCTCCAAGGAAGGTAACTGATTGCTTCATAGGTGACTTCAGCTCCTAGTCGTTTCTCAAACGCCTGGGCTACCTTCTCACGAATTCCGGGTGACCGCAGAAAGAGGTTCACGCTGATCAAGGCCAGGACAGTGAGAGCAACCAAGAGGATGGCGGCATAGAAGATGCCTTTGCGTAGAGCCTTCATGCCGTCATTCAGGCCTCCATCTGATGGGATGATTTCCGCTTCGCTTCTAGGCGTGCGTCGTTGAGACCCCGTTCTTCTTCGAGCGACGCTTTCGTTGGTGTCTTTGGAGTGAGTCCTGTCATCTTCACATAAAGGAGGCCGCCAAGGGCACCGCCGAAGTGGGCAAAGTGGCCCATATTAGAGATAAGGGGGATGGTGAAGGAGCTTGCTAGGGCGACGATACCCAACAAGCCAGATGAGTAAAGAAGTGCTTGGCTAAAGGAGCCACCATACATGTGTGTTTGGTAACCAAGGATCCACACGTCCAGCCGCTCATTTGCGTGGATGCAGCCGAGGCCGGCAATGAGCCCGAAGGCAGCACCGGAAGCACCTAGCAATGGCGAGCCTGGCGTTACGAGTATTTGAAAGAAGCCCCCAAGAATGCCGGAACCCAAATAGAGTCCCAGCCAATGACGCGTTCCCACATCGAGGAGGAGTTCTTTTCCGGCCATGTAGATCACCAACATATTCAGGGAGAGATGGGTGATATGTATGCCCAAGCTAAGGTCGCCACCATGGAGGAAGAGGTGGGTCACGGGTTGCCACCATTTCCCATTTCGAAGGCCGTCCACACTGATGGCTCCCTCTTCGATGAAGTTTAGCAAAGCGGCATCACCAAGCGTGATCATGTAGGCGAAGACGAGGACATTCACGCCGACGATGATTGTGACCACATCGATCCCTGAGCGGGTGCATAGCGGTTGTCTAAGCGCCGCCCTGGAGGCGGAGCGGACGTGCTGGGAGGGAGGCGTGGGTTCCACCGTTCAAGGAAGCACAGGATCGAGCGAGCACCAATCCTGCTTTGTAGGTGAAAGAAGGCGGCTTGGTTCGCCGTATTCTTGAGATGTTCCCAGAACCCAACCCCGGTGAGTTCTTGCAGCCGGGGTGTTTGACCCCGATGCCCCAGAGAGAAGGGTGGCAGAGACCACGCGGATCCTGCCGCTCTTTCGAGGAGGGAGAGCTAGACGTCACAGAGCGCCACGGCGTGGCGGAGCGCATCGACCTTGTCTGGCCACGTAGGAATGAACTCCTGAGCGACATAGCCTTCATAGCCGGTCTCCAAGATTGCTCGCATGATGGGAGGATAATTGATCTCCTGGTTCTCATCGATTTCGCCTCGGCCAGGACAGCCGGCGGTGTGGTAATGACCGATGATATCTTTGAGTCCATGCAGGCGACGGATGACATCTCCGTGCATGACCTGAACGTGGTAGATATCGAAGAGAAGCTTCATGTTTGGTGATCCTACCTGCTTGATCAGATCTGCGCAGTGATCGACGTCATCTCCAAAGTAGCCAGGGTGGCCTTTCATTGGATGCGTGTCATCGCGCGAGTTTAGGTGTTCGAGGCAGAGATTCACCCCCTTCTTTTCCGCGTGGCCAATGACAGATTTCCACAGCGCGACGCAGTTCTTACTTCCTTGTTCCGGTGAAATACCTGTTTCAGCCATGCCGGTAAACGTGATGACGTTAGGTGAGCCAATCTTCGCCGCGAGGTCGATGCTCTTCAGTATAGCCTCTTTGCACTTGGCGTGATTGTTAGTGGTGACAGGTCCATTGCCGAACCCATGGCTTCCGACGATGGCAATCTTCAGGCCTAGTTCCATCACAGAGGGATAGTCCCCCGATCCGATGCCCTCGATAGCTGGCATGCCGAGGGCTTTGCAGACTTTGGCGAGCTCGACTGCTTTCATCGGATTGAAGCACCAGCCCATTACGCTTTGCTTGATACGCCCTTTTGTTACGGCGCGATTGGGGAGTTGCAGTTCTTTAGCCTCTTCTTGTGCACGTAGAAGGGGAGAGAAAGGAATGCTAGAGAGTGCCGTAGCGCCAGTGGTGAGCAAGCGTCGTCTTGAGTAGAGAGGTGTATTAGCCATAATAATCTAACGAGTTGGTTGGATGCGAATCGTGACAGCGCTCGACTTGGAATCGTTGGAAGAATCTGCTTTGTGAAACGAGGCGGAGAAGCCTTGATAGAGAGGCTGTTCTTGATAGTTCCACACTTGGAGGGAGCCGTGTCTGGAACGCGGCGCGTTTACTTCCACGCCAAGGCCCTGCCAATCAGAGGACACGACGTCAAGCACACCGACAGCACGCAATCCCGGTATCTTTGTGAGACTCTGTGGTTCATCGAATGGAAACGTAATCTCGCCCTTGCTCGTCTTGGCCATCCACGTAGAACCTTCTACGCGGGCGGTGACGACATCCTTGGGGGCATGGTCCTCCAGGAGATGGGTCCGGACGAAATGGACGCGAATGCGGTAGTCCGTGGGCGGAGTGAGCTTTTCAGGATCCTTGCAAGCACCCCACGATTGGATGCGATCTTTTCCGATGAAGTAGTGTTGAGTGAACGTGACGCCTTCCTTGGTCTCGGCTTCGAAGGAAACCTTCACGGCCTTGTTCGTAGGCTCCTGCTCGGTCGTGAGACGAGCGTGTTGTCGACGAAACCTTCCGGTTTGTCCAAAGGCGTGGCATTCCGGCTTCACCAGGATAGGCTGAAGACCAGGGATGCGTTTGCCCTCGTGTTTTAGATGAATGGCGAGTGTGCCATTACGTTGCACGATGGCAGCGAAATGATCATGATCTGCGCTTGCATGATGGCCTTCCTTCGTGGTGGGGAGATGCTCTTGCGCATGATTTGAGGCAAGTAAGCAAAGCGATAGGAAGATGGGGTAAGCGCGCCTCATGCTTACTTGATTGGCTTTCGAGATTTCAAACTGGCACGGACGCTACCAATGAAGACCTCCGAACGAACTTCCAAAGGCATGCGATAGTCGTCTTCGGAGATCCAGATGGTTGCCTTCTTGAATTTCTCGTAGCTCTTTAGTTCAAGGTTGTCTCGGTCGATCTTGTAGAGTTTGATTTGAATCTTGATCGCTTTCTTCTTTCCAAGCGCAGATTTGAATGTCTCTCGTCCTAACACTTTGAATTTTGTAAAGTAAGCGGACTTGAATGGATGGACCACCATGTTGATCTCGTCTCCATTATTCAGCGGAAGGCTTCTGAGATAAAGAACGGTGGAGAGGAGGTCATGAGCATGATCGTAGGCGAAAACGCGCTCCTTGGTCTTGTCTTTGCGCCCCTTGCGTTTTACTGTCTCGATACTGGTGACCACTCCATTAGCAAAGAGCGCTTTGGTGAAGATTTGTTCTTTCTTCTCAATTTCGTTGGCTTCGAAGGAGACGGGGCGGAGAGACTTGGGCTCGACTCGCGATTTGAATAGATTCTTGTAGTACCACAAGCGCTTGGCTATGCCCGAACTCTTACCTTTACAGATTCCCAGCATGAGCTTCGGCGCTTCTGGATCGGGCTTGCCCAACTGAAGTGTGGCTTCGCCTGCTTTCACGATTCCATTCCAAGACATGTGATAGCTCAACTCGCATGCTGGCACATTTACGAATTTGCCAGGGCGATCTTTGGTTACCTTCTCCATCCATTCCGGCTGAGTTGGCGCCTCTTGCCGTACACCGTATGCCATCGGCAGACATAGGACGAGGGCTCCTAGTGCAGCAAGACAGAGTGGGCGGGCGGCTTTCATAACAGGAAATAGGACGGTCCCTAGCACCAATAGTATTCGCTATATCTAGAGGGGCGGCAATGCTTGACTCACGGTTAATCCCGAGGTCGCCGGCGGGGCTTATGAGCGAGTTTCGCCAGTTCTTGGCGATAGCGAATGGCCGCTTCCCGAGGCAGGGGAGAGTCGCGCAGGAGGCCAAGCGCGACGGTGGCGACATCCCATTTGGCTTGGACTACGCAGAGAATTTCATTCTCGGACATCTCAAGATGGAGGGCGCTCTGATCTTGCCGAGAGAAATGATCGCGCCCGCGGCCCAACGCATCGGCGAGGTTGGAGAGCGAGGCAAGGAAGACTGGGTCGGCCTTTGGTTCGGCGGCGATGGCTGCGCCATAGGCATCGACAACGAAGGCGGACGCTGAATCAGAGGTCTCGCGCACCCAACCGACGAATTCTTTGGCCCGTGCTTCGGCGCTTTGGGCAGTGCTATGGAAGTAGAGATTCAGTGGATTGATGGAGGGGCCTTGTGGAGGCTCTTCCAGGGGGGCTGCATCCGTAGGCAAAGGTTTTGGCTTTCGACGAGGCGCTCTCGGCTCCGGTGGTGGGAGCTTGGGGCGGCGGCTTTTCATGAAGACATGCTCAGGAATCTCATCGGCGAGTAGGGACTCGACAACATTCTCAGGCCGCGCTTCCTCTCCGGGATTCATGGTGTCGGCCAAAGGAGGGGTGGCTTTCTCCAAACTTCCTGGACGCACAACGCCTAGGAGTTCTTCCATGCGCTCCTGATCAATCCATGAGCCGAGTGAATTCTCTTTCGCCATAAGCAACTTTCTGCAGCGTGAGCCGGGGTTCGAGTTCAGCCGCAAGTTGGTCAAAGACCAAAGCGGCGGGAGGAAGTTTTTGGTAGAGCAAGGCTACGGGAACACCGTGGGCACTTGCTCTGACAAAGTCTTGTTCGCGTGGGATACTTGTGCGCAGGAGAGTGTCTCCCGGTACAAGCATGCGAAGATCGCGCGCCACTTGCAAGCTCTCTTCGCCGTGTGGATCTACCATGGTGAGGAGGATGCCCGCCACTTCGACAATGGCCTGTTCTTCTTCGCGGAGTCGTGCGATGCCCTCAAGCAGTTGAATGATGGATCGGACGCCGAGCGGCTCCGATTGCTGAGGAAGGAGAGCGAAGTCGGCTTGACGCACGAGTTCACGAGTATGCCCCATGAGTCCAGCAGCCGTATCCAAGACGACGACATCGTAGTTGAGGCCATCGAGCTGACCTAGCATGCGTGCAACAGCTCCAGCGTAGTGAGAAGTGTCTGTTTCTAGCTTGAAGAAAGTTTCCGTTAGTCCTGCAGTGATCAGATGCAGTTCGGGGAGCCGTGTGGGAATAATGAGTTCATCCACATCGCACTCATAGTGGAGGAAATCATAGTAGCCTGGGCAGCGCCGTGTCTTTTCTGAGAGTGAAAGGCCGACGGAATTCTGTGGATCGGTGTCCACAAGCAGGGTCTGCCAGCCGCGGCAAGCCAGCGAGTGCGCCAGATTGATGGCGACTGTGGTCTTGCCGACGCCTCCTTTTTGGCTGGTGACTACGAGCGTGATCAAGGATACCACTGTGGCAAGAAGCCTGTGCTTGGAAACAGAAAAGTGATGATGAACCGCGGGTGCTTGCGTCGCTTGGCAAATGGTCCCATAGAGCAACCAGCCACCTTCAAATGATCGAGTTCTCAGCCCATCGTCCGCCGAAGAAATTTCATCCTGAGCCCTTCGCGTATCATCAGGAGATTGATCTGACCATTGATGCTCTGACAAACTTAGGGGTTGGCCTGGGCCGCGTGGATGGCTGGGTGGTCTTTGTGCCGTATGTCTTGCCTGGCGAGAAGGTTCGAGCGCGAGTCTATCGCAATGACAAGAGGCATAGCCAAGCAGATCTTGTGGAGATCTTGGTGCCATCGCCCGACCGCGTTGAGCCGGCATGCGAGCTGTTTGGCGAATGTGGTGGCTGCCAATACCAACACTTTCATTATGAGCAGCAGCTTCATTGGAAACAGCGTCAAGTGCAGGAACTGCTGACCCACATGACGACGATGGATGTGCCTGTGGCACCAGTCATCGCCTCACCCCAGACCTTTGGGTATCGTTCCAAGATCACGCCGCACTTTCAAAAAGCGAACGCGGACGGCGTCATCGAGACGATTGGCTTTCTCAAAGTAGGTCGACGTCGTGATGCTGTGGAGTTGGATCACTGCCCCATTGCCATGCCGGTGCTTAATGAACGCCTGCCTAGCCTCAAAGCGGAGATACGCAGGAAGGCGAAGACCTATAAGAAAGGGGCAACGGTCATTCTGCGCGCTTCAGATGGTGACCCGCCGGTTTTGACTGAACACAAGGACGTCTGCCAGCAACGTGTTGGCGAGATGACCTTCAGTTTCAATGCGGGCGATTTCTTTCAGAATAATCCGTTCATCCTCGAAGCTTTCACAAGCTATGTCCGGGAAGAGGCGTCGGCTGGCACCGCGCGCTACTTGGTCGATACCTACTGTGGTAGTGGTCTCTTTGGGCTCACAGCAGCCAGTGCATTTGACCGGGTGATGGGGATAGAGATTTCTGAGAGCAGCATCGTGTGGGCTCGCCAAAACGCTGAGTCCAACGGCATCACCAACGCGAGTTTCATCGTGGGCAAATCTGAAGCTCTCTTTCCGGAGTGTGATTTCCCAGGGAAAGAAACGGCCATGGTGGTCGATCCCCCTCGTCGTGGATGTGATGAGGTCTTCCTGAATCAGCTCTTTGCCTTCGCTCCTGAACGGGTGGTTTATGTCTCGTGCAATCCGGCCACGCAGATGCGCGATCTCAATGCCTTTGCCGAGCATGATTATGCTCTAACGAGGATGCAACCGTTTGATCTCTTTCCGCAGACTCGTCACCTAGAATGCGTGGCGACCCTGGTGCGGACGTCCGCTTAGAGCGATTCTCAGAGATTTTCAAACATAGAAAACCTCTGAGAAATGTGAGGTAGTTTTGGAAGTGCGCTCGGCGCGCGGGGTGAGTTCAGGGAAACACCTGATGCTGCGTTACTTGTCGGTCAACGGGCTCGCCCTTCTTCCTCTTCGTGTCTTGCCTTTGACCTTTATAGCTGTGGTCCAGTATTTGGCATACTCCTGGGGATCGCTCTAAGAAACGAGGAAGGGAGAAGCCGCGAGGCCTCTCCCTTTCTCCATTTGGGGGTAGGGATGTATTTAGTGAGCGAATTGGCGTACGTTCACCACACGGTAGCGGTAGAACTGCTCCAAGCTCTTAGCCTTGTTCTCGATCTTCTCATTCTTGTAATTCGGGATATCCCGGTCTGTTGGATCGAGGAAGCGTTCGATTACGGCAGAGCCGCGATATTCGCCTGTGACCTGATCTTGGCCAGAAACGAACTCGCTTTCCGAGGTGCCACGCACTTTCTGGAGAGTCTGCACCGTCATGTAGACTTTGAAGGTGTTCGACTTTGTGGTTACGCGAGGGTAGATATTCGCATAAGGCTGCTCGATTGAATTGTCACCCGTGAGGCGGTGCTTGTCCCACCACTTACGGATGCCTTTGCTATCTTCGTCCCAAGAAACGTCTTCGTTCTGTGGGTAGAGGAAGGCCTCACAGACTTCTGTCGCCGTGCGGAAGATTTTACCTTGTTCAAACTTGTGTTCCCACTGCTCAAGGGTTTCCCACACGTCGATCTTGTGGTGCCAACCGGGGCTTCCGCTGCTCTCCGATTTCTTATATTTCTGACCAGCGTTGTTTGGGATGGCGAGCACGCGCTCAGACTTGAAGATAGCAGCCAAGGCGGTTGCCCGCTTGATGTAACTGAAAGGTAACATCTGATAGTTCAGATTCACTTTCCCGCTCGTGGCGAATGGCTCACTGATAGGATAGGGCTCCACGATAGGCATCCAGAAGAAATCCAGCCAGATATGATCTGGAGGCAATTCCTCGTCGTCATAAACGGAACTCACTTCCGGCGAATCGAAGCCATCTACCGTGGTCTTGTCTCCGCTAAGTTTCATGCCGTTCCCTGCCTGGCCCAGGTGAGCGCCGCGCTTGGTGTGCCCGTTTATGGCGACGTTTGGACGGAAGAGAAGCGTCGTCCAAGGCGCATTGGCCTGGGAGGCACTAGGGAGAGATCCGAACATCACGCCAGAAGGCACCATGCGGTTCGGGTTGAAGTTCTCCAAGTTCCGGTCCTCGTAGCTTTGCCCCTTCTTCCACTCGCCGGCCTCGAAGTAAGGGAACTTCTGGTTGAACACGCTCGAGCCAGGCACGTCGTCAGCGCCGTCATCTGGCTTGTTGATGTAGGCACCATCGACGCAACCACCAATGCCATTGTCGAAGTCACGGGTGATCGACGGATCGATAGGGAAGTCATAGCCGTTTCCGAGTAGGGGAGCGAAGTCGATGTTCTTCTCACGAGTCGGATCCCAGCAAAAGTCCGGCTCCATGGCCGAGTTGTCACCATTGTCATATCTCACATCAGCCAAGCTCCGGCGGCTTAACTTCATGGAGAAGGTCCCGTGGCGAGCGAGTGTCGTTGACTTAGGATAGATGGCCCAGCATAGCGAGTGCGATGAGCGTTGCTTGCCCACACGTGGGTGGAGTCGGAAGAGCTCACTAGGCACGTTGCGCTTGGTAGAGACGTGACGCACATCACCGTGGGCGACGACGAGGCTTGTGACGTTCTCCCTGTTTTCTTGCTTCTCGAGGACGAAGACCGGCCGGACGCGGGCACTCGACTCAGCGGCTGCCCGGAATCGGCGGGTCCAACCAGAGTACTCTCCGCTGTTCTTCACTGGGCGATCGAGGACGAGTTCCTCGCCCGGCTGTGCCCAACGCAAGTTGATGTTCTGAACGAGATTGCCAGTCGAAGCGCCTTCAGCCCCCTGATCGTAGATGACGAGCTGGACAGGATTGTTCTGGGTGAGGATGAGGTCCTCTTCCCCAACGGTGATGACGGGAGTTTGGCAATAGAAATGGGAGAGTGGTCCCGTTCCATTAGCGAGAAAGCCTCTGCCATGGAAGCCTTCCTGACCCTCATCGAGCTCCAAGCGTCCGAAGCGGAAGAGGCGATAGCCCCCTGCGCCACCCCAGCCATACCAACCGGCAGGGAGATCAGACCGCACATCAGCTGCGCCCGCTTCCAGAGTAAAGATTGCGGGACCTTTCTGCGCTTTACCGGCTGACTCGACACTATCCCCCCAGAGCTGGAGAGGAATGCCATTCAACTTGAGACCACCATTCTCATCGAGACCGTTGTCGTAACCATTGCCGCCGGTAAGCAAGCGAATCGTCTGCTTGGGGTGAATTTGGTGGAAACCCTGAGCAACAGCGAAGGCTTCTGGAATCATGCCCGTTTCAACGTAGGTCATGACCTTGCCGACGTCACCAGCGCCAAAGCTCTCACCACGCCACTCTGAATATTTGGGGTGCCTGTTGGCGACGATTCGCTTGATCACACTGACATCGCCGCCAGGGCCTTGGTCGGAGCGGAAGAACTCTCTGGCCTTGCCATTGTTGATACTAGCATTCGGAGCCTCGCTAATAATGCCGTCCCAGTTGCCGTTAGGAGGCCATGCTTTGAGCGTGGTGGTCGCCGTGGCATAAGTGAGGAGGGCCACTTCAGAGACAGTGAACATGCGACCTGATCCGCGTGGTTCCAAGGTCTTCTTCTGCCAACTAGAACTCTGGACGTTACTTCCAGTTCCCCCAGTGAGATTGCGGTCGATGAGGTTAATCCCAGAGATCTGGCCGAAACCACTGTTTGAGCCTGGTTGAAAGTCAGCATAGGGCTCGGCAAGGTTGCCGTCGTGGATGTTCACCTGGCGCATGTAGTCAAACATCTGCAGCGCGATCGCGAAGTGATCTAACTTGTATTCGTTCTTGTCCTTGTAGTAAGATGGCTTGAATGGAGATCTCTTCTTGGCTCCATACTTTGTAGCCAGAGACTTCCCGTAGCTGGGAACAGCTTTGTAAACCTGAGCCATGAGATACATGTAAAGGTCCACGTTGGAGCGGTTGGCTCTACTGTAGAACTCAGCGTGACGTGAGGTTGCATCGCGACGCTGGAAGAAGAATTTGATGAGCTTATTTTTTGGACCCAAGCTCGTGCAGAACTCGATGGTATCGTCGAGTGCGGTGCGGTTGCGACGACTGTCATTCTCGTGGAAAGCCCAAAGACTGATGCGTGGACGGCCGTGGACATTCAATTCAGGACCCTGGCTACGAACCGTCATGAAGCCCTTGGCACGCTCGAAACGCTCCAGCCCATCCGGCAGGAGATCGACGAACTTGTTATCTTCGCGTTTGATGTTGAAGACGATGTCATCCACCGACGCGTACAGACGGTCGGTGTCGTACTGGAGAGCTGTCGTGCCCTTCTTCTTTCCATCTTCAGTACCACCGTCCCACTCCACCTTGGGAGTGATCTCTAGGATAGCTTGGAGCTCGCCTTTCGAGAGCTTATCCCGTGAGCCTTCACCATCGACATACTTGCCAGGGAAGAACAAGGAACTCAGACAAGTCGTCGCTGGGTGACCCGGATACCGCTGCACTTCGCGAATGACTGGCTGAAAGACTGCCCACTGCTTGCCCAGATCCGTGTTCGCTTTCGGCTTGTCCCAGGGTACAGCTTCAGCAGCCGTATTCACGTTGATCTTACAAGTCTCGTCGTCCGTCCAAAAGCCGATGCGCGCTGTGATAGGATTGCGGGTATCGGGCTGAGCTGTGGGGTCTGCGCTAACGAATTTGCCGGAAGGATCCAGGCTACCCATGGTGCCGTCTTTCAGCACGTAGAGCCACTCTACTGGCATGGGGAGGCGCTCCGCTTCTTGCACTCCAGGGAAGGTCTCGAAATCAAAGCCTTCGACCTTGTCCAGACTCTTGGCGCGCGGGTCGAGGATAGGAAAGAAGCGGTTCGTCTCTTGGCCCTTGGTATTGTAGGCAATGGAAGGCGCATTCAGGTCGACGAAACGATCTGGTGACTGCTCCCAATCTCTGATGCTCTCGAGCTCAAGAGAGATGTCGCGTTCGTCTTCGACCTTCATGTTTGTCGAAGAATAGAGCTTAAAACCTTCTTGAGTTCCGCCGCCCTTGGGCTCGAACGTGCGGATCATGCCCGGCTGAGATGCCCACAAAGCGAGGGCACCACCACCGAAGAGGCCTCCACCAACCTTCTTATCTGTTCGGGTGGCCTCGCGGATTTGACCGATGACCATACTCGTCACCATCTCGGAAAGCTGTCGGGTGCGGACGGTGTCTGAGTAGCTCTTGGCAGAGCGGAGTTCGTTACCAGCGAGGCTGATAATGGCAATGCTCAGAACAGTGAGCACGGAGAGGATCGACATCACGGTGACAAGCGCGACACCGCGCTCCTTCTTCGTCGATGGTCGACCCTTTTTGAATGGGTGGATGGTCAGTTTCATAGGGCGAGTTGTCTGGTTTCTCAGCTAGGAGTTGATGCTACGGTGGGCGGCAACATGACAAGAAACGGCTAGAATCAATGTAGTGTCAAGCCCAATACATACAAAGACAATACAAGTTCGATCGTGAGAGAAAGGCTCAAATTCGCGTCGTGGCGAGATTGAATTTGGTGTAACTTGATTAGGATTAAAGGATTGCGATGATTTTGGAGTTCTTTCGGCTGGCGATTGAGAGTTGGAATTGTTGAAATAAAGTTGCTCAGTGAACGGAGTTTTGTATGTTCATTGTAAATTCATTTCGCTTTCGTATTTACAAAGACGAGCCTTTACATAGTCTACGAGCGGCGTTCACTCTCCCACGTCCTCTGAAGCCCCATGAAACTGACCCAACTTAAAACTCGATACTCTTCTGCTTTCACCCTGATTGAGGTGACCATCGCTTTGGGCATTTGTGCCACGGTCATGATGGCTCTTCTGGGATTACTCCCCATGAGCCTAGATCAGATGCGTGACTCCCGGAACATGACGGCAGTAGCGCGAATCAGTGAGGACATTATCAATGATGTGCAGCTCATGGCTTGGGAGGACATGGAGCTTCTCAACGGGGAGACACGTGACTACGATGATCAGGGGACGCGAATTAGAGCGGTCACTGTGGAACGTAACCAAAGGATTTACACGGCAGAGGTTGAGGTGGAGTTGGAGGGAATCTTCATTCCTGGCGAGTCGGAAACTCGTAACGATTATGCGAAGCGGATCACGATCTATATCGGGCCATCGCGCGGTGAAAGTGTGAATATGAAGATGCTCGCGGAGACGAACCCACGCTATACCAAGGTGTCGACGATCATCGCACGAATGGACGAGCAAGAGACGGAAAAAAGCTAAGAGAAACGATTGGATAGCGTAGCTAACTCCTAACACATTACTATGAAACTTCCCTCACCGATTCAACGCCGCCAAGGTGGCTTCACCTTGATCGAGCTTCTCGTATCGATCTCTATTCTGATTGTACTCTTGCTGATGATCTTCTCGATGGTGGATCAGACCCAGCGCACTTGGACGAAGGCGTCTTCTGAGGCAAATCAATTCCGCGAAGCACGTATTGCCTTTGAGTCGATCACGCGACGTGTTCGTCAGGCCACCTTGAACACGTATTGGGACTACGAGACGGATGCCCAAGGTCGCCCTGAGGAGTATGTTAGGCAGTCCGAGTTGCACTTTACTATGGGTGAGACGGCAAAACTAACACAGCGGCCGGGTGCGGTTTTTCCTGGTCAGTGCGTCTTCTTCCAAGCGCCGTTTGGTTATGTGATTAAGGAAGAGTACCGCCAATTCTCAGAGCTGATGAATGCCTGGGGCTTCTTTGTCGAGTTTGGCGATGACCGTGAATCTCTTCCGGCCTTCCTCCGAGGGCGCGTTGCTCCAAAGTTCCGCTATCGCTTGAAGGAGTTTCGTCTCCCTGCGGAGAGTGTGACGATTTATAAGGATGCTGAGGATCGACGCAATAGCGTGTCCTCACAGGATAACAAATGGTTCTCTCAGTATATGGGTGGTGGTGCCCAGTCGCTGTTGTTTAAGCGGACACTCGCGGAGAATATTCTAGCGGTGATCTTCACCCCCATGAAGTCAGCGCCAGCCAAGGGGGCTGCAGCCACTGAAGTCTACTACAAAGAAGGCTTCACCTACAATTCTCGTGAGGGCGTGGGTAAACCAGCTTCTCAGCGTGGTGAAGGTGAGGACAATACTCATCTCCTTCCATCACTTGTTCGCGTGACTATGATCGCGATCGATGAGCCGTCAGCTGAGCGAGAGGATCGTGGGGCGCAGCCTCCTTCATTGATTCCGGCTGGCCTATTTAAGAATCCACGGAACCTTGAGCGTGACTTGCGCTTAGTGGAGGAGCAATTGTTAGATCGCCGGATCAGTAATCGCATCTTCAGCACCACAGTGGCGATGCGCGAGTCCAACTGGTTGCGTCGTGGCGATGATGCCTAGCTTGATTGCTCTCATCTGACATACGAAAATTTAAAATGAAGTTTACCATGCGTTACCCTCACAAGCTCACACGCGGTTTTACTCTGATCGAATTGATCATCGTGATCACGATCATCGGGATCATGATGGCGTTCACGGTTCCAGCCATTACGGGAGCCTTGAAAGCGAACAAGCTTACGCAGTCTTCGGACCTACTGCGTTCGCAGTTGGCCTATGCCCAGCTCCAGGCACAGAAAGAGAATGCTCCAATTCAGGTACGTTTCTTCCAATACACGGATCCTACGTTGCCTGGCGGTCGCGATAAGTTCCGCGCTTATCAACTTTTCCGCCGCAAGGCTTTCGACAAGAGTGCCGAGAACGCTGGCGGTACGAATCAAAACGTTGAGACGATGGAGCCGATCTCTCCCTTGAGAAAGTTGCCGGCGCCAATCGTCTTTGCTGATAGTGAGCGCGTCTCGACGCTGCTCGGCTTGCAAAAGACACGCGGCGAGGTGCCTTACAAGCGGAACAATCCGCTCGATGCCCAGTTCGTGGCCTTTGACTTTGAGCCTACCGGATCGACGAATCTGGGTTCGGCCAAGCAGTGGTATGTGACGCTGGTGGACGAGCGCAAAGAGAAAGGGGCTGAGATTCCCGATAACTTTGCGACCGTGCAGATCGATCCCTTTACGGGAGCGGTTCGGTTGATCCGTCCATAAGCAGTGCTGCAGTCGCTCTTGGAGGTGCTGACTTCGTGATTCGATGAATCCGTAGCGCTCTTTTCGACGATCTGATTAGGTAGTGGCGACTACTCCACGCTCATTCAGTTGGCGAGTCCGCAGTCTCCGCTGACAACAGTGGTGTGCCGGTTACTATCCTAAGAGGATCTCTGGCACGGAGCAGAAGGTCGACATGCGTCGATTGGCCCCATCCCTTCAGTGATTTTTCATCTCGGATGCTTGCTTGCGGTTGGCTCGCCACTTGCACACTGGCCTCTATCATTCGCACGGTTTGCCAACTGATATCTAGCCATGAACTTTCCAATTCATGCTCAACGGGTACGCCGAACTTTTAACGAGAAGCCGCGCTTCGTTCCAAAGCCCGTTCGAGAATGCGTTCTTTGTGGCATGAGAAGAGCTGAGAGGCGATCGCGGCGGTAGCGAGAGGATTGTGACGCACTATCGCGTTGAGGAGCCACAGCCCTAAGTGTTTCCGGCTGGCCTGATAGCGTCCTTGATCCTAGGATTAGCAATGCGGCGGGCATTCTTCAAGAGCGTGGCGGGAATCGCGGTGCTTCTCTCGTTGCCTTGGAGTGCCTTAGCGCAAGCGCAGGACGATGAGCAGGCGCTTCAGGCGGGAGCAATGAAGGTTCTCATCGTCTATGATGCTCCCCAACGTGTGTATGGGAAACTTTAGGGTTTTTTCCGCTCTAAATTGAATCTCGCTTAGGGGCTCATGGGGTTCGCTCTCGAGCGTTGGCCTGAGGAATTTCAACTTGGGTTGCTGGTATATGGGTATCGTGGCGGGGGCGCCAGGGGGTGATCGCTGTCGCGATATTGAGTTGCCTGTTCCTGTGGCGCCAGGCGCTGCTAGCAAAGTTAGAGGGTTGGTGCGTGGTCTATCGGCCAAAGGGATCACACCTCCCTCTCGGGCCTTGATACAGGCACACCAACATCTTAACACTGGGACGATATCAGGCTATTTGGTATTGCTCAGCGACGGAAGGGAAAAGTGTGGAGGAGATTTGCTAGAGACGGTAAGTCTACTAGCGAGTAAAGGTCGTCAGCTAACTGTCGATGTGTTTAGTCTTGGGCAGATAGAGGAGCAGAACGTGTCGTTTAACGAACTAGCTAGCCTTCTAGACGGCCGCTTGTTTGATGTTCGCGATGAAGTGGATGTGAAGACGGTGATGGCGGTGATTGTTCAGCTCCTTGTGAGCCGAAGCAATCTCTCGGTGACTGCCCATGATCTTTGGGGAAATGACGGCTTCACGGAAACGCCCCTGTCCTGGGAATTTCATGGTGTTGAGGGAGCGCCTTTCTGTGTGGGAACTTTCACTAAGCCTGCACGTAGGCTGAGTGTGACGCCGGGTCTCTACTGGGTTGTCGCTCAGGTGCCCAAGAAGCGCTATGGTTCTTAGTTTCATGTGCCTAAGAAGAAGCGGGTAGCAATGCGCTTGAGTCTCGAGTTGGGCCATATCGACTTGAATCCGCAAGGAATGACGGCTGTGGGCAAATGAAGCTATTGCACCCACTCGGTGATGCCTGGGAAGACTCGTAGCGCGGCAATTGTTAGTGGAGTGAATGTCACCGGTAAGCAAGCGATCTCTCTTCCACATGGGCACTATCGAGTGATCTTCCAGCGAGCTGGTTCAGGGACACCGTATACTCAAGCGTTGCTTGCTGAGTCTGAACGTCAGCATCTGTATGACTTGGTTTTCAAACTGTGACGAAGTCAGGTGAGTTGAAATTTGGGCTCGCTTCACGGTTCACTTGTTGTAAGAACTTTGTCTTAGAAGGTTCCCGCCATGACGAGTGACTACTCGAAATTTGTTCCCGAATTGTTAAAGTCTTACCGAGATCTCGGTGGGCTCAATCAGTGTGATCAGACGAACTTGCCATCGAAGCGAGCGATTGGACAAATCTGTGAGGAATTCCTAACGCTGCTCTTTCCGGGCTTCTTCGATAGTGAAGCTGTTCCCGCTTCTGAGCTTGAAATGCTTACCACAGAGCGTCTTGCGGCGATGAATCGCGAACTTTACAAGCAGATCGCCATGAGTTTTCAGTGCTTGCGTGAAGATTCCGACGACTGTCTCAAGCAGGTTACCAGTGTGGTGACGGACTTTCTTGGGACCCTTCCTGAAATCCGCTCACTGCTGAAAACCGATGTAGAAGCGGCTTATGAGGGTGACCCCGCGGCAACCAGCATAGAAGAGATCATCCTCTCCTATCCATGCATCGAGGCGATTGCGATTCAGAGGTTGGCGCATCAACTGTATCGATTGAAAGTGCCGATCTTGCCTCGAATTATGACGGAATGGGCGCACTCACAGACCGGAATTGACATTCATCCTGGTGCTACGATCGGCCCTTACTTCTTTATCGATCATGGAACGGGAGTGGTCATTGGCGAAACCTGCGTGATTGGCAGTCACGTCAAGATTTATGATGGTGTGACTCTGGGTGCGCGCAGTTTTCCCAAGGACGAGGATGGTCGCATTGTGAAGGGTATCAAACGGCATCCCGATGTTGAGGATCATGTCACCATCTATGCGAATGCGATCATTCTCGGCGGTGAAACCACGATCGGTGCGAACTCGACTATCGGTGCGAATGCCTTCCTGATGAATTCGGTTCAGCCCAATTCGTTGGTTGCACTCGAGGATCTTGATCACAAGATCGTCGTCAAATCGTCGGAAACCAAGAAGGGGAAGGTTTCGACTAACAAAGTGAAAAATGCGGCAACCTCGGCATCGAAAGAGGTGGTGGTCTTGTTGCCGCGCGGTGTTGATGCCGAGCTGACGGCTTTGTGTCGACAGATGGCTCGCGAATTGGAGCTACCGCAGTTGGCGAAGCGACTGACGGTCTCGTGGAATGGTCGACTGACCTCGACGGCTGGCAATGCCAACCATCACAACGGACAGATCACTTTGAATCCCCGTTTGCGAGAGATCTCTGAAACAGAAGTGAGTCGTACCATGCGTCATGAGTTGGCTCACCTGATTGCCTACACGCGAGCGGGGCGTCGTCGGATTGAACCGCATGGGCCAGAATGGCGACAGGCCTGTGTCGATTTAGGTATTCCAGATGAACCGCGTTGTCACGATCTGCCACTGCCCCGGCGTCGTCAGAAGCCGAAACATGCCTATCAGTGTCCCAACTGTTTAGAGGTTCTCATGCGCATCCGCCCTCTCAAGCGACATTCGGCCTGCTATGCCTGTTGCAGCAGCTACAACCGTGGCCGCTACGGTGCTCGCTTTGCCTACGAAACCATCCCGCTCCAACTGGGGATCCAGTTGGCGCAGGAAGCAGAAATCTGTTAGTTCATCTAGGGCCATGGACGATCAAGAACGTGCGCAGCTGAAAGACCGCATTCTCGATGAGATTGCCGATACGACTGAGCGCATCATGGGCTTGGAGAAGGCCACGGAGGCCGTTTCTCCTGATAAAGCGCTGGGGCGTCTGTCTCGGCTTGAAGCCATGAGCGACAAGAGCGTGAATGACGCTGCTTTGGTCGAAGCGCGTAGTCGGCTTGAACAATTGGAACTAGCACTGACAAAGACGCATCAGCGTGACTTCGGTATCTGCGTCACGTGCCAGAAAGCGATTCCGATCGAGCGTATCATGGCATTGCCTCATGCCAATCAGTGTGTGGCCTGTGCGGCGCGAGGGCGGCGTTAGGCTAAATCTGGAAAGAGCTGAGCAATGGCTTCTTCGTTGGCTTCGCAGATGCCGCGTTCGGTGATCAAGCCGGTTACGAGATGCCTCGGTGTCACGTCGAACGCTGGGTTCGCAGCAGGGCAGCCTTGCGGTGTGAGGGCGATACTTGTTTCCGAGGTCTCATTGCATCGAAGGCCGCTCATGGACGTGACTTCGGATGGTGAGCGTTCTTCGATTGGAATCGCAAAGCCGTCAGAGAGTTCCCAGTCGAAGGTGCTCGAGGGCAGGGCGACGTAGAAGGGCACGTCATTGTCGCGAGCGGACAGTGCTTTTAGATAGGTACCAATCTTGTTGGCGACATCGCCAGAGCGAGTGGTGCGATCCGTGCCTGTGATCACCATGTCTACCTTGCCACGCTGCATGAGATGACCACCTGCATTGTCGACGATGAGAGTGTGAGGCACCCCGTGTTGTGCCAGTTCCCAGGCGGTCAACCGGGTACCCTGATTGCGTGGTCTCGTTTCATCGACCCAGACATGCACGGGTATCCCAGCGTCGTGGGCTGCATAGATAGGTGCCGTGGCAGAGCCATGATCGACAAAAGCCAGCCAGCCAGCGTTGCAGTGGGTTAGGATATTCACTGGGCCATCTTTCTGCTCAGCGTGCTTTTGGATGAGTGGTAGGCCATGTTTTCCGATTTGCGTGCAGGCGGCAGCGTCTTCATCGGCGATGGTGTTGGCAAGCTGAAGGGCGTGGTCGGCCCAAGCATCTGGAGTGCGTGGGCGGAGGGCGGCGAGCTGGCGTTCGATCGCCCAGTGGAGATTGACGGCGGTGGGGCGGGTTTCAAGCAATTGGGTTGCCAAGGTTTCTAGCTGATCTGCTGTGTTGGCCTCTCGGGCTGCAAGCCACATGCCGTAGCCAGCCGTCGCGCCAATGCAGCCGGCGCCGCGCACGTGCATGTCAGTGATGGCGGTGGCCACTTGCTGGACGGTTTCCAAACGTTCGATGGTGCAGTGGAAGGGGAGACATCTCTGATCGATGATCTCTACGTGATCGGTCGACGCCCAGATGGTTCGGAACGGTTTGCCATCGATGTTCATGCCTTGTTTTAAAGCGTGGTTCGGATTGTTGAAAGAAAGATTTGAACGTTGTGGTGGACTCCTTGTCAGAGCGTGGGGTATTCATTTAGTTAGACCAGTTTTCCATATTCGATTCATGACTTTCTATCATCATGGAGCGTTCTGGCTGGCGTGCGTGTTTCTGTCTGGGGATCTTTGTGCTCAGGCCGCGCTGTCAGGCCAAGGCGTTTCACTACCCATTGCAGTTCAGGGTGAAGGTTCTGGGGGGCATGACTTGTTGTCCTCGACTAACCAAGGCAACAACGCGTCGCGGGCCGGTCTGCGGTTCCGCGACGCAACCTACATTGAGCGCGCGTCGCTGGTTTCGGTCCTCGATTTGGAGGAAGGTCACCAGCATCAGGCTGTGTTTAAGGTGAGTTCGCCTCAGGCCGCAACGCTTCGTTTCCAAATGCCGGAGGCGGCTCGTGAGGTGGGGCTTTCTGTCTATGGCATGAAGGTGGACCCGGAAATGTCCGGTTTGGAATTGAGCGTCGACCTCGTAGAGCAGTCCTTGACGAAGATTCAGATCAACTACCGGTCTGCGTCGATGGATGCACCGACCGTTCTTGATGACGTGCCTGTGGTAGCATCTACGCGTCAGGTGTTTGGCTCGGATGACTTGGGCGTAAGTGATCAATCGGCTGGCTTTCACTCAAGTCTAACCAGACCTTGGCGGTCGACTGCGCACGTGATGCTGACTATGGATGAATCCCTGAATTGGGAAATAGTAAGGCAAAGACAATCGAACGCACAGGAGCTGAGACACGTGGTGATGCCACGGCGGGCTGTGGCCGTGGTGGTCGATCAGCATGCGTTGTTCGAGCAGTGGGAGGTGAATCCGGCGGATGCAGTTCGCAAGCTGCGGGAGCGCCTGGCCGTGAGTGGAGAACCGGATGGCATGACGCTGTTCTTTCAACTTAAGAAAGGAAGGAACCTTGTCCATGATGTTGCCATGGCCTATCAGAACCATCGCATTGCCCTGGCAGAGGAATTACGAAACAAGGCGCTGGGCGTAGCGCAGCATCAACTGGAAGAGCAAGAGGCGCTGACGGAAGCGGCGCGGCAACGTTTGGTGGAGATGGCGGAGCGTTATGATATCGATGAGAAGCCGGTAATAATGGGAGATTCGCTAGAAGTGATTGATGGTATCATTCACAATTCGTATGCTGAGACTCTAGGTGATCTTGAGAAGTGGGAGCAGACCCTGGAAGTAATGGAGGCGATGGACCGGTTGGAGTCCGCGGGTAGGCCCCGTGCCGCGGTGTCTATCCACGAACTCTCTGGGTCTCGCGTGGCAGAACTTCTGCCTGCCTATCAGAAGCAGGCACTGGTGAAACAGGACCTTGTGGATCAGGGGTTGGGTCCTAACCATCCTACTGTCCGGGAAGCGGAACTGAAGTTGGTGAGAAGGATGGCTGCGTTACGGGAAGAACACCAGCGGCTGCAGATGGTTGTAAAGGGTGAGATCAACAAGCTGAGGCGGGAGTTAATACTGATGCGCGCTCGCACAGATAATGATCAAGCGAAGCTTCTCTCTGGAGATCTGCCGAAGTCCCTAACGGTGCCCTATGGATTCGTGCCGATGTACACGCAAGCACAGGCGGGGTCGTGGCCGGCCTTTGAGCATGTGATCGAGAACCTGGCTGCGAAGACGCGGGCGGCTTGGCTGAAGGTGGGCGGAGGGATCCTGGCGCTGGTCTTGATTGTGAGTTTGTGTAAGAGACACTTTGCTATTTGGCGTTACTCAGGCAGTAGAGCGCGTCCTCAGTACGGATGAATAGCTTGCCTTGGGCCACCGCAGGTGAAGCCATGCAGAAGGCGTCGAGGTTGTTCTCGTTTAGGATGGTGAATTCGTTGGCGTTGGCATCGAGTACGTAGGTAACGCCGGCTTCACTCAGGCAGAAGACCTTGCCGTTGTAAGCCCAGGGGGAAGACGTGAACGTGGCCCCCTTTGGGAAACGCACGCGACCGAAGATCTCGGCGCCGGTTTTCGCATGATGGCAGGTCATCATGCCTCGATCTAGAAGAGTGAAGTAGCGCTCATTGTAGACAATGGGAGAGGTGTTGTACGGCCCCGCTTTGCGCAGGTACCACTGGACGAACTCGTTTGAGGTCTCTTCGTTGTCTTCATCGAGAGAAATGTCGCCGCTGGCACCAGGCTTAATGGCGAAGACGGGCCGTACTTTGTCAGCGAAGTAGCCAGAGGTGACATAGAGCAGATCGTGGGCGGCAAAGGGTGAAGGAATGATGAGATTAGACATCTTCCCACCACATTCCCAGAGAACCTTCCCTGACAGGTCATACGAGCGGATGCGATTCTTGCCGCTGACGACGATTTCAGTGCGTTGTGCATGTTTCCAAATGAAAGGTGTGGCCCAAGTGCTTTTCTCGTCGCGAGCGGTTCGCCAACGCTCCTTGCCTGTCTTCGTATCGAAGGCAGCAATGTAGGAGGCCTCGTGATTGTCATACACCACGATGACTTGATTTTCATGGACGACGGGGGACCCAGCGGCACCGTAATCATACATGGTCTTCTTCGCTTCAATGTGGTGTTCCCAGAGGACCTTGCCTTCCATGTCGTAACACCACAGGCCAAGATCTCCGAAGAGAACATAAAGTCGCTCTCCATCGGTGGCGGGTGTTTCCGAGGCGTAGGTGCTCTTTGGGTGGCGGCCTACGGGAGGAGAGCCGGTGTGAGCTTCATGTTGCCAGAGTTGCTTGCCTGTCTCGATATCAAAGCACGTGGTGAGCCAATGATGGGTGCCTTTGGGTATCTCTTGCCTGCCTCGGCCGTTATACAAACCCGCTTTGGGGGCTTCGTTAGCATCAGCCTCGTCGCAAACGACCGAAGTTAGAAAGACTCGCTTGCCCCATATGATGGGCGAGGACCAGCCAAGACCGGGGGCGTGCACTCTCCAGTGGACGTTCTCCGTCTTGCTCCAGCGATCGGGAAGCCGTGGATCCTCTTGAGCGACACTCATGGCATTGGCTCCACGGAATCGGGGCCAATGCTCCTGAGCCTGCGCCAGGGTGGTGGCGAGGAAAAGTCCTAAAGCAATGTAGGTGGGTTTCATGATATCGTTCTACCAAGGGTTGTCTCGAAGACAATCCTATTTCTGTGCTGTGCGAAAGTCGTAACAGAGTAAGCGAGGACCAGTCTTGGTCCCCGTGAGATCCTTGTAGTGTTGCGAAATGTAGACGAGCCCTCGGTGGATGGCAGGTGTAGACCAGGTCTGAGTCGCTCTGAATAGCTGCGTTCGTTGAAGAATCTCTGGGCCTTTTGGCGTCAACTTGAGCCAAAGGAGGGTGCCACCTTCGCCAAGGCAGAGGAACTGGTCGGCAACATGGAGGAGGCTGCCGCGGAAGGGGCTATTGATCATCTGGCGTTCCCCCACTTTCTCGGTCCAGCGCATGTTATCGCGCCAGAGGTTCTTGCCAGTCTTCCAGTCGTAGCACACAAGCTCCGCGAAGGGTTCTCGTTCTCCGTGGAATCCATACAAGTACCCGTCATGCACAATGGGCATGGTCCAGTGGATACCGAAGTCCGGAGCCTTCCAGGCTTCTTCAAAGTTGTCCTCCTCGGTCACATCGAGCGCGATTCCACCCAGGCGGTAGGTTTCTGTGATGAAAACGCGATTGCCAAGGACGACTGGCGTCGTTGCATTGACCGATTCATACTTTGACGCTCGCCACTCGAACTGTGATAGGATCTTGCCGTCCTCAGGGTCGATAAGAAGGAGCCCCCCCTCCGGCGGTTTACTCATGCCGCCAGCGAAGACGAGCAGGCGTTCCCTTCCATGAAAATTTGCGGCAATGGGCGATGCGTAGCTCGCGCCCCATCGGCTCTTGCTGATCCATTTGGTTTCGCCGGTTAGTTTGTTGAAGGCGACGACGACGGGGCGATCATCAGTGTTGGGCTCACCACCGCCTACATTCGCAATCACCATATTTCCGTGGATCAATGGGCTGGATCCACTGCCAAAGAAATACTGAGGTACTTGATAGTCTTTCTTGAGGTCGCGTTGCCAAATGAGCTTGCCGCTATCGAGTGCCACGCAACTGAGGATGGACGTGACGCCTAGAGTGTAGACGAGGTTTCCATCAATCACTGGGCTCCCTCGAGGGCCATTGCTATACCCAAATCGATCTCGATAAACGATAGGGTAAGTGTAAGTCCAGTGTTCCTTTCCCGTCTCGGCGTCGCGGCATTCCAACCGCTCGTCGTTCTTCCAGCGATGAAAGAGGACAAGCTTGCCTTCAACTAGGGCTGGAGTGGTATAGCCATCTCCTTTCTTGAGTTCCCAGACAAGCTTTGGGCCTTCTGCTGGCCAGGAAGTCGCGATATGAGTCTCGTTGGACTTTGCATCGTCTCGTGGGCCAAGGAATCGTGGCCAGGACTCGGTTGTTGCCCTATCGGCTAATGGAGAGGCTGGTTGATATTTTGTGAGACGGGGTGCTTGATCCTGTGCAAACAAATTGATCGTGACGAGGAGAGAAAGGAGAAGCAGACATTTCACGATGGACATTAGACGGTGCGATGGGCAGAGACTCAAGTAGTGAACAACATTCGGCAGAGGAATGGGTTGGCCAGTCTAGGATTATCGTCTAGGTCAGAAAGATGATCGATGATGCTCGCTTCAATACGTTTCTGATATTTGGTGCTCCCGGAAGTGGCAAGGGCACTCAAGGCGCCGTTCTAGGGAAACTTCCCCGCTTCTTTCACTGTGCCTGTGGGGATGTGTTTCGCTCGCTCGACACACGTTCAGAGATTGGTCAGGAGTTTCTCAAGTATTCCGGCGAGGGATTGCTCGTTCCCGATGATCTGACTGTTCGTCTGTGGAAATCGAAGATCGATGCTCAAGTGGAGAGCAATCTCTTCAAACCTGATATCGACTTCCTCGTGCTCGATGGAATTCCTCGGACTGTGGAACAGGCCAAGATCATGAAGGACCACGTGCAGGTTCATCAGGTCTTTCACCTCTCCCTCAAGAATCGAGATGAACTCGCGCGGCGGTTGCGAAAGCGTGCGCTGAAAGACAATCGGCTTGATGATACCAATGAGGCCGTCATTGCACAGCGATTGGCTCTCTACGACGAGGATACCAAGCCGATGTTAGAGTATTATGATAATGGGCTTATTTCCCAACTTGATGCCTCTCTCACTCCTGCTGAGGTCATGTTGGAAATTCTCAAGGTCGTTACGGAACTGAAAGTTTTCAAAGAAGCTCCAAAGGTTTAGCAAGGGGCACCAACTATGCGAATTGTCTTTCTCGGAACGGGCGACATCAGTCTGCCCACGCTGCGTTTCTTGATCATGGACTCGCGGCATGACGTTGTCGGTGTCGTTACGCAACCGGACAAGCCTGTGGGGAGAAAGCAGGTCATCACGCCGCCGGAGGTGAAGGTGCTCGCCCTTGAAAATGGAATTCCCGTGGAGCAACCGACCCGGGTTCGCAAACCTGAGGCCCTCGATAAGATTCGCGGGTGGGAGCCAGAGGTTATTGTGGTCATGGCTTACGGTCAGATCTTACCTAAGGCTTTATTAGACATGCCCAGTGTCGCCTGCCTAAATTTGCACGCCTCCCTATTGCCGCGTCATCGAGGTGCGGCGCCGATTCAAGCGGCGATTCGCGATGGCGATGATCAATCGGGGATGACGGTGATGTATGTGGCTGAGGGGCTCGATACTGGCGATGTTCTGTTGCAGCATCCTTTCGATCTTGCGCCGGATGAGACGGGGCAGAGCTTGCACGACCGCTTGGCTGATGCGGGGCCATCTGCTCTAGCAGAAGCGCTGGACCTTCTCGGTAAAGGAGGGGCGCCGCGTATTCCCCAATTGGAGGCTGCGATGACTCATACGGGAAAACTGACTCGCGAAGATGGAATCATGGACTGGTCGCAAGACGCCGCGGTTCTAGACCGACTCGTTCGTGCCTTCGATCCCTGGCCTGGTACACTGACTCATCTAGGTGATGGGAAACAGCGCAAGCGAGTGAAGATCTTCTCGCCAGTGATGGTGGCTCAGTCGGATGAGACTGAAGCTCATTCTCCGGGTAGCCTGGAATGCAAAGATTCTCGGTGGCAGGTGCGTTGTGGGACTGGGGCTCTGCTACTGTCGGACATTCAAGTCGAGGGCAAACGTCGAATGTCGGTATCGCAGTTCTGTCAGGGCCTCCAGGACCAAGAGAGCCTTAAGTTTTCTTAGAGGGTACTCCGAGTTCGGATCTTCAGTGTCTTCGAGACAACGAGGTCGCGATTTCCCTTGATTCCTGGGTTGTCCAGCAGGATTTGGTCGGTCGTTGTTCCGAACCGCTTTGCTAGAGCCTCGAGTGAGTCGTTAGCCCGTATCTCGTGAATCACTAACATTTTCTTTCGAGGCTGGGCAGGCGCCGTGCGGCGAGTGCCGCGTAGTGGGTTGGAAGGCGGCGCTACTAACGGATTAACGGTGCTGACGGTTTGAGGTTTGCGCTGCGTTGGCGTGGGGACGTACCACGAGCCATCCGTTGGCACCATGACAAATTCACCTGGGCGAGGTGCATAGTTTGGGTAAGAACTCTTTTTATTGATCCGCAGAAATTCTTCGTGTGAAATACCATACTGTTTGGCAATCGAGGCTGCGGTGTCGCCGGACTGTGCGGTGTAGATACCGAAGCCTTTGGGAGCGAGGTTAGCACGATCTCTTGGTGCAAGACTGCGTTTGATCGGGCTAGGCGGTTTTGCCTTTGGAGCCTCCTTTTTGGCAGGTGGCTTAGCCTTCGGTGGCTTGGGTGCTGGTGGCTCGGATACCGCTTTCCCGTAGTTTGGGATCCGCAAGCTTTCTCCAATCTTCAGTGCTGATGGATTAATGGATGGATTTGCCTTTTTCAACGAGGATACGCTGACGCCGTGGTGTCTAGCAATGCGGTAAAAAGTTTCGCCGTTTCCCACCTGGTGAGACTTGTGGCTTGTAGGCTTCTTGGTGCTCGCTGGCTTCTTGGTAACAGCCGTCTTCTTGGCGGTTGGAAGTCGGAGTTCCTGGCCGATCTTAATAACGGGGTTCTTTGCTGGGAGATTGTTCAGGCGAGCGAGTTCGGAGAAGCTGACCCGATACTTTCTGGAAATACCCCAGAGAGTTTCGCCATTCGTCACGGTGTGAGAACTTGAGGTAATCTGTGAAACGAGGGTCACTTTGGGGCTGGGACCGATCATCCGGAGCCGGTCAAGCGGCTTGGAACTCTGTTGACTCGCGCCTTCGCTAGGAGCGAGAAGAATCGCGAGAAAGCAGGTTCCGAGACTGACAGATCGTTTAAGCATGGTTAACTATCTGTATACTTTAGATTTTAGCATAACTTTCAATTATTTTTTTTAAAAAAAATTGTATATCCTCGGTAGATTGGACTCTAGATTTTTATGAAGCTGTTGATGCAGAATGGGTTATCCATCTTCGGTGCGGGCCTGTTTCTCATCTGCATGGGGATGATGCTGACTCGGCCGAGCAACTTTGCCTCCTATGTGCCCGAGATTGCGGTGGAATTGGAGGCCAGAGTAGAGGATCCGACCGTGCGCATCGTCCTGGATGCTGGGCATGGGGGGCATGATGGCGGGAGTTCCTATGTGGCGCTGAGGGAGAAGGATCTCGCCTTAAAAGTTGTAAAGCTCGTCCGAGGCCGCTTGGAGGCCGCTCGATTAGAGAATGTGGAAGTCGTCCTGACCCGCGAAGACGACCGCTACTTGACGCTGCATCAGCGGGTGGCTGTGGCGAATCGCTATCCGAAGGCCTTCTTCGTCAGTGTTCATTTCAATGCGAGCAAGCATCGCTCTGCATCTGGAACGGAAACGTATCATGCGAATCCGAAGCCGAACATCATCGAGAATCAGCTTCGACGTCAGCTCCAGCTAGATCCCGATGTGCCGATCCTCGACACTCGTGGCGAGCGCTTTGCGAGATCGGTCCAAGACGTGCTTGTTCGCAGGTTAGGCACCCGTGATCGTGGTGTCCGTAACAACCGGAAATTTGTCCTCCCTCGCGAGGTGATTGGGCCGTCTATCCTGGTGGAATGTGTGTTCCTCTCGAACCAATCTGAAGGACTCAAGCTCCATAGTGCTCGTTATATTGAGGATATTGCTAGTAGTCTTTCAGAAGGAATTCTAAATTATGTCAAGGAATCCGGTAATGATCCCTATGATGGAATCACGCCACTATCGGGTGGTGATGAGTTGTTGCCTGCGGGTTAGCGAACCTCAGTATTTGCTAACTGATCGCCAAAGCGTTGGCCGTTGAATCGCGTGACCACTAGAAAGAGTTCGCCGGCGACCGCAGCGAAGCAGATGATCGATAGGATGAAGTAGATAAATCCGCCCGAGATGACAAAGGCAATACTTGGCAGTGCTAGGGTGATATTTCGTGAGGCTGAAGTCGATAGGTCCATGCTTCCTCCGGAAAGTGACACGGGTTGGATCTTAAGCACGTGCTTGCCGAACGATCTGCCTTTCATGAAAGGCAGATTGAGACCGTCCTTGGCCAAAATGTAGAGTGCTCCTGCCAGAGCGCCGATTCGTTGATGAATGATGCCGAATGCGGCCACGATGACCAGGCAGATGACGCCATCGATGAGTGCTGCCGTGAAGCGTTTGCCCAGCAGCGTCTTGCGGGCGTCTTCGTTGATAGGAGGTGGTGGTGACGAGTCAGACATTTTTGAAAACTAGTAGCCGATCTCCCAATTTACACTCACAAGCCGTGGCGCAATGTGGGCTTGTTCACGTTGGTAAAGGTCGTAGATCACTGCGCTGACGTGGTGCTGTCCTGGCGCGGCGACATCGCTCTGCCAGGAGGCGGTTGCGCGAATGAACTTGCCTTCGTTGGCGAACGTTTCTTTGTCGGCGGGATACTCATCGATGAGTGTGCCGTCCAGATTCGTGAGGCGGAAGAGAATACGTCCAACCTCAGCAGCCTGTTTGGGTGGCAGGGCGATGATGCCTTTCACGCGCGGTTTGGTGGGTTGACCCCAAGCAGTGTCCACGCGGATGGGGAACATGACAGGACCACAGATGGCCCAGTGCGCTGCCTTTAGTTTGTCGACCAACTGAATCTTGGCTAAACTGGCAGGTTGTTGCACGCTGAGCGGGCTGCCAAAGACGAAGCTGCGGAAGAGCCGCTCAGCGCCATCGCTGTAGCAGAGTTCACTATCCAAGGCGATGACGGCACCTTGCTTGGCCGTGAAGCCGGGGAAATTTGCCCAGGGAAGTTTGAACTCGACTTCCATGCCATTGCTAGTGCGCCTGGAGCCCACCTCCACACCCACTTTCTCGATCGCTTTGAGGAATCCTGGGCGTAAGCAGAATCGAGGGCTGATTTGCGTGTTCTTGAGCCCAGCCCAGTAGCAATGGACGGCACCAGCGTTCGCAGTTGTCGGCCAGGCTTGGCTACGGAAGGTGTCGTCTTGGCGGGCATCGAAGTACCATTCCACGCCGTCGCCTTCCCAGAGCCGATTGTCAGGGGCACCGTTGAACGGTTTGGTATCGAGCGTTCGGAGGGCGGCGTAGAATGCGGTGTCATCCCACATGTAGAAGAATTGGGCAGCGCGCTCGGAAAGATTGGCGTGATGATACTCAAGAGGGGTGCAGAAGGCGTGCTCGAACTCTGCTAGGTTTCCATCGATGGTCATTTCCGCTGGGGCCCGAGTGGCGACGCCTCGAACGCCTGGCTTCAGGTCTGCTGCGTCGGTCCAAGTAAGCATGGAAAGAAGGAGGCAGAGACTGGTCTGAGTTGCGTACACGGCGGAGAGGCTAGGGGAAGGCGTGTATTCCTGTCGATGAAATATCAACGACCTAGAAACTGGGCCTCTTTTGAGAAATCGACGTCAAAGTCTGCCATCAAGCGTTCGTGCACAGGTGTCCTGAGATGATCGGGAAAGAGCTTCACCCCGTGCTTGGCTCCTACGAAGGCACCGAGCAGCGAAGCGTAGGAGTCGGTATCGTGACCCCACTCTGTAGTCAGCTGGAGTGCGGCCAGGGGATCATAATCCGCAAGAGCGAGGCAACTGATGGCAACGACGAAGGGTACTTGGGCTTCCCACTTGATCGTTTGCGCGAAGGTTTTCTCGAGAGATGCGAAGAGTTTGGCGGGCTTCTTCTCGGCTTCGGTAGAGAGTTTCAAGGCCAGGTCTAACCAATGATCAACCTGTCGCGTGGTGTAGCGTATGTTGCCGTAATGATAGGGGTCGGTTTTCTGAATGCTTTGGATGATCTCTGGCCAGGTCTTCCCGGCGAGCGCCGTGGACAAACCTGCGACAAGAGCTGCATTGACGTCCTTGCCCCAACTGTTGTCGAAGTAACTCAGCTCATAGCACGCACGGTAAGCGTTCACGGGTTTTCCTGGATACAGGGCCGCCAGCGGCAACGACGTCATTTGACCGCAGCAGGTGGGTAAACCCTGCCAGAGTCGTTCAGGTGGCCGGGCTATGGTCGGATCGCGTATGCCGAGGACCCAGGCACTGGCATAGCGCCATTCTTCTAGCCAATCTTGGTTGAGTCCTGCGAGCTCGGTGGAGAGTGCTTTGCTCGGCCAATCCATGTAGACCTTGGCAAGGGTTTGTTTGTTGGGCGCCCCCTTGGATTGATGAAGTGCCTCCAATAGAATGAGCTTATGCCGGGTGTCGTCCGTGATCGTGCCAGCGGGTGCATTTTCGCCCCACTGTCCGTAGGATTCTGACTTTGGTCTTAGCGGTGCGTACGGGCGTAGTTGCAGTCGTTCAATGGCCGCTTCTGCATCGAAGAGTTCGTCTTTCTGCCAGACCTTTGGCTGTGGTCTGAGCTGTGCGATTGCCTCGGTAGACTGGAATTCAATGGGGCCGCCCAAGGCATCGCCGATGGCTGAGCCGTAGAGCAAGCCGCTGATGCGATCTGTTAGAGTGACGTCCGATTCTGCATGAGCGCTGAGCGGGAGCAACGCGGCGCTCAGTTGTAGGAAGCGGCGTCGTGAGGTCGTTCTCATGATTTCAAGACGAGATTGCGCGATAATTCTAACAAATTCTTTTTATCCTTAATCGCTAGTGAAAGATCCAGCTGGGCATAGCCGATGAGCCGTCTCATGATCTCCACGCCGACGAGCTGGTCTTGCAACTGCGCCTCGTAGGATGGTGGCTGTTGATAGGCGGATAGAAACGCGTCGGCCCGTTCGGCCTGTTGAGCAAGGTGCAGGTGGGCAAGGAACACACTGACATCAAATTCGGGGCGGCCGAAGAACGCGAATTCTGGATCGATAACGCGTGGCCCTGCGTCGGTCTTGATCAGGCTGCCGGGAAAGAAGTCGCCATGAAGAAGGCATGGGCCATTAGCGAGATAGGCTTCTGGGCCGAGTGCGGCGACGGCTTTGACGTAAGTCGCGTCTGCTAGCAAAGGGGCTGCCGCTTGAGCGAGGCCAAGTTGAATAGAGTCGAGATCGAGGCCGTTGTCGGACTGTAACGGAATCTGGAAGATATGCGCGTGATTGAGTTCACGCATGGCGCGGTTGGCAAATTTGCCAGTCTCAGGAACACGATGCAATACGGTCAGGTAGGAGGCTAAGGCTTCCAGGGTTTCGGCGTCCCACTGCTCGTGGCTGTAAACAGAACGATAGTCACCCATTTCTCCAAGGTCTTCCAAAAGCAGTATGTGATGGGACTCATCGCAGCCGATCCATCGTGGCATCATGGCAGCGGCGGCGGGAGCGCTGCATACCCGCTTGTAGAACTCAGACTCGCGTAGGACGCGTTCCCAAGGTGCCTCGAACTGCGGGTATTTCTCGACCCAGGGGCGTGCTTGTTTGACAATGAGGGAGCGCGCTGTGGTTTGCACCCGCAAGGTGCAGTTCATGTTTCCCTCACCGGCGATCTCGCAGTGACGAATGCGCTCATTCGATTCTAACAACCCAGCAGTCTTGAGATGCTGCTCCAGGGCCATGGGAGCCATTGGGTCGAGAAAGAAGTGCTCTGGGTGACGGCTGGCGAGGTCTTCGCGAGTCGAACTCATGGCGAGTTGATTGCTTGAACCCGGTAGAAGCGTCGCCTCGTTGAGGTGGTGTCCGTGGCTAACCAAACATTCCCGTCATTGGTTTCCAGGGTGATGGCGGGGTCTTCGCGCCAGGGAGCTTGAAGGTCTTGGGTCCAATGAACTGAATAAATGGTGTCCGGCTGGCCTTGCCAGTGAAGCAGCGCGGTGGTGGTGTTTCGTTCAATGCGGAGGCGAGAAACAGTGGGGGGAGCTAATGGTGTTAGTGTAAGGTCCAGGTAGACAAGGCGGTGATCGGAGGCGCCCCGGACGCTGGCGCTCAGGGGATCACTGCGCTTAGGCCAGAACACTTTGGCGTCTCGGACGGTGAGTCCTGCAATTGATGGCAAGACATAGTCGGCTCTGAGATTCTCACGACTGAAGTCGGCGGTGTCTTCGGCTGGGTTGCCTCGATGTTGGCGATCGGCGGCCTCTGTGCCACCTGGGCCGGTTGGTGTGGGTGTGGCTTGAACACGTGGGTGGTCTAGCAATTGGGCAATGGCTCCATCAGAGCTATCCCCGTCGAACGGATCAGCATTGAGATCGCCCATGATTACAAATCGTACGTTCTCTGCTAGTCCTCCAGCGAGCCCCGAGTCATCATAGATGTAGGTGCCGAAATCGGGCATGAGATAGTCCTTCCACAAACGGATCTCATCATGGTTGCGGCGCCCATTGCGATCCTCTGCACCATCAAACACGGGCGGCGTGGGGTGAGAAATAAGCAGGTGAAGAAACTCACCGTTGACATCGATAGGGAGATCCCAGTGGCTTTTTGAGGACAGTCGGAAGACCGCAGACTTTTCTTCGTTGTAATAGGCGGGACGACCTCCCACGCCATTGGGCAGAAGACTGTTCGGCATGTCTTTCCAGAGAAACTTTTGAAAGTTTCGCAACAGGGCGTCTTTGATAGGGAACTGCGAGTAGACGACCATGCCGTACTGCCCAGGAAAGGTTCCGAATCCGAAGGCATCACCTGCATAGGAGTTGTTTCCTGGATTCGTCACGGCGCGGCCGCTGTTGTCGAAGTCCTGACCGGACGATACCCCAGTATTCGAGGGCGCCGCGAAGCGATGTTTGTAGATGATAGAGTCTTGATCGCCCTGGCCAACCGAGAGGAAGTTCTCTTGAAAGAGCTTCATGCCCTCACCTTCCTCATCGTGATCGAACTCGTTCAGCAGAAGGATGTCAGGGCGAACCTTCTGAATGATTTCAGCGACGCGCTTGATCTGGCGAGCACCGGAGGTTTCAGGCTGAGAAAGATCGCGCAGAAGATGACCAGCGGACCCCCGATTCAGAGAGGCATTGAAGGTCGCCACCCGAATGTCTTGGCTGCTAGCGGTGCCTAACCACAGGCACAAACCGATCCACAGACCGATGCCCGTAGTTAGGCATCGTGATCGATGACGTAGAGGATGCGGTTGCATTGCTCACAGTGGGTAATTTCCTGCTCAGCACGAGCGTGGTGAAAGGTCTGTGTGGTCACCTGCATGTGGCAGCCGCCGCACATCTGGTTTTGATCATCGACTCGCACAATGACAGTACCCTTCTTAACGGCGAGGCGGTCGTAGAGGTCGAGCGTGTCGGGATCGACTTTGGAGGCGAGTTCTTTCCGTTCGTCGATCATCTTATCCAGAGCGTCCTGAGAAACCTGCTGACGTTGTTTCAAGTCTTCTAACTCTTCGTCGACTAACTTCTGAGTGGCGGCGAGTTGAGCCGTTGCGTCATCATGCGCCTTCTTAAGCGTCTCTGCCTTCTCCATGAGCTCTAACTGACGATCTTCGATCTCGGTGATCTGTTTCCCGTACCGTTCGATTTCATGGCCAAGAGCACTGAACTCTTCATTCTTGCGTGTTTCAAACTGCTGCGTTTTCAAGCGCAGGCGTGTTTGTTGGCAGGTCTCGACTTCGAGTTCGAGGGCTTTGATCGCCACCTCATTCTCTTGGGCGGCCGTCTTGGCATCACTCACGGCCGTGTTATCTCCGGAAAGGCGGGTCTTCGCTTTGTCCTCGTCTAGAGGAATTCGATCCATTTCTTTGCGGGCATCGCGGATCTTCTCGTCGCGGTCCTGGATGACCAGGAGTTTCTCTAGTTCGGGTAGCATAGGCGTCTTCTGACTAAGTCCAGGATTCCCGCAAGCGCTTCCCGAATCAAGAACGATCCTCATTCTGGATGAGAAGATCGAAGAGATTGACCCGTTGCTTTGTCGCCGTCATGTTGTGATTCCGACAATGGGCTCACCTCATCTTCTTCTCGTCATTCCCTGTTATCGGGAGAGTCGACGCTTGCCCCCATTTCTCAATGAGCTTTGCCCGAGCTTAGAGAAGCTGCCCTTTAAAGTTTCTATCCTCGTTGCCGATGACGGTTCAGGTCCCGAAGAATTGGCGAAATTGACTGCGATTGTGGAGGAAGAACGGGAGACATACGGAGCGCTGCTCCAGCCAGTTTTAGAGCTGAGTCATGAAGGCAAGGGCGGCACGATTCTTCGGGCGTGGATAGCTGGGCCTCCTTCCACAACCCACTATGCCTTTGCCGATGCAGACGGTGCTGTCTCCCCGGAGGAGATCCGCCGTGTGCTTCTGGACTTTATCACGACCCCGAATCTCGATCCTGACGCTTGTGCGTTTGCGATTCGTAAGACCACGTCGACCACTGCGATCAAGCGCGACCCGATTCGCCGACTGATGGGCCTCGTTTACTATCGGCTAGTGCGGTTCATTCTTGATTCCCAAGTATATGATCCGGCTTGCGGCTTTAAGATACTTTCAAGACGCTTCTGGGAAAAGTGTGGTCCGCAGTTGACGGAGAAAGAATGGGCTTTGGATATTGAGATTGTTGCTAGACTGGATTATTATGGCTTTCCTCTCGTTCAAATTCCGGTGAACTGGGAAGAGAAAGGTGGTAGCAAGATTGGTCGGGCCGACATTTGGCGCACGCTCAAACAGGTGGTCGAGATTAAGCAGCGGTCGAATTTCTGGCACGTGCAGGACACATGAGCGCAGACGTCATCAAGATTACCGGCGCGCGTCAGCACAATCTGCAGGACATTTCACTCGAGATTCCTCGCAACCAGCTCGTTGTCATCACGGGCGTGAGTGGTTCTGGAAAGTCCTCGCTGGCGTTTCATACGTTGTATGCGGAGGGGCAGCGGCGTTACGTGGAGAGCCTTTCGGCTTATGCTAGGCAATTTTTAGAAAAGTTGGAGAAGCCTGATGTTGATTTTATCGAGGGGCTGTCGCCAGCGATCGCGATTGAGCAACGCACGGCCTCAGCGACGCCGCGATCGACAATCGCGACCGTGACCGAGATCTACGATTATCTAAGGATTCTCTACGCGGCCTTGGGTCAGCCGCACGACCCTGAGACCGGTGAGGCGATTCATCAGAAATCAGTACAGAGTCTGGTTGAAGAGCTGTTAGAATTGCCGTCTGGAACCCGCCTCATGGTGCTTGCTCCCGTTGATCTTGATGACGTGACGAAGCTGAGTGAGGTGACAAACCGGCTCCGGAGAGAGGGCTTTGTTCGTGTGCGCCTCAATGGCGAAATTCATGATTTGGAGGGTGAATTTACCAAGCGCCAGTTTCCCGAGATACCCGAAACCGTCGAGGCTGTCGTGGATCGTCTTGTTTTACGTGAGGATAGTGCCAGTCGTCTTACGGATTCCATTGAAACGGCACTAAAATGGAGTCGCCCACGCATCTCATTCCTCGTTGGAACAGGGGCGGAATCGTGGGACTTGCGTGAGGAAACAACTGCCTTTGCGAACCCCGAGACAGGGTTCACCTTGGAGACGCTGACACCACGGCATTTCTCTTTTAATAGCCATCTTGGAGCTTGCGAAACCTGTCAGGGGCTCGGGACATTGGCGGTGGTGGATCCAGATCTCATCATCACGAAGCCAGAGAAGGGGGTGCTTGATGGTGCGTTCAAGAGCTGGTGGGTGGGCCAGAAGAAAGTCCGGGAACTTCACGAGAAGCGAATTCAGGAATTGGCAAAGGTGATGAAGGTGGACCTGTCCAAGGCCTATGAGGACCTTGACGAGGGGTTTCAGACGGTCTTGTTAGAGGGATCGAGTGTGCCTGAATTTGAAGGATTGGCTCCCGAGGCAGCTCGTTTGTTAGAGGAAACGGAGAGCCAGCGGATGCGGCAGGCCCTGACTGCGTTCACCAGTGATCACACTTGCCCCGAGTGCAAAGGTCAGCGTTTGAGACCCGAGATCTTGGGAGTGATGCTAGCAGACGCAGGCGGACGGAAGCATAACATTTCTGCCTTCACCAAACTTTCGATTCAAGAGGCACTTGCGTGGGTGGAGCAACTTCAGGTCACGACCCAACAGGCGAAGTTTATTGGAGAAGTGCGGGCTGAGATCACCAAGCGTCTCCATTTCCTTAATCAGGTGGGGCTTGGCTATCTCACCTTGGACCGTGAAAGTCGGACACTATCGGGGGGCGAGTCGCAGCGGATTCGTTTGGCCACACAGATCGGTGCTGGTCTCACTGGAGTTCTTTATGTGCTCGATGAACCAAGCATTGGGCTTCACCAACGTGACAACGCGCGTTTGTTAGAGACTCTCCAGGAGCTGAAGGGCTTGGGAAACAGTGTGATCGTTGTTGAACACGATGAGGAAACGATTGAAGAAGCGGATCACGTGATCGATATCGGTCCTGCTGCAGGGCCGTTGGGAGGGAAGATTATCGCTCAAGGGACGGTCGACGAGATCAAGAAAGACGAGAATTCCATCACGGGGAAATTCCTCACTGGGCGCTACACGATCAAGCTTCCCAAGGAGAGGCGTTCACCGCGTGGTTGGGTGACGGTGTATGGGGGTGCCGAGCACAACTTGAAGGAGGTGGAAGCGCAGTTTCCAATCGGTTGTCTAACCTGTGTGACGGGCGTGTCCGGATCGGGAAAGTCGACCTTGGTCGATAAGATTCTGCGAAGGGCGCTCTTTCGGCACTTCTATCATTCCAAGGACAAGCCTGGGAAGCATGAGAACCTGTCAGGGCTCGATCAGATCGATAAAGCAATCGTCGTAGACCAAGCACCCATTGGGCGCAGCCCGCGATCGAATCCCGCGACCTACGTCGGTGCTTTCAATGCCATTCGGGATGTCTTTGCGGCGCTCCCGTCCTCCAAGATTCGTGGCTACAGCGCCGGACGCTTCAGTTTCAATCGACCGGGTGGCCGTTGCGAGCATTGTCAGGGGGATGGTCTCATCCGCATTGACATGCATTTTCTCAATGACGTCTACGTGACCTGTGAGACCTGCAATGGCCAGCGCTACAATCGCGAAACGTTGGAAGTGACGTTTAAGGGCAAGAACATTGCGGAAGTTCTCGATCTGTCCGTGTCTCAGGGAACACGTTTCTTTCGTAATGTGCCGAAGGTGCACGACCGACTAGAGGCGCTGGAGAAAGTGGGCCTGGGCTACGTGAAGCTGGGCCAGCCGGGAACGAGTCTTTCCGGTGGTGAGGCGCAGCGGGTGAAGCTTGCAGCAGAACTGGCCAAGAAAGCGACCGGGCGAACCTTGTATCTGTTAGATGAACCGACGACGGGACTGCACTTTAGCGACGTGGATACACTCTTGCGTGTGCTCTATTCACTTCGAGACGCTGGGAACACGTTGGTGGTCATTGAGCACAACTTGGACATGATCAAGTGTGCGGATTGGGTGATTGATCTTGGACCAGAAGGTGGCGAAGGCGGCGGTAGCATCCTTGCGGCTGGACCGCCTGAAGAGATTGCGAATTGCAAGAGTAGCCACACGGGAAATTACTTGAAACGGGTCCTCAACCGTTAGCTGCTGAGCAGGAAGGGGATAGGCGTGCGGCCCGGCAGGTAACCTGGAAGAAAACCCCTTAACTCCCTAGAAATTGGCATACTGTCGGGCCGCACAGTTCATGAGACTTTGACTCACTATCTTTTTCCTACCAAGCATTGTGCGTGCCAAGATTGAAACGTTCGGCGTATCCGTCTCGACTTAGAGCCTGTAGGTGAGTGAAGAACCGTCTGCCTGCTCGATCGTGAGCCCGCGATGGCCAGGTTTCCCGAATTGCCTGTCGAAATATCTTCAGTGATGGTGCGATCTAACCAGTTGGTGAGATCATCGGTGAGGTGGATTCCTCCAAGGTCGATGACTAAAATACTGCGGGGTGATACTTCAATGATGATCGCTCTGAGGTAGAAAAGTCATTCTATGGTAATGGAGCGAATAAAATGCTATTAAATTAGCATTTAAGATTGCCTTGTGCTCCTAGCTTGGAGTAGATCTTGGGATGTCTTGGTTCCTGCGCCTGGTCTTCACGTGGTTGGTGCTGCTTTCGCGGGTGTCGTGTAGCATCACCGGAAATCCTGCTGAGCCTGACTCGGGCTCCATGGTCTTGCCGGATTCCCCGTAGTGGGTGTTAGACGAAGCCGCCTTTGAAGGGTTTGAGCCCGGAAGCGGCTCGATTCAGATTTCGTTGGCGAGTCAGCGTCTGGCTCTGGTTAATCCTTGGGGAGAGCGGTTTTTGGAGACGGACTACCCGACTGGAAAGTCAGGCAAGGACTCGCCAGCTGGTACCTTCCGCGTGCTCGAGAAACGTGAAGACAAAAGTTCCAACAAATATGGAAGCTATGTCAGTGCGGCTACAGGGGAAGTTGTGACTCCTCGAAGCTGGTTGATAAAGAAGCCGGCTGGGAGCCGATTCGTTGGCACGCCGATGCCCTGCTGGCTGCGCCTGACCTGGGCGGGCGTTGGGATTCATGTGGGCAACTTTGAACGTGGAACCCGAACCAGCATGGAGTGTATTCGAGTTCCGGCAGAGGTCCAGCGGCGGTTGTTTGAGAAGGTTACCCTGGGGATGCGGGGCCGAATATATGGAGCTGATTGAGGACTCGATCCTGCCTGGCGAACCATTTAAAAAAGTGCTTGGCAAACGGGGTCGGCTGCACAACTTTGGCCGCTCCCTGGGCGATGGCATTTCTTGCGCAACCTTGGGAAACGCACCTCAGACACATTTCATGGCCGTAGCAATTAGACTCAGAAGAGAAGGAAACCGCAATCGTCCTTTCTACCGCATTGTCGTGGCAGATAGCCGCTCACGCCGCGATGGCCGATTCATCGAAATGATCGGTACATACGATCCTCAGTCAAAAGATGCTGTGAACTACAAGCTCGATGTTGGCAAAGCAGATGAGTGGATTTCTAAAGGTGCGCAGGCATCTGACACCGTCCGCAGCCTGATCAAGAAGGCTCGCAAAGCTGGTCCTGTCGTTAAAGAAGCTCCAGCGGCTGAAGAAGCGCCAGCAGCGGTAGATGCTGGTAACGAAGGCTAAGGCTTTCTCATTGATTGGAATCATGGATTCGTCGACGGCCCTTCGCGAGTTCCTAGAATACATCATGGGGCAACTCATTGCGCAGCCTGAAGAAGGGGCGATCGCCCATGAACTGTCTGAGGACGGAACGCATCACAAGTTTCTCGTTACACTTACCAAGGACGATGTAGGCAAGATCGTTGGCAAGAATGGCCACACCGTGTCTGCGATTCGAAATCTCCTAATGGCCGCCGCTGAGCGAGATGGTCAATCAGTGTCTCTTCGAGTTGTGGCGCCGCATGACTTTCAGAGTGAGGATCCTGCGGAAAATGAAGACGCCTAGCTTGCAGAAGCGGCGCGCGTTTCTAAGTCGATGACGATCCTCGTCCTTCAGGCGATTGCCGGATTCGTTCTCTTATACTTTGGTGCAGAATGGCTGGTGAACGGCAGTTCGAAGCTGGCCCTCAAGCTCGGAATTGCCCCCCTCATCATTGGCCTTACCGTGGTGGCCTTTGGCACGAGCAGCCCCGAGTTGTTTGTTTGTCTCGATGCTAATCTCTCAAAAGAGGATCCAAATGAGGGAGGTGGCATTGTGCTCGCTACCATTGTGGGCTCGAATGTCTTTAACATTGCGCTTATTCTTGCCATTGGAGCACTGATCCGACCGATCCAGGTGTCGAGGCAGATTGTAGTTCGTGAAATGCCCATTCTTCTTGTCGCCACCGGTCTATTGCTCTGGTTTTTGCGGGATCAGCAACTGTCCCGGGTAGAAGGCGGCATTCTCTTTGGAGGATTGATAGCCTTTCTCGTTCTGTCCGGGATTACGTCGATCAAGCAAATGAAGGAGAAGCGTGGTGGGACACCAGAGATTCTCGAAGACCTAAATCCTGAGGCTGCCAAAGAGATGCCTGTGTGGAAGGCGCTCGTGTTTATTGTCTTCGGCCTTCTCTTTCTCGCCTATGGATCGGACCTCTTAGTCGATAGTGCTACTGAGATTGCCAAGGCTTTTCACGTATCCGCGGCCATCATCAGCTTCACTCTCATTGCTTTCGGATCGAGCGTTCCAGAACTTGCCACTGTTGTGGTTGCTTCTCTTCGTAAGGAAGGGGACATCATTACGGGTAATGTTATTGGATCGAACATTTTTAACACTTTGGCAGTTCTAGGCATCGTGGCGCTGGTCAAACCGGTCGTTTATGGTCCGGCGCAACTCACCACGATAGAACCTTATTACATGGCTGGTCTGACCTTGCTGCTCTTTCCATTCTTGTTGACGCGGAAGACCATCGCGCGATGGGAAGGCCTTGTTCTCCTCTTGGCATGTGTGGGCTTTGCCTGTATTATCTTTCAGAAGATTCAGGTGCAGCGCGCCGGAGGGCCCCCTGCCGCTGCCCAAGTGGTTCCTATTTCGATTCTCTAACTCAACACGATGGCATACGACAACAAACGACGGTACATCGTCACAGGCGGAGCTGGCATGATTGGCAGCGCGCTCGTTTGGGCACTCAATAACCGTGGGATCGATAATATCCTTATCGTGGACCGGTTGGGCGATGACGAGAAATGGAAGAATCTCGTTCCTCTGCAGTATGCTGACTACATGGATGCCGATGAGTTTCTCGACGCCACCAAGGTGGCCGGGGATGCTCTCGGTCAAGTGGGCGCGATCTTTCACATGGGTGCCTGTTCATCTACGACCGAGACGGATTGCAATTATCTGATGCGAAATAACTTTGCTTACACGCGTGATCTTGCGCAGTGGGCGAGTTCCCGGCGCTACCGATTCGTTTATGCCTCGTCCGCAGCCACCTATGGTGATGGGAGTGACGGCATGAACGATGGTTCGGAGAATCTGTACGCTTATCGTCCTCTAAACATGTATGGCTACTCGAAGCATCTATTCGATTGCCACGCTATTCAGAAAGGGATCAGTCGCGGTATCCTAGGTATGAAGTTCTTCAATGTGTTTGGTCCTAATGAGCAACACAAAGGCGACATGCGCAGTGTGGTGAACAAGGGGTTTCACCAGATCATGGAGACCGGGCGGTTGCAGCTATTCAAGAGTTATCATCCGGACTATCCGCATGGAGGACAGAAGCGGGACTTCCTTTATGTGAAGGACGCCGTGGAGATGATGTTGCACCTAGCGGAGATGCCACTTGCCGGTGGTCTCTTCAATATTGGCTCTGGGCAGGCAGCGACTTGGCTCGAACTTGGGCAAGCCATCTTTGCGGCGCTTGGTCGCCCCAGTCAGATTGACTTTGTCGACATGCCAGATCATCTCCGAGGAAAGTATCAGTACTTTACTCAGGCAGACATGAGCCGTTTCCAAGCAACAAATTATCCGGAAACTCTCACACCACTACAAGATTCTGTTCGAGATTACGTCCAGAATTACCTCATGGAGAGCAAGCACCTCGGCGATGAACCGTGGGAAGACGACGGTGTCGCGTAAGCTTAGTTTTGTGTCGTGTCTGCTGGGCGCGTGGCTTCTTCGAGGGCCTGGATCGTTCGCACGAGTGATCGAACATTGAGCGTAACGTATTGTAATGTGTCCAAAGGACTGCTATGAGTTTCCTCGTCGTTCTGTTCTTCGCCATCGTCACCGCCGCCCTGATTGATTTCACCGTCGCATAGTCTGATGATCAACAAGATGAACGGCGCAAGATAGAGGGGTATCTCGCTGTTCAGAAGAATGCTGAAGAGGCGCTTGGCCGCGTTAAAAGCTGTCCAGGAGGCCTGAGCAACAACCGATGAGACGTTTGCTCATTTGGTGATGCTTAAAGCGATCATCGAGGATTATCAGTCTGAAGCGGGAAAGTAAAAGCGATTGGTTATGGAACGCAAGAAGCTCTATAGAGTTGTCGATCTTGCTCAGCTTTCCGAGAAAGAGCGTAAGAAGATCATCGTGGTGGCCAAGTAACGCGATAGGCGGAAGAGCGGCCTTGGTTCGTGATCCACTTTAGGAGAGTGGCTGCTCTACAATTTCAGGAAATTGGCTGACCGTTAAGCGCTTGCTAGTCTTGCGCTGTGTCCTCAGAATCTTTACGGGTGGCGCGCTTCTTCTTGCGCACGCGCCCCACTACGAAACGCGTCTCGATCGGATAGGCTTTCTTCCTCGCGGGCTTGGGCTGCGGCGTTTCACGTTCGTTGATTTCAGGAGACGCTGCTGTTGCATTACCCGTGACTTGATTGAGCAACCAGCGGATGATCCACGGGCCCACGCCGATCACTCCGTAGCCCACCATATAATTTCCAGCGATCGCGTAGCTGGCCCATGGAAAGCTACTCACCGGCGTGTCTGGTATTCCGGGGCCGAAGATATCTGTGCCGATGGTGCCCGTCGTCGGCATCTGGGTTTCAGGACCCATGATTAAAGACAGTGATAGTCCAATCATCGTGACGAGACAGAATAATAGGCTCACAGCCATCATGCGTTGAAAATGGCGTGGGCCAGCGTATTCATTGCGGTTGCGCGTGTGCCATGGGTAGACGAGCACCACGCCGATATAGACAGCCATGATGTTGACGACGATAATGCTTATCTGGCGGAGCCAAGGAAGCATGGGGCCGTAACTGATGAGGTGCCAGTACTGGTAAAGTGTCAGTAAAACGCCAAAGATGAAGAATAGGTAACCGAGAAAGATGCGGCGTGGATCAATGGTGGCGGGCATAATTCTAGCGGATACTAAAGCCGCGAACACCTTCGAGGTTGGCGACATCATGTATTTCTTCGCCTCGAATATTGCCGCCCATTTGACCTTCTCGAACAGCGACGAGGAAGTCCTCGACCTCGTCATCGTCGCCCATCACTTGTATTTCTACTCGGCCGTCTGGCAGATTCGAAACCCATCCGCAGACGTCAAACCCCATGGCCTCGCGTTTCGTGGCGTAACGAAAGCCGACGCCTTGAACGCGCCCCTCATAGAAGACTTGTTTGGCTGCCATGTGATTCAACAGTTCGTTGTAGAACTTTAAAAGAGCGTCCCACGCGATGAGCGCACGATCAAGGTTTGTTCTTCTCGAAGCTTGAGCGACTGGCAAGGCTCTCAAGGGCCTCTTTCCAGGAGTCCTCGGTCCAGCGAATGATGGTCACGGTGTTGTCCTCAGCTTGAATCTTGAGACTAAGGAGATCTTCGTAGGTGATGCTCTTCGGCTGCTGCTGAGTTGGGATGCTCACCCCAAACAGTTTCGGGGCCTGAGCTCGCACTAGGTTGAAGAAGCGATCAGCGTGCGAGGAATCTCGCCATGCAGATTTCCACGCAAGCTGGGGGGTGCCGCTGGTCGTCTGGTAGAGCAAGACGCCGTCTCCTTCCCAGCCCGCAGCAATGAGTCCTGCGTCCTCCGGTAGAGCTACTGATTCTAACCAAGATCGAATGAGGAGTTCTCCGATGACATTGTCCCAAACGGGCTCCGAATTATGAACGTCCAGCTGCGCCCAGCGCAGTTTTTGAGGATTCCAGCGCGGCGTCTCTAAATACCGATCGGGATGGAGAATGTGTGCGGTGGACGTCGGCAATTGCTGGTAGATCGAATCAAGGGCAACGTTTTGGCTAGAAACGGCCTGGCAGAAATGCACGCCATCACGCATTCCTAGAAACTCGATCATTCGAAGTGGTTTCGGCCAGTTGTTGGTTAACGTATCCGTACGTTTCCAGGCGTGAGAGGCCACGGCGTCCGTCTCTGTAAATTTAAGCGTTTGCCAGGTGGTGTCTCCCGTGACAAAGGCCTGTTGTGCTAGCATGCGATCCAAGTTCACCTCTGCGGGAATGAGAGCTTCACGCCAGCGGAAATTCTGGTCTAGCAAGAGTCGCATCAATTGCCGAGTCAACCACTCTCGTGGTTCTGGCTTCTTCGTTTCGATCGTCTCCGTGTGAAGAAGAGATCCATTCTGAGCATCATACAGAACGTCTCTTGAAAGGCTGGAGCGTAGGCGATACCTGGCGGTAAGATCTTCGTCTTCTGGTAGAATTCCTAACAATTGCCAAGTCAGCCCCAAGCGTTCCAAAGTGTCTGATGGGAACTGGGAGTTGCGTTCATTCTGCCACGCTTTCTGGATACCGGCCGCACTTGTTGGCACAAAGTCTAACGCTTCGGGAAAGGTGAGTGATCTCGCTTTGGAAATCTGAAATGCCTCGTTCAGTAGCTGGCTCTCCATAGCTCCTGCGGCGCCGCTTTCAGCTGTCGTTGTCAGCGGTTTGGGTGGCGCAGGGTCCGTCCCACCTGGCGTTGCGCCATCAGCATTTGTCGACGAAGAGCTGGCATCTGAGGTGTTGGTGTCATGCACATGGATCAATACCCGGCCGGCTAGAGCAGCGAGCACGATCAAAACTAGAAGCAAGATCCCAGGGCGACTCATCGTTAATCTTCCTGCCCCAATCTCAATCTGCTGTCAATCCATCAGCATAGCCGACCAGTAATACAGGCAGGTCACCAGATTATGGAAATTCGATTGACGCAGTGGCGAGTCACCTCTTGGCTCTGCGTTAGTAATGATCGTTCTCGTTACCGGTGGAGCCGGATACATCGGCAGCGTCGCGAGCTCTGAATTGGTGCGCGCTGGGCATGACGTGGTTGTGCTGGACAATCTCTACCAGGGGCATCGTGCGGCGGTGCCCGAGGAAGCTGTCTTTGTCGAGGCGGATCTTGCAAATCGGGCTCAGATCGATTCGATACTAAAAGAGCATCGGCCGGAGGCAATCATGCACTTTGCGGCCTACTCGCTGGTTGGGGAGTCTATGGAGAGTCCTTTCAAGTACCTTGGCGACAATGTGTCCAACGCTCTTAATTTATTGGAAAGTGCGGTCGAACACAAGGTGCTGAAATTTATTCTCTCCTCGACTGCCAATCTCTTCGATGATCCCGAGAAGATGCCCATTGCGGAAACGGAGCGGATTATACCGGGCAGCCCGTATGGTGAATCGAAGGCGATCGTTGAGCGCTTTCTGTATTGGTTAGAGAAGACGCATGGCTTGAAGTACGCGTGTTTGCGGTACTTCAATGCGGCTGGGGCGGCACCCGAACGAGGTGAAGATCACGCTCCCGAGCTGCACTTGATTCCGCTTGTCTTGCAGGTGGCTTTGGGGCAGCGCGACCGCATTAAGATGTTTGGCGACGACTACGATACGCCTGATGGGACGTGTGTAAGAGACTACATTCATGTTCTCGACCTTGCCCAGGCGCACATTCTTGCCTTGGAAGGCCTAGACCGTGGCAGCCAGCTCTACAACTTAGGAAACGGGCAGGGCTACTCGGTCAAACAAGTCATCGAGGCTGCGCGGGAAATTACGGGGCATGCAATTCCGGCTGAGGTGACGCCTCGGCGTGCAGGAGATCCGGCAACGCTCGTGGCTTCGAGTTGGAAAATACGCGAGTCTTTAGGTTGGAAGCCGCAGTTCCCCGAGCTTGAGGCCATTATCAAAACGGCGTGGGAATGGCACCAGAGCCACCCTCAGGGCTACAATGATCGCTGAGTTTGACAACTGTCGTCCTCAGGTCAGGTTAGGCGCTTTCCAAGATCAAGAATTAACCATAGACCATGAAACTTCCAACTCTCGCTCGCTTCTTCGTCATCAGCGCCGTTGCCAGTGTACTCTCTTCAAACGTGAACGCCCAAGACTTGAAAGCCCCTGCCGACGTCGCTGCACCTCCCAAAGATGCTATCAAAGAGGACTCAGGATTGGCTTCTAAGGTGTTGACCAAAGGTTCAGGCACCAGAAAGCCAAAAGCTACCGACCAAGTGAAGGTGCATTACACGGGCTGGACGACAGACGGAGAGATGTTCGATAGCTCGGTGAAGCGTGGCACACCGTCGACATTCGGCTTGAATCAGGTAATCAAGGGCTGGACTGAAGGCCTTCAGCTCATGGTTGAGGGTGAAAAGCGCCGCTTCTGGATCCCTGCTGGTATGGCCTATGGCGAGAATCCTGCCGGTGGTCGTCCCGGTGGCATGCTTTGTTTTGATGTCGAATTGATCGAGAATCTCTCTCCCGAGCCTCCAAAGACCCCTGAAGACGTAGCCGCTGTCCCAGACACGGCGTCAACGACCGCTTCCGGTTTGGCATCCCGAGTTCTCAAGGAGGGCACTGGAACCACGAAACCCAAGGCGACGAGCACAGTGACGGTTCATTATTCAGGCTGGACCACGGACGGTAAGCTCTTCGATAGTTCGGTCGAGCGGGGCCGACCAGCCTCTTTTGGCCTTAACCAGGTCATCTCAGGCTGGACCGAGGGTGTGCAGCTCATGGTGCAGGGTGAGAAGCGTCGTTTCTGGATTCCTGAAGAGCTCGGCTACGGCAAGGTGCCTCCTCCGGGAGCTCCTGCGGGTATGTTGGTGTTCGATGTTGAACTGATAGGGGTTGAGTAAGGACGTAGCCTCCTAGTTTCCATGAGGCCTATGGATTTTTTTCCATGGGCCTCTGCTCGCCTTCAAAAATGTGCTCGATTGGCACTTGCGAGGCTACTGGGTCTGCCTATACTTGGCCGCTCGTTGGATAGGGGGAAATTAAGCTTTCTTCTTGACTTCCTTTCTTAAGAAAGCTCTCAACCTGCCAGCGCTACGCACAACCTTTATGTCTACGGAACTACTCGAAGAACTCGTCGAAGCCGGTGTCCACTACGGTCACCAGCGCCGGAAATGGAATCCCAAGATGAAGCCATTTCTGCTCGAGCAGAAGAACAACATCTACATCATCAATCTCTTTGAGACGGTGAAGCAGATCGATGCAGCTGCGAGTTACCTGGCAGAACTTGCAGCTAATGGTAAGCGAATTCTATTCGTAGGCTGCAAACGTCAGGCTCAGGAGTCTGTTCGCGAGGCTGCCGATGCCTGCAATCAATTCTACATCAATCATCGCTGGCTCGGTGGCACGTTGACCAACATGTCAACCATCCGAAAGAGCGTTCAGCGTCTCGATTACTTAGAAAAGCTCGATAAGTCTCCGGAAAAGAAGGCCATGAGTAAGAAGGAGCTCGCAGCTCTTGGACGTGAGCGCACAAAGCTCCTTCGGAACCTCGAGGGTATCCGCAACATGGAGAATCCGCCAGACGCCGTGGTTGTCGTGGACTCTGCCCGTGAGTGCATCGCGGTGAAAGAAGCTCAGCGTCTCAATATCCCCGTGGTCGCTCTAGTGGACAGCAATGCTGATCCAGATCCTATCGCTTATCCTATAGCGGCAAATGACGATGCCCTCCGATCGATCCGTATTATCTTGCAGAAGCTGATTGATCCTGTGATCGCTGCGACTCAGGGTGGTGGTAAATTCACTCCGGCTAAGCGCGCCGAGATGGAAGTCGTCGCAGACGTCTAAAGAAACGACAACGTCGTCGAACTTTAGTTTTCCCTTCCTTGATAGTCGTTGGTGCTCTTTCGCCAGCTTCCAACTCTTTTTATCTCAAGACCTCAATTCTAACTGACACACAAGCCATGGCTGAAATCACCGCCAAACTCGTAGCCACCCTCCGTGAGAAGACCAACGTCGGCATGATGAAGTGCAAAGAAGCGCTCAAAGAAGCTGACGGCGATCTGGAGAAAGCAGAAACCATCCTTCGAAAGAAAGGCCTTCAGTCTGCTGACAAGAAAGCCTCACGCGCCGCAAAGGAAGGCGTGATTGCGTCTTATATCCACCATGATCGTGCTGGCGTGCTCATCGAGGTGAGCTGCGAGACCGACTTTGTGGCCAAGACGGATTCTTTCCGGGCCTTTGTGAAAGATGTTACCCTTCACATTGCGGCGGCCCAGCCTACCTGCGTCTCTCGTGAGGAAGTCTGCTCTGACCTCGTTGCCAAGGAGAAAGAGATCTACGCAGAGCAGATGAAGGATAAGCCTGCCAACGTGATCGAGAAGATTCTCGAGGGCAAGATGGACAAGTTTTACAGCACGACTTGCTTGCTTGAGCAGGGCTTCATTAAAGATCCTGACCAGACGGTGGGTGATTTGCTCAAGGGCAAGATCGCTGAACTCGGTGAGAATATCGTGATACGCCGTTTCACCCGTTATGCTCTCGGCGACGGCGAATAGGCTGTGAAGCCCTTTCGCTTGATGGGGCTCATTTATGTGTTTGTTTACGCTCCCTCTCCTCTCTCCTACTTTTAATTCGAACGACCCATGGCCAATATTCATTCTCTCAACGCAAAGAAACGCGAAGGCTCAGGTACCGCAGCTACCAAGAAACTACGTCGCGAGGGGCGCGTCCCAGGCGTTGTCTATGGTGGAAAGCAGGACAATTATGCGGTCGATTTGGACCGGATTGAAATCCGTGACCTGTTCGCTAGCAGTGCTTCTGAGAACATCCTCGTTCGATTGGATATCGATGGTGCCAAAGAGCAGGACAAGCTTGCTTTGATCCAGGCCGTTCAGCACCACCCGCTGACGAGTGCGATCAACCACATCGACTTCCATTGCGTCAGCGAAGACGAAGAGATTGTGGCATCTGTGCCTTTACAGCTCATTGGCGAAGCCGCAGGGATCAAGGCCGGTGGCCTTCTGGATCAACAGCTTCAATCCCTTGATGTGCGTTGTAAGCCTGCAGATCTTCCTGAATTACTCCAGGGTGACATCACCGAGGTCGGCCTTGGTCAGCCTTTCCACGTGGGAAGCGTCGTGTTGCCAGAAGGCGTGTCCGCTGTGCTGGCGAATGATGTTGTCGTCGCTATCGTCGCTGAGCTGAGAGCCATCCAGTCTGATGAAGGCGATGCCTCTGGAGCTAACGCCGCACCTGAAGATGCCGCTGCTGAAACGGCTTAGGCTTAATCTTTTCGAACGGTGACCCCAATCCGAGCCATCTTTGGTCTCGGCAATCCGGGCCCCAAATACGAAGACACTCGGCACAACGCCGGATTTCTTGTCGTTGATCAGCTTGCCAAGCGTTTGCCTCCAGCAGATGGAGCTCCCGCAGGGCCGGCCGAGTTTCGGCATTTGCGCCGCCTGGAATCGGACTTGCTGAAGGTGGCGGGCAGCTATTTGCTCAAGCCTTCGACCTTCATGAACGATAGTGGGATTGCGGTGAGCGAGGTTTGTCGATTCTACCGGATTGCCCCTGAGGAGATTCTCGTCATTTATGATGACATGGATCTGGCGCTAGGAAGGCTCCGATTGCGGGCTCGTGGGTCGTCAGGAGGGCATAATGGGATCAAATCCATCATCCAGCACCTTGGGACGGACGTGTTTCCGCGTCTAAAGGTAGGGATTGGGCGTCAGGAGACTGAGCGCGAGCAGGGGCGGGTCGTCGGCCACGTTCTCGGGAAGTTCACGGTGGAGGAGCGCCCAGTAGTTACCGAAATGCTTAATCGTGCCTGCGATGCTGTCGTCGATGGCATGGCGAACGGTCTGGATCACGCCATGACGGCCTACAACGGTAGTTAACCGTCCTCGTTTCCTTGTTCAGGCTCGAGGTTTCTACGTCTTGACGGCGTAAGCGCCCGTAACGAGACTAGTCACCTATGACAGCATCTGCCTCCTACGAACAAGATCGCCAAGCCGTCGAGAAGCTGGCGGATGCCAGTAAGAAGATTCGCTCAGAATTGAGCAAGGCAGTCATAGGTCAGGAAGAGGTCATTGATCAATTATTGATCGCGCTCTTTGCTGGAGGGCATTGCTTGCTGACCGGTGCTCCAGGATTGGCAAAGACGTTGTTAGTGCGCTCGATTGCTGATGTCTTCAATTTGGATTTCTCACGCATTCAGTTCACGCCGGACCTCATGCCTGCAGATATTGTGGGTACGGAAATTCTGCAAGAGACCGAGGGCGGTGGCCGTGCGCTCAAGTTTGTCAAAGGCCCTATCTTTGGTAATATTGTGTTAGCCGATGAAATTAATCGAACGCCTCCGAAGACGCAGGCCGCTCTGCTAGAAGCGATGCAAGAACATCAGGTGACGGCAGCCGGTGTCCGTTACACGCTTGAGGAGCCTTTCTTCGTCTTGGCCACACAGAACCCGATCGAGATGGATGGAACCTATCCTTTACCGGAAGCCCAGCTGGATCGTTTCATGTTCAATGTCTATGTTGATTACCTTTCCGAGGATGACGAGGTGAGCGTGATTACGAAGACGACGGCAACGGAGGATTACGAGATTGAGACTCTCTTCTCAGCCGACGAAGTGCGTGCGTTCCATGACATTGTGCGCAAAGTGCCGGTGGCAGACGACGTTGCGCGTTTCGCCGTGCGACTGGCAACGCTCTCGCGACCAGGTGGCAAGGAGTCGCCGGAGTTTATCAACAACTGGGTGTCCTGGGGGGCGGGATTGCGTGCAGGACAGTTCCTCGTGCTCGGAGGGAAAGCGCGTGCTCTTCTGCAGGGGCGGGCCCACGTTACCCAAGACGACATTCGCGCGCTGGCTGAGCCGGTCATGCGCCACCGGGTTCTGTTGAACTATCGCGCAGAAGCGGACGGCGTGTCTGTTGAGAACGTGGTAGAGAAACTGTTAGCTGAGGTTAAATAAGAAACGGCCATGCCAGTGTCGGCTGACCCAACGAAGCACATCGACGCAAAGACGTTGATGCGCATCAAGTCGCTTGATTTACGGGCCCGCCGTATCCTCGAAGGCTATACACAAGGCCTCCACCGGAGTCCTTACCATGGATCGTCGGTCGAGTTCAGTGAATACCGGGCTTATGCAGAGGGGGACGATCCCAAGCACATTGACTGGAAGCTCTATGCGCGAAGTGACCGTTACTGCATTAAGAAGTACGAAGCCGAGACGAATTTGATTTGCCATCTTGTTGTCGATCAAAGCCGATCGATGGAATTCTCAACGCTGGACTACACCAAGGCTGACTATGCATCGACATTGGCAGCCACGTTCGCCCAATTCCTCTTCTCTCAGGGAGACTCGGTTGGGATCGTGACTTTCGCCGATGAGATAAACACCTATGTGCCACCGCGACGACGGCGTGGGCAAATGCATCAGATGGTCGTTGCGTTAGAAACTGAGCCGAAGAGTACCCGAACAGACATTAAAAAGTCGTTGGGTGATATGTCGCCAATGCTGCGCAAGCGTGGGCTGGTCGTCATCCTTTCGGATTTGTTAGAGGATATAAAGTCGATATCTTCACAGATTACCTACCTGAGATCCTGTGGTCACGATGTGATCGTCTTTCAGATTCTCGATCCGGCAGAGGCGAGATGGACTTTTAAGGACAATGCAGTCTTTGAAGATATGGAAACCGGAGATCGCTTTCTGTTAGATCCTGAGCGTGCGCGGGCGCATTACGAAGAGCAGTTTGGTGCTCATCAGGCCGCCGTTGAGAAACTTTGTGCAGGATTGGGTATTGACCTTGTTAAGGCCGTTACAGACGTCCCCTTTGACCAGACGTTGCATCGCCTCCTCAGCTTGCGTTCGCAACTCAACCGGAGTCGACGCGGCGCATGAGTTTCCTCTTTCCGTTGTATCTTTTAGGCTTGGCTGCACTTAGTTTGCCCGTTCTGCTTCACCTGCGTAACCGCGAGTTGAAGAAAGTGGTGCCTTTCAGTTCGTTGCGCTTTCTTAAGCCGACCAAGATTCAGCAGCAGCAACGGTCGAAGCTGGAGAATCTGCTTCTGCTGCTCTTACGTTGCGCGATCCTGGCTCTCATCGCTTTCGCCTTTGGTCGACCATTCTTACGGCAGGACCTGATGAAAGATCTCGTGGGGCAGAGTCAGCAAGCCGTCATTCTCATCGATACCAGCGCCTCCATGCGTCAGGAGGGGCATTGGGAGGACGCGTTGAAGCGCACCCGCGCGATCATCGATGATCTTGAATCTAGCGATGAGGTCCAGGTCTTCACCTTTGACCAGTCTACCCGTCTCCTGCACTCTTTCGATGCTTGGCGTGAACCTGCGGAACCGGAGCGCAAAGCTACATTGCTCGCGAAGTTGGAGTCGATTCAGCCCAGTTGGCAGAGCACCGATCTCGGGCAAGCGATGATCACAGCGGTGGAGTCTTTTCGAGATGCGCTCGAAGATGCGAGTGTGGAGTCGCCGGCCGAACGCCAAGTTTATCTTGTCAGTGATGTCCAGGAGGGTGCCAATCTAGAGGCGCTCGGGCAGTATGAGTGGCCAGTGGAGGTGAAGGTGACGGAAGAGCGTGTTGGTGAGAGAGGGCGGACTAATGCTAGTTTACAGCTGTTACCCAGATCGACCGGGATCGCAGAGCTACAGAAACAGGAAGATCGCTTTCGATTGAGCAACGATCGTGATTCGAAGGAGTCTCGATTTACAATTGCTTGGCAGAATGCTGACGGCACTCCAGCCAGTCAGCCCCTGAGTGTGGTAGTGCCGCCTGGAGACACAGAGGTTCTCACGGCACCCAAGACGACAACGGGTACGACGGCACCGATTCTCCAGCTCGACGGCGATGACATTGATTTCGATAATCGTTATTTTCAGAGCCCACCTGTGGCCAAGCCGCTCCGTATTCTCTATCATAGTGATGAAGATCCCAACCGAACAGGAGCGCCGCTCTTCTTCTTCAAGCGTGCTCTGATTGAGACGGCGACATTTAAGCCAGAGTTGACGCTGAAGAAGTTTGCTGATCCGCTCGATAAGATAGACTGGAGTCTCTTGGACTTCGTGGTTGTGTCAGATCCATTGGGGAACGTTCCGATGGATGCCATGCGTCAATACCTTGATGAAGGTGGTCGTGGTCTTTTCATGGTACGTTCACTCAATTCTGTCCCAGCGTTGGCCAAGTTGCTGGAGTTGGATCAACTCCCAGCATCGGAAGCCAAGATCGCAGACTATGCCTTGTTAGGCGAGATAGATCGGAAACACCCTTACCTTCAAGGATTCTCCGAAGCGCGTTTTGCGGACTTTACGAAAGTGCATTTCTGGCGTCACCGGACGTTGGACATTGACAATCTAGAGAAGGCGCGCGTCCTCGCGTCCTTTGATAGTGGTGAGCCAGCGTGGTTTGAAGTACCTGTGGGCAAGGGCTCGCTTTTGGTCATGACCTCGAGTTGGGATCGTGAAGATAGCCAGCTCGCCCTTTCGACGAAATTTATTCCGCTCATCTATGCCATCCTCACGCAGGATCCCTCTGGTAGAGATTCGAAACAGGCCTATTTCATCGGGGATAGCATTCCTTTGGATGCCGGCATCGAGAAGACCGTGACTTTGCCAGATGGCGAAGAGGTCGGGGTCGCTGAGGACGAGGCGAGTTTTGATGCCACGGATACGCCAGGCCTTTACAAGATTGCTTACCCAACCCGGCAGTTCGTTGCCGCTGTGAATGTCCCCACCCAGGAAAGCCGGCTTGCTGCCATCGAGGGTGATAAGCTTGAACAGCTCCTCAAAGTTGACGAAGAACGCGCTGAGGGGAGAGCGAAAGGGGAGATTCCACCGGCAAAGTTATCCGTGCAAGAGCAGGAGTCCCAGCAGAAAGTCTGGATGTGGCTTCTCTACCTTGTCATGATCTTACTGATCGTTGAAATACTTTACTCTGCTCGTTGCGCTCAACCCAAAGCCGCCCCTAGCGAAGGCGGTGTCTAACTAAACCACGCTAGCATCATGCATAAAGCCATCATTCAAATCCTGGAACGTCTCTCAGAGAAAGAGGCGACCTTGAAACGTTGGAAAGAGCAGACCCATCTTTCGTGGATCTTACTCGGCTTTGCTTCGATCTTCCTGATCTTCTTGTTCGTTGTGAACTGGTGGTCGTTCTGGTTATGCCTCACTTTACTGATCGGGGCCTTTGTCTGCTGGGTCTGGGGCGGACGCTCATTAGACCCTAGCTTTGATGTGGATGAGGTGGCGCACAAGATTGAGGAGAGTCATCCGGACCTTCAATCGCTGCTTCTTACGGCGGTCGAGCAGAAGCCTGACAAAGAGACGGGCGAACTGAATTACCTTCAGGATCGCGTCATTAAAGACGCCATTGATCAAGCACGTGAGCAGAGCTGGGTTGAGGACGTCAGTTCTGAAGAGATGCGCAAGGCTGAGATGGCAAGCCGTTGGTCGCGTCGCGCAGCAGCGTTGGTCGTGTTTCTTCCACTGCTCATAGGCTTCGGTATGTTCGGGCCTGCTGGCATCCTACCGTCCTCCAAACCGAACAAATTAGCGAACAGAGAGCAGCCCGTGGCGGATGAAGAGATCCCCGCGACTGCGGTGGAGGTCACTCCTGGGAATACAGAAGTGGAGAAGGGGACTCGTTTGCCGATCAGTGCTTTGTTTGGAGAGGACACTTTGCCTGTTGCGGCGGCCTTGCAACACGGGCCTTCCGAAGATGAGCTGCAGCTTTTGCCCATGGTGAAGAGCTTGGAAGATCCCCTCTTCGGCGTCATTTTGCCCGAGGTCAGCGCGGACTTTGTCTATAAGATCAAGTATGGCGATGAAACGACTGAGACATTCAAGATCACCACGTTTGAATACCCCCGATTGAATCGCGCTAATGTGACCATTACTCCGCCTAGCTATGTCGGCGGCGAGCCAAAGGTGATGAAGGACGTGCGCAAAGTGACGGCGTTTGAGGATAGTTTGTTAGAGATTGAACTGGTGCTCAACAAGCCCGTGTCCAAGATAACGCTTGTGGGTGAGCGGAGTAAGGAAGAAGTGGCTCTGACCGTGTCTTCTGATGATGCGAGTCTCTATTCTGGGAGGATGACGGCACATGAGAGTGACGTGTTTGTCCTGACTCTTGAAGATGATGCGGGGAGGCCTAACAAAGAGTTTACTCGGCTTGAGCTTACGGTGTTACGGAATGAGCCACCAAAAGTCACGGCAGTCATTCCGAAACGCGACATTCAAGCGTCTGCCCTCGAAGAAGTGGTTCTCAAAGGGAAAGCTGAGGACGACTTTGGCGTTCTCAGTTATGGGTTGAGCTACACGTATGAGGAAGAAGAGAATGAGCTGAAGTTGGGCGAAGGGACAGAGTCCGAGCCACAGCCTAGTGTCGAAATGAATCATTTGCTAGCCTTGGAAGATCTCGGGGCTAAGGAAGACCAGCTCATTTCCTACTATTTCTGGGCTGAGGATAAAGACCGCCAGGGTGAACTTCGCCGGGCGAAGAGTGACATCTACTTCATCGAAGTCCGTCCGTTCCTGAAATACTACCGCGAAGGAGCTGGCGGAGGCGGCGGAGGCGGAGGCGGAGGAGGAGGCGCTCAGGAAGAAGCGGCCAAGCAGAAGGATATCATCGCGGCTACTCACCGAGTGATTGAGTCCCCTCAGAGAGACCCGGCCAAACAGAAGGAAGATATCGGTGTGATCAAGGACGGTCAAACAGCTAGTCTTGAGAGCACCATGGAGATGCGCGGCGAGCTGCAGGATGCCGAGGCCCAACAGTTTGCGGACACGGCTATTGCCGAGATGGAGCAGAGCATCGCGGCGCTGGATGCATGGCAACAGCAGGAGGATGTGTCTCTGGTAGAGAATGGCGAGAAAGCTCTCGAGCATCAGATGAAAGGCTATGATGCGTTGCTTAAGTTGCGTGGACGGAACGTGGAAGTGGTGAAAGCCGAGGAGCAGCAAGGCGGAGGTGGTGGCGGTGGAAGTCAGGACCCGCAGATGGAGAACATGCAGCTCAATGACGAGAAGGACCGTTACCAGAACGAGAATCGGGCCGACCAAGAGGCTCTCGCCCAGCAGCGAGCAGAGAACCAAGAGGCCTTGTCCTATCTGAATCGCTTAAAAGAATTGGCGAAGCGTCAGGAAGCGCTAACGGACAAATTAAAGGAACTTGAAGCCGAGTTGGAGGTGGCCGACAACGAGGAGGAGAAAGACAAGCTCGAGCGGGAGCTGAAGCGTCTGCGCGATCAGCAACGCGATATGCTGCGCGATGTGGATAGTTTAGCACAAGACATGGACAAGTCAGAGACTCGAACGGATTTGGCCGAAGCTCGGGAAAAACTCGATGGCGTTCGCGAGAAGTTGCAGGAAACGGCGGATGCCATGCGGCAGAACGATAACAGCAAAGCGATTACAGAAGCGACGCGTGCTGAAGAACAGATGCAGCAGTTGAACAACGAGTTGCGTGAGCAGGCCGCGAACAAGTTTGCTGATGAGATGCGTGCCCTGCGAGACCAAGCGATCGATATCGCAGAGCGTCAGGATGCGATCGAGCAACAGCTTGCTAATGCGAATGATAGCCAGAACAAGCGCCCTTCGTTACAGGATGAGGGCACTGAGGCACAGGAGACGATGGCAGAACAGAAGGTGGAACTTGAGAAGCTCATCGAAGACACGAAGCAGGTTGCTATGGCAGCGGAGCTCCCCGAGCCACGTTTGTCGAAACGTTTGGAAGATGCGTTGCGTGCTGCCAAAGCAGACACGTTGCCTGATCAGCTTACGCAAGCTGCCGATATGTTAGACGGTTCGGAGAGGACGTTCCCCGATACTATTGGTGCCGAGCAGCTCAACCAGCAGACTTCTGCAGAGATCGCTAAGCTTACTCAAGGGATCGAAGATGCCGCTCGTAATATCCTTGGTGACGAAACAGAGGCACTTCGGGTGGCTCAGCGCGAAGTGCAGGATCTCATTGATCGCTTGCAGGATGCAGCGCCAACGGAGAACCAGTTGGCACAGAATAATCAAGGCCAGCAACCAGGACAAGACCAGAATCGGTTAGCTCAGAACGGACAAGGCCCGCAACCGGGTCAGGAACAGCAGCCAGGTGAAGGGCAGCAGCCAGGTGAAGGGCAGCAGCCGGGTA